>Ga0134128_10005059_pt1 | contig 16013 bp, 14 predicted proteins | sample KB31754_FD_96462 | JGI IMG/M metagenome (GOLD analysis project Ga0134128, IMG submission 96462) | Terrestrial soil microbial communities with excess Nitrogen fertilizer from Kellogg Biological Station, Michigan, USA - KB3-175-4 | ecosystem: Environmental > Terrestrial > Soil > Unclassified ...
CACGTCGGCCGCGCGATCAGCGACAACTCCGACACGCTCATGCTGGCCCACGTCCCGGCCAACCACAGCTACGTCCAGGTCGTCAGCCTGCCCAGGGACTCGTGGGTGAGCATTCCCGGCCACGGCATGAACAAGATCAACGCCGCGTTCGGGATCGGCGGCCCGCGGCTGATGGTGCGCACCGTCGAGGCCAATACCGGGCTCACCATTAACGACTACATCGAGGTCAACTTCCTGGGCTTCGTGAAGGTCATCGACGCCATGGGCGGGGTGAACATTTGCCTGCCCTACGCCGTCGACGATCCCTACAGCGGGCTGCACATGTCCGCCGGGGCCCACCACGTCGACGGCATCACCGCGCTGGAGTTCGCCCGCGACCGGCACTCCTTCGCCACCTCCGACCTGGCCCGGATCGGCGACCAGCAGCAACTGCTGGCCACCATGCTCAGCCAGGCGGTGAGCGCGGGCACGCTGAGCGACCCGTTCAAGCTCCGGCGGATGCTGGACACGGTGACCGCGGCCATCCAGGTGGACCAGGGCTTCAACGTCACGTCGCTGGCCAGCGAGCTGCGGGGCCTGCGGCCCGGCGACGTCAGCTTCACCACGGTGCCGCTGTCCAGCTACAACTACCAGACACCGAACGGCGAGTCGGCGGTGCTATGGAGCAAGACCCTCGCCGGGCGGCTGTTCGCGCAGATCAGGAATGACCAGCCGCCCGCCGCCATGGCTCATAAGGCGGCAGCCCATCAGGCGGTCGCTCATAAGGCGCGAGCCGGTCATCACGGACGCGGCGGGCGGCACGCCGGGCATCACCGACGGGCCGGGCACCGCCCGGCGTCGGGCTCGACGCAGCCGGGCCAGGGCACGTCCCCCGGCCAGGCCAGGACCGCCGCTCAGGACGCCTGCCGGTAAGGCAGGCGAGGCCCCGGCCCGGCCGCAAGGTCTCCAGACGGCCGGGGCGAGCCCGGCCGGATCAGGCCAGCCAGGTCGGGCCAGCCGGGTCAGGCCTGGGGCGGGAACGTGGTGCCGTCGCCGGGCTGAGACGGGCCGCCCTGCGGTGGCACGCCAGCCGTCCCGCTCGAGGACAGATTGATGCCGTTCTCGGCCTCGTGGGCCTGGATGTCCTTGACCAGCTTGTCGACCTGGTCCTGGGTGTCGGGGGTACCGCGGTTGGTGCGCTCGGCGTAGACCAGAGCGCCCAGGTTGCGCAGCAGCTGGTCGCCGCGCCGGTTGGCCTGGGCCTGGTCCAGGCGGGCCTTGCCCTCGCGCGCGGTGTCCTGAGTCTTCTGAGCCAGCTGGCCAGCCTGCGCCTTGACCTTGTCCATCAGTCCCATGTCTGCCTCCCGAGGCACGGTGCACGAAACACGCGGGCATTCGGACTAAGTCCATAGCATAGGCGCCGCTCTCCGCCGCCCCTGGCGGCGGCTCGGGCGTCAGCCCTTGCCCCCGCCAGCCCGCCCACCGCGGCCGCCCCGGCTGCGGGGGCTCTGAGGCTGGTGTGACCAGAGTGGTTAGGGAGGTCGACGGTCCAGATCGGGCCGGGCCGCTCCCAGGGGCACCACAGGCCACGCTCAGGCTTCACTCAATTACGGCGAGCGCCGACATCGCGTAGTAGCTCTTCCTAAACTGGCACGGGGGTTCGCAGATACCCGAATACCGGATGAAGGCGATATTACGTGCCGCTCTTGCGCAAGCTAGTCCTGGTGCCCGTCACAGCTGCCACGCTGCTGGGCACCACCCTGCTCGGGACGACCGCCCCGCTGGCCGTCCTGGGGGTGGGCGCCGCTGCGGCCCAGGCCGCGACCGGAGCCGTCGCCGCGACGTCGGCCACGAGCACTGCGAGCACTGCGAGCTCCTGCCCCCGCCCGGCCGGTGCGGTGGGCTGCACCCCCGCCCAGTGGCCACCGCACCTGCTGGCCAAGACCAGCAAGACCAACCAGATCCGGCAGATCGTGCAGTGCGGCTCACGGATGTACGCCGTCGGCACCTTCCGGCTGATCCTCGGGCGCAACCCCAGGACCGGCAAGTTCATCATCTACCACCGCAGCAACGCGTTCAGCTTCGAGGCCACCCGCCCCTACGCCGTCACCAGCTGGAACCCGAACGTCAACGGCGAGGTCGACTCCATCGCCGTGGGCAGCAACTGCACCACCGCCTACCTGGGCGGCTCCTTCAGCCAGGTGCACGGCAAGGCCCGGCACGACCTGGCCGCGGTGGACACCGCGGGCGGTGGGGTGCGGACCGGCTTCGAGGGCGACGCCAGCAACGCCGTGCAGACCCTGCTGCTGCACGGCGGCCGGCTGCTGGCCGGCGGCTACTTCACCAAGATCAACGGTTCCTCCGCCCGCTACTTCGTCGGGCTCAGCCCCACTAGCGGCAGGCCCGACACCTACCTGGGCCTGGACATCTCCGGCAACTACGACTACCCCGGCGTGGTCGCCAACGGCACTCGGGTCTACAACCAGCAGATCAGCCCCGACGGCGGGCGGCTGCTGGTCGAGGGCGACTTCACCTCGGTGGCAGGCCAGCCGCGGCAGCAGATCTTCATGCTGTCGCTGGACAAGGACAAGGCCCGGCTGACCGGCTGGACCTCGCCGGAGTTCGACCAGCACTGCTGGACCACCGAGCCGTTCTACATCCGGGCCGCGGCCTGGGGGCCGACCGGCACGGCGATCTACCTGGCCGACACCGGCTACCAGCCGGACGGCAACACCGAGCAGGCTCGCTCCGGACTGTGCGACTCGGTGTCCAGGTTCCCGGTCACCCAGACCAGCGTCTCGCACTTCTGGGTCAACTACACCGGCTGCGACTCGCTGTACTCGGTGGCCGCCGGTTACGGGACCGTGTACGTCGGCGGCCACGAGCGCTGGGGCGACAACAGCGACGGCTGCGACAACGCGGGCAGCGGCGCGATCTCGGCTCAGGGCATGGGCGGCCTGGTGGAGAACACCGGCTCCCTGCTGACCGAGCACGACGGCAAGGGCCTGTACGTGCGGGCCCGCGGTCTCGGTGCCGACGACATGCTGCTGACCTCGGCCGGGCTGTGGATCGCCAGCGACAACCAGACCGGCACGACCGCCGACGGCAAGCCCTACACCAGCACCATGTGCGGCGGCGTCAGCGGCCACGCCGGCCTCTGCTTCCTGCCCAAGTAGCCGCCGGACATCAGCCACGAACGCGAGCGGGCCCGGCCCTATCCCACGGCCGGGCTCGCTCGGCGGTTGCCCCGTTCTAGCAGGTCCGCCAGCCCGGCCCGCTACCGAGCACCTGGCCCGACGACCCGTACGCGGTCCAGCCGGTCAGACGCTGGTGCCCGCCGAGGACCAGCGCGAAGTAGCGGTACCCGGCCAGCGCGACCGGCGCCGCCCGCTGGACGCCGCCGCCCGACAGCCGGAACTCCAGGTAGCTGACGTCCGACGCGGCCTGCCCATTCCAGAACATGCTGGCCGGGCCCTCGAACGAACCGCAGCCCATCCAGCTCAGGAAATGGCCGGGCCGCAACCGCGTGCCGTAGGCCTGATAGCAGCCGCCGCCGTTCCCGTGCGAGATGGTGAAGCAGATGCCCCATGGCCCGGCGTAGCCATCCATCGACCACCGCTGCCCGCCCAGCACGCCGGTCGCTATCCGAGCCCGCTGCCGGGCCAGGCCGTGCTGGCCCGGCTTGAGCCAGACGTTGACGATATTGCCCGTGAACGGGATGGCGTAGGCCAGCTCTCCGCGATGGGAGTACAACACCACGCTGCGCAGCTGCTGCGTGGCCGGGATCGCGACCCCGGCCCATCGCTCGCCGTGCCAGCGAACCGTCCTGATGAAGATGGTCCGCCCGCCCGGCTCGTTCAGGGCCACGCGGGTCACGTCCGGGCTGAACCGGCCCGCGAGCAGCAACTGCTCGTGCTGGCCCGTGCCCACGCCCTCCTCTTCGAACCAGCCAGGCTGGCCATACAGGCCCTGGTTGCCGATGTCGTTTTCAGACACGCCGGGACCCGTTTGCATGATGTTGCCGCGGTCCCAGTCCACCTCGAACCGCCAGCGGTCGCTGTTGATCGCCCCCGAGAAGACCACCTTGGCCGGCGTGTCGCGGGGCGGGTTCACGGTCACCCGATAGACGGGCTGCAAAGGAGGCGCGGCGTGCACGTGCGCCACCAGCCCCGGCAGGGCGGCCCCCAGGCCCACGACCGCGGCCAGCCCGGCCGCCACCGCCGCGCGGCGGCGCAGCCGGATGGTCCGGCCCCGGCGCAGCACCTCGCCCACGGGCGGGCCGGGCGGCGTGATGGTGCTCAGCGCCCCGTCGAGGCGGTCGCGGATCTCGCGCTCGTTGTCGGTGCTCATGGCTTCATCCCCTCGGCCAGTCCCTCGGTGAGCCGCAGTTTGGCCAGCGCCCGCGAGGCCTGGCTCTTCACGTTGCCGACCGAGCAGCCCAGCACGGCCGCCGCCTCGGTCTCGCTCATGTCCATCCAGTAGCGGAGCACGACCGCCGCGCGCTGCCCGTGGGGCAGCGCCATCAGCGCCGTCATTAAGGCCGCCCGGTCGTCGCCCGGATCATCCCGGCCGATCTCCGCCATCTCGGGCAGGTCGCCCGTGAGCCGCTCGGTCACCCGGCGCTTGCGGAACCGGCTGCTGTTCGCGTTGACCATGATCCGGCGCACGTAGGCGTCCGGATTTCCGGTCCGGCGCACCCGCGACCACGACGCGTAGGCACGGGCCAGCGCCGTCTGGGCCAGGTCTTCGGCTAGGTGCTGGTCGCCGGTCAGGCCATAGCCCAGCCGGACCAGCTGAGCCCAGCGGCCCTGCATGAACTCGGTGAACTCGGTATCGGCCGAGGCCCCGCCCACTTCCCCGTCCCTCTTCATGGCCACCTCCTTCACCCGTTCAGAGCACCGGCACCGGCGACACCGTTGCACCGATCGTCCCGCTAATTGGTGCCGCGTACAGCGCCCGGGTATCAGCGCCTCAGGATGCCCCGGTGAGCGTGAGCGCGCCCACCGCCAGCGCCAGCGCCAGCGGGACCGCGATCAGCCCCAGCCGGCTGGCCCGGCCCACCGACGGCCGAGCCCCCGAGGCGCGCGCCGCGCGCAGCCACAGCAGCCACGCCAGCGACCCGGTGACGTACAGGTTGGGCCCAAGATTCAAACCCACGAGGAGGAAGAAAGGGTGGCTCGGCGCCCGTGCGGCCAGCAGCGAGGCGGCCGGCAGGTTGTTCAGCATGACCGTCGACAGCCCGGCCACCAGCGCGGTCGCCCAGCCGTCCAGGTGCGAGATGAACTGGGCCGGGCCCGCCCAGGCCCGCCCCACCGCGCCCAGCGCCACGGCCACGCCGAACAGGCCGATCAGCACCGGCACGCCCAGCACCTCGCGGACCTGAGCAAACGTGACCCGGCGCTGGGCCAGCCGGATGCCCGCCGCGGCCACGCCGATGGCCGCCACCGCGGCCGTGGCCGCCCCCGCGGCCAGCCAGGGCAGCCACATGCGGGCCACGAACTGCCCGCCGGTCAGGTGCAGGTGGCCCAGGACGATCAAGTTGGTCAGGTTGGACCCGGGCAGCAGCAGCGAGCCCGCGTTGGACAACAGCAGGACGCCGTACAGCAGCGCGGACCCGGCCACCACCCGCCCGGGCCCCGGCGTGGCGTCAGGCTCGGGCAGATCGGCGGGCCGCTGGCTGGCCGCCGTGTGGACCAGCACCGGGGTCAGGAATGCCACCGACGTGTCCAGGTTCAGCGTCGCCGTGACCAGCACGAACGGGGACCAGTCCTGGGCCGCGGCCGACCGCGCGTAGCCCGGCCAGGCGGCCAGCACCGCCCCCGCCCCGCCGGCGCCCGCCAGCGCCAGCAGCCAGCCCAGCCGCCTGGTCAGGTCAGTCCGGCCAGCCGCTCCCTGGCTCGCTGGATGCGCAGCAGCGTCTGCTCCCGGCCCAGCACCTCGAGCGACTCGAACAGCGGCAGGCCCACTGTCCGACCGGTCACCGCCACCCGTACCGGCGCCTGGGTCTTGCCCAGCGACATCCCGTAGCTGGTCCCGATCTCCTCCAGGCGAGCCCGTAGTTCGCCTGCTTGCCAGGGAGTCACCTCGTAGGCGGTCTGAGCGTCGGCCAGGATCGCCTCGGCCGGCTCCTTCATGGCCTTGGCCCACGATGCATCGTCGATGGCGGGCTCGGCCAGGAACGCGAAGTCGACCATGGCCGTGATCTCGGACAGCAGGCTGACTCGGGTCTGGGCCAGGGGCGCCAGCGCCGCGAACACAGCCGGGTCGAAACGGTCGGCTGGCCAGGAGGCGGCGGGTGACTCCAGCCAGGGCTGGCAGGCACGGGCGAAATCATCCGCCGCAAGTGCCCTGATGTACTCCCCGTTAAACGCCCGCAGCTTCTTGACGTCGAAGAACGCCGGGGACGGGTTCACGTCCTCAAGCCGGAACTCCTCGACGATCGTGTCCCAGCTGACGATCTCCCGGTCACCGCGCGGCGCCCAGCCCAGCAGCATCAGGTAGTTGCGCATCGCTTCGGGCAGGTAGCCCTCGTCGCGGAAGTCCTCGACCGACACGTGGGTGTCCCGCCGCTTGGACAGCTTCTGCCGCTTCTCATTGACCAGGATCGACAGGTGAGCCCAGGCCGGCGGCTCATGTCCCAGGGCGGCCCACAGCAGCTGCTGCTTGGGCGTGTTGGACAGGTGCTCCTCGGCCCTGGCCACCAGGGTGATTCCCTGGGTCATGTCGTCGACCACGTTGGCCAGCAGGAACAGCACCGACCCGTTGGCCCGGACGAGGACGAAGTCCTCCAGGGTGGAATTCTCGAACGAGGTCTTGCCCCGCACCAGGTCATCCACCACCGTGGTGCCCTCGTCCGGGGTGCGGAACCGCATGGCCCGGCCCTCCCCCGGCCCCAGGCCTCGGTCCCGGCAGAACCCGTCGTAGCCCCGGTGCTGATCACCGGTCCGGGCCACGATCGCGTCGCGGGTGCAGTCGCAGTAGTAGGCCAGGCCCTCGGCGTACAGCCGCTGGGCGGCCGCCTGGTGATCGGCCAGGTTGTCCGACTGGAGGTAAGGTCCCTCGTACTGGTCGGGCGTCATGCCCAGCCAGGCCAGCGCCGTGACGATGCCCTCGGTCCACTCGGGCCGGTTCCTGGCCTCGTCGGTGTCCTCGATGCGCAGCACCAAAACGCCGCCCGACTGTCGGGCCACGACCCAGTTGACCAGGGCCGATCGTGCGCCGCCGACGTGCAGATAGCCCGTGGGCGACGGCGCGAACCGGACCCGCAATTCACTGGTCGTGCCTGGTGCAGAGGTGGCTGTCACGACAGATCAGTCTAGTGGAGCCCGCCTGGCCCCCGCCTCCGACTAAGCCAGCGCTCGCCACCCGTACCGATTCGTCCAAGGCGGGCGGGGCCGGGGGCAGGCAGCAGTAACCCGCGGCCGTCGGCTGGCTCAGCAAGCGGCCGAGGGCCATGCTGAGCTCGGCCGACGGGTCGGCGGCCGGGCCACGGTGGCGCCAGGCCACCACCTGGTCCGGCCGGGCCAGCAGTGCGCCACCGTTACCTGTGCCGACGGCAGCGCCCCAGGCCGCCAAGTCCACCTGGCCGACCCCGAGGCCAGGCTCGCTCAGCGCGGCGGCGGCGTCCGCCCACGCCTTTCCGTCCGTCCCGATAATCAGGGTCATCCCTCGGCCCGCAAGGTCCAGCGTGGACCGGTGCCGCCCTGGCAGCCAGCGGTGCGGGAGCCGGGTGCCGGGCTGGCCGCACAGGTCCAGGTGGTGGATGTCGGCGGTGCTGCCGTCACCGATGACGGCCCCGGCCAGGTACTGGAAGCCCAGCGTCAGCGCCAGCGGGTCGGCCAGTGGAGTGCCGTCGGCCGAGGTCGTCTGCATCTCGCGCAGGTTCGGGGTCCGGGCCAGCGACTGCCGGGCCGCGAACCAGGCCGCCGGGTGCCGTTCGGCATGATAGCTGTCCAGCAACTCGAGCCCGGCCCGGCCGCCCATGACCAGGGCCAGCTTCCAGGCCAGGTTGTGCACGTCCTGGATGCCCGTGTTGGCGCCGAGGGCCGCGAACGGCGGCATCACGTGCGCGGCGTCCCCGGCCAGGAAGATCCGGCCCTGGCTGAGCCGGTCGGCAACGAGCTGACCGAGCTCCCATTCCTGAACGCTGTCGATACTGAGATGGAAATCGTGCCTTCCGATGGCGGCCTTCGTTATCGATCGCCATTCATCGGGGCCACGGCCGGGGCACGGCGCGGTGGTGAAGATCCACCGATCCGTCCCGTTGATCGAGGCGAAGGTGCCCGGCGCGGCTGGGTTCTCGATCTGGCACAGGTTGAACTCCCGGCCGCGCACCAGGTCAGACAGGTCGGCTCGGAAGTAGACGCTGGCGACCCGGTGCAGCGCGCCGCGGCCGCTGCGCGCGATGCCGAGGCGCTCCCGGACCGGGCTGCGCGGCCCGTCCGCGCCGATGAGGTAGTCGGCCCGGATCCGGGTCAGTTCCCCGCCGGGGCCGCGGAGGGTGGCCGTGACGCCGTCGGCGTCCTGGCCGGTGTCGAGCACCTCGGTGCCGAAGCGGATGTCGCCGCCGCGCTCGGCGGCCAGATCGCGGAGCACGGGCTCGAGGAGGTCCTGGGCGCACAGGCAGGCGGCCACCGGCGAGCAACCGGCCCAGTCCGGGTTGCCGCCCGGCGGGCGGAAGGGCAGCGGCTCGGCCTGAGCCATGGTGGGCCCGACCGACATGCGCTGGAAATCGGCCAGCGCGGCGGCGGCCTTGGTCACCGGGCCGTCGATGCCGATCTGGCGGAACAACTCCATGGTGCGGATGCTGATGCGTCGCGCCTTGGGCTGGGGTGAGGTCGCTGGCCGACGCTCGGCCAGGATCGACGGGACGCCCTGGTGGCTGAGGAACAGCGACGCGCACAGGCCGACCAGGCCGCCGCCGACGATCAGGACCCTGCGCTGTCGATCACCGCTGTGTACGTTGTACATCATGATGTACAACGTACACAGCTCGGTCTCGGCCCGGCAAGCCGACGCCGGTACCGGAACGAGCTGTCATGATCGGCAGATGGCCGTCCAGCACCGGGAGGAGCCTTGGCCCGCAACTCGCCGCGCGAAGGCGACCCGCCCGGCCCGCTCGTCTGGACGCTGCCCGAGCCACCCGGCCGGCCCGCTACCACGCTGAGCCGCCGGGCCATCCTGGCCGCCGGGCTGGCTGTGGCCGACGCCGAGGGGACGCGCGCGCTCACCATGCGCCGCGTGGCCGCCGAGCTGGGCTCGTCCACGCCTATGTCCCTGTATCGCTACGTGGGCAGCAAGGACGGCCTGGTGGACCTGATGCTGGACGCCGTCTACGGCGAGGTCGACCTGCCGGACCAGCCCAGCGGCGACTGGCGGGCCGACCTCGAGCCGCTCACCCGGCGGACCTGGACCGTCATCCAGCGCCACCTGTGGTTCGGCGAGCTGGTGCACACCCGGCCGCCGTTCGGCCCGAACGCCCTGTGCTACTTCGACTTCCGGTTCGCCGCGCTGGAGTCAGAGGGCCTCGACGCCGACACCATGACCCGGATCACCGCGGCCATCGACAGCCACCTCATCGGCTCGGCCCTTCAGCTGGCCGAGGAGAGCCGGATGCGGCAGCGCACCGGGCTGGCTACCGACGAGCAGCTCCAGGCGGCGGCCGAGCCGTTGCTGGCCCCGGTACTGGCCTCCGGCCGCTACCCGGCCTTCGCCCGGTGGGCGGGCGGCCGGACCGGGGCCGCGGGCGCCGGCCAGTTCGACTACACGCTTGGCTGCCTGCTGGACGGGATCGCCGCGCACCTGGCCTGAGCCTCTGGTTCCTGCGGCCCCGCCATTCGCTCCCGCAGCTCGGCCGCCCGCGGGTCGCTGTACCGGTCAAAGATCCGCACCGCGGTCAGCCAGGCCTCGCGGGCCTGGTCGGCCCGGCCCAGCGCGTCCAGCGAGATGCCCAGGCCGTACAGGACGTCGGCCTGGTCGGCGTGATCGCGGGCCGTCTCTTCCAGCGCCGCCTTGGCCTGCTCGTAGTGCTCCACCGCGTCCTCGAACCGGCCCAGCTCGCGGCAGGCGTCGCCCAGCGTGCTCTCGGTGAGGCCCTGGCCGTACCGGTTGCCCGTGGACTGCCTGATCTCCAGGGCCCGGTCCAGGTAGCCCAGCGCCTCGCCGGGCCGCCGCAGCCCGAGCAGGGCGTGCCCGATGTTGTTCAGCACGATCCCGACCTGGGGCTTCTCGCCCCGCGAGGTGTGGATGGCCAGCGCCGGCCACAGGTACTCGATGGCCTCCCCAAACCGCTCCTGATAGAACAGGTCGCAGGCCAGCGAGTTGAGGATCGAGGCCTCACTGCCCTTGTCCCCGGTCCGGCGCCTGAGATTCAGGGCCTCGGTCAGAGCCGGGTGTGACTCGGAGAAGTTCCCGTGAAGACCGTAGGCCTGGCCCAGTCCGTTGAGCATCCATCCCAGGGCGTAGTCGTCGCCGATCTGCCGGGCGCTGTCCACGCCGATCAGGCTGACGGCGATCCAGTCCTCGGTGTAGGGGGTCCGGCGGAAGAATCCCCACATCGCGCAGGCGATCTGCGCGGCCACGTCGTGCATGTCCCTGGCCGCCGCCTGCCGGACGGCCGTGATCAGGTTGGCGAGCTCGCTCTCGTACCAATCCAGGGCCTGCTCGGGGTCGGTGATGGCGGGCAGGCTGTCGGTCAGGTACCCGACTGTGATAGGCAGCTTGCTGACCGGGGTGAGCACCTGGGCGGCGGTCACGGCCTGCTCGCTGTACCAGCGCAGCACGCGGGAGACGGCGGCGGTCAGTTCCTCGGCGGTCTCGGTCTGCCTGGCCAGCTCGGCGGCGTAGCTGCGCAGCAGGTCATGCAGCCGGTACCGGTCCGGCGCGGGCGACTGGATCAGGTGCGCGTCGGTCAGGATGTCCAGCGCCGCCGCCACCGGGGCGACCGGGCCCCCGGCCAGCGCGGCGATGGCCGCCAGGCTCAGCACTCGCCCGCTGGACAGACCTAGCAGGCGGAACACCCGCGCCGGGTCCGGATCGCCAGGGGTGGCGGGTACGGGCAGGGTGTCATAGCTGACCGCGAAACTGGCCCGGACCGCGAGGTCACCGGCCGTCAACTCGGCCAGCCGCGCGTTCTCGTCGGCCAGCCGGGCGGCCAGGTGGGCGATGCTCCAGCCCGGCCGCGAAGCCAGTCGGCTGGCCGCGATCCGGATCGCCAGCGGCAGGCCGCCGCAGCTGGCCAGCACGCTCGCGGTGGCCTCGGGCTCGGCCGCCGCTCGCTGCGGCCCGACGATGACCCGGAACAGTTCCGTGCCCTCGGCCTGGTCCAGCACCTCAAGGTCGAGCAGCGCGCTGCCCGGCAGCCCCGGCAGGGTGTTCCGGCTGGTCACGATGACTCCGCAGCCCGCCGTGCCGGGCAGCAGCGGCCGCACCTGGCTCTCGTCCCTGGCGTCGTCCAGCGCGACCAGCACCCGCTTGCCGGCCAGCAGCGTCCGGAACCGGGCCGCTCGCTCGGCCTCGCCGGCCGGGATGGCGACGTCGGGCACGCCCAGGTCGCGCAGGAACCTGGCCAGCACCTCGGAGGACCGCAGCGGGGTGGTCGCGCCCTGGAGATTGGCGAACAGCTGCCCATCGGGGAACCGGCCCCGCAGCTGGTGGGCCACGTGCACGGCCAGCGCGGTCTTGCCGATGCCGCCCATGCCGGCCACGGCCGAGATGACCACCGCGCCCGGCCGGTCACCCGGCGGCTCGGCGTGCAGCAGGCCGCACAGCAGCTTGACTTGCTCATCCCGCCCGGTGAAGTCGCCGGTATCCGGCGGCAGCTGCGCCGGCACCCCCATGGCCACCGCCACCGCCGACGGCCCCTCCGGGCTACCCGCCGCCGACGAGCCGCCCGTGACCGGTCCGCCGGTCGCCTGCCCGCCCGCTGCCTGCCCGCCCGCCGCAGGTCCGCCCGCTGCCTGCCCGCCCGCCGCAGGTCCGCCGGCCCCGAAGCCGTTGGCCAGCGACCCGGCGCCCGCGCCGCCCACCGCTGCGCCCGTGGCCGCCGCCCTGCCGACCTGGTCGCCGGGCGGGCCGTAGCCGCTCCTCAGGCCACCCTGGGTCCTGAGCCAGGTCGATACCTCGGTCCAGGCGGTCCGCCATTCGGCCGGATCCGCCCCGCACCCGGTCACGTAAGCCAACGTCACTTCCAGCGACGGCAGGACGTGGCCCGCGGCCGCTCGGGCCAGCGTCGCGGCCGAGTAGTGCGTGGCCGCCGCCAGCCGACGGTAAGAGGGCTGCCCGCCCGCCGCCCGCACGGCGCGCAGTCGCCGTGCGAACTCCGTCAGCGGGGTGCCGTCGCCCGGAAGGTCCCGCTCTGGTCGGCCCACCGCTCCCCGTCGTCATCAGCGGTGAGTTGTCTCACCGTTGTCTCATCAGTCTAAAAGACAGGACCGACAATCTGACATGAGACCTACCAAACATCTCTAACGGCCCGCAGTGTCTCAGCCGCTCCGCATGCCCTCGGCGCACCGGGCTAGCCTCGGGGAATGGAATTCAGCCCGGAGCTGCGCGAGGACGTGATCACGGGCGGCATCACCGTTTCTTTCCGGCTCTGGCAGCGTCCGCGGGTCAAGGTCGGCGGCCGGTACGCCGTCGGTCCCGCGCAGATCGAGGTGGACTCCGTCGAGCTCGTGCCCTTCGCCGCCGTCACCGCCGACGATGTCCGCCGCTCGGGCGAGCAGGACCTCGAGGCGCTGCGGCGGCGAGCCGCGCATGCCGGGCCGATCGACGACGACACGCTCGTCTACCGGGTGGAGTTCCACCTCGTGTAGCGGGCCCGTAAATACTTCGCCCGGCATCCCGGTGCTCGGTACCGTACTGGTCCCCAGGGCGATGGAGGGTGGGACACGATGACCAGCGAGCCGGCGCGCACGCACACCGCGATCGTCACCGGCGCCAACCACGGCATCGGGGCGGCGACCGCCCTCGCGCTGGCCCGGCAGGGCTGCGCCGTACTGTGCACCTACCTGCGCCTGGCCGATGAGGAAGACGGCGGGACCCCGGTCGCCTACCGTAATCACCGGGCCAGGGACGGCGAGGCCGTGGCGGCCCGGATCGTCGCGGCCGGTGGCCAGGCCGTCGCCGTCGAGGCCAACCTGTCCGACCCGGCCACCCCGGTCATGCTGTTCGACACCGCCGAGGAACGGCTTGGGCCCGTCGACATCCTGATCAACAACGCCACCGGGTGGCTGGCCGACAGCTTCGCGCCCACCACCATCGACCGCCACGGCCGGTCGCTCCAGCCCGTCACCGCCGCCAGCTGGACTCAGCAGTTCACCGTCGACGCCATGGCCGCCGCCCTGCTGATCGGCGAGTTCGCGCGGCGGCACATCGCCCGCGGCGGGACCTGGGGCCGCATCATCGGCCTGACCTCCGGCGGCGACCTCGGCTTTCCCGAGGAAGTCTCTTACGGCGCCGCCAAGGCCGCCCAGGCCAACTACACCATGTCGGCCGCGTTCGAGCTGGCCCCGTTCGGCGTTACCGCGAACATGGTCTACCCGCCGGTCACCGACACCGGCTGGGTCACCGACGCGGTCCGCGACGCCGTGGCCAGCTCGTCGACCCTGATCCATGTCGCCGCCCCGGCCCAGGTCGCCGAGGTCATCGCCTACCTGGCCTCCGACGCCGCCGGCCTGATCACCGCCAACGTGGTCACCCTGCGCTGACTCACCCGGTGCTGATTCACCCCGCCGGCCGGGTCCAGCCCCGCCTGGTGCGGGTCAGCTCCCGGAAGCCGCAGGCCGCGAGCAGCGCCCGGTAGCCGTCGTAGCGCTGGCCCGTCGCGTCGGTGTCCTCAAGGTAGGCGTAGTCCAGCAGCCGGTCCACGTTGGCCAGCTCGAGCCAGTCGGCCGCCTGGCCGAGCAGCCAGGTGCCCACGCCCTGGCGCTGGTACCGCTCGACCACACGCAGGTTGCCCACGTCGGCCCAGCCCCCATGCCGGGCCAGCCGCTCGCCCTCGTCGAAGATCTCCACCTCGATGTAGCCGATCGCCTCCTGGCCCAGCACCGCCGACAGCCGCGTCCCGTTGATCCCCACGGACCGACGCGCCGTCAGCCCGGCGATCGGCGGGCCGGCCGGCCGGGGCAGGTCCGCGACCCGGATCAGGTACACGATCTCGGTGTGCCCTTCGTGCACGAACCCCGCCCGCTCGTACAGGGCCCGGATGTGCGGCCACTGCTCAGGCACCCCGTAGACCCCGCGCACCGGCAACTCGCCCTCGGCTGACTGGCTGGTGACTTTCCATTCATCCAATTGCCGAAGGCACGCCGACATCAGCTTCTGCGCCGCTTCGGTCGCGTCCGACCAGTACGGGTTGCCGGCCGGCGCCTCGGGCCAGAACACCAGCCAGCGGATCACCCCCGAACCCGCGTAGGCCGGGCCGACCCGCTCATCGGAGGCGTAGCGGAGCAGGTGCGCCGCCGCGCCGATGCGGTCCCGCTGTTCGGCGACCAGCGTTACCCGCTCACTCACCCAGGGGTCGACCAGGAACTCGCCCGGCTGGTGATCCAGCTCGCTCAGCAGCGAGCTCACCGAAATGCTTAGGCCCGGCACCACGGCCGCGGCATGCCCGTTGACCAGATCGGCAAGCTGATCCCGGTCCCGGCGGCGGAACGGACGCACCTCAATAGACGACATGAGCAGGCCTCCTCGACACAGCAGAAAAGTTCGCGACGATAAGGCCCGCTACCGGTGCGGTACGCCAGCACCATAACACTCCGCCGTCAGGCCAGCGAGGCACGTCGATCCATGGGTGCGGCAGCGGCCGGTTCGCTCCAGGTACGGGATCGCGTGCAGCGACAGGCAGCCGGCGACCCGGCCCGCTAGCTCCGCGACCAGGATCAGGCTCATCGGGTCCGGCCGCCAGTAGTCCAGCCGCTCGCTGACCTGGCCGCCGGTGGCCGGGTACCCGAGCTGGGTCAGCAGCTCGGCGATCTGGTCGGCATCCCCGGCCTCGGCTTCGCGGATGACCAGATCCCCCATGGGCCTCAGTCTGGATCACCCGGCTGGGATCGCGTGAGACAGCCCATCAGTAACCTCTGACGGTCATATCGAGCCGCATACCGGGCTGGGTGGTCGCGATGTAGTGTTCCTCGGCCGCGCGCCAGCGCTCGTCCCAGTTGCCGGGGCCGTGATCGTGCCCGCGCTCGTCCAGGCGACGCAGGCAGACCTCGCGCGGCGCGTCGACCCAGACGGTCAGGTCGTAGTAGACCGCCAGCTCCGGCCGGGCGGTATACACGCCTTCGACGATGACGACGCCGGACCGGGAAACATTGTGCCGCTCGCCCGAAGCTAGCTCTCCTGTGGGCCAGTCATAGCGCTGGTACTGCGCCGCTGTCCCGGCAGCCAGCGGGATAAGGACCTGATCACGCAGCCTCTGCCAGTCGAAGTACCAGTCGTAGCCTTCCCGCGGGCTGAGCAGCAGCCGTTCTTCCGCAGGCATCGGCCGGTAGAAGTCATCGCCCTGCACCACGGCGGCCCGCTCCGGGGTCAGGCGCTCGGCGACTTCGGCGGCCAGCGTCGACTTCCCGGATCCGCCGGGTCCATCGATCGAGACCAGGGCGAATCCATCTTCTGCCGCCCCGGCGATGGCCTGGACAAGTCTGTCTGGCGCCTTCGAATCTCCCGCCACCGGAAGATCTTGTCACGCATCACGGGACCTGCGGCGGATGGCAGGTCCAGGCCGAGCTTGGAGGTCCGGCGCGACGGCGACCGTCGGTGGCGGGTGGTAGGCAAGGTCCATGAAGGTTGTCGTCACCACGCCCACCGGGAACGTCGGATCGCGGGTCGTGCGGCTGCTCATCCAGGCCGGGGTGCGGCCCACGCTGCTGGCCCGGCGGCCGGAGCGGATCGACGCGGCCACCCGCGAGCACGCCGAATTGATCGGCGCCGACCTGGCTGACGCGACGGCGGTGCTGAGCGCGACGCGCGACGCGGACGCCTTGTTCTGGGTCGCTCCGCCCACGGATGACCCGGACGCCGACCCCGTCGCCTGG
>Ga0134128_10005060_pt1 | contig 16013 bp, 14 predicted proteins | sample KB31754_FD_96462 | JGI IMG/M metagenome (GOLD analysis project Ga0134128, IMG submission 96462) | Terrestrial soil microbial communities with excess Nitrogen fertilizer from Kellogg Biological Station, Michigan, USA - KB3-175-4 | ecosystem: Environmental > Terrestrial > Soil > Unclassified ...
CGGCATGTGCCTGCGCCAGCTCAGCATCGGCTCTCCGAAGATGCGGAACGGAATCCGGCGGCCGCGCAGGTGAGCCGCCAGCGACAGGCCGTAAGGCCCCGCGCCGATGATGGCTACCGGCAACTGGGAATCAGACACAGGTTGAAACCTTTGATGCTCTCGCGATGAGCGCTATTTGACAATAACCCCAGCCGGGTCCGATGAGAATCCGAGCCGGGCGGCCAAACGCAGAAAATGTCCGGTGCTCGGCAGCGGATCGGGCTTTCTGCCCCTCATCCGATGATACAGGCGGGACAGCCATTGCCGCTCCGCCCACGGTTGACGAAGCAGCTCCCGAACGAGCGCCGGCTCGCTCCACGGTACGTCGTAGTAACACTGCTGCATGTACGGGTTCTCAGGATTCCACGCCAGCGCCTGCGGGAAAAAAGCGATCACATCCCGGTCGATGGCCATTTCCGTCCTGGGTACCCCACGCGCGCCGAGCTTCGCGCAGAGCAGCGCCGCCAAGTCCCCCTGGTTCGGCAGGACCAAGTGACCCAACTGTGTGCAGCGCGCGTTGAGCTCGATCAAGTACGCCCTTCCGGTGCCCTCCTCCAGGATGAAATCCAGACCGCAGAATCCCGAAAGACCGAGACCTCGGGCTAAGGCGATGACTGAAGTGGCAATTTCCTCGTTCCGGATCAACCGGACGATGGTGCTCGCGCCCGTTGGGCCCTGGCTGCAGAGGACCTCGACGCTTGCTGTTCCCAGCACTCCCCCCTGCCAACATGCCGCCATCGCGTTCGCGGGCCGTCCTGGAATGTACCTCTGCAACGAAACCGCGTGCGCTGTCGCCTGCCGTCTGGACCAGAAGGCAAGCGGGTCGCGATTGATGAGCCATCGCTTCCAGGCCGAGGCCAGCGGCGCCGGCGCACGAAACCTGTTCCATGCAGCCGTCGCCTGTTCGGCCGAAGCGACGATCGCAACGCCGCTGCCACCCCAGGTGCCATCGACTTTCACGACTGCGGTGCCGGCAAACTCGCGAAACCACCGGTGGATGTCCTCCTCCGAGTCGATCACCCGGGTCTCGGGAACCGCCAGACCCATCCGCTGCGCAGTGGCCATGAGCTCGGTACGATGGCACGCGGCATGGAAGGAGTCCGGCCGGCCAATCGAGGCCTCGATCAGCGGCCGCAGCGCAGGCCGCTTCTCATGAAGCTCGTGCAGTTGCCAGACCGCACGATCGTCGCAAGGCACGATGATGTCCGGAGTCGAGCCGACTATGGCCCTCTCCAGCGCTGCCATCGAGTCACGGCCTCGATAGGAGTAGACCGTCCCGATCCGTGAGACCTTGTTCAGCACGTGCCCGCGCGGGCATAGCGCGGCCACTGCGCAACCGCAAGCGGTCATTCGCGCCGCCAGCCGGGCAGAGAGGGGCCACGGCGTGGTGGCGGTAATCAGGACTGTCGGCCTACCTGCCACGAACGGCGATGGTACTCCTGAGACGGGCCCGATACCGCGGTCGGGACGCGCTGACGTGGGGAAGAGCGACGGCCGCGAGGAGGCGCTGAGCAAGTGATCCACCCAAACGTGAAACGGACTATAGCATAGCCGGCCGCCCTCACTGTTCCTGTGAGGCCGGTCACTGCCCCGCCGTTGAACCAGCCTCCCATCCCCATTAGAATCAAAGCGCGCCGGCTGCGGGCCGCGAATCCAAATACTGGGAGATAGCTACAACTTCGAAGCACTTTCCGGCGGGGATGGACCGGTCGCGGATCGCTCTTTCCGGCAGTGTCACTCACTCGTTTCAGGGCCGAAACGGCTTCTCGCAGGCTGTGAAGGACTGCACCGATGCTTCGATCGATCGCTGGAGGTTATCAGCCTTGCCAACGGGAACAGTCAATGCTTAGAGCCGCGATCGTGGGCCTCGGGAAGATGGGCCTCTCCCATCACTCGATCCTCAATGCTCATCCGGAAGTAACTCTCAAAGCGGTATGCGACACGTCGAGCTACGTGCTTGACGTCCTGTCCAAGTACACCGGAGTCAAGACGTACACGGATTACCAGGCGCTGTTATCGAACGAGGCGCTCGACTGCATCATCGTCGCGACGCCGTCCAGGTTTCACGCCGATATCGTCTCCGAGGCGCTCGAGCGTGGCTTGCACGTCTTCTGCGAGAAGCCGTTCGGCCTCGACCCGGAAGTCGGCTACCGCCTGGCCGATGCCGCCGAACGCAAGGGTCTCGTCAATCAGGTGGGCTATCACTACCGCTTCGTCGCCGCGTTCAACGAGGCGAAGCGGCTTCTCGACAGAAAGCTCATCGGCGAGCTGCACCACATCCGGGCAGAGGCCTACGGGCCGGTGGTACTGCGCCCCAAGGGATCGACCTGGCGGTCCCGGAAAAGCGAAGGCGGCGGATGCCTCTTCGACTACGCCTGCCACGCGATCGATCTGGTGAACTATCTCGCCGGGCGCCCGCAGGCGGTCTCCGGCACCGTGCTCAACAGTATTTTCTCGAACGACGTCGATGACGAGATCTATTCGACGTTCCACTTCTCCGAAGGCGTCAAGGGCCAGCTCGCGACCAATTGGAGCGACGAGACATTCCGCAAGATGTCCGTCAGGCTCTGCCTGTGGGGCACCAACGGCCGCATCAATGTCGACCGGCAGGAGATCCAGGTTTACCTGCGCTCGCTCCCCGAGCCTTTCGAGGACTTCAAGCCAGGCTGGAACGTCCGCTACACCACCGACCTCACCCGCTCCGTCTGGTTCTACATGCGCGGAGAAGAATACTCGGCGCAGATCGATCACTTCATCCAGTGCATCAAGACGGGCGCTACGCCGATCAGCACCTTCCGCTCAGCGACCGACGCCTCCCTGGTAGCCACGATGATGCGCGACGATGCGACGAAGCCGCATACGGTAGTTGCGAGGCAGTCCGCGCACGCCCTGAAGGTCGTCGTGCAACCCCCCTCGACCAAGACACCTCCCCGGTCGCTCGTGCGCACTCTGGTCGATCGCCTCCTGAGCGCCGGAGAGACCTGAATGACGTCCCTCCGGCTTGGCTGATACCCCAGGGAGACAATCGCATGGATCGAATTCTCTTCGGCGACAATCAATTCTTCGGCGTCAACCACATGTCGGAGGAAAAGGCGCGCACCCAGGCGATGCGCTTTCAGGACACGGCCGCCGTCATAGAGGTACTCGACGATGCCTATGCAGAAGGCATCAGGACGTTCATGTGCACGACGCATGAGCGCATTGCCGAGGTCTGCGATCACTTCCGTGCCAATCGCGAGAAGTACCCGGATTTCAAGTTCTATCCCTGCATGCCGTACGCTCACAAGTACGCCAATGCGGCGGCAGAGCTGGGAGTATTCGGCGCGATCCGCAGCTTCCTGCCGCAGGAGAATGCATTCGGAGCCCTGCTGAAGGGAGGCGTTTCTTTTGCCCGCAAGGACATCGAGGGGCTGGCGAGCCTGCTGATCGATGCCGAGATGAAGATGTTCGCAGGCCTGCCCACGCCGATCGTCTTCCTGCAGAACGTCGCGACGGACTTCCTGCTGGGCCTCGGGTTCGACGAGGCGTTCCGGATCTTCTCGGAGTGCGTCCGCGAGCGATACCACGCCGAGCCCGGATTCATTACGATGAACGCACCTCTGCTGCTCGAGCGGCTGGAAAGAGCAGGTCTCGAGAATCCGATCATCTGTACGAACATCAACAAGATCGGCTTCCGGATGTCGGGGGGGCTGACCGCCTACGAGGAGCTGATCGCCTCGGACCGCTGCCGACTGATCGCCATGTCCGTGTTCGCCAGCGGCGCCCTACCGCCGCAGGCGGCTCTGGAATACGTCTGCCGTCGGTCGCAGATCAAGTCGATCGTGTTCGGCGCATCCAGCCGGCGGAACATCGCCCATACGAAGCGGCTCATCGATCAGCTCAGCGCTGCCTGACATGACCGGTCTCTCGGGAACCGATGGTCGTCCCGTGAAGCGGAAGTTCCGGGTTCTCATCCCGACGTCGAGCGGCGGACATCTGACGGAAGTCTTTCAGCTCAAGCGTCTACTGGAGGAGACTGACCATCTCTTCGTTACGGAGGACCTCCCCCTGACGCGCCGCCTGCTCGAGGGACGTCCCTGCCGATTCGTGCGGCCCAATGGCCGCAATCGCGACTGGGTGTTCTGGAAGAACTTCCTCGTCAACTGGTTCCTCGCCGTACCCATTCTCTTCAGGTACCGCCCCGACGCGATCGTGACGACGGGCAGCCACACCGCGGTCCCGTTCTGCTACCTCGGCAAGCTGATGGGCTGCAAGGTCATCTACATACTTTCCTTCTGCCGTATCGATACCAAAGCCGCCGCCGCCGACGCCGTCCACCCGATTGCAGACCTGTTCTTCGTGCAATGGGAACAGATGCGCGCCGCGTACCCTGGAAGCCGGTACGTCGGCCCGCTATTCTGAGCGTATGGTTTCACCAATTCCCCGGCATCCCTGCCGTCGGAAATGATTTTCGTAGTCCTCGGCACCTGGGAAATGCCCTTCACCCGTCCGCTCCTCGAGATCGAGCGCGCGGCTGCGGCGGGCTTGCTGGCGCAACCCATCGTCGTGCAGGCCGGAAAGACCTCCTATCAGTCCGCCTGCATGGAGATCGTGCCATTTTTCGGCAAGGAGGAGCTGGAGCGGATGTACGAAGGCGCGTCCCTCCTGATCTGTCAGGCCGGTGTCGGCTCCATCATGCTCGGCCTGCGCAAGCGCAAGAAGGTGATCGCGATTGCGCGACGCCGGACCTTCGATGAGCACATCGACGATCACCAGTTGGAAATTCTCGAGGTCTTCTCCAAGGCCGGCAACATTCTGCCCTGGAACGGCAATGGCGACCTCCCGGAAGTCTTGCGACGCGTACCGCACTTCGTTCCTGCGGACTACGCTTTCTCGGAAGAAGGGATCTCCAGCGCGATTCTGGAATACCTCGCCGCCACCGTCGTTATTTGAAACATGACTGACACCCGCACGACGCCGCCTGGATTTCCCAATTTCTTCCTCATAGGCGCCCCAAAGTCCGGCACCACCGCGCTGAGCGAATACCTCCGGCAACATCCGGACATCGGATTCTCCGAGCCCAAGGAGCCCCATTACTTCAACGATGATTTCTCGAGCAGACACACGTATTCGCTGGACGAATACATGAAATGCTTCCCACCGGCTTCTGCGGGGAAGGCGGCCATCGGCGAAGGTTCCGTCTTTTATCTCAGCTCCAAATCAGCTGTTTCCAACGTCCTGCGATGCGCCCCCGACGCCAGGTTCATCGTCATGCTCAGGAATCCGGTCCACGCCGCTCATTCCTTTTACTGGCAAGCCGTGCATAGCCATGGGGAGGACATTACGCAGTTCGAGCAAGCGTGGATTGCCCAGTATGACCGCGCCCAGGGCAGGCGATTGCCCAGACACAACAGGGTTCGCGAGGCCCTCCAGTACGGGTCCCTGTTCAAGTACGGGGAGCAGCTGGAGCGGCTTTACGACGTGGCGCCGCGTCACCGGGTCCAAGTGATCCTGTACGACGACTTCAAGACCGATACCAATAGGATCTATGTGGAAGCCTTGGATTTCCTCGGCGTGCCCAGGATAGAGCTGAAGGAATATCGAATTATCAACCCAGGCAAAAGATATCGCCACACTTCCGCCGAGGCCGTCTCGCGTATTGTAGGAAAGGTCAAGCAGACGCTGGGCATAACGGGCGGCTTCGGCGCCATGACGCGTCTGCGGGCCTGGAATACGACGCATGAAGAGCGCCCGCGGCTCAGCGACACGTTCAAACATCAATTGAGAGACTATTACCGCGCTGATATCGTGAAAGCGGCAAAGCTCATCGAAAGAGATCTCGGGGCCTGGCTCGGTGGTTAAGCGCGTCACATTCATAGTGCCCGGCTCGGGACGGATGCCGGTTGGCGGGTACAAAGTCGTGTACGAATACGCGAATTGCCTGGCGGCACGAGGCTACTCGGTCGATATCGTGCATCCAGCGCGCTGTCGGCGTGACTTTCCATTCCTGAGACGCATCAGATCAGATGGCGAATTCTGGCGCCGCCTCATTGATAAGAGCTACGGGCCGCGGCTATGGTTTCCCTTGGACCGTCGAGTGCGAGTCTTATGGGTGCGCACCTTAGCGGAGAGATATATACCGGACGCCGACATCATCATTGCGACGGCATGGCGGACGGCGGAATGGGTAGCCGAGTATGGCTCCCGCAAGGGGACCAAATATTATTTGATCCAGCATTTCGAAGACTGGTCGGGAAGCTCCGAGAGCGTGCTCCAGACCTGGCGCTTGCCCCTCCGAAAAATAGTCATCGCCAAGTGGCTGGGCAAGATCGTCGAGGACCTGGGGCGAGATTACGCGTATATACCGAACGGCTTGGACTTCTCGCGCTTTGGGCTCGACGTGCCGATCGAAGCGCGCGATCCGCTCCAGGTGATGATGCTCTACCACACTGAGCCGTGGAAGGGCTCCAGGGAAGGCCTGCAAGCGATGGAATTGATCAGAAGGCAGTATCCTCGACTGCGTGTCACGATGTTCGGCGTTCCGGCCGGAGATGCTCTACCGCATTGGGTCGACTATCATCGGACGCCGACCCAGTCCAAGCTGCGCTCTCTTTACAATGCGGCGGCAATTTTCCTTGCTCCGAGCTGGACCGAGGGCTGGGGGTTACCCGCCTCCGAAGCGATGATGTGTGGGGCGGCGGTTGTCGCGACCGACATAGGCGGCCACCGGGAATTCGCTCACGACGGCATAACGGCGATGCTGGCGGCTCCGAAGGACCCGCGGGCGCTTGCCGAGAAGGTCATCGCGCTGATGGAGCACCCCCGGAAACGACTCGAACTGGCGCAGGCCGGGCACCAGAACATCCAGCAATTTACCTGGCAGCGGGCGTGCGATCGCCTCGAAGCTGTCCTGCTGACGGACAGCTTTTGGCCCCAGCATCCTGACCGGACGAGCGATATACGTACCGAGCCTGCCCCTAGTTCGACTTCTTGAAGCCGGAGGGCGTCATCGGCACGCTGGCAGTTTTCCCGGCGCAGCCGGGCCACCAGCAGGGGTTGTTTGCGATGAACTCCTGTACTGCCCGCCACTTTGGCGGCGCGCTGCTCAACGGGCTGACGTTATCCATGGACGACTCGAGTAGTCCCCATGCACCGTATTTGTTCGGACTGTATACGTCATCGTAGAGCACGTACGTCTCGCCGCCGTTTGCCTTCCAACTCTCGAGCGCCTTCGTATACACATCCGCCATCCGAGGATCCCTGTTTGCCGCAATGTAGGCATTTACGACATTCGAGCCATCCGGGTAGCCCGGAACTCCCTGCAGGCTCTGGCCGCCCTCATACGCGACCAGCCGCAGATGGTAGGGCGCAAGGGCCTGCCGGTACGCGCCCTCCCAGTTCGACATCCACAGTAGCTTTCCTCCCGAGAAGCCGGTGACCGCATCGGTCATGTACCCTCCGGTTTGACCGGCGTTGAACTCCGCGAATATGTAGTTCACAAGAGCCGACGAATCCGCCGTCCTCCAATCAGACGGGATTTTCTGGGGAGGCCACCCGACGTACGGGGCGATCGCGACATCCGTGATGTGATGCTTGTAGCACGGAGCGCCCGACCATAGCGGACAGTCCAAGGAGTCGGTCGCCGACCGCGGCATCACCGTAAACGCACCCAACACGCAGTGGACGCGGGAGAAATCCCCGCCCCAGGCCTGCGCCCACATATCACACATTTGCGCGGTTCTCATCCCATACCAGTTCCTATTGGCCTCGAACGGATTCTTGGCCCTCGGCCAGAGTGCCTCCCCCTGCTGCACGGCATATTGGTGTTGAGAATAGATTCCGTTCCACACCTCGTTGCTGAGCTCCACATACACGTTCTGCGTGGCGCCCAGTTGCTGGTGCACGAGTGTCGCCGCCTGCGTGATGTAATCGTCGTCGGCCGTGACCGGGAAGTTGATCCAGCAATCCGCGCTCAACGCGTTGCAGAGACTGACCACGGCCTCCAGGGGGGCTCCTTTTCCTGAGCCCCACCCGGCGTCGCTGAGCTGTGGGCGGTCAGCCCAGACCCCCGGCGGGCCGGGCTTCTCGTCGATCTTCAGCCATTGCATCGCGCGAATCACCCGGAAGTTCTTCAGGAGATCCAGGAACGTGGGCGTGAAGACCTGTCCTTGGTCCAGGAGGGATTCCTCTTCCGCTTTCACTACGCGGATGTTCCGCAGATGATTCTTCGGATTCGTATCGGAGATGCAGATCCACACGCCATTCCGGGTCGGAGTCGCCACATCGAATACGTCCCGGCCTCCGGAGGCCGTCTGGGACGTGCTCACCATTTTCGCATCCATGCGGACCTGAATCGTTCCGACTCCATCGTAGAGTACGACGTACTGGCCGGCACGGTACGGCGGCCCCATGCCCGCGTTCGAGGGCCGCATCCTGAGGATCAGGGCGCATGCCTGGGTGAACTCCTGCGGCGAGTTCGGATCGGAAGAGCTCGCCGTCAACGTCGTTGGATAGCCGCTCGAGTCGAGTTGCAGGTAGGCTTCCTCGTGTGTCTCCGCCATTATCCTGGTTCGCGTCGACCATGCCATCGGGTTGCTCTGCGTGATCGCCGTGGTCTTGAATATGTTGAGAAGCGGCTGCTCCGGGTCGTAGTAGCTCAGGAAGTTGAGATTGATGCCGAGTGGCGTATTGGCGTTGGCGCTCGTCGCCGCAGGCACTGGACAGGAGAAGGCGGTGGCTAACGCGAAAACCGCGGCGAGACTCAGCATTTTCAAGGGTTGAGCTGACATAGACATCTGTTTTCCAAACTGCGATTGCCGACTGTGACACGGGCCGGGACCCGATGCGATCCCTCTGGCCGACAGAGTACATTGAAGCGAAGATGCAGCTCTCCAGCAATCTGTCTCTAAAGGGCGACCCGCTTGAAACCGTGACCGGAGCCCGCTTCGGCGGTTCTCCGATGCGCGCCGATTCACACTCCGGAGTGCAGCAGTCGCCCAGGTGCTCCGCCGTCTGCTTCAAATGCGATCTCGATCACAGCGCGGTGGACTGTCGGCGCGGCAGGCGTCTCGTTGCGGCCTCGCGGCTGATGTGCTATTAGGCTTGAGCATCGTTGTCAAGTTCGACAGGGTGGAGATGGAGGGGCAACAAAAAAAAGCGGGCCACCGCCTGACAGGCGAGACCGAGGGATGGCGAATCGAGAATCCGGTCTTCCTGGTTGGCGCGGAGCGCTCCGGCACCACGCTCCTGCGCCTGATGCTCGATCACCACCCCGACATCGCCTTCAACCTCGAATCGGAGTTCCTGGTCACGTACATCGCCGATTCGGGCGCTTTCCCCGACGTCGCCGCCTATCGCCGCAACCTCGCGGAAGATCGCGTCTTCCGCCAGAGCCGATTCGACATCGACGAGAGTCTCGAATTCCCGCAGCTCGTGAACGACCTCCTGCGGCAGAAGCGCGACCGGGACGGCAAGAAAGTCGTCGGAGCGACGGTCCACTACGGCTTCCACAGACTCAGGTTTCTCTGGCCCGCGGCGAAGTATATCTATCTGCTGCGAGATGGCCGCGATGTCGCGCCCTCGGTGGTAGGCATGGGCTGGGCCGGCAACGGCTACGTCGCGACCGAATGGTGGCTTCAGGCGGAATCCGAGTGGTCTGGGTTCCGAAGGGAGTTGGACCGGTCGAGATGGCTGGAGGTCCGGTACGAGGACCTCACCGCCGATCCGTCGGGCCAGTTACGGAGGATCTGCGAATTCATCGGCGTCCCCTACAGCGAGCGGATGTTCGACTACACCAGGACCTCAAGCTATTCCTGGCCTGACGCCAAGCAGAATTTCAAATGGCGCCGAACCATGCGGCCTCGCGATGTGCGGCTCATCGAGGCGCGCATTGGACCGCACCTGGCGGAGCGAGGTTATGAGCTCAGTTCCCAGCCGCTCATGAGGGTTGGACGCACGCACGACACATGGCTCAGGCTGCAATCGCGCCTCGGGAAGCTGAGACACCGCGTCGGGAGGTTTGGGCTCTGGCTGGTGGCCAGGGATATCATCTCACGCCACCTGGGCTGGACGAGCGTGCGAGACTCGACGCGAGCGGCCATGGACAATATCGTCGATCGCAACCTCAAGTGATTGCCGCGCCGAGCGGCCCGCGATCAACGATATCACGGCTTCCCTGTCACGATCCGCGCAGGAACACCGGCACCGGTAGCCCCTGCCGGGACGTCCTGCAGGACCACTGCGTTGGCGCCAATCAAAGCATGATCTCCGATGCAGATGCCGCCGAGAAGTTTGGCGCCCGTGCCCACCACCACGTTTCCGCCCAGATGAGGAACTCCGGTATTCCCTTGAACAGTGCCCAATGTGACCTGCTGAAAAAGAAGACAGTTCGGGCCGATCTCGCTGTCGGGATGAACGACCACTCCGTTCGGGTGTGGCAACAGGAGCCCCCCGGCAATCTTCGAGTTCAGAGGGATGTCGGCGCCGGTCGCGACGCTCCAGATGCGATGGCGCAGTACCGCGATTTTCCGCACGAGAAAGTGCCACGGACGTTTGGAGTACCGCACTCTCTGGTAGGCCCGAATGCTGGCAAGCAGGGAGCGCGAGGGACACCACTCGAAGAATCCCTTCGCTTCGCGTGACCAGTCAGGATTTACTGCGGACGGACGATCCGCTTCCGTGGAATCCACGCCCGATGGCAGGGGGATACGATCCTCGGACATTGCGAGCGCACTCGAAGCCAAAGCGCAATTGTAGCCGCGCCGAGTGCGCCGCGCCATCGACGCCGCGGCCGATCGGAGCCTAGAATGGATGTTTCGAGCGGCCCAGACTGGTCATGAAGGATCTGAGCGTTTCCATCGTAATCGTCACTTTCCGCTCCGCTCGACTGACCGTCGATTGTCTGCGCGCGGTGGAGAAGGAGCGATCTCGGCCGGGTGTTTGTATCCGCACCATCGTCGTCGACAATGCATCCGGCGATTTCCCTCTCCTTGAACGAGCGGTGGACGCCAACGGCTGGAGCGCCTGGGTTACGCTTCGCCTCGCCCCGCGCAATGGCGGCTTCGCTTACGGAAACAACCTCGGCATCCGACTCGCGCTGGAAACGCATGCGTCCGATTACATCCTGCTCCTCAATCCCGACACGCTGGTGCGCCCGGGAGCGGTCGAGACATTGGTGCGCTTCCTCGAGATGCACCCGCAAGCCGGCATCGCCGGCGGCAGCTTCGAGAACCCGGATGGCAGCGAGTGGCCGATCGCGTTCCGCTTCCCGACGATGGTCAGCGAGGTCTGCTCCGCACTCGACATCGGTGGCGTGACCCGGATCTTCCGGCAGCGAGTGGTGGCCCGACACATGCAGCCAGTGGCTCAGCCGGTCGATTGGATCTGCGGCGCCTCGATGATGATCCGCGCCGAAGTCTTCCGGGCCATCGGAGGCATGGACGAGAATTATTTTCTCTATTTCGAAGAGACGGATTTCTGCCTGCGCGCGCAGCGTTCGGGTTTTGCGACATGGTATGTGCCGGAAAGCCGGGTGATGCATATCGGTGGCCAGAGCACCGGGGTCGATGAATGGAATAGCCACCCGAAGCGGCGGCCGGCTTACTGGTTCGAGTCGAGGCGCCGCTACTTCGCGGTGGCCTACGGGATCCACCACGCCATGCTGATCGACTTTCTGGTCCTTCTCGCCTATCCGATCGGATGGCTGAAGCGTCTCGCACTACGGCGGTCCCCAGGGTCCGTTCCCCATTTCTGGCGGGACTTCCTGCGAGGCAGCATCCTCTGGCCACAAAACCGGCGCTTGTCCTCGATACGGGAAACGGTGAGTGCGCTAGCCTGTGGCCCTCGCCGCGCGTGAATACGTCTCCGGCTCGCATCCCGCGAGGGCTTCGTCGATGGCATCCTGCAGCCGTTTCGCAAGGAGGCGCACGTGAGGCTCCTGGAGCATGCTGGTATGACCGCCCGGCACGTCCATCACCCGCACGCCACCGGAGCTGCGGTGGCCCCAGCCGAGAGCGGGGTCCGCAAAGAATTCGATGAACGGCGCGTCTACTCCCGTACCGGCCGTGGCGCGCAAGAGCAGCAGCTCTCCCTGGAACTGCCGATCAGGCCGGTATTCGTCCGCGGCGCGCAGATAGATCGTCATCACGGGTACCTTCCCAATGAGCTCCGGAGGCCGCAGGCCTCGATCGAGACAGGCCCGCAGCACCCGCAGGCGCACCGCATCACGCACCCGTTGCCATTCCCTTCCGAACACGTACAGCGTGAAATTGCGCAGCTTGCCGGAGAGCCTGCGCGCGATCAGCCCGGCGCGGCGGATTCCGGAAAGGGTCTGGTTTGCGCGCAGCTCTCCCACCACCCTGTCGAGGCGTTGCCTGGCGAACAGCCGCGGTATCAGCGCCGCCTGCGTATCCGCCGCATCGAGCAGTGCCACCAGGGCAACACGCTCGTGCTGCGCCTGTAACTGCAGCGCCATCTCGAAGGCGATCACGCCGCCCGCGCAGAGACCTCCGAGCAGGTAGGGGCCTCGCGGCTGCACCGCTCTGATCCTGGCGATATGGTATGCCGCCATGTCTGCGATGCGCGTATGCGCCATGGGTACGCCGGGCAGCGCGTACGGGCGCAGTCCATAAATTGCGTGACGCCGATCCAGCTGCAGTGCCAGATTTCTGTAGAGGAGGGTCTCACCAAAGACGTCGTGGACCAGGAACACCGGTGGCCCGCCCTCCCCCGCCCTGATGAGTGCCATCGAGTCTCCGAGCGTCCCTCCGGCGACCCATGAGGCCATTCTCTCGACGGTGGGCGCCTCGATGAGCGCGCTGAGGGGGATCTCGACGCCGAGCCGCCGCTGAATGCGGATGCAGAGATCCACAGCGAGCAGGGAGTGACCGCCCAACTCGAAGAAGTCATCATGACGCCCCACCCGCTCGAGGTGCAGGACCTCCTGCCAGATGCCCGCTACGAGCTGCTCTGCCTCCCCCCGCGGCGCCTCGTACTCTCGGCCCGTGAACGAGGCCAGATCGGGAGCGGGCAACGCCCGCCGGTCGAGCTTTCCGTGTGGCGTGACGGGGAAGCGCTGCAGCACCACGAATGCGCTCGGCACCATGCAGTCGGGTAGCGCGGCTGCCAGATATGCTCGCAGCGCCTCCGCGCCGGGTGCCTGCGAGGCATCTCTCGCGGTCAGATAGGCCACCAGGCGCGTGGCGCCCGGCGCATCTTCGCGCGCAACCACGATCGCCTCCCTGACCTCAGGATGACACTGAATCCGTGCCTCGATTTCCCCGAGCTCGATCCGGAACCCACGGATCTTCACCTGGTCGTCATTGCGCCCGAGGTATTCAACCACTCCGTCGGTACGCCATCTCCCAACATCACCCGTCCTGTACATTCGCGCCCCGGGGGTGGCGCGGAAGGGATCCGGAAGAAAGCGCTGGGCCGTGAGGTCCGGCCGGCCAAGATATCCTCGAGCCACTCCTTCGCCGCCAATGTAAATCTCACCGCTCACGCCCATGCGCACCGGTTGACCGTCAGTGTCCAATATGTAGATCCGGGCATTCGCGATCGGCGCGCCGATGGGCACCATGGACTTCGCATCGTCCTCCTTGCATCGGTGCACGGTTGCCCACACCGTGGCCTCGGTCGGTCCATACTCGTTGAACAGGCACACTTTCGGGCATCGCGCCGCACTGCTGGAAACCAACGCAGGCGCGCATGCCTCACCGGCCACGATCACCGTTTCGAGGGCGCTTTCCCGGATCGCATCCGGAGCGAGCTCCAGCAGCCTCTGATACAGGGTTGGGATGCAGAGCAGGCTCGTCACCTCGTGCTGGAGGATCATCCTCACCAGCATTGCGGGATCCAGCATCTCTTCTCGTCTCGCGAGCACCAGGGTTCCGCCGCTGGTCAGAGTGCCGAAGATTCCCGCGACCGAACTGTCAAAGCCGATCGGTGACACATGCAGAAAGCGGCCGGGATTGCCATACACGGCCACCCTGGCGACATTCGACGCAACCAGGTTTCCATGGCTGACCATCACACCCTTCGGTTGCCCTGTCGAGCCGGAGGTGTATATGACGTAGGCAAGGTTCCCCGGTTGCGGGCGGGATTGCGCACCCTCACCGACGAGGCCCTTCGCGGCGCGATCCCAGAATCCATCTAGTAGAATGACCTCGCATTCCGACTGCGGTATTGCCGCTGCCACGCCCGACTCAGTGAGCAGCGTCGGCGGCTTGGCATCCGCGAGCATGTACGCCAGGCGCTCGGCGGGATATGTCGGATCGAGGGGCACGTAGGCGCATCCCGCCTTGAGGATCCCGAGGATTGCAGCCACCAGGTCCACGGAGCGATCCATGCAGACACCCAGGAGAGTGTCCGGTCCGACTCCCTTGGAGCCGAGGAAAACGGCAAGTTGATCGGCCCTCTGATCGAGCTGCAGGTAAGTGAGTGATCGTCCGCCGCAGACGACGGCGGCACAATCGGGGGTTCTGCGCACCTGCTCTTCGAACAGCTGGTGGATCAGCTTGTCCTTCGGAAAGGGCGCGTCGGTCGAGTTGAACAGCTCCAGCACCTGCCGTGTACCCGAATCGAAAGGAGCTTTATGGGTATCCGAGGACATATTCCTGGGCGTGCGGCATTCTCGAGCTCATTGCACTGATTCCGATGTGGGCGCGCGTCCGGCCATTATACGGGGCCGACGCGACTTGCTCCCGGCCTTGAAGATCGCTATGCCGGCGGTGCTCGGTTGCGTACCCGTGCTCTATGCGATTTTTTGCAGATTGGCTGCAGAAAGGCCATTCTTGCACGGTGGTGACGGCAATCGATGCGGAATACATATCACGCTTCGTCGGTGAGCGGCTGATGGCCAGGGGCCTGCTCGCAAAGCCGCCTTCGCTGAGGAGATACTCGCAGGGCCCGGACGGCCCTGACAACAAGCTCGTCTTCCTGTGCAGGGGAAGACCGCGCATCGTGGTCGTAGTCTCCCCGGTCCTGTTTCCCGATGTGGTCGCGGAAGAATGCGGGAAAGCGGCGGCAATGCGTTCGCTTCTGCGCGACCTGGGTAGCCCCATTCTCGAGCCGCTCGATACCGGCCGAGTGCAGGCATCTACTTATGCGGTCCTCCCGTACCGGGAGCCCCTCTCCCAGCGTCGCGGCCTGAGCTGGATCGACAGGTTGCGCGTAAGGCGTCGTCTTTTCACCTGGCTGCTCCGGATCGCGCAATGTCGAAGCATCGCGTGCGATGCTGCCAGGTATCAAAGCGCCTTCGGAGCGTTGGCCCGAACCATAACGGACGGCCCGGCTGCGGTACTCCTTCCAACAGCCGAAGAGTACTTTGCCTCCGGCCGCTTTGCGGCTCGCTGCTGTCCGATGCACGGAGATCTCTGGAAGGGCAACGTTCTACGCGGAGCTCCCCCCGCGCCATTCACTCTCGTGGACTGGCATGGATCGATGGCGGACGGTTTCCCCATATTCGATCTCATCCGCGCGGCAGTATCCTTCGGGCTCTCTCCGAGAGCGCTGCAACGCCAACTGCAGCTCCATCGAACCGCGCTCGGTTGTCAGGTCGAGGACTTGCCGATTTACCTCCTGGGAGCGCTCGGGCATTACGCCACGCACATGGGGGAGATGCCACTCGCACTGTTTCGACGCATGGCGGATGAGTGTGTGAGGAGCCTATATGCTGCGCAGACACTGACCCATCGGCCCTAAGTTGATGCCAGCGCCGACCCATCGCCGAGCGCGAGCGGATCAATGCGCGCGCGCGCGCCCGCGAGAAGAACGGTCAGTATTGTACCAGCGAGAGTGGCAGCGGCTGAGATCACAGTAATCAGCATCGTAAAGCGCCGCGTGCTCAGGGTCTCGAACCTGCTCTCGAATTTCGTATCCAGCCACTCTATTTTGGAATCCAGCCGCTCTATTTTGGAATCCAGCCGCTCTATTTTGGAATCCAGCCGCTCGAATTTGGCATCGAATTTCTGATCGATCTTCTCCAGTTTCCCGTC
>Ga0134128_10005062_pt1 | contig 16007 bp, 18 predicted proteins | sample KB31754_FD_96462 | JGI IMG/M metagenome (GOLD analysis project Ga0134128, IMG submission 96462) | Terrestrial soil microbial communities with excess Nitrogen fertilizer from Kellogg Biological Station, Michigan, USA - KB3-175-4 | ecosystem: Environmental > Terrestrial > Soil > Unclassified ...
GCGCCGTATTTCCCGTAAAGCAACTGTACCAGGCCTAAATCGATGTGGCTTCACTCCCGCAGCTTTTGCTGCTGCATTTTTCAAACGTCGTTCAGTTGCTTTCGAGTAAGTTTTTCCGCCAGGTCTCCCGGTGCTGCGGCGTGCAGTTTGTTTTGTTCTTGCCATCTATGGTGTGGTTGGTGTGGTTTCCGCCGCGGCAACCAATCACTTGATTGATCATTTACTTACATTTTTTTTTCAAATGTCCGACACACAAGCAACCGGCCCCGTTCGCTATTCGCATGACTTTGAGCTGGTCACTCGAACTGGAAATCAGGGTTCGGCTGAAACGAGATCTGAATGGTGCTGTGCTTGGTGCCACCTCCGAGCGATTACGAAGAATAGCTTGCCTCCTAAGCCAACTCCTTGTCCAAAATCTCCCATCGTCTCCGATTCTGATGTCGACTCGTGGTGCGAAGATTGCAAATCAAAAAGCGTTGCCTTTTCGAGCGCTTAAATGAAATTCTTTTTCCCACCACATCATGGACCACAATTTTATTTTGAAGGGAGCAGTCATGACCCTTTGGGATGTTAATCATCTAGCACACATTCCGAACTTTATACCAGGCACCTATAGATTCTCTGCTGAACACCCAACGAAAGTAATCGAAACTCATTCAATGCCATGGATCACAGGTGAAACTTGGCGTAACGAAACAAGATGGTTTACTTGGCAAGGAGGATTTCATGATATAACATCGCAGATTTTACCATATCAACAACTTGATATGAGCAAAGAACCGCATCGAATCTTTTATGTAATTATTCTATCTAGACCAGAAAAAATTCAAGGCAAACAATATCAACACACAATCGGTAATCTTATGTGTCTACAACACCGCGAATTTCATGATTTTCCCCTTCCTCATTGCCCAATCATCGGTGTTAAAAACATGGAATTGTACGAAGAATACGGTGCTCCAGCAAGAGCGGAACGCGAAGAACTCTACCCAAAACTTTCAGGAAGCAAAGTATCAAATCCACATCAACGAACCCGCGATTAATTTTATTGAAGAATGAAGGTGTTCATTCAACGTTTTTCCTTCCTGACAGAGTAGAAGGCTTCTTGCGCTTGCGATCCTTATTCGGAGGAGGATCATAAAAGCAGCCATCAGGGAAAGGTGTCGGAAGCTTCTCCAAGACTTCTCCGTTGTAATCATCTTTGTTGACTCCATTTCGATGTCTGGGGTTGGGAGTGTGTCCATCCTCAAGGAAGGGAGGTTGATATGCATTAAGAATCTTGAGACGGAGCCAATTCTTGATGTTGGAGTGCACCCAGCCCCAACCTTCATTAGACCACTTGTTGGTGACCGAATCATACTCCCCACCAAGCAAGGTATTGAGAGCCTCAATAGCAGCCGCATTCGTTTTATCGTTGACTTTCAGAACTTCGATCTGACGACGCTGCCGTTCAGTAAGAGCCTTCATTTCTCCTAGCTCTTGAAGGGCGGCCAAGAGCATCGACTCCGCTCCGAACTTAGCAATATTATCCGCCAGCTTCTGCTTCAACTTGGCCTTCGCATCTAGAACTCGATCTTCCGTGGCTTTAAGGAGCTTCTCCGAATTTCCACTTGAGTCGTTATTACGGGGCTACTCAACAAAACGACGTTTATAAATAAAATTCATAAACATAAATATTGGAACAGACATTATAAACTCAAAATCAGGATATTTCCAATCAGTATTATAACGAGAGCGACGCTTAGCTTTAGCTCTCCATAACCAACCCATAAGATAATGAAAAAGATCAGGAGGAAGATCCTGAAAATAATAAAGATGTCCGCGACTTACTCGTAAGTTGTCCGTTGCTGATCCGGGCTGGGGAGCTTCTGGAACAGCTGCCCGCTGCTGGGCTGCCTGTACAGAAGAGGCGAATGCGGAGAAGAGGTCGGGGACGGCATCGGCTCGCGCAACTCCGAGGAGATACGATTCCGTGTTGCTAGACGCTTGGGTTAGTTCAATTCGAAAAGGAGCGTGAACCGCGCTTCCAGGAGCTCGAGATCCTCCCGCATGTGCCCCACCATATTCTCCAGCAGATCCAATCGATAGTGGAGCGATGGGCGATACTTCTGATGCTTCTTTTTGATCGGAGGAGGAACTCTTTCTTTGTTTCTTTCGCTTGAGGAATTCGCGTGCGGCCCAGACTTCGTTGGAGTCGTCGGAATGTTCATCACAGTCGGGGCGATCTTTTGTTGAGACTTCTCCAAAATCATCTGCTCCATTTGCATTCTCAGTGTGCATAGAAGAGGTTGGTAAGAAGGGAAAATGAGGCATGAGCGCAACTTCACGAAAATTAGGAACTCTATTTATGTGGGTCCTGGGGGGTCAAAGAAAAAATTTTGTTTGGCAACATACCTATGACCCCCCGTCGGATCATTTCCTTTTTTGTATCAATCACCGACGACCCTGACCCCCCAGACTAACTTCAAAACGCGCGACAATGAACAATATTTTTTGCTTCCTCTCTCATTATGAGCCAATTCATTCTTACGGAAGCATCTCAAGAAAAAGAAGAATCTCGTGGGCAGAAACGCGCTCGCGATGATGACCTAGTGGAACAAGCGGAAAAGCAACAAATGGAACCCATCGACTGGCACGAATTAGAAAAAGATCTTTATGGAGAACCTGACGTGCCAAGAAGCTTCTTATTACGAGACCTTTTCACAGCAGCTGGAGTCGAGTACAGTACGCCCGACACCTCCACTTCATCTTGTTCCGATCCGCACTCACCGGTACACCGCTCTCTTAGCATTCACGAACACTGCCTAAAATCGCCCTCTCTCTTTTTGCAAAATTACATGGCTCGAACTACTATTAATACTGATCTGGAAAAAAACTTTCAAGACTATTCTGTTCATGATCATTACCTATTTATTGCTCGCAATTATCTCAACAATCCTATCTATCGAGAAGAACTAGATTATACAAAACATATATGTACACTTAGTATCAGACCCCAATTATCTCGCTTATAATAAATTTCAGACATTAGACATATCAGTAGAAGTTCTTGATCGACTTCTCGAACCTCCACAAATCGAGCCATCAGGTGAAAGTCTCGAGGGAAGCCAAAAAGATAATTTTCGATTCCGCCATCAAAGATTCGTCTGGACTTTCCCTCATTGCTGGGTCAAACCCGCTGCCGCTTGGGAATGGTACAAAAGAAGCCTCGGTGGCGAGGATGTTTTCAAATGGTTCATGTGCGCTCAAGAGGCCCACGCAGACGGAACTCCACATCTACATATTTGCGGCGAATTTTCCAAACGTCCTGGCTGGCGCGGAGCACATCGTCTCGATCTCCATGGACAACTTCCTCCCGAAGAATGGCTACAACAACCTCTTCCTCCCAAATTCAGCGCGAAACAACGTGATCAACATATAAGAGCGTATGAAAATGGTCAAAACAGCGGCCTTTATCACGGCGACTATGCCAAAATGTTAGATGTAGCCGGGGCAATTCGTTACTGTGTCAAATACGCACACAAAGATCATCCGGACCGTTATTTTTGGTACAACATCGATCCCTTTAATGCGATCTATCACAAGAGCGGTCGAGCAGCCCGAGCCTACATCGCTGCTTACGAAGGCAAAGAAAACTGGAAAAATGACATTTACGTGCAATTTCCGGAATTGCTGGGCGAAAAGATGGTACAACTCGATCGCATGGCAGAATTTGGCAGACGCGCGCGAGAACCTCAAAGAAAGAAAGCTTGGATTATTATCCCACGCCGATCTCATTCATTACGCACTGGCGAGGAGCTTGGACCTCCTACCGATCGCGAACCAAAGTTCATGAAAATTCCTGTAGGCGATGGCTTCGAACGACGCAAAGATGGCAGTCGAGTAAATGTTTACCTCAAAGGAGACAAAAAGACTGGAAAAACAACTTTGCGCATGTGGATGCAAGCAGCTGGATTTCGCGGCTTTCCAATCCCTGTCAAAGATGACTTCTCTTTATTCCAAAACGGTTACTTTCATTTCATGTACTTGGACGAATTCAAAGGCCACTCAACAATGCCTGTACAGAAGTTAAATCATCTAATGGACGGATCTGATATGCCATTAAATGGAAAATACATGCAGTGCATCATCAAGCAAGACAACCCAATTACATTCATCATGTCAAATTACGATGCAGAAACTGTCTACGAAAGCGAGGAACAGCGGAAAGCAAAAAAAGAAAATCGCTTGATGACGGAAGCTGAAGCCCAAGTATCCGCAAACGATGAGGGAATTGCTGGATTCCTCGAGCGAGTGGGTGCCGATCCCAATGAACCCGGATATTACATCGATACCGATCGCTACAACTTATTCAAATCCAAATTCTACCACTATGATGAATCGAAGAAACAGCCCGAAGGAGAAAGCGACCATCTCGACTGCGTTGGTGAAGAAATAATTATAAGCATGCCCGATCCCGGCAAATACTGCATTCAATGCGGCAGATATCTAAGAGGACAAAATTGCAAACATCATCGAGGTGATTTATTCCCAATTTTTAGGCGAGATCTCCCTTAGTCACAACATCTTATCCCATAAATCAATTACGGTTGGTGATTGCGATTCCATCATTTCGTCAGCGAATAAACTGTCGAGAACTTCTCCTTCATGATTCGCTACGGGTCCACTAGGAATGGGATCTGAAGTAATAGGCTTGCACTTTTGAATGTTTTTAGTTTCACATTTGAATTTTCGAATGCAGCCACAACCCGTACACATCAAATAAAATTTTGTAAAATATTTATCCACTCTAACACTTTCAAATTTCCACTTGTGAAGCGTCTGAGGACGCTGCTTGTAGTTGACATTCAATTTTCGGTTCAGATGACGAGGAACCCTCTCCCTTAGGTTCCATGTGATAACCTCTGGCTTCGGCATAAATATGCTGAGCAACGAGAATCGCGTGTCCAGGACAGTAACTATTAAGAACCGGAAAGTATGCAAGGAAATCCTTCTCTTGATCGAGGGTGTAAACAAAAACTGTTGCTTCCGATTGACACAATCGATAATTACAGGTAGGATTAGGACTCGGGCGTGGAAGGAAGACTTCTTCCTTTTTTAATTTTTTCGGCTGTGGTTTACTGAAGACAGGGGGAGTTCTTCGGATGCCTGATTTAGTACAAGCCGCAGGGGAGGTTCGTTGGAGTGCCAGATCGCCGATTTCTAAAAAGTATGCGTTAGTATAAAACGGCTTAATACATTATCTCTGTAAGTCGAGTAGCGACCGGCCTAGAGCTGCAAAGCAGCATCGTCAGGTCTGTCTCTTCCACTGAGAACGACCCGGGCCATTCGGGTGCGACTAGAGCATGGCGAGAGAACCATGCGGAGAGACTACTACTAGTCTAGAAATATCGCATACCGGTGGTTGCCAACTAGGAAAAGCAGCAATATGAATATCAAAACCTCGGCTGCTATCAGCGAGTCGTGTTTTAAGGTCCATTTTTTGATTGACCGGGGATTGGCGTTAGGGTGTCTGGTCCGGTTGGTCCAAAGGTCCAGAAAACCCTAGTAAGACTAAAGGGTTTTCTGCGTGGACCAGCTTACGTAATTATGACGTCTTAAAAACGGAAAACATCTTCTTCTCTTTTATGCCAGCAAGACCTGTTCCCTTTCTCCCTCGTTACTTCCGCATTCATCGTCGAATAGCCGATCTCTATCCCTTCGGTTACAGAAAACATCTTCCAGCGATTACTTTCACTTTACTTGCGATTGAAGACAAAGTTAATTTCTTCGTTCCTGCTGGATATTCCTCAAGAGACCCTTTTTATTATGGCTAATAAGGAATTTATTATGGATCATGAAGTTTATATCTGGGCAGTAACGGGATTTCAACTTCCGATTGCGAAAGACATCACATACATAATCGAGAACTTTCATGAAGAACCAGAAGCTTATCGTTATGCAAACAAGCTATCGATACGTGGATGGACGATAGTAGTTTCAAAACAACGGATCTGGTCTTTGGCTGATCAACCAGCAGCACCAGAGGCGAAGATCATAAAATAAGTTGCTGGCTGCGCTCGCCGGCTACGGTCCTCGCTGCGCTCGGACCTTCGCAGCGGCTCCCGCTTTTTTCACCTGTTTTGGCCTGATATTTTTGTGTACTCTTTTTGGTCACTAAATCCTTTATTTCTTGCACCTAGAATGTTATTCACATTATCCATCGATATGAGTGAGGTACTAATGAGCTTTCCGACTTGAAGTATGCAATTCGTACTACGCCACAATATTTGCATCGTGCGCGAGTTGTGTTTCCACTCGCGGTAGGCCATTGCCAACCATAATCGTGGTGCCAAGCAGGTAAAAACACAGTTCTTTGTTGAGAATCGATCTTTACGCATTCGGGCTCTTGGTTTCGATGCTTGATGAAGTAGTAATCATCAAAGTCAGCATTGTCCGGAAAGATCACGCCTGTCATGTTGGTCCAACCTTTGGCCCAGTTTAGTTGGACCAACACTTGGACCAGATGACGTCACCTAATGAACTTCTTCGCCAGATCGAAAAACAACCTTTTGGTCCCATAGTGATATTTAATTCTGAGGATGTCCTAGAAGTTCCTTTTTACAAAATATTTAATGTCTATAATCTTCGCCCTTTATCAATTTATTTACCTCGAGGAAAAATACACCATGAACGGAGTCTTCAGAAATGGGACACTATATCTTCTTGTTGGCGATTCAAGATACCTTGGTTTTGGGAACACTCAGATTGGAATGGAGATCTTTATGCATATGAATTTAAAGTGAGCGCTTATTACAGATGGATTCCTTTGGTAATGCATTGTCCAGAATTTATTGGTTATTAAATTCTTATTTCTTAACTTCCTTGAGAGCTTCGGGAGGAGCTGAAGTCGTTTCTACGACAGTGCCGGTTTGTGTGTTCATTAACACAGGTCGCTTGTTGTTCTTTCCATTCTCTTGTTCTTGGCGCTTCTTGACAGATTCGGCGTATTTCATCAAAATTTCGTCAATCTTCTTTTGTTCCGTCTTTCCAATGCGAGACTTGGCAGGTTCAACTTGAAGTACCCAACTTGGAATGCCAGCTTCGAAGATGACATCGTCCTTCCTCACATTGAGCCCAGCCTTCTCGAGGCGGCGGATCTCTTCTACAGAGTATCCCCTGACGGAGTAGAAGAAGAAGGTTTTGCCTTGTTTGTTTGTGTCGATGAGCATGCGCATGATCCGACGATACGATCTAGGATCATGTTCCAAATATTTTTCAAGTACTTGCTCAATCCGAGGGCAGGATTGAGTGCGCTCCATAGCTTCATTAAGAGCCTCCAACAGCTCGTCCTTAGTGTAATCTTTCTCCTCGGGATCGGGCTCCCAATCACATCTTTCAGAGTCACTTTCAGAGGTCGGATCATCGGTAATCGAAGATGATGAAGGATTTATTTCGTCTGACATGATGTGTTGGAGAGAGAGGAAAAATGACGATAGTTCACACCCGGCAGCGGTAAGATCAGGCCATGACGACATTGCGGAGCTCGCCCAAAACATTTGGCCCGTGCTTGATGAAATGCTCGGCGTAGGGTCTGAGATCTAGATAAGAGTCTCCTCCGTGTCGACCCACACTTCGGTAGATTGCCTGGATGCGCGCCAAATGGCTTTCGTTGGAAGTAAGTGTACACATGCTTTGAAGCTTGCGCATGGCCGAGATCCATTCTCCTGGAGTGTAGTCACCTTCTGCGAGCTCGTAGTACTGTCCGTCAGTCGTCCACTGCCCTGTGAAACCCATGTAGTAGTTGAGCTTCTGCTTAGGGATCGAATTGGCAGGCGATGGCACTTGAACAGTTGTCACATGGAAGGAGCGATTGGCAAGATCGAAGGACAATGCAACTGGTACTTGTCCGTTTCCGGAAGGAATGCCTGAAGAACCTGGCGGATAGAGCTTCTCTACATCCTCAAGGTATTTTGATTGACTTTGTTCAATTGGGCGGAGCCAAGAATAGGCACCTGCTGCGAGGCCGATTGATTCTTGATTTTGTTTGTTCTTCTGTTGAATGTAATCGAACGCACCGACTCCATTGATTCCGTCAATGATATTTTGCCATTCAGCACCGAGTGAAGCTTGCCAATCAGCCACATCTCCTCCTCCGAAGTTTCCAACAGTACTGTTGTGAATGCGCACAGCAGAACCGAATCCACGGTGAGCATTTACTTTGGTCCAAACGTCATCCCAGGCAGGGTTGCAAAGGTGACGATAGAGATGGCTTGCTGATATTTGGAAGATGCGAAGGTTCACATTGTCAACGTAGCCATTTCCAGCACCAATTGGGAGAGAAAGACCAGTGATAGTAAGGCTGTAATAATCCGGATAAGGGATTTGAATCGCCATGAGAACGCTGTCCTGAGCAGACGAAGGGATGTCGTTCGTCGCGGCAAAATAGTAAGTACCAACTCGGTAAGGCGTCTTCTCATTGTACCCCCATAATTCAACCGTGAGAGAAATTCGAGTATTGGCCGCAGTATTTGCACCGTAAGCGATGCAAATACATCCAGATACCAAGCTGTCCAGACCAGCAGGATCATTGGTATGATCAGCCGCGCGTTGAGTGGCGCCATCGTTGAAAGAAACGAGAGGACCACTCGAAGGTGAAACTGCACCGGGGGCATTACCTCCATCATGCCAAATCCAACGTCTACCGTCAAACCGTCCGTATGGAATGACGCCCACACTTGCTGCTACGCCATGAGCAGCATAGGCAGGTGCACCAAAGGCACCAGTATTCGCGAGGAAGGTGCCAGTTCGGAAGATGCTGTTGTTAACGTTCGGTCCTCCTACCAAACTCGACTGAAAGGCAGCATAACATGGAGTAATATCATGCTGAATAGCTTGGACGGTGACGGTGGCACCCACACCCCCTTGAGCCACATTGAGATTGAAATCAATACTTCCGTCTTGATCGTACCATTGATATGGTACGGGCGCGCCGCCGGGATTGAAATCTTCCATGATGACTCGTTGATTCTCGTGACGAAATTGAAACACGCTCAATTCGTAAGGAGTGGCAGTAGCACCATTGTATAGGGTTTGACCTCCAAGGAATCCATTGGCATTGTTGGGGTAATTGGTTGTTTCTTGTGGGAAGCTCTTCACGGTACTAATCTCAAGAAAAGTATTGTACACGGCCGATGCCTGAGTCGTACCGAAACCTGCCTCAGCATACCGTGGAACAGACTCTAGCTTATCCATCATGCAACAGAAAGCAGAGGCAATATGCGTCGATGGGTCCATGTTCATGCGTCGCATTGCCCTCTCCAAACCGGAACTATATTGTGACCCGCCTTCACAGCCGCCCATTTTTGGGATTTTTACCCATCCTCCCGCAGGTTCCGCAAGTGCTTCCGGAACAATAACGACGTCACGGGGTTTCCTTTTGATACCCATGGTAAAAATTCGAGCTGGTGCTGTGTAAGAGTTGATTCTTTTCAATATGCAGTGACCGCGCGGTATATTTTTTTTACCTCCCCACCAGAACATGCCAAAAAAATGTCACGCGAAAGGAGACCGTATTCGAACCAAGAAATTAAAAGAAGGACATTACTTGCATATCTGCTTTCCTCCTGGCGGTGGCAAAGGAGTAGCAGGATATATTCACGTCAAACATCATGAAGCACATGGAGGAATGGCACTAAAGAAACATCATTTCACTAGTCAAGGTGCACTATGTCCGATGGAATCGAAACGAAAACCGAAGAAGAAACTTGCTCATAAAAAGCATAAGAAGTGATATTTTATCCATGAAGATATCTGTATAAAGATTCACTTCCCATTAATCCCTTCGGTAGACTGCCCCCTGATCTATCTGTGCCGTTATATCCCATTACAGCATGTCGATAACGACTTCCCGCAGGTTTGGCGCGAATACGTGGAACTTGTACAGCGGGCTGAATATATGTCGCTATTCCTTTCATTGGAGTAGGTGGAGGTGGTTTTGACCTTCCTTGCAATTCCACTCCATGAGCTGCAACTCTTTTTGTTAGCTCTGCTATATGTAGCTCGGCAGCGTGGGCATGTTTCTGAAAAGCTTCGCGCTCTTTTCCAAGGAGAACTTGGGTGTTGAATAGTTGTCTGTTTGTTTCTTGTGCATCGCTTTGTTGATTAATAGTTAACTGCCTCAGGTCTTTGATTTCTTGATTCAATCGTGCAATAGTTGCCTCTGCATCTGCAGCTACACTTCTTGCTTGACTTGAAATCAATTCAATTTCAGCCTTTACCGCAGCTACTTGATTCTTTGAATGTTGTTCCATTTGCGCCGCATAAAGTCGCAAAGATTCCTTCTCGAGTTCAATATCAGCGGAGGTATTTTTGATTTGTTCGATAATATTTTGTTTCTCTTTTCGCAGCCTTTCGATATCTCCAAATGCACTTTGCAGATTAGCCTCCAATCTCGTGGAATGTGCAAGCGATGAATTTAAACGAGCTTGAAGATCAGCAACAACTCTATTTGATTCGGTGCTAAGAGCCATAATGTTCTCCTGAGCTCGAACAACGTCTGTTTGCTCCTTGTGGGTAAGCAATTTCATTTGAACTTCCTTCTCGTGCGTAATCTGTTTCAGAGCATTTTGTGCGTCCTGTGCAATCTTCTTCTGTTGCTCAGCAGCAGCTTCAGCAGCTGCTCGAGCAGCTGATTGTGCAGCTGCGTGTGCGGCTGCTTGATCCGCGGATTCTTTGTGTGCTCGAGCTTCTGCTACCAGGCGCTTTAATTCTTCTGTTTTTTCATCAACTTGTACCAATGCTGAACTTGTCACAGGAGATTCTCGTATTATGGCAAGTGCCGTAGATGCCGCTGCCTTCTGAACAGGTGCCTGTGGTTTCGAACTTGGCTTTGGAGGACGAGGAATTTTCTTATTTGCCGCTCGCTTTTTCTCTTCCTTTTCAGCTTGCTGTTTTTTACGCAACGCTGCCTCTTGTGCTTCAATATCTAGATTTCCGAATTGGAAGATGTCAGGCTTCTCTCGTTCTACGTTCGGTTTGGTCGGTCGTTTATGCGCATCGCTGACTGAATTACCACCAGCTCGTTCCCTTGCTGTCTGTCGAGCATGAGCTTTAACGCTCGCCTTCCTTGTTTTTTCTCTCTCCAACCAAGCCGTTAACGCTCTTTTTCTGTGCGCTAGGTCCTCCTTTGCTGTCGCAAGTATTTTTGGATCGTGATTGGGGTCTGCCGCCAACTTTGCTACAAGTTCTTCAGCACCTTTCACTTGCTCTTGAACTTTCGCTAATTTGCTCTGACCATAAGTAAATCCAGTGGCACCCGTCCCAAGTTCAGCCTTAGAACTATCAGTCTGTGGAGTGGACATGATGAAGAATAAATTCAACAAACCGTGCGGAGAACATTTTATTATTTCCTCTCTCCACTGCAATGGCGGACGGATATCCAGGCACATTTTCTGATGAACAAGGACGAGTATTTTACCTGGCAAATCTATTGGAAGTTGGAGGATACAAATCGGGGCACTATGTAACCACTTATCAATCATTGAATCCCAATATTGGAGATATTTTCCAATATCTGGGAAGCGGAAATGCCGGTTTTGCTCCTTTCGGCGGAGGTCAACCGGTTCCTGTCACACAAGGCGGTACTGGGAGAACAGCTTTTGTGCAAAACTCTGTATTGATTGGAGAAGGATCGAATCCGATTGGAATGACTTCCGTAAATGCCTCCGGAACTCGAATGTTTCTAGAGCAAGACAGTTCTGGCACTCCAACATGGTCCGTCTTAGAGGCCGCAGACATTCCTAATAATAATGCAAACACAACTGGAAATTCCACTACTTCCACCACAGCTACCAATGTTACGAATGTAACGGTAGCAAATATTGTAGGAGCAGTTACTCCTGGTGCTAGTGGAAATGTCATGACCTCTACTGGAACAAGTTGGATTAGCGCTCCCCCAGCTGGAGGCGTCACACTTCCTATTACTGTATCCGAAGGTGGGACGGGAAGTACGGGACCCGCTCAACTTGGCGATATCTTCGTCGGAGCTGGAGCAGGTCTCGCCATGACTCTCCTTCCAGCAGGAGCAACTGATACGGTGCTTACCTCTAATGGTGTTGGTGTTGCACCTTCTTATAAGCCTGTACCTGGGGCAGGCTTTCCCATCTTAGTTTCACAAGGAGGCACAGGTCTTACTTCTATGAACAACAACTCAATTCCTCTTGGTCAAGGCACTTCAAATATGGCTTTCTTACCAACAGGAAATGCTGATCAACTTCTCCAGGCCACCGGAGGGGGAGGTCCTCCTCAGTGGAGAACTCCTGCAGGCTTTGTTTCCACTATCCTTCATCAACAAATTGGAACTACCCTTAATCCAGTTGCTGGTCAAGTTCTTGACTCATTCGCGGTTTCAAATCTTGGTAACGCTTCCACGCTTCGCATATATGTAGCATTTGACAACGGTGGAAGTACTCCCTCGAATACGAAACTCGTTACCTCCACTTCAAGCGACTTGATCATGCAAAGCAGTACTGATGTACAAGGAGGATTCATCACTGATGTCACTACACGAGCAATATTGACCAATGCGTTTCAGGCCTATAGCATTGACCTCAATAACGGAGTCGACATCAAAACTGGCTTCCTTGGTGCTCCCTGGGCAGCGCCTGGCTTTACTCTCCAATTATGTGAAGGAGATGTTCCAGTCGACCCGGGATTTACCCTCCACTGGACCTGGACAGTTGTCCAAATGTGTTAAGTCCAATTTTTTATCCTTCTTCCACTGCACCGAAAGTCACTTTTCCATTTCATAATGAATAATACTTCCCTTCCTTTTTATCCCTCTCCTCCCGTGATACTTGATATTCCCAATCGTGCCTTTGACTGGGCAGCGGTTGCTGGCAATATCTGGGATACCGTAGGATTGCTTATCGTCGCTATTTTGTCGCTAGTTCAACATATTCGACAGCAAAATGCTGACAAATTACAAACCAATATCTCGACTGCTCAAACCACTCTTATGCAACAACATCAAGAACTTCATCAAAAAATCGACAATCTCACCCCTCAAACTACTCCAAATCCCAGTAACTTAGAAGTTTCACATGAAGAAGAAGTAGTGGAATTGAAAATTCCTTCTAAACAGAAGGATTGATGTCTTCTTAAGGTGTTAACATATAAAAACGTTCTCCCGTGATTCCCATAGTAATATTAATAATCTTTCCTCCTCCCGCTGCCGTCGCACCTCCAAATTCGATGGTATATAAATTCGATGCCCATCGAGAAACACAATCAAAAGCGTCGCTTTCTTCGAGAAATTTGATAAAAGGTGAGGTAAAAAGCACGCCATCGCACGTAGCTCGGAAAATAACGTTATAGACGTTATTATATGACTGCTCTTTTGTCAGTACAGGTTGTTCCGGAATCCAAAATGCCATGCTGGTGTGGATAAACAGCGATTTTATTTATAACAACTCTAACGCTTCCACACTTTCCAGGTCCAATAAACTGAACCTGAGGCAACACTCGATTGACAAACAAGATTACAAGTCCACGTTCCCGTCCATGTATCGCTTCCCATATTTCCAGCGGTAACATTTCCACCAAGAGTACCAGCAGCAATATTTTCATATACCGAAAAGAAACTACTGGCATCGCCGTCGGGGCTTTGCATAACATCTCCAGTAATATACCCTCTGCCTCCTCCAGTGGCGGTAGATCCAAATGGAAAGGTGGAATTAGCGCTTCTGATATCAAGTTGAAATTGTATCGCCGTATTGGTACCGTATACTGTCACTTCGAAATGTAGTGCATCAGCGATGGTAAGTCCTGAGACTGTAAATGAATCGAGAACTAGTCCAGGACTAATGACAGAGGGAGTATTTCCGTTTGCAAAATGGAGAAGAGTGAATCCACTGCTAGGCGGTTGACTAACCCATGCACCAGAACCGTTTGAGGTAAGAACATTTCCACTCGCACCAGGGCTTGCCAATCCTGTACCACCGTATGCTGCTCCAACTGGTCCGGGAAGATCAGCAGATCCATTGAATGAACTTCCGTATATAAGCCGAGGTGTTTGTAGTATTGTTGCTGTAGCAGCATTTCCAGTAGTATCTTGATTAAATTGAGCCGTCGTGAAGGGGAAACTGTAAGCAATTTCTGTCGAAAAGTAAGATGCAAGTGTATCCCAAGGGTTCGGCAAATTATCATCGGTAACATAAATGTAACCAACATTTCTTTGACTAGCAAGAACCATTGCTTGATTAAAAGAAGGTATGTCGGGAGTATCGTAGATGAGATGAGAGAATCTTGTTGCAGGATATCCACGTGCCCAAGTTGGAACAACTGCTGAAGCATAGGAAGTATAGCTTCCCTCAAAGACTACTATCAAATCTCCTACTGCCATGTATTGTTCCACAGGATACACTCCCGGATTCAACATTACAAACGTTCCAGAAGTCGATCGAATATATGTAGCAAGAGTTTGATAGTATGAAACGAAGCTCAATTGGTCTGAGGTTTCATCCAAAAAAATGCCATCAACAGCGTACCAAGACTTATAGTTATTAATGTCTGTTTCGACATCTCCTTGAGGTCGAGCACCAAATGTCGTAGGTACATATCCCAAAACCTTAATTCCTGCTGCCTGAGCTGCCGCCACAGCAGATTGGTAATTAGGATCGGCAGAAAGGCCCGGACCACTATTTGGATTCATAATCATTATACTAACTTTCGGAGCAGCAGCAGTAGCTTGGGGCCATAACGCAGAAGTTGCTCCACCAGGATAGAAATATGAAGGAATAGCAAGCAAAGGATAAGTCATGATGTGGTGTCTTCAAAAAATAAAAAACGCTTTAATCATTGGTTAACAAGATAATCTATCTGCGTTGGCGCAGTTTGTGGCAATGAACTCGGATTATATATCTTTATCAGTATCAAATTAGTAGTTGGCTGAAACGTGGAAACAATCGGTGGAATTCCATTCATATCCGACCCTCGAACTTGTAAAAAGACTTCGCTTGTTGCAGCAATAAACGTGTTGACAAGATAAAATGAAGCGACTTCTCTCCCTGCTAATGCTGCAAACATCGTAATGGTTCCACTAGGTCCATTAGCAAAGACTTGATTTGTATTGCTAGTAGTTTGCGTCGCGTTTGCTTTCACGGTACTAAGGCCTCCAGCATTCCCCGTAGTACTAGCGCCATTGTTAGGAATATCCGATGATATCAAGGTAGTAAACACCGGTGCCGCAGATGAAACTTGCTCCAGAAATTTTCGCGTAGCCGTTGCATTGACCGGTACAGTACCAATTGGACTTGTGGTATTTCCAAAAATCACTCCATTTTGAGGAATATTGATTACTCCAGTACCGCCATCTGGAACAGTAATAGGAAGAGAAGGTATAACGCCTTGTGATACAAACTTCGGCCGGCGTTGATGAATAGATAAGATTTGGTCTTCTTTAGGAAACTCAGTATGCGAAAAATCAAGGACCTGTCCGCCGCAATTCACTCCAGTAGGAAATTGCGATGGTACATTAGGATCTAAATTCATTAAGATGCTTATGTGGCTTAAGGCTTCTTGTTTTGCTTTTGCGGTATCGCGCGAACGAGGCCACAACCGTCCCAGCCACAATGACAAAGTCGGTCAAGCTTTTCGAAAGCATTCATACAACGTGGTTTCTTGTTAGATGGAGCAGGCCATTCTTCCGCCAGCTTCTTACGAGATTTTGGTACATTTTTGACATTCTCCATGTTGTGGTTTCAGAGTTTATGTTTATGTCTTACAAGTTGACCATAAAATTCTTCAAGCCCGTTCCCCGCGAATACGACGTGAAAGTTGCATGTCCTTTGGCATGATGGTAACCCGTTTAGCATGGATGGCACAAAGATTTGTGTCTTCAAAGAGTCCGGTAAGATAGGCTTCTGCCGCTTCTTGAAGGGCAGCAAGAGCGGAGCTTTGGAATCGCCATCCTTCTCCATGTGCCCTGCTTCCCAATCCGTCTGCTATTTCTCTCACTAGACGCTGAA
>Ga0134128_10005068_pt1 | contig 16001 bp, 19 predicted proteins | sample KB31754_FD_96462 | JGI IMG/M metagenome (GOLD analysis project Ga0134128, IMG submission 96462) | Terrestrial soil microbial communities with excess Nitrogen fertilizer from Kellogg Biological Station, Michigan, USA - KB3-175-4 | ecosystem: Environmental > Terrestrial > Soil > Unclassified ...
CGCGAAGCGACTCGAGGCGCGGATCGGGTTTTGCGGTGGGGAAGGCGACGACGGCGGTATCCAAGGCATCCTCCAGAAGTCCCTGATCTTTCGCAACAATCGTCCGGATGTCAAGTTTCCAAGTGCAGAGCACCTTGCAGATGTCTATTTTTTCATCAGCCGCCGCGGCGAATCCCTGGAGCGAGGACTGCCCGCTGTGCCTCGCACCGGCCGACCACGGATTGCTGTGCGACCCGTGCCATGGCGCCATGGAGCGCATCGGCGCCGCGTGCGAGCGTTGCGCGCTTCGCCTCGACCTCGCGGGCGTCGATTGTCCCGTATGCCGGCACGCCTCTTTCGCGTTCGACCGCGCCGTCGCGCGCTTCGACTACCGGTTCCCGCTCGACCGCCTGGTGCAGCGCTTCAAGTACGGAGCGGACCTCGCGCTCGGCAGCTCGCTCGCCCGCGCGCTCGCCGATCGGCTCGAGCGCGAGCCGCGCGTGGACCTCCTCGTCGTGCCGCCGCTTTCCGCCGCGCGCCTGCGGGAGCGCGGATTCAACCAGGCGCTCGAGATCGCGCACGTGGTGGGGCGGCGCCTGCGCGTGCCGGTCGCGCGCGAGGCGATCGTGCGCACGCGCGAGACCGGGGCGCAAGCCGCGCTCGGGCGCGCGGCGCGGCGCGCGAACGTCCGCGGAGCGTTCGCCTGCACCGGGGCGCTCGACGGCGCGCGCGTCGCGATCGTGGACGATGTGCTCACGACAGGCGCCACCATGGACGCGATCGCGCAGGCGCTCAAGTCGGCGGGCGCTGCGCAGGTGGCCGCGTGGGCGCTCGCGCGCGCACCCGATCCCGAGGCGCCATGACGCCCTTCGAGGTCGTCCTGTACCACCCGGAGATTCCACCCAATACGGGGAACGTGATTCGCCTGTGCGCGAACGCCGGCGCCCGTTTGCACCTCGTCGAGCCGCTCGGCTTCTCGATGGATGACCGGCAGCTGCGGCGCGCGGGCCTCGATTACCACGAGCTCGCCACGGTGACGGTGCATCGCGACTGGGAGGCGTGCCGCTCCGCGCTCGCCGCTCGGCGCCTGTTCGCGGTATCGGCGCGCGCGGCCACGCGGTATACGGACGTCGCGTTCACGCCCGGCGACGCGTTCCTCTTCGGCGCCGAGGCCGCGGGATTGCCCGAAGCGCTGCTCGAAAGCGTCGTGCCCGAGAGGCGCATCCGGTTGCCGATGCGCCCGGGCAATCGCAGCCTCAACCTCTCCAACGCGGTCGCGGTCGTGGTCTACGAGGCGTGGCGCCAGCAGGGATTCGCGCAGGGCGCCTGACGGGTGCACCCGGACCGGACGGACATCAGGCCTGTTCCGCGCGCGTTTCCCGCGTGAGCAGGCCCTCGACCGCCGTGGTGGCGGGAAGCCCCTCGAAAAGCACCGCGCAGACCGCTTCGGTGATGGGCATGTCCACGCCGCGCGCACGGGCGAGGTCGCGCGCCGCGCGCGCCGACGAGACGCCTTCGGCCACGTGTCCCAGCTCCGCGAGGATGCGCTGCACCGGCATCCCGGCCGCGATGCGCATGCCTACCGCGCGGTTGCGCGAGAGGTCGCCGGTCGCGGTGAGCACGAGGTCGCCCAGGCCGGTGAGTCCCATGAAGGTGTCCGGCTCGCCGCCCATGCGCACGCCGAGGCGCGCCACCTCGGCGAGCCCGCGGGTGATGAGCGCGGCGCGCGCGTTGGCGCCCAGGCCGAGGCCGTCGCTGATGCCGGCCGCGATCGCGATGATGTTCTTGAGCGCGCCGCCGAGCTCCACGCCGATCACGTCGCCGCTCGAATAGATGCGCAACGGCGCGTGATGGAGCGCGGCCGCCGCGCTTCGCGCGAAGGCGGCATCGCGCGATGCGACCGTGAGCGCCGCCGGAAGCCCGCGCGCCACCTCGGCGGCGAAGCTCGGCCCGGAAAGCGCGCCGACTTCCCGCCATGCGGAAAGCGTCTCGGCCACGATCTCGTGCGGCAGGCGCGAGGTCTCGAGCTCGAAGCCCTTGCAGGCCCAGAGCAGCGGCGTGGGCCGCGCATGCACGCCGAGCGCTTCGAGCGCCGCGCGCAATCCGTGCGTGGGCGTCGCGGCGACGATGAGGTCGCGGTCGCGCGCGGCTTCGGAGAGGTCGTCGGTGAACGTGACCGGCGCCGGGATCTCGACGCCCGGAAGATAGTCGGTGGCGCGCGTCGCGGCCATGCGCGTGCGCTGCGCGGCGCTGCGCATCCAGAGCGAGATGCGATGGCGCGAGGAAAGCGCCACGGCGAGCGCGCTGCCCCATGCGCCGGCGCCCAGGATCGCGATGTCCATGTCGCCTCGCGGCGCGGGCGTCAGGCGCCCCAGACGTGCGAAGTGCGGATGTAGCCTTCCTGCCCGTCGCGATGGCGCACGTGGACCCAGCCGTTCGCGGGCGGCTCCACGACGTCGAGCAGGACCTGCTTGTAGGCCTCGAACACGAGCGGCGATTGCGGATCGGGTGCCGCGCGCACGTCGGCGAGCGGCACGGTCACGACCACCGTCGCGTGGTCGCCGAGCGCGCCGTTCTCGACCCAGCCCACCTCGCCGTTCGCATCGCGCACCTTGGTCCACTGGTCGAGCTTCACCAGCACCTCGAACGGGTAGTCGCGCGTGACGGCGAACAGCTTGTCCGCCTTGGTCGACGGCGCGTCGTAGAGGATCGCGGGATTCGCGCCGATGGAGCGGTATTCGGCCGCGCAGGCGGCGCCGGCGACGAGCGCGAGGCAGGCGGCGGCGATCCTCTTCACGGCGCTCAGTGCGAGACGGGCGTGACGATCTGCACCGCGGGCTGCGCCGAGGGCTGCGGATCGCGCTGCGCCTGGTAGATCGCCTCGAAGTTCACCGGCGAGAGCACCACCGGCGGGAAGCCCGCGCGCGTGACGGTGTCGGAGACCACCTCGCGCGCGTACGGGAAGAGGATGTTCGGGCATGCGATCGCGAGCACGGCCTCGAGCTCCTGGGCCGGCACGTTGCGGATCACGAAGATGCCGGCCTGCGCCGCCTCCACGAGGAAGAGCGTCTTGTCCTTCACCTTCGCGGTGACGGTCACCGTGAGCACCGTCTGGTACACGCCCTCCTCCACGCCGGTCGAGTTGTGGTGCAGCTGCACGTCGACGGTGGGCGCCTCGCGCTCGAGGAACGATTGCGGCGCGTTCGGGATCTCGAGCGACAGGTCCTTCACGTAGACCTTCTCGATCGAGAACACCGGCTGGTTGCTCTGGGATTCGCTCATCGGGATTCCTCGGGTGCGTTGCGTGGGCCCGCGCGCGTCACGGCGCGGCGAGCAGGGGATCCAGGCCGCCGGCCCGGTCGAGCGCGGCGAGGTCGTCGTAGCCACCGACGTGCTGCTCGCCGACGTAGATCTGCGGCACGGTGCGCCGTCCGGTGCGCTGCATCATCTCCTGGCGCCGGGCGGGCTCGAGGTCGACGCGGATCTTCTGGATCTCGGCCACGCCCTTCGAGCGCAGCAATCGCTCGGCCATCAGGCAATAGGGACACACGCCGGTCGCGTACATCGTCACCTTGGCCATCGCCTCACTTCTCCACCGGGAGGCTCGCCTGCTGCCATGCGACGAGCCCGCCCTTCAGCAGGTAGACCGAGCCGAAGCCCGACCGTTTCAGGAGCCGCGACGCCGATCCGGTCGCCGGCCCCGCGCGACCGGTCACGAGCACCGGGCGCTCCTTGTACTTGCCGATCTCGTCGAGCCGCCTGGCGAGATCCTCGAGCGGAATATTGCGCGCCTTCGGCACGTGGCCCGCCGCGAATTCCGCCGGCGCGCGCACGTCGAGCACCAGGGTCGTCGCCTGGTTCATGAGGCGCGTCGCCTCGAGCGTGCCGACTTCGTTCGAAGCGCCCATGAGCCGCGCGATCTCGGGCCAGACGAGGAAGGCGCCGCTCGCCACGCAGAGCGCGAAGAGCGCCCATACGGGAATGCCGTTGAAGTTGTCGAGGAGGAAGGAGCCCACGCGGAAAGCGAGCGCCGATGCGGCGGTCGAAAAACGACGATTTTAGCAGACGGGAACGCCGCGCCCGGCCTCATGCGAGCCGCTCGAGCGCCCATTGCAGGGCCCACAACGCCGCCATGCCGGTCGCGACCGCGACCACGGTATTGCGCGCGCGGAAGGTCGCGGCCATCGCGACCAGGCCGGCGAGGAGCCGCAGGTTGGCGGGCGGAAGCTCGATCGCGCCGCCGGGCATCAGCAGCCCGGGCGCCACGATCGCCGCGAGCACCGAGGGCGGCACGAACTTGAGCGCATGGCGGAACCAGTGCGGGAAGCGGTGCGGGTCCACGAACACGAGGAACGAGGCGCGCAGCAGGAACGTCGAGAGCGCGACGCCGGCGATCGCGATCCACGTGCTCATCGCCGCCTCCAAGCCTCGATCGCGAGCCCCACGCCGATGCCGCCGATCGAGGCGACCACGAGCGCGAGCCGGTACGGCAGCCCCGAGGCGGCCAGCGCGATCGCCGCGGCGACCGTCGCGGCGGCGAGGTCGGCGCGCGTGCGCAGCGCGGGCACGAGGAGCGCGATGAACGTGAGCACCACGGCGAAGTCGAGGGACCAGCTCGCGGGCACCTGGGCGCCCGCGACCACGCCGACCGCGACCGACGCCTGCCACGAGACGTAGAGCGTGGAGGCGGAGCCGAGGAAGTGCCAATGGCGATTCGCGCCGGCGCCGGGCTCGCCGTAGCGGCGCGCGGCGGAGGCGAAGCTCTGGTCGGTCATGAGGAACGCGAGGCCGGTTCGCCAGCGCCAGTCGAGGTGCGCGAGGTGCGGGGCCATCGCCGCGCTGTACATGAGGAAGCGCAGGCTCACGACGAAGGCCGCCGCCACCGTCACGATCACCGGCGAATGCACGGCGACGAGCTGGCTCGCGATGAGCTGCGCGATTCCCGAGAACGAGAAGACCGAGAGCGCGAGACCCTGCGCCGCGCTCATGCCGGCGGCCACCGCCGCCACGCCGGCGACGAATCCGAACGGCACCGTGCCGAGCAGCACCGGCACCATCTCGCGGCAACCGGCGAGCAACTCGCTGCGGGGAGAGACGTCTTGCAAGGAACGCGGCGGCGGCAAAAGGGCGAATTGTAGGCGACCGGCCGAGCGCGCGTCGACGGTTTGATACCATGAAAGCCATGAAAAGACTCGTGCTGCTGCGCCATGGCGAGAGCGCCTGGAACCAGGAAAACCGCTTCACCGGCTGGAAGGACGTCGACCTCACCGACAAGGGCATCGAGGAGGCGCGCGCCGCGGGGCGGCTCCTGCAACGCGAGGGATTCGACTTCGACGTCGCGTTCACCTCGGTCCTCAAGCGCGCGATCCGCACGCTCAACTTCGCGCTCGAGGAGATGGACCGCCTCTGGATCCCGGTGGAGAAGAGCTGGCGGCTCAACGAACGCCACTACGGCGCGCTGCAGGGATTGAACAAGGCGCAGACCGCGGCGAAGTTCGGCGAGAAGCAGGTGATGCTCTGGCGGCGCAGCTACGACGTGCGGCCGCCCGCGCTCGAGGCCGGAGACGAGCGCGATGCCTCGCGCGATCCGCGCTATCGCGCGCTTTCGCCGGCCGAGATTCCGCGTACCGAGTGCCTCAAGGACACCGTCGCACGCGTCGTGCCGTACTGGATCGAGCGCATCGCCCCGCGCGTGGAGGCCGGCGAGCGCGTGCTCGTCGCCGCCCACGGCAACAGCCTGCGCGCGCTCATCAAGTACTTCGACGCCATGTCGGACGAGGCGATCGTCGGCGAGAACGTGCCCACCGGCATCCCGCTCGTCTACGAGCTCGACGACCAGCTGCGCGCAACCGGAAGGCGCTACCTCGGCGACGCCGCGGCGGTCGAGAAGGCGATGCAGTCGGTGGCGAGCCAGGGCAAGGCCCAGCGCGTCGGATGATCCGGGCGCGCCGCCTGCGCCTCGCCCTCGCGGTCCCGTTTTTTCTCTTCGCCCTTGCGGCCGCCGCGGCGCCCGCTGCCCGCGATTCCGCGGCGAGCGAGCAGCGGCTGCGCGACTTGCGCGCGCGCATCGAGAAGCTGCAGGCCGACCTCGCCGCGAAGGAGGAATCGCGCGGCGAGGCGCGCGACCGCCTGCGCGAGAGCGATCGCGCGATGAGCGAGGCGCACCGCGCGCTTTTCGACCTGCGCCGCAAGCGGAGCGCGCTCGAGGCGCAGCTCGCCTCGATCGGCGAGCGCGAGGCGAAGGCGCGCGACGACCTCGGCAAGCAGCAGGCGCTCGCGGCGAAGCTCCTGCGCATGCAGTACATGCAGGGATCGACGGACCGCCTGCGGCTCCTCCTCGAGGGACGCGACCCGGAGGAGGCGGCACGTCACCTGCAGTACTACGACTACATCCAGCGCGCGCGCGCCGATCTCATCGGGCGGTTGAAGCGCGAGGAGCAGGATCTCGCGTCCCTGCAGGCGGATGCGAAGGCGCGCCGCGACCAGATCGCGCAGAACGAGGCGGCGCAGGCGGTCCAGAGCCGCGCGCTCGAGCAGGAGCGCGCGGCGCGCGCGGCGGTGGTGGCGAAGCTCGCGGGCGAGATCTCGCGCAATCGGCACGCCATCGACCAGCTGAAGCGCGACGAGGCGCGCCTCGCGCGGCTGGTGGAGGAGATCGCGCGCGCGCTCGCCGAGCGCTCGAAGCAGGGCGCGGCGAAGGGCGGCGAAGCGGTGGATCGCGTGGCCGACGCCTCGCTCGCTTCGAAGCCTTTCAGGACCCTGAAAGGCAAGCTCCGGCTGCCGGTGCGAGGGCGGCTGATGAACCGCTACGGCGAGCGCCGCGCGGACTCCGGAATCCCCTGGAAGGGTCTCTTCATCCGGGCTGTTACAGGTGAAACGGTGCACGCGGTCGCCGACGGTCTGGTGGTCTACGCCGACTGGTTGCGCGGATTCGGTAACCTCTTGATTCTGGACCACGGCGGTGGCTACATGAGCCTCTATGCGGACAACGAGGGACTGCTGCGTCGAGTGGGCGAAAAGGTGCGCGCGGGCGACCCGATCGCCAACGTCGGCGCTTCCGGAGAAAACGCGGATTCGGGTCTATACTTCGAGTTGCGCCGCGACGGGAAACCGTTCGATCCGTTGAAGTGGACGGCCCGCTAGCGCGGCATCGCAATTGAGGAAGGAACAGGGAATGGCCAAGAAGCTCCAGCAGATCGGTCTCGTCGCCCTCGGCGCGGTGCTCGGCATCGTGGCGAGCCTCAACTTCTCCGCCATGGCGGATCGCCAGGCCACCTCGCTGCAACTGCCGGTGGACGACCTGCGCCTCTTCAGCGAAGTGTTCGGCCGCATCAAGACCGACTACGTGGAGCCGGTGGACGACCGCAAGCTGCTGAAGGGCGCGATCAACGGCATGGTGACGGATCTCGATCCGCACTCCGCGTTCCTCGACCAGGACGCGTACCGCGACCTGCAGGTGGGCACGCAGGGCGAATTCGGCGGCCTCGGCATCGAGGTGGGCGCCGAGGACGGCTTCGTGAAGGTGGTGGCGCCGATCGAGGACACGCCCGCGTACAAGGCGGGCGTCCAGGCGGGCGACCTCATCGTGAAGCTCGACGACGTCTCGCTCAAGGGCATCAGCCTCTCGGACGCGGTGAAGCGCATGCGCGGCAAGCCGGGCTCCGAGGTGAAGCTCACGGTGCTGCGCAAGGGCGAGGACAAGCCGCTCGAGTTCATGGTGCGCCGCGACGTGATCCGCGTGAAGAGCGTGAAGGCGAAGCTCATCGAGCCCGGCTACGGCCTGGTGCGCGTCACGCAATTCCAGGAGCACACCGGCGAGAACCTCGTCGCCGCGATCGACGACCTGTACAGGCAGAACGGCGGCGACCTGAAGGGCCTCGTCCTCGACCTGCGCATGAATCCGGGCGGGCTGCTCAACTCGGCGGTGGCCGTGTCGGCCGCGTTCCTGCCGAAGAACGCGCTCGTCGTGTACACGGATGGCCGCACCGAGGACGCGAAGATGCGCCTCACCGCGAACAAGGAAGACTACATCCGCGGCGCGTTCAAGGAAGACTACGAGACGAAGCTGCCGGCCGCGGTGAAGACGGTGCCGATGGTGGTGCTCGTGAACGGCGCCTCGGCTTCCGCTTCCGAGATCGTCGCCGGCGCCCTGCAGGACCACCATCGCGCGACCATCCTCGGCACGCAGACCTTCGGCAAGGGATCGGTGCAGACCATCCTTCCGCTGCCGAACAACCAGGCGGTGAAGCTCACGACGGCGCTCTACTACACGCCGAACGGCCGCTCGATCCAGGCGAAGGGAATCTCGCCCGACATCGTCGTGGAGGACGGCGGCGAGCAGAAGGTGCTGCTGCGCGAGGCGGACCTGCAGAACCACCTCGTGGTGGAGAACGGCAAGCTCGACGAGAGCGGCGGCAGCGGCGCGCCCACCGACAAGGTGATCGCGGGTCCGGCCGCGGGCAAGACCGCGAACGCCGCGTTGAAGCCGGCCTCGGCGAAAGCGCAGCCCGCGGCCGAGGCGAAGAAGGATGCGGCCGGCGCGTCGGCGAAGGCGAAGAAGGTCGACCTGCAGCTCAACGCCGCGTTGAACCACCTGAAGGGACTGCCCATCTCCGCGACGCCGACCGTCGCCGCCGCCGGGAAGTAAGCGCGGCGCGCCGGCCTGCGGCGCGGGCCCGAAGAGCTCGCGAGTGGACGACCAGCAGAGGCTTCGCTACAGCCGGCACCTGTTGCTGAACGAGTTCGGGGAGGACGCCCAGGAGCGCCTCCTCGACTCGCATGCGCTCGTGGTCGGCGCGGGCGGCCTCGGCTCCTCGGCGCTCCTGTACCTCGCATCGAGCGGCCTCGGCCGCATCACCGTGTGCGACGGCGACCGCGTCGACCTCACCAACCTGCAGCGGCAGGTGGTGCATCGCGTCGATTCCATCGGAGAGCCCAAGGCGAGGTCCGCGGCGCGAACGCTCGCGGCGATCAATCCCGAGGTGCGCATCGAAGCGCTCGAGGAGCGCGCGGGCGAAGCGCGCATCGCGGAGCTCGTGCAGGGCGCGGACGTGGTGCTCGACTGCTCGGACAACTTCGCGACGCGCCACGCGCTCAACCGTGCGTGCGTCGGCGCGCGCAAGCCGCTCGTCTCGGGCGCCGCGATCCGCTTCGACGGCCAGGTGGCGGTGTTCGACCTGCGCCGCGACGACGCGCCCTGCTACCACTGCCTGTTCGCCGAGGATGCGGAGTCGCCCGACGAGCGTTGCGCCACCATGGGCATCTTCGCGCCGCTCGTGGGCATCGTCGGCACGTTCCAGGCGCTGGAGGCGATCAAGCTCGTCGCGCGCGTGGGCGAAACGCTCGCCGGGCGCCTGCTCCTGTTCGATGCGCTCGCCAGCCGCTGGCACGAGGTGCGGCTCGCCCGCGATGCGCACTGCCGCGTGTGCGCGAAGCCGCACGCCGAAGCCGCCTAGGGAGGATGCGATGCGAAAACCGATCGTGGGAATCGCCTTGCTCGCCGTGCTGCTCGCCGCGCTTCCCGCCGCGGCGCAGACGGTCTACAAGCTGATCGATCGCAACGGCAAGGTCACGTATGCCGAAGAGCCGCCGAAGAACTTCGACGGCAAGGTGATCCGCATCGACATCGACCCGAACGCGAACCGAGCCACGCTCGGCGGGACCGGCCCGGCCGCCAAGGCGGGGGCGGACACCGCGAAGCCCGCGGCGAGCCCCGCCGCCAAGCCGGCGGCGCCGAGCGCCGAGGATCGGCTCGAGGAGGCGCGCCAGAAGCTCGAGGACCGCCAAAAGGAACTCGCGGAGGCCCGCGAGCATCCACGGGATGACGAGATCCGCTGGATCGGCAATGCGGGCGGCGGCACGCGCGCGGTCCCCACCGACGCCTACCAGCAACGGCTCGCCAGCCTGGAGCGCGCGGTGAAGGAGGCCGAGGATGAGGTTCACGAGCTCGAGAAGCACCAGTAGGGCCGTGCTGCGGCGGGCCGCGATCGCCGCCTGCGGATTGCTCTTCGCCGCCGCGGCGGGCGCCACCACGTTCTACAAGTGGACCGACGCCGGCGGCAACGTCCACTACTCGGATACGCCGCCCAAGGGGCACGTGGGACAAGTCACCCGCATCGAGGTGGATCCGGGGGTGCAGACGGTCGCGCCGCCCATCGTGGACAAGCCCGCCCCCGACCGCGCGCTGCCGCCTCCGGCCGAATCCCTGCCCGCCGGTCCGGACATCCTCACGCAGCGCCGGCAAACGCGCGCGAAGCTCGAGGCGAACCTCGACGCCGCACGCGCCCGCCTGGATGCCGCCCAGAAGGCGCTCTCGGAGGCCGGAGACCCGCAGCCCGACGAGTGGCAGTACACGGTGGGAGGTCCTCCCGCTGCCGGCAGCCTCCCGCGGGTCAATTGCCATGCGGGCGTGGACGGCAAGCTCATCTGCCCGGGGCGCGTCCCGAGCGAGTCGTACTACACGCGCGTGCAGCAGCTCGAGGAAGCGGTCAAGCGCGCGCAGGCGGAGGTCGATGCGGCCGAGGTCGCCTACCGCAAGGGCGTGGACTGACTCGCGGCCCGCGCGAGATCCCAGCGCGGGAACACGTTGAACGCCGAGGCATCGGCCGGCAATGCGGCGTTCGCGTACTTGAGCGCCGCGGCGAAGGCGATCATCGCGCCGTTGTCCGTGCAGAGGCGGGGCGGCGGAAAGTAGGCCTCGCTGCCGCGCTCCCGCACTGCGCGCGTGAGCGCTTCCCGCAGCGCCGCGTTCGCGCCTACGCCGCCCGCGACGACGAGCCGGTCGAGGCCCTCGCGCTCGAGCGCCGCGACGCACTTCGCCACGAGGACGTCCACGACCGCCGCCTGGAACGATGCGGCGAGATCCGCGCGCGCCGGCTCGTCGAGGCGCTCGATCTCGCGCACCCGCGTGAGCACCGCGGTCTTGAGGCCGCTGAAGCTGAAATCGAGGTCGCCGCTCGCGATCATCGGCCGCGGGAAGCGGTGGCGAGCGGGGTTGCCCGTCGCGGCGAGCCGCGCGAGCGCCGGTCCGCCGGGATATTCGAGCCCGAGCACGGTCGCCGTCTTGTCGAACGCCTCGCCCGCCGCATCGTCCTGCGTCTCGCCGAGCAGCGCGTAGCGTCCGACCCCGTCCACCCGCATGAGCTGCGTGTGGCCTCCCGATACCAGCAGCGCCACGAACGGAAATGCGGGTCGCGGATCGGCGAGGAGCGGCGAGAGGAGGTGCCCCTCGAGGTGGTGGATGCCGACGGTGGGCTTGCCGAGCGCCAAGCCGAGGCCCGCCGCGACCGATGCCCCGACCAGCAGTGCGCCGCCCAGGCCCGGGCCCTGCGTGAACGCGACGAGGTCCACCTCCTCGATGCGCCGCCCCGCACCGGCGAGAACCTGCCGCACGAGGGGAAGCAGGCGGCGCACATGGTCGCGCGAGGCGAGCTCGGGCACGACGCCGCCATAGTCCGCATGGAGCCGGACCTGGGAGTGCAGCGCGTCGCCGAGCAGGCCCGCGGTCGCGTCGTAGAGCGCCACGCCGGTCTCGTCGCAGGAGGTTTCGATGCCCAGGATCAGCAGGGGAGTCCTTCCGGAGCGCCCGGAATGCTTTCCCGGGTGCCAAAATCCTGATATTATGCGTGGTTTTCCAGCATCGATATCCAGGCCCGCACCACCCTATGCCCATCGTCCGAGTGAAGGAAAACGAGCCCTTCGACGTCGCGCTTCGCCGCTTCAAGCGCGCGGTCGAGAAGACGGGTCTCCTCACCGAGCTTCGCGCGCGCGAGTTCTACGAGAAACCCACCGCCGAGCGCAAGCGCAAGCACGCCGCCGCGGTCAAGCGCCGCTTCAAGCGCATGCGCGCGCAGATGCTGCCGCCCAAGCTCTACTGAGGGGCGCCCAAGCGAATCCACGCGGCGAGCCGGGCCCCGCGCCCCGCTCGCCGCGGTCTTTTTGGGACAGGTTTCGGGGACAGACCCTGGTGTGGCCGTTGCCTGGTTCAGGGCTGTCCCCGGTGTAACAGGAGCGATCCAATGCCTCTGCGAGAAAGACTGAACGAAGAGATGAAGTCCGCGCTCAAGGCGCGCGAGGCCGAGCGCCTCGCCGCGCTGCGCCTGCTGCTCGCCGCGGTGAAGCAGCGCGAGGTCGACGAGCGCGTGACGCTCGACGACGCGGGCGTGGTCGCCGTGGTCGAGAAGATGATCAAGCAGCGCAAGGACTCCATCGCCCAGTACGAGAAGGCCGCGCGCCAGGACCTCGCCGACAAGGAGAAGTACGAGATCTCGGTGATCGAGGGGTACCTGCCCCGGCAGATGTCGCAGCCGGAGATCGAGGCGGCGGTCGCCGAGGCGCTCGCGCAGTCCGGCGCGAAATCCCCGGCCGACATGGGCAAGGTGATGGGGGTGCTCAAGCCCCGCCTCGCCGGCCGCGCGGACATGGGCAAGGTCTCGGCGCTCGTCAAGGCGAAGCTGCAGTAGCCGTCGTTCCCGGGGCGCCGGGAACCCATGGATTCCCGCCGACGCGGGAATCACGTGCGGGCGGCATAATTGCCACCATGATCCCGCAGGAATTCATCCAGTCCCTGCTCGGGCGTGTCGACATCGTCGACGTGGTCGACCGCTACGTGAAGCTGCGCAAGGCCGGGGCGAACTACTCCGCCTGCTGCCCGTTCCACAACGAGAAGACGCCTTCCTTCACGGTGAGCCCGTCGAAGCAGTTCTACCACTGCTTCGGATGCGGCGCGCACGGCAACGCGATCGGCTTCCTCATGGAGTATTCGGGGCTCGCCTATCCCGAGGCCATCCGCTCGCTCGCGGAGACCGTCGGCATGCCGGTGCCGGAGACGCGCACGCGCTACGACCGGGCCGCCTCGGCCGAAGGGCCCGGGCTCACGGCCCGCATGATGGACGCGCTCGGGTATTTCCGCGCCGAGCTCAAGAAGTCGCGCACCGCGATCGACTACCTCAAGGGACGCGGCGTCTCGGGCGAGATCGCGGCGCGCTTCGGCCTGGGCTACGCGCCCGACGGATGGCAGAACCTCGCCTCGGTGTTCACCGACTATGCGACCGGACCGCTCAAGGACACCGGGCTCGTCATCGACTCCGAGCCGGGGGAGGACCATCCCGAGAAGAAGTCGCGCCGCTACGACCGCTTCCGCAACCGCGTCATGTTCCCGATCCTCGACGCGCGCGGCAACGTGATCGGCTTCGGCGGGCGCGTGATCGGCCCGGGCGAGCCCAAGTACCTCAACTCGCCGGAGACGCCGCTCTTCGAGAAGGGCCGCGAGCTCTACGGCCTCTACCAGGCGCGGCGCGCCATCCGCGACGCGAACCAGGTGATCGTCGTCGAGGGCTACATGGACGTGGTGGCGCTCGCGCAGAACGGCGTCGAGAACGCGGTCGCCACGCTCGGCACGGCGACCACGCCGTTCCACGTCGGAAAGCTCCTCAAGCTCGCCGACAACGTGGTCTTCTGCTTCGACGGCGATGCCGCGGGCCGCAAGGCCGCCTGGCGCGCGCTCGAGGTGTCGCTGCCGGTGCTCGCGGACGGCAAGGTGGTGGGCTTCCTGTTCCTTCCCGTCGAGGACGATCCGGATACGTTCGTGCGCCGCGAGGGGCGCGAGGCGTTCCTCGCCGCGGCCGCGCAGGCGAAGCCGCTCTCGCAGTTCCTCTTCGGCGAGCTTGCCGCGCGCGTCGACATGGCGACCGAGGAGGGCCGCGCGCGCTTCGTGGCCGAGGCGAAGCCGCTGCTTGCCGAGGTGCAGGCCCCGGCGCTCGCCGCCATGCTTCGCCATCGCCTGGCGGAGATGGCGCGGCTCGACGCGGCGGAGGTCGATGCGTTGCTCCCCTCGCGAGCCACGCCCCGTCCACAGCAGCGCCGCGCTCCGCCGAGGACCGTGCGTGGAGCCCCGGCGGTCGCCGAGGCGAGGCTCCTCGGCCGCGTGCTGATGCGCCCCGACCTCGCCGCCCGGGTCCCGGAGGATGTCCTGGATGGAGCCGGCGCCGAGGCGGCGACCCTTCGCGCCGTCGTTGGTTTTTGCCACGCCAACCCCAATCTCACGCTGGGACAGCTCAGCGCCCGCTTCCAGTCGAGCGAGCACGAGGCCGTCATCGAGGAGGCGCTGCGCGAGCCGCTGCTCGCCCAGGCGGAGGTGGGCGAGCTGGACCTCGAGGCGGAGGTGGCCCACTGGGTGCAGGAGCTGCGCCAGGAGCGGCTCTCGCGCCGCCTCGGCGAGCTGGCCCTTCTGGAGCATGCCGGGACCGCCACGCCGGAGCAGCGGGCCGAATATCGCGCGCTCTACGCACGCATGGAGGCCGCCAAGTCGGGGAATCCTCCTACGGAAGGCATGTCCAAAGTCTGATACAATTTCGGGTTTTCCCCGATCAGCCCCACCGGGAGTCGCCACAGTGAAAAAGTCGAGCAACGAGCACCAGAAGGCCGAGGTGAAACTCGCCGAAGTCGAGGCGCAGAAGAAGCGCCTCAAGAACCTCATCGTTCTGGGCAAGGAGCGCGGCTACCTCACGTACGCCGAGATCAACGACCACCTGCCGGACGACATGACCGACGCCGAGCAGATCGAGGGCGTGGTCACGATGCTCGCCGACATGGGCATCGCGGTGTACGACGAGGCGCCGGATGCCGAGCAGCTCCTCATGAACGAGGCGCCGGCGCCGATCGCCGAGGAGGACGTGATCGAGGAGGCGGAGGAAGCGCTCTCCACCACCATCGACGCCGAGTTCGGCCGCACCACGGATCCCGTGCGCATGTACATGCGCGAGATGGGCTCGGTGGAGCTGCTCACGCGCGAGGGCGAGATCGAGATCGCCAAGCGCATCGAGGACGGCCTCAAGCACATGATCCACGCGATCTCGTCGTGCCCGACGACGATCGAGGAGATCCTGCGCATGGCCGACCTCATCGAGAAGGACGAGATGCGCATCGACGAGCTTGTCGACGGCCTCGTGGACGAGGACGAGGGCGAGGAGGTGGTCGAGGAGGAGATGACCGAGGAGGAAGAGCTCGAGGAGCTCGACGCCGAGGAGCAGGAGGCCGAGGACGAGGCGGTGGCGAACGCGGACCTCGAGGAGCTCAAGCAGAACGCCCTCGGGCACTTCAACAAGGTGCGCCGCCAGTACAAGAAGATGAAGAAGATCCTCGCCGAGAAGGGCTACCGCTCGCGCGCGTACAAGGACCTGCAGGAGGACATCTCCACCGAGCTCCTCGCGATCCGCTTCACGGCGAAGCAGGTGGAGCACCTCTCCAACGGCCTGCGCTCGCTGGTGGAGCGCGTGCGCTCGCACGAGCGCGAGATCATGGAGCTCTGCACCCGCAACTCCAACATGCCGCGCGCGCACTTCATCAAGGTGTTCCCCGGGAACGAAACGAACGTCAAGTGGGTGAACGAGGAGATCGCCTCGGGCCGCGTGTACGCGAAGGCGCTCGACCGGTTCAAGCCCGCCATCGTGGAGCAGCAGGACGCGCTCATCACGCTGCAGAAGGAAGTCGGCATCCCGATCAAGGACCTGAAGGAGATCGCGCGCCAGATGTCCACGGGCGAAGCGAAGGCGCGCCGCGCCAAGCGCGAGATGATCGAGGCAAACCTGCGCCTCGTGATCTCCATCGCGAAGAAGTACACCAACCGGGGCCTCCAGTTCCTCGACCTCATCCAGGAAGGCAACATCGGCCTCATGAAGGCGGTGGACAAGTTCGAATACCGCCGCGGGTACAAATTCTCGACCTACGCGACGTGGTGGATCCGGCAGGCCATCACGCGCTCGATCGCGGACCAGGCGCGCACCATCCGCATCCCGGTGCACATGATCGAGACCATCAACAAGATGAACCGCATCTCGCGCCAGATCCTGCAGGAGACGGGCCAGGAGCCCGATCCGGCGACGCTCGCGGTGAAGATGGAGATGCCCGAGGAGAAGATCCGCAAGATCCTGAAGATCTCCAAGGAGCCGATCTCCATGGAGACGCCGATCGGCGACGACGACGATTCGCACCTGGGCGACTTCATCGAGGACCAGGCGGGGCTC
>Ga0134128_10005070_pt1 | contig 15999 bp, 13 predicted proteins | sample KB31754_FD_96462 | JGI IMG/M metagenome (GOLD analysis project Ga0134128, IMG submission 96462) | Terrestrial soil microbial communities with excess Nitrogen fertilizer from Kellogg Biological Station, Michigan, USA - KB3-175-4 | ecosystem: Environmental > Terrestrial > Soil > Unclassified ...
AGCCCCCCCGCCACCGTCGCCGACCGTCGCGTCTGCGTCGCCGTCGCCGACTGTCGCTTCGCCCACGCCCGCGCCGGCGACCACCGTGGCGACGGCCGAGACGCCTGCGGTCACCGCCGCCGCGTTTCTGCGTGATTACCCGGCCGCGCGCTGCTTCGCCGCCCGCCTCAAGGACGGCGGCGCCGACCGAGGTGTCGTGGCCGTCATCGGCGACGAAACCGCCGCTTTCGAGCGCTTCGGCGCCGCCTTCAAGCAGACCGTGCGCACGGAGCCGGATCTGCGCGGCTTTCTCGTGCGGCCGAGTCAGTGCCCGGCGGTCGATTTCCTGGCGGCGGCGTCCTGGCCGGCCAAGGGCCTGCCGCGCGTGGTGCTCGACAGCCCCCTCGTCGGCGCCGGCCGGCCGCTCTCTGGCACGATCCTGGGACTCGGCGGACGGCCGCTGCTGCTGATGGTGATCGACGACGACGGCCACGCCTTCCGGCTGCGGGCGCAGGCTTCGCCGGGCGGCGAATCGGCGACCTTCTCCGCCAGTTTCACCGGCGATCCGTCTTCGATCGGCAAGCCGCAGATGGTCATCGCGATCGCCTCGGAGCAGCCGATCGACGCTAACGAGAAGATCGACGGCGCGCCCTCGGCGGCGCTGATGCCGAAGCTCGCGGCTGAGGCGCATGGCGCCGGGGCCGCCTTTGCGCTGTTCAAGTTCGTGCAGTGAACGGGCGAGCGAGAGCCGGCGCGCTGCTCGTAGGGTTTTCGCCAGAAGACCGTATTCCGTTCGCGCGAACTTTCCTTTCTCTATAAGAAGTTCGCGCGATCGTTTCCGAGTCCTTCACTCGGAAACCGTATTACTCTGTCGGGGTTAGCGCGTAGAGGCATGTCTCCATCAGCGCCTCGTCGCGCCCGGCCGGCGGTTTGACGGCGATCTCGCTCGTCGGCTTGCGCGAGATCATCGAGGACGGCACCGCCTCGATATTGGCGCCGATGCCGCGCCCGGCGCCGAGCAGGCGCTGGCGCAGCGCGTAGTCCGGCCCAAGGCTGCGCCGCGCGCCCTGGCTGGTCGCCAGCGCCGCCTTGACGCCGTCGAGGAACGGCGCCGCTGTGCGCGCCGTCGCCAGCACGATGTAATCCTCGGGGCCGTTCTTCGGCACCGGAATGTCGATCGCCGGCACGGTGGCGAGATCGCGGATGGCACCGGGGCGGGTCTCGTCGAAGGCATAGAGCTTGGATTGCACGAGCCCGAAATGGCCGACGCGGAAGGTCGCCTTCGGGCCGACCGGCATGCGGTCGTGCGACGCCAGCGGCGCCATCGCCGCCTGCCCGTCCGGCGAGGGTAGCGAGGGATCGCTGACCCAGACCTGCCAGGAGCAGGCGCCCGCGCCAGTCGAGCCGATCTGTGGCGAGACAAAGGCGGCCGCCCCGTGCGCGTCCGGCCGCGCTTCGGCGATGAGGCGCGCCGCGAGGTTGCGGTCGATGGGCGGCAGGCGCTCGACGATGGCGGCGATCTTGGCTTGCGCCTCGGCGTGGGTCGGGGCGACGACGGTCCAGCGCACCAGGCTCGCCCCGGCATAGGCGACCACACGCTGCGCGAAGGCGGAGATCTCGGCGTCGCTGTCGAGCGGCGCGGGTGTGGCGCGGGCGGGCAGGCTCAGCGCGCTGAGCGCGGCGAGGGCGAGCAGGAGCCGCCGAAGGCAGCGATTAGGCAGCGCAGGCATGGGAATCATTGGTGACCCGAAACTGATAGGCGATTTCGGCGCCGAGACGGTCGGCGAGGAAGGTGGTGGTGGCCGCCAGCGCCGAGGCTCCGCTGAGGCCCTTCAAGGTCGCCCGCAGCGCGGCTTCGACGCCGCTGATAGCCAGATGCGGGTCGCGCGTCGCCAGCACGAACAGCCGCACCTCGTCCTCGACCGGCTCGATCGGAATGGCGGCGACGAGATCGTTGGGGTTCTGGTTCTGACCCGATTGCAGCGAACGGAAATGCGCGGCGTCGAGGATGACGGGATCGGCGTTGCGCGACACGGAGGCAATGAACAGCCGCATCGGCCGCACGCGGCTGGCGAACGGCAGGCCGTCCTCGGCGCGCACTTTCAAAACCAAAGTCTCGCCGCCGACGACGAGCGGCTCGCGCTGCGCATCGAAACACGGGCCGAGCAGCACCAGCTTGTCGGACTTGGCGTCGTAGCGCGCGCGCTGCGGCGTCGCCTCGTCGACGCTGGCCGCCCCGCCTGCGGCCGGCGGCTCGAAGGCGAGCCGGATCGGCGCATGGGCGAGCGCGCTCCAGCCGCCCAAGGCGAGTGCGACGACGCCGGCGGCGGCGGCCGCAACGGCCGCGCGCGCCGGCGTCACCCGCTCCGGGATGGTGAACGGCCCGAGCGGCGCCTCAAGCGCGTCGAGCGTAGCGGCGAAAACGATCTCCAGCCGGATGCCCGATTGCTCGGCCTCCTCCGCCAGCCGCGCCAGCATCGGCTGCTCGGCTTCGGCGAGCGGGCGGCCGTCGTCGGCCTGCGCCGGCAGCGCCACGACGACGCGCTGGCCTTCGAGCGCCGGGCCGTGCTGGGAAAGATAATCGCCGATCAGCGCCAGCTTGCCGCGCACGCCCGAAACCGGCCCGACGCCGGCCCCGGCGCGGCCGGGCAGGATTTCGCCGCTGGCGAAGACCAGACCGGGATCGCGGCCGAAGGCCTGGCACAAAGCGGCGATCGTCAAGCCGAGGCCGGCCGAGCGGGCGTTGCCATCGCTGAGGCGGCCAAGTTGCAGATCGGAGATGCGCAAGCTCCACGGGGTAAGCCGCGCGTTGCGCGGGCTGAGCCAGAGCCGGCGCCGGCGCGCCTCAAGGAAGCTGGTGACCGCTTCGCGCGCGCTCTGCCCGACGCCGTAGAGGCCGAAGTCGAACAATTCGGCGATTTGCGGCACGAGATGGGCGGGGTGCTCTTCCGGGGCGCTGTCGCCGGCGATGGCCTCGAACAGATGCGCCGCCTCGCCGCGGGAATCGACGAGCGGCACGAATACGCGCGCCGTCATGGCTCCAACAGCTCGACCTCTAAGCCGGCGAGTTCGGCGTCGTCGACCTCATGCGCCGAGAGCGTCAGCCGCAGCGCGCCGAAACGGTCGAACACGCCCTCCGCGACGAAGGTCTCGCCAGCACTTACGCGCGCCTGGCGGCCCGCGTAAGTGACGACGCCCGCCGCGCCCTGGGCCTGGAGGACGAGTGCGCCGGAGCCGTCGGCGGCGCGCAGACGCTTGGCCGACAGCAGGCTGTCGGCGCTGAGCAGCCCCTGCTCGGGAAAGCGCCACGCGCCGGTCTTGGCGGCGAGGGCCTGGAAGCTGGAGGCCGGGGCGGCGGCGGAGCGGCCACGCCGCAGGGCCTCGCGCGCCACCGCGACGCCGGTCGCCACGCGCAGCGTGCGCAGGAAGCGGGCGGCCTGTCTCGGCTCGAACTGGGTGTCCACGGCGATCTCCTTCAAACTGGGTTGCGCTTTTGCGCGAAGTTCGGTCTCGCTTGGCCTTACGGTCTGCCGGCGGCCTCGACGACGAAACGCGCTATGCGCTGCGACAACTCGTCGACATAAGCCGCGAGGTCGCCGCCGAATTCGGTCTTCAGACGTCGCCTCAGCGCCAGATTGTCGCCCATCGCCGACATCAGTTCGCGGCCCGCGATGATAGCCTTGAGGAGATCGCCCTCGGCGGCGCTGAGGACGTCGGCGGCGACGGCGGCGGCGAGATAGGGCGTCGCCTCCTCGGCGTCCATCAGCGGCGCGTCGGTCTCGGTTTCGAGCGCTTCGAGCGGGCTCGACTCATGTTCGTCGTAGGAGATGAGATAAGTCTGGTCGAGCCCGGCCAGACGCGCCAGCAGCGCCGCACCGATCGGCTCGGCGGCGAATTCGAGCGCCGTCTTGAAGCCCGGCACCGGCGCTTTGGCGAATGCCGCCTCCAGTTCCTCCGGACGCGCGCGGCGGCCGAATTCGCCCCGCATCGTCTCCTTCAGCGCCTTGAGGAAGGCATTGGCGGCTTTCAGCGTATTGACGCCGACCGCGTCGTCGCCGCTCAGCCATTCCTTGGGACAGAGCCCGAGCCTCAGCACCTCGGCATAGGGGCGGTTGACCGCGTCGAGGCACTTGAGGATGCGGTTGGAAAGCTCGAACAGCTTCGCCTGCGGCTTGAAACGGCGGATGCGGCCGCCGGAGCCGGTCAGCGCGCTCCAGGTTGTGCGCTCGCCCGTGGCGGCGGTCGCGGCGCGCAGGCCGTGGGCGGCCATCAGTTCGGCGAGATGGTCGGCGGTGGTCGGCTCGCCGCGCCGGGCCGAGATCGGGCGTCGCAACACGGCGTCGAAATAGAAATCGGCGGCGTCCTCGGCGTCGTTGGGCGGCGGGTAGGACCACAGGCCGACGAGCCCCTCGACATAGCGCGGGCTTGAGGCCAGCGTGCGCCGCACCTTCTCATAAAGCGCATAGGCCTTCACCTCGGCGAAATCCTGGAGCGGGTCGAGCGTATCGGCCGCGTTGACGAGATTGGCGAGGTGGCCAGCGAAATAGGCGACGATGTTGCGCCCACCCGAGCTTTTGGAGGCTGAGCTCATTGTTGGCGTTCCTGATCCCGGCGCGGCGCCGAAGGCCGCGGCGCAGGCGAAGTTGCGGCCGAAACCGTCGAATCGCAAGCCTCCAGAGGCCGAGCGTCCCGTAAAGGCGGCTGTCGAGACGGCCGCCAGCTATTTTGGCGCGAAGGCGTTCGCAAAAGTGGTTGCCCCGGCGAAATGAAGACCTATGCTGACGCGAAAAACTTAGCGGTCGGCGAGCAGGAGGACAAGCGATGGCGAAGAACAGCAACTCCGGTCAGAAATTCATTACCCGAAATCGTAAGCCCAGAGTCCACATCACCTACGAAGACCCCTACGATTCCGAGGAGAAGATCGAACTTCCGTTTGTCATGGGGGTGATGGCCGACCTTTCCGGCAACGCCTCGCCGGTCGAGAAGCCGGAGATCGAGAACCGCAAGTTTCTCGACACCGATATGGATAATTTCGACGCGCGCATGGCGGCCATCGAGCCGGCGCTGGCCTTCAAGGTCGCCAACAAACTCGGCGGCGACGCGGCGACCCGGCTCTCAGTCAACCTTAATTTCAAGAAGATGGAGGATTTCGAGCCGGTGGCGATCGTTCGCCAGGTGCCGCCGCTGGCCAAGCTGCTGGAGGCGCGCGAGCAGCTCAGCAACCTCATGCGTTACATGGACGGCAAGGCGGCCGCCGAGGACACGCTGAAGAAGCTGCTCGCCGATCCGCAACTGATGAACACCCTCAAGCAGCGACTCGACGAGCGTCCCGCCACCGAAGAAACGCCGGAATAAGGAACTTCCCCCATGGCCACTCCCCAGCAGGAAGCCGCGGCCGCGCAGGCGTCCCAGGCGCTCGCCGAAGCCGATGACATCTCCTCCATCCTCAAGCAAAGTTTCAAGCCGCGCAGCGAGCAGGCGGCGACCGAAGTCGAAAACGCCGTGCAGACGCTCGTCACCCAGGCGCTCGCCGATTCCAGCCTCGTCAAAGAGGACGTAATCAGCACCATCGAAGAGATGATCGCGCGCATCGACGAGAAGCTTACAGTGCAGATGAACGAGGTGCTGCACGCCAAGGAGTTCCAGCAGCTCGAAAGCGCCTGGCGCGGGTTGCATTATCTCGTCTTCAACTCCGAGACCGACGCCTCGCTCAAGATCAAGGTGATGAACGTCGGCAAGACTGAGCTATACCGGCATTTTAAGCTGTTCCCCGGCGCGCGCTGGGACCAGAGCCCGGTGTTCAAGGCGATCTACGAGCAGGAATTCGGCACCCTCGGCGGCGAGCCTTATGGCGCGCTGATCGCCGATTATCACTTCAGCCATTCGCCGGCCGACATTTCGGTGATGCGCGATCTCTCCAAGATCGCCTCGGCCTCGCTGGCCCCGCTCATCACCGGCGCCGACCCCAACCTGCTCGGCATGGACTCGTGGCGCGAACTGATGAACCCGCGCGACATCGGCAAGCTGATGGACACGCCCGACTACGCTGCCTGGAAGGGCCTACGCGACGCCGTCGATTCGCGCTATCTGGCGCTGTGCATGCCGCGGGTGCTGGCGCGCCTGCCCTATGGCGCGAAGTCCGAGCCTGTGCATGAGTTCGCCTTCGAGGAGGACACCGACGGGCACGACGGCTCGAAATACGGCTGGATGAACGCCGCCTATGCGATGGCGACCAACATCAACCGCGCCTTCAAGGAATATGGCTGGACGGTGCGCATCCGCGGCGTGCAGTCGGGCGGCGAGGTCATCAACCTGCCGACCTACACCTTCCCGACCGACGACGGCGGCGTCGACCTCAAATGCCCGACCGAGATCGCCATCACCGATCGGCGCGAGGCCGAGCTTTCCAAGGCCGGCTTTATCTCGATCTGCCACCGCAAGAACACCGACAAGGCGGCCTTCATCGGCGCGCAATCGGTCTACAAGCCGCGCGCCTACATCGACAAAGAAGCGACGGCGTCGGACAACCTGTCGGCGCGCATTCCCTACATGTTCGCGGTGTCGCGTTTCGCCCATTATCTGAAGGTGATGGTGCGCGACAAGATCGGCTCGACGAAAGAAAAAGAGCAGCTTGAGAAGTGGCTCAACGAGTGGATCACGCTCTATGTCGACGGCGACCCCAAGAACTCCAGCGAGGAAACCAAGGCGCGTCTGCCGCTGGCGGGGGCCAAGGTGACGGTGACGGAGAACGAGGAGAACCCCGGCTATTATTCCGCGGCCGTGCATCTGCGCCCGCATTTCCAGCTTGAGGGCATGGACATCGGCATGAGCCTGGTCTCCAACATCCGGCTGGAGAAAAAGTAATTAGCATTGCGAAAACAAGCGGTCCACGAGGCTTTCGCGGACCGTAAACATCCATCGACGGGCGAGGTCGCCCGGACAGGGCGCACCCGAGAGCTCTGACAGCAAAATCCCCACGGAGATTTGAAATGGCCCAGGAAGACTATTTCCTCAAAATCGACGGCGTGAAGGGCGAGTCCCAGGACGACAAGCATAAAGACGAGATCCACGTCAGCTCCTTCAGCTTCGGCGTCACCAACGCCGGCACCGGCGGCTCCAACCTTGGTTCGGGCGGCGGCCGCTCCAACGTGCAGGACATGCACTTCACCAAAGTCGTCGATGCTTCGTCGCCCAATCTGTTCATCGCCTGCGCCACCGGCAAGCACTTTCCCAACGCCAACGTGACGGTGCGCCGCGCCGGCGAGAAGCCGCAGGAATACCTGACCTACAAGCTGACCGAGGTCTATGTTTCCTCGATCACCACCAGCGGTCACGAGGGCGGCGGCCTCGCGCAGGAGAGCGTGTCGCTCAACTTTTCCAAGGTCGAGGTGAAGTATACGCCGCAAAACGCCGACGGTTCGCCGGGGGCGGTCAACACCAAGACCTACGACGTCAAGGCCAACAAGTCGTCGTGAGGCAGGCACGAGCCCAGCGCGGCGGCAACGCCGCACTGTTTGTATTTCCTTAAGGCTTGGTTGCAGGCGGAGGCGATGGCTGTCAAAACCAAAGAACGCCTGGCGCCGCCGCTGATGTTCGCCTTTCGCACGGCGCACGAGAAGCGCGACGCGAAAAAGGCGCTGGACCTGCGAGACGCGGCGGGCGAGCGCATCATCGCGCCGCGCCGCGCCCCGAGCCGCGCCCCGATCTCCGAATCGGGCCTGCGGCGCGAGGTCAATTCCGATCTCGTCGACCTGCTCAACACGACCAATCTCGACGCCGCGATCGGTCTGGAGGATGCGCCGGAAGTGGCGCGCTCCGTGCTCAATTTCGGCTTTCCCGATCTCACCACGCGCACTATCGACGAGCACCGCCTGGTCGAGCTGTCGCGCGAGATCGAGCGCGCGCTGACCACCTTCGAGCCGCGGCTTTCGGCCGACACTCTGAAGGTCGGCCGCGAGCCATTCATCGATGTCGAGGCGCTGCGCATAAAATTCTTCATTAAGGCCGATCTGCGCGCCGAGCCGATGGATGTGCCGGTCGAGTTCGTCGCCGAGGTGGAACTGGATTCCGGCAAGATCAAAGTCGATCGGCTCTAGGGCGATGAACCGCGAGTTCCTAGATTTCTACAATCGCGAGCTTGGCGTCCTGCGCGAGCAGGCGGCGGAGTTCGCGGCGGAATATCCGGGCGTCGCCGAGCGGCTGGGCGGCCTCGTCGCCGACCGCATGGACCCGATGATCGCCGGCTTGCTGGAAGGCTCGGCGTTCCTGGCGGCGCGCGTGCAACTCAAGCTGAAGCATGAGTTCGCCGATTTCACCACCAATCTCATCGACCAACTGACGCCGCAATATCTGGCCCCGACGCCGTCCTTTCTGTTGACGGAACTGTCGCCGAAATTCGGCGACCCGGCGCTGCGCGAGGGCCGAACGATCCCGCGCGGGGCCTATTTCGAGGCGACCTATCGCGAGCTTGAGCGCAATGTCGCCTGCCGCTTCCGCCTCGCAGCGTCCGCAACTTTGTGGCCGTTCGATCTCACCAGGGCCGAATATCTGACCAGCCCGGCGCCGTTGCAGGCTTTATTGCCGGCGAGCGGCGTCGAGGCGGCGGCGGGTTTGCGGCTGCAATTCACGGTCCGGGCCGCCGCGCGGCGTGAGGACGAGCCCAGCGACGAAGAAGCGACGAAAAAGCCGGAGCTGTGGGCGAGCCGCTGCAAGGTGCGCAGCCTGCGCTTGCATTTGCTCGGGCCGGAAGCGGACGCCATCGCGCTCTATGAGCAGATGTTCGCGCGGCTGCGCGGCGTCTATTTCCGCCGCCTCGATTCGTTCGGCGATCCGGTGGCGATCCGCGGCGGCCCGGAAATGCTGACCCAGATCGGCTTTGCCGAGACCGAGGCGCTGATCCCCAACGATCTCCGGCTGTTTCGCGGCTTCGATATCTTACGCGAATATCTCGCCTTCCCGCGCAAATTCCTCGGCTTCGATCTCGGCGGGCTCGACAAGATCATGCCGAGGCTCGACGCCAAAACTTTCGACGTCATCTTCGCTTTCGACGAGGTCAATCCGCGCCTCGCGGCCTCCGTGCGGCCGGAGGCGTTTTCGCTCTATGCGGCGCCGGCGGTCAATCTGTTCGAGAAGACGCTCGACCGCATCCCGGTCGCCGACCACGCCCACGAACCTCTCGTCGTCGCCGACCGCAGTCATCCCCTCGATTATGAGGTCAACCGCCTCCTCAACGTGTTCGCTCATATTCCCGGCGTGCCGGAGAAGACGCCGGTCGCGCCGCTCTATTCCGCCGCAGCGGGCCTCAGCCGCAGCGGCCTCAGCTACACCGTGCGTCGCCTGCCGCGCCGCCGCACGGCGCACGAGGCGCGCTTCGGCCGCAAATCCGACTATACCGGCACGGAGATGTTTCTGTCGCTCGGCCAACGCGCCGACGACGCGCAGCGGGTGACGGAACTCAGTCTGCGCGCGCTATGCACCAACCGCCATCTCGCCGACCGGCTGCCGGTCGGCCAGGGCGGCGCCGACTTCCGCCTGCTCGACGATGTAACGCTGGAGATGCGGTGCCTTTTCGGCCCGACGCGGCCGCGCGAGCCGCCGATGACGGCGATGGCCGGCAGGATCGAAGCCGCCTCGACCGGCGAGATCGCCTGGCGGCTCATCAACATGCTGAGCCTCAACCATCTGGGCCTGGTCGATCGCGGACCGGAGCAAGGCGCGGTGGCGCTGCGCGAGACATTGCTGCTGTTCGCCGATCTCTCGGACGGCGCGACGGAGCGGCGCATCCGCGGCGTGAGAAGCCTGCAAGCCAAGCCGATCGTGCGCCGCATCCGCACGCCGCAAGGCGCGGCGGCGGCGCGCGGGTTGGAGCTTACGGTGCTGATCGACGACAAGGCGTTCGAGGGCTCCGGCGCGTTTCTCATCGGCGCGGCGCTCGACCGCTTCTTCGCCGAATATGTCGCGATCAACCATTTCACGCAGACGGTGGTGCGCACCAGCGAGCGCGGCGAGATCATGCGCTGGCCGCCGCGGCTCGGCCTGCGAGGCGCGCTGTGAGCTTTTTCGATCAACTCGCCGCCGAGCCCTGGCGTTTCGATTGGCTCGCCGTCATGCGGCGGCTCGAACGCGAGCACGCCGACAAGCCGCGCATCGGCGACAGCGCCGCGCGCGCGCAGGATTTCGTCTCGCTGTCGCAGAACCCGTATCTCGAATTCCCGGATTCGACGATCGAGGCGGCGGCGCGCGACGACAATGGCCGTATGCGCGTCGTCTCGCGCTTCCTCGGCATGTTCGGGCCGCAGGGCGCGCTGCCGCTGACCACGACCGACGAGGCCTACGTCTGGCTGCGCGAGCGCGACGACGCGTTCCCGCGTTTCGTCGACATCTTTCAGAGCCGCTTCCTGGCGCTGTTCTTCCGCGCCTGGGCGGACGCGCGGCCGATCGCGCAGCACGACCGGCCGGCCGAGGATCGCTTCCGAGATTACGTCGGCTCCGTCATCGGCCTCGGCGCCGCCTGGTTCAAGGATCGCGACAGCGTCCACGATTTCGTCAAGCTCGAATACGCCGGGCTGCTCGCGCCGCGCGTCAAAAGCGTGTCGCGGCTGCGCTTCTTTCTCACCGGGCTCGTAGGCTCGCGCGTCGAGATCGAGGAGTTCGTCGGCGTCTGGTTGACGCTCGACGAGAGCGAACGCACGCGGCTCGGCGCGGCGCGCTCGGGGCTGGGGACGGATTGCATGTTGGGGGCTTCGACGTTCAGCGTCAGCGACAAGTTCCGCATCCGCGTCTACGCCCGCGATTTCGCCCAGTACGAGCAGTTCCTGCCGGGCGCGCCGTTGGCTGACCAGATCGCTGACGCGGTGTTCGCCTATGTCGGCGACGAATACGATTGGGATTTGGAACTCGCCATTCCGGCCGGCGAGATCAAGGCCGCCCGCATCGGACTGGGCGCGCGGCTCGGCTGGACGGGTTGGATGGCGCCCAACTGGTCGAATACCGACCAGACCTGGCGCGCCGACGCAAGGTTTCATTTGATTAGCCGCCGCGGCGCCAGGGCCACGGCGAACGCCTGAATCAGGAGGCAGACATGGGCGCGGACATTAGCGTCGAATCGGTCGCCGGCAAGCTCAACCGGGTCGGCTACGAGGCGTTTCTTGAGGCCGTGCGGCAGGCCAAAGGCGCCGGCAACCGCAATGTCGAACTCGCGCACTGGTTGCTGCATTTGTTGCAGAAGGACCGCGCCGACCTCGCCATCACCGCCGATCATTTCAAGCTCGATCGCGCCCGCATGCTGGCCGACACAACGCGCGTGGTCGCCGGCCTGAAAAAGAATGAGACCGAGATGCCGGGCATCTCGACGCAGGTCGCCGACGCGCTCGATCGCGGCTGGCACTACGCGACGCTGCTGTTCGGCGAGACGCAGATCCGCTCCGGCCATGTGCTGGTGGCGGCGCTGAAATCGCTGGAGCTTAGGCGCGCGCTCATCAATATCTCGCCCGAATTCGCCAAGATTCCGGTCGACGAACTCGCCGTCGCGCATCTCGCCATCTGGAGGGAGTCCGAGGAGGGCAACTTACGCCCGATGGACGGCTCCGGGGTCGCGGCGGCGGAGACGGCGGCGGGCGAGGCGGCGTTGGGGCCGCGCGGCACGACCGCGCTCGACCGTTTCTCGACCGATCTCACCGCCAAGGCCAAAGAGGGCGGCATGGACCCGATCCTGGGCCGCGACGATGAAATCCGCCAGATCGTCGATGTGCTGATGCGCCGGCGGCAGAACAACCCGATCCTCACCGGCGAGGCCGGCGTCGGCAAGACCGCCGTGGTCGAGGGGTTCGCGCAGCGCATCGCGTCGGGCGACGTGCCGCCGCCGTTGCGCGGTGTGCGGGTCTGCGTGCTCGATGTCGGGCTCATGCAGGCTGGCGCGTCGATGAAAGGCGAGTTCGAACAGCGCTTGCGCTCGGTGATCGACGAGGCGCAATCCTCGCCGACGCCGGTGATCCTGTTCATCGACGAGGCGCATACGCTGATCGGCGCCGGCGGCCAGGCCGGCACGGGCGACGCCGCCAATCTGTTGAAGCCGGCGCTGGCGCGCGGCACGCTGCGCACCATCGCGGCCACCACCTGGTCGGAATACCGGCAATATTTCGAGAAAGACCCGGCGCTGGCCCGCAGATTCCAGGCCATCCATGTCGGCGAGCCCGATGTCGCCACCGCCGTCGTCATGCTGCGCGGGTTGGTTGGGCCGATGGAGAAGCATCACAAGGTGCGCATCTCCGACGAGGCGATCGTCGCCGCGGTCAATTTCTCGCAGCGCTATATCCCGGCGCGGCAATTGCCCGACAAGGCGGTCAGCCTGCTCGATACGGCCTGCGCCCGCGTCGCCATCTCGCAGACCGCCAAGCCGGCCGCGGTAGAGGATTGCGAAGTCGCCATCGCCGCGCTGGAGAGCGAGCGCCAGGCTTTGTTGAAGGACTCCGATCTCAGCGAGGCGCAGGCGCCTGTCATCGCCGAGCTTCAGGAAAAGCTCGTCAAACAGAAGGAGCGCGCCGCCAAGCTCGATGAGGATTGGGGGCGCGAGAAGGCGCTCGTCAAGGAAATTCTCGACCTGCGCGAGACGATCGCCGAGACGAGAGGCGAGATCGACATCGAGGCTGACCGCGCCGTGCTGCGCCAGAAGGCCGCGACGCTCAGCGCCATCAACCCGGAATCGCGCATGATCTATCCGCATGTCGACGAGCAGGCGGTGGCGGCGGTGGTTTCCGATTGGACTGGCATCCCGGTTGGCCGCATGATGGCCGACGAGGTCGAAACGGTGCTCAACCTCGCCGACATCCTCACCCGGCGCATTGTCGGGCAGAGCCACGGGCTGGAAATGATCGCCCGGCGCATCGAGACCAGCCGCGCCCGGCTCGACAATCCCGGCAAGCCGATCGGCGTCTTCCTGCTCTGCGGGCCGTCGGGCGTCGGCAAGACCGAGACGGCGCTGGCGCTGGCGGAATCGCTCTATGGCGGCGAGCAGAACATCATCACCATCAACATGTCGGAGTTCCAGGAGGCCCATACCGTCGCCACGCTGAAGGGCGCGCCGCCCGGCTATGTCGGCTATGGCGAGGGCGGGCGGCTCACCGAGGCGGTGCGCCGGCGCCCCTACAGCGTCGTGCTGCTCGACGAGATCGAGAAGGCGCATCCCGACGTGCATGAGATATTCTTCCAGGTGTTCGACAAGGGCGTGATGGAGGATGGCTCGGGGCGGCGCATCGATTTCCGCAACACGCTGATCCTGCTGACCTCCAATGTCGGCACCGAAATGATTATGGATGCGGCGAAACGTCCCTCGCCGCCAGATGCGGGGACGCTTGCCGTCGCCCTGAAACCGGCGCTGTTGGAAGTGTTCCCGCCGGCGCTGCTTGGCCGCGTGGTGACGATCCCCTATTATCCGCTGTCGGCGGCGATGCTGGCCGGCATCGTGCGGCTGCAATTGAAGCGCGTCGGCCAGCGCATCGCCGACAATCACAAGGCGACGTTCGAGACCGACGAGGCGGCTGTCGATCTCATCGTCTCGATGTGCAACGATCCTGATTCGGGCGGGCGCGTCATCGACAACATCATCACCAACACCATCCTGCCGGCGCTGTCGCGCGAGATTCTCAAGCGCGCCCTGGCGCGTGAGCCGATCCAGGCGGCGAAGGTGTTCGCCCGCGACGGCGCCTTCGCCTATGAGGTGAACTGAGCGCATGGCGCGACGGCTCATCCCGGCGGCGCTGGCCGCCGTCGTCTGGGCGCTGCCGGCTCAGGCGAGCCTGCGCGTCTGCAACAACACGCACATGCTCGTCAATTTCGCCATCGGCTACAATGCCGGGGAGCGTTTCGCCACCGAGGGCTGGTGGACGATGACGCCAGGCTCCTGCTCGACGCCGTGGCGCGGCGCCTTGCCTGGCCGCTACGTCTATCTCTACGCCACCGACATCGACGACGTCGACGTACTGGCAGGCAAGGTGTCGATGTGCGTCAACCGCACGAAGTTCAAGATCTATGGCGTCAACGATTGCTGGCGGCGCGGCCTGCTGGCGGTCAACTTCGTCGAGATCGACGCCGGCGGCTCCGCCGATTGGACGACATTCCTCAACGACGCGCGCAAGTGACGCTTCAATTGCCGTTCTTCATCGATTCCAGTTCGTCGGCGGCGAACACCTCGCCAAGCAAGCTGAGGAAATCGCGCGTCGCCAGCGAACGCGCGCGATCGAGCAGATAGGGCGCGGGGTTCGACGGCTCGACGCTGCGCAGATGCGCGGCGACTTGTTCGATCAACGCGAAGGCGTGCGCCCGCGTTTCCGCCGGCGCCGCCTCGCCCGGCGAGAAATCCGGCGCCGGGGCGTCCTGGAGGGCGCTGACGGGAATCGAGAAGGCGTCGCTGGGGCCAACGAACACACGCGCATTGTCGGCGTGGCGGGGGGCGAGCAGGCGCATCACTTCATAGAGGTTCTTGCCGAGCGCGGCGCGCGCCTGCGCAATGAGCAGCAACGCCGGGCTCGACGGCTCGCGGGCCTGAAAATAGCCGAGCGCGGCGGCGAGCGCGCTGTCGACGTCGGCGAGCGTCTCGAAGCTGGCGGGGCCGGACGGCGCCTCGCCGCGGCTCTCGGCGGCCGCCGCGTCGGGCGCCGGCGCGAGGCTGGGGTCGCGTCGCGCCAACGCGCCCTGCGCGAAGGCGAGCATCTTCTCGACCAGCGGCGTCAGCGCGTCGAACTTCGCGGCATGCTCATAGTCGATGCGCTCGGCGGTGATCGCGGTGATCGCTGCGAGATCGGCGTTAAGCCGCGACAGCGCCGTATAGACCTCGCTCAGCTTTTCGATCTCTACGGCCGCGAGCATGCGCTCGATGGCGCCGGCGGAGGCGAGTTTCTCGCCCTCGCGCAGTTTCGCCTCGCCCGCCACCACCATCACGGCGCGATAGGCGAGCGGGCCTTCGCGCTCGGATTGCAACAATGTCGCATATTGCAGCGGCAGCACGACGACGGGGTTGTCGTTGAGCGTGCCGAGTTGGGCGAGGCGCGCCGTGAACTGGTCGCGCTCGGCCTGCGGGTGGATCTCGTCCCAGAAATTGGCCAACGCCCAGGCGATGTCGGCGACCTCGCGCGCCAAGCCGTAGAAATCGCGATTGAGCACGGCGAGTTTGGCGACGACCAGCATCAGGCGCAGATCGTGCGTGCGCTTCTTCAACTCGGCGGCGGCGGCCAGCGCGGCGGCGAAGTCGATGCTCTTGCGGTCGAAGCTGAAATAGGAGGCGGGAAGCTGGCCCTCGATCGCAGCCAGAAAGTTCATGAACTCGGGATCGCCCTCGATGTCGAGGTCGGGGCCGCAGGGCGCATCTGCCGAAATCGGCTCCAGGTGCGGTTCGTAAGGTTGCGCCATGACGTCCTGCGCCGTTCGTCCTTTCGCCCGCGCCTTGCGGACCGTAAGGAGGAGATAACATAGTTCCCCTTCGATCGGCAGGGAGCGCGCGCGAGAGTTCCGATGAGCGGTCCCAACGACAGCGGCGCCGGCGACACGCCGACCGGCGATTTCAAGCTCCCGGGCTTCAACGCCACCGCGCCGGCGCTGTCGCCGAAATACCGGCTGCGCCTGCATTGGGATACGCCGCGCCTGCAATGGTCGCCGCTGCTCGCCACCCTGTCGCCGCCGCCCGACAAGCCCGAGTTCCTCAAGCTCGACGATCCCTTCGCCGCGGTGGAGGAGACCGAGCGCTATTTCCGCGACGGCGCGTTGCTGTTCGGCATGCGTCGCCTGGATTTCAACGTCATCGACAAGGCTTTTCTCGATGCCCCGACGGCGCCGCCGCGGCTGTTGCCGAGCTTCGCGCAAATGCAGGCTTGGCAGGACGACGCCTTCTACCGGCGCCTCGGCCGTCCGGCGCCGCTGTTCGGCGCGCCGGCGCCGGCGCCTTTGTTGACGCCGCCGGTCATCGGGCCGCCGCCGCCATCGCCGTTCTACAAATTGCCGGATCCCGCCGCGATGCGCGCCGACCCGGCG
>Ga0134128_10005071_pt1 | contig 15996 bp, 14 predicted proteins | sample KB31754_FD_96462 | JGI IMG/M metagenome (GOLD analysis project Ga0134128, IMG submission 96462) | Terrestrial soil microbial communities with excess Nitrogen fertilizer from Kellogg Biological Station, Michigan, USA - KB3-175-4 | ecosystem: Environmental > Terrestrial > Soil > Unclassified ...
CGACTCCTTGGTTTGCCGCATAATCGATCGCCTGCTTTACATGATTGTCTTTTAGTTCGAGTCCGATCGCCTTAACTTCAATAAGCGTTTGTAGTGTCCCGTCAATTTTGATACCAAGATCGCAATAAGTGCCTCGTATCGAGAATTCCGATGTCACCTCTAAGTATTTGTCATATCCAAATACATCTGCAAGCATATCTTTAATAATCGTTACTGTATCAGCCTCACCAACGTCTCTGGCTTTTGCTGCGGCCAATATCGGTTGGTATCTTTTGATCCCGGCAATGAGCCGTTCGGCCACTTTTTTTGGTATTGATGCCATTCTTTCTCCCTTTTTCTTTTTAGTAGCACCCTTTTTCGGGCGACATCGGGCTTCCCCTTTTTCTCGTTTGTTTTATCGCATCGCACGCTTACGCGTACGTAATGGATTGTACAGAACTCAGCAAGAATGGATACTGTCCCCAAGTACACCAGAGTATCAGTATGGGTATTGGATATAAGTCAGCGGATTGAGCAACCTAGGAGACGCGAGGTAATGGGGGGTAAAGCTAAGGGAGTGCGCTGCTCAGAAAAGGGAAAAAAAGCGGCATTTTTTTAAAGATGCCCCACATGCGCTCCTATAAATGCGATGTTTAAATATAAGTATCAGATATAAATAGAAACCTAATCTGACAACTAAGGATTCTATATCTTCTGCAGTCGTTACTTGCTCAAGGTGAAGTTGGCGCCCACACAACACGAACGCCGCACTGGGAAGTGGGAGGAAATCAAGGGCGTCACCGAACGCATTTTGAATCTTTGCAAACAGAAATTCATAACTCTTGGCGTGTTCCTTCTGCCAAGCCAGTTTGGCGCGACCTCCAGCTATTCATATTTGCACCTACAGGAGATTGAACGGTTATGCATGAGAGAACCCAAGCCCCTATAGGGACAAAGGGCTTGGGGTGGGCAAGATAATGGCGTCAAGTTATCGTCCCACGTGACAATACTATCCTTTTGCTAATTATCTTATTGGCGAATAAAAGTCGCTCCACCGTCGCTATTCCATGGATTGATTCTCTTTTAAGGCTGCAAAAAAAGCCCGGCGTGAACCGGGCCTAGGGGAGTTGCATTGAATTCGTTTCCCTGTTTTTGGGAGGAGGGAAACGAATAGGAAGTTTAACCGTGCGAATAAAACCTTACCGTTAAATAATTAACATAACCTGAAAAAACCGCTGGAAGAATGTGGGGGCAATAAAAAACCTGCCGAAGCAGGTTGCGGTTATTTTTCATTTTTAGGTACTGTCACTCTTTTACCCTCGTCCACTGCTTGTTTGATGAAGGCATTTCAATATTGATATTGACTCAATTCCTCTTCTCTCCCTTTTCCAAGGACAGCTTCTCTTTTTCCTGTGAACTTCGTTACAAGGGGTTACAAGAAGCCGATGCCCTTGCTTCTTGAGCTTGAGCATCGGCTGATTGATTTGAGTGAACTTTAAGTTCTAGTATTTTGGATCAGTATTATTTTTCTCTCCGTCCTTCCTTGGATTTGAAATACCAGAGAGCAACAGCACCTATACCTACTACGAGAATTGCCATTTCCATGATAACCCCCTTTCAGAATCAAGATGACATGCTAAAAAATACGATCAACTTGATGACCACCTAAATGATGTCAGGTCACCAATACCTTCCCAAGCGGACAAAAAACAAAATGTTTGCCCGCGTGATATTTGACGCGGCCTCAAAGTAAAAAGTTCACATATTTCTATAATGTTTTCATAAAAAATGTGAGTTCAATCCACGCAAAGATTCAGCGAGAGCGGGCCGGATAACGATTTTTGCTGGCAAAAAAACGGGTAGCGGGTTTGTACGGAAGTACAACATCTTCCTGTTGAAGGCTATGGGGTATACGGAGGACGGATGAGCGCGCTCCTTCCAGTTTTCGTCTACCGTGTCTGTTGCCGATGGACTGTCCTCGCTCGCGGTCTTCTGAGCGGGTCTGTAATCGAGGGTGCGTTAGCGCACCGATAACTTCAGAGAAAGGAGTATATATATTGTCCCTGCAAGCGTATCGCAGGCCGGTGAAAATTTGCCAGCTTTCCGCTTGGAGGATTCAATGTTAGAAAGGATTACCTGTATTCGTCACCGAAACTTGTGTTATTTCATCTGCCATCCATTTACTTACAGGAGCTCGACATGAATAAACTCACATCGATAGTTGTTCTGGCGTCCTTCACGGCGGTTTGCAGCTTCAGCGCGTTTGCCGGATCGCAAGATTCGAACAAGGGAGCAATGGACAAATCTTATCAAGACACGAGCAAGAAGGACGTCGACAAGAATGCGCCCAGCTCAACCTCTGAAATCACCCGCAATAAGATGCCAAAGGATTTACCGGAGGGAGTGAAGCAGGAATACAGAGATCAGGAAGTAATGAACAAGAAACCGTATAAGCAGCCGCATCAACAATGATATAAAGGATCAGAGGCGATCGTTTCCTGAGAAATCGCCTCTGATTTTTTCAATTCTTTATGGCTTGAATATTTCCGGGTTTGCCTCGCCACGCACCGTGAGATAGCCCGCTAATCCTTTCTCCATACGCGACAGCGCGTGATCAACCAGAATATAGCGGCCTGGATAATCGACCTTGAATTCCACAATAGTGGCGCCACCCGGCGGGACGAGCGTTGTTTGCACATCTGCCAATGGCGGACTGGTCAATGAAGCCTGGTCGTACACCTTATCGAAGACTTCCCCGATGATGTGGAAGCTGGAGGCGAGGTTGGGACCGCCCACGCCGAAGTAGATACGCACGTTATCGCCCGTGTTCGCCTCCATGGTGTACATTTTCGTAAGCGCATCCATGGTGCCATTGAACATCAGGTGCTGGGGATTCTCCGCGAGCAGATTCTCCAGTGAAAACTCCTGCAGGCCTCGCACATTGTGGGAGTGGGTGGTGTAGAGTTCACCCTGCATTACGTAGAATTCCCTGTCAACCTTGGGCAGACCCCCCTCGGGCTCGACCAGAATCATGCCATACATGCCGTTCGCAATATGGTGCGCAACCATGGGAGTTGCGCAATGGTAGACGAACAGTCCAGGGTGAAGCGCCTTGAAGGTGAAGCTCTTCGTTTCGCCCGGCGCTGCCTGTGTGACAGCGGCTCCCCCGCCCGGCCCCGTTACGGCGTGGAAATCTATCGAATGGATGTTGGTGCTGCTTGCGCTGTTATGCAGATTGACGGTGATGGTATCCCCTATCTTCACGCGCAGGAGTGGCCCAGGCACCCTGTTATTGAAGGTCCAGTATTTATAGATGCTCTTGTCCGAGAACTGTCCTTCGATTTCGGTCGCTTCGAGATCGAGGGTCAAATGCTTTGAAGCACGGGTTCCCACCGGTTCTCCGACCGAGCGCGGGTCCTGGGCCACGTTGATTACATACCCTTTCGCTTCCTCGCGCAGCTTGCCGACAATGAGACGACCGAACATGCCGGCGGCCTTGTGCCCGGGTAGTGTGCAGAGGTATTCAAAGGTGCCGGTACGGGTCGCGCGAAATACCATCGAGGTTGCAGCGCCCTTCGCCGTGATATTATCCGATTTGGCGCCCAGTTCAGGAATGGCGATATCATGCGTCGCACCATCGCCGTTGACCAGATTGATCTGTACCACTGCGCCCGGGCTTACCTCCAGGTCGGGGTTGATTTTGCCCGCGATCGCACCCGCCTCACCGATAAATACCAGTTTACCCTCGCCGATGTCTGTGCGAAGGGTAAAGGTAATATCGGGTCGATAGGTAACACCTCTATTGCTGCCCTGCTCGGCAGCGACCGGCGACAAGGAACCGAACATTGCGCAAATGGTCGTAAGCAGTAAAAAGGTTCTTTGCATGCTTTTCTCCCAGGTGAACGGATACAAAGATTGCGGATACAAAGACCGCTAAGCTCGTACGGGCAGCAGGACGTTCTTCCTGCAATGCAATGCTCCCCGATATCTGCGGTCACATGCGCTGCTCCCGGCCTAAGACGCGTGATCAAGCCGGAAAATACATTGAGCACATCGAGCGGCCGCAAGCCACAGGAGGTTATACTTGATCAGCTTACATTCGGCCGGCGCAACCGACGTGGGCCTGTGGCGGGATAACAATGAGGATAGTTATCTGATCATACCACAGGCCGGGGTCCTGGCACTTGCAGACGGGATGGGTGGGGCGGCGGCTGGCGAAGTCGCCAGTCAATATTTTATCGATATGGTGCGAAGCGCATTTTCCGAACTGGCCTTGCCCCCGAAAGAGGCTGTTCCTGATCGCATTCAGCACGTATTCGAGTCGGCAAAGGGGCGCATACTCGAACACATCATCCAGCACCCCGCCGATGCAGGAATGGGATGCACAGCAGATCTTCTCGTGTTCGACGGTGGCCGGTATGTTATCGGCCACGTGGGCGATAGCAGAGTGTATCTGCTGCGCGACGGAAGGCTGCGGCAGTTGACTAAAGACCATTCGCTGGTACAGTCACAGGTGGATAGGGGCATACTCACGCCCGAGGAGGCAAAGCATCACCCCCGAAAAAACATTCTCCTGCGTGTCGTGGGAACCGATTCATCGACGGCATGCGATATCATGCAAGGGGCCGTGCTCGGCAACGATATTTTTTTATTGTGTTCGGATGGATTGACCGACATGGTGGAGAATGCGGACATCGAAATTGTGCTCGCTTCCACGGAATCTCTTGAGCAAAAAGTGGAGAAACTGATCTCGGCAGCTTTGGAAGCTGGGGGAAAAGACAATGTCACCGTGATTCTCTGTGAAGTAGAGGATGTGTAGATTGCGGTTGCAGGCGGCAATTATTGGCAATTGCTGGCAATTAGCGATTGCCGGTTGTTATCCGTAATCCAGAGGGACAGCCGCCGTTCGACCGGGCGGGGAAGTAGGATGTCCGGCCTCTGTTCCTCTCCTCGTATGGGCACAGCTATTGAGCTATACTCCCTATTCACGTCGTTGGAGGTATCATGAAAATCCATGAATACCAGGCCAAACATATCCTGCATCAGTTTGGTATCCCCATACCTCGCGGATACTCCTGCTTCAGCGTGGATGAAGCAGTAGCAGCCGCTGAAAAGCTGGGTGGAAGCACATGGGTGGTTAAGGCCCAAATCCATGCAGGGGGACGCGGGAAGGGGGGCGGGGTGAAGATCGCCAGATCGCTTGACGAAGTGAAACAATTTGCCGGGAAAATACTCGGCATGACACTCGTCACGCCGCAGACGGGTCCGCAGGGCCAGGTTGTACGACGGCTGCTGATCGAACAGGGGCTCGATATCAGGAAGGAGTTTTACATCGGGCTGGTGGTGGATCGTGGCCGCCGCCGTGCCTGCCTGATGGCGAGTGCTGAAGGTGGGATGGATATCGAGCAGGTCGCTGCCGATCATCCGGAAAGGATCCACAAAGTTTATATTGATCCTGAGGCGGGGCTGACCGCTGCGGAAGCGGAAGATATCGCGAACAGGATCGGTTTTTCCGGTGCGGCAGTGGCGGAAACAGCTGCGCTGTTGCAGAATTTATACCGCGCTTACGACAGCACGGATGCATCGCTCGTCGAAATCAATCCGCTGATACTCACCGGCGAAAACCGCATTGCAGCACTCGATGCGAAGATGAATTTTGACGATAACGCGCTGTTCCGGCACCCCGATATCGCCGATTTGCGCGATCTTGACGAGGAAGATGCGGCAGAGATCGAGGCGTCCAGATATGGTCTTTCCTACATTTCGCTCGATGGCAACATAGGTTGCCTTGTAAATGGCGCCGGTCTTGCGATGGCTACCATGGATATCATCAAGCTCTACGGGGGAAACCCGGCCAATTTTCTCGACGTGGGGGGAGGCGCAACCGCTGAAAAAGTCACGGAAGCATTCAAGCTGATGCTGCGCAATCCGAGGCTGCAAGCCATACTGATCAATATATTTGGCGGCATCATGAGATGCGACGTCATTGCGGAGGGAGTAGTGACAGCAGCGCGTGAAGTGAGGCTGAATGTTCCCCTGGTGGTCCGTCTCGAAGGCACGAATGCGGATATTGGGAAAAAAATCCTGGCCGAATCAGGTCTTGCCATCATTTCAGCCGGGAATATGGCGGATGCCGCGGAAAAGGCCGTTACCGCGGCTGCATCGGCCGCTTCGGCCGCCATTCCGGTCACAGGGTCGTGAACAGAATCGGCAAACGAGGGAAATCAGTATGTCGATCCTGATCGACCGTAACACGCGTGTCATGACGCAGGGGATTACCGGTAAGACCGGGCAATTCCACACCCGGATGTGTCGCGATTATGCTTATGGAAAAGAATGCTTTGTTGCCGGAGTCAATCCGAAGAAAGGGGGCGAGGATTTTGACGGCATCCCGATTTTCGCCACGGTAGAGGAAGCAAAGGAGGCAACAGGAGCCACTGTTTCTGTAATCTATGTGCCGCCGCCGTTTGCCGCGGCTGCAATCGATGAAGCGGTGGATGCGGAACTGGATCTGGTAATCTGTATCACCGAGGGTATCCCTGTGCGCGATATGATACGTACCTGTCACAGGATGGAAGGACGAAAAACGCGGCTGGCAGGACCGAACTGTCCCGGCATCATTACGCCCGACGAGATCAAGATCGGCATCATGCCGGGTTACATTCATCGAAAGGGACGCGTCGGCGTAGTCTCCCGTTCCGGGACGCTCACCTACGAAGCGGTGGCGCAACTGATGGAGCAGGGATTAGGCCAATCCACATGTATCGGTATCGGCGGCGATCCGGTGAATGGCTTGAGGCACCTGGATGTGATGAAGCTGTTCAACGAAGATGATGAAACCGATGCTGTTTTAATGGTGGGGGAAATCGGCGGTACCGATGAGGAGGATTGCGCCCGCTGGGTCAAGGAGAATATGCATAAACCAGTGGTAGGATATATCGCGGGTTTGACAGCACCTCCGGGCAGACGCATGGGTCACGCTGGCGCCGTTATTTCGGGCGGCCGGGGAACCGCTCAGGAAAAGCTTGCAGTACTGGAGGAGTGCGGGATTAAAGTCGCGCGAAATCCCGCCGAGATGGGCAAGGTTCTCAAGTCCGCGCTAGGTTGAATAATGCTTATCCCTGAAACTGCTTTTAAGGAAAGCAGCATGATTTTCTCGCAATGAATTTTCTTTCGTTGATTTTCGCTCTTCTGCTGGATCAATGGCGCTCCGGCAGCGCGCGCAAGCGTATCGTTTCCTCTTTCCTCGCCTATGCCGATTTACTGGAGCGTCATTTCAACACCGGCATCCATCGGCACGGCATCATTGCCTGGGTAGCCGCGGTCGGACCTTTCCTGATACTCTCCCTTCTGGTTTATTATTTACTATATGGAGTCAGTCCGCTGCTGGCATGGGCGTGGAATGTGGCAATACTTTATCTCACCACGGGCTTTCGCCAGTTCAGCTATTCCCTGACGGAAATAAAGGAGGCGCTCAGGAACGAAGATTTGCCGCTTGCGCGCGATCTCTTGAAGGAACACTACGGGATGGAGGCGGAGGGTGCCCGCAGTGAGGATATTTCGCGGATTGCCATCGAACTGGGGTTGATCCATGCTCATCGTAGCATGCTTGGCGCCATCGTTTGGTTCACCTTGCTGCCCGGGCCGCTCGGACCTATGCTCTACCGTCTTGCGGAATTATTGAATGACGCCTGGGGGGAGCGCCCGGATGGCTTTGGTGTTTTTGCGGTAAAGGCGTTTTGCGTCATCGATTGGCTGCCCGCGAGGGTAACAGCGCTGAGCTTTGCCATTGCGGGCAACTTCGAGGATGCGGTTTATTGCTGGCGCGCGCAGGCGGCATCGTGGGCGGATCAGAACCAGGGAATCATTCTTGCCAGTGGCGCAGGGGCGCTTGGCGTGCGCCTGGGAGATCCGCTGCGAGAAGAGACTGGCGCATATCACCGCCCCGAGGTAGGCGTGGGTGAAGAAGCCGACATGGATTTTCTGCAGGGTACCGTCGGTCTCATCTGGCGCACCCTGGTGCTATGGCTCATCCTCCTGCTGTTGCTCGAGATCGCTGGCTGGGCGGGGTAAGCAAGCAAGGAAAAATGATACAGTTCGTATACTCGCATACAGCCGATATACAGAGCTTGTAAGCAGCATTTATGAGGGCACTATGGCACAACCGTTGCTGATCGCGCAATCCGACCATCCCCTTGGTTTATTGCCTGGCTTCGCCAACCGGCATGGCCTGATCACAGGCGCGACCGGCACAGGTAAGACCGTTACGCTCCAGGTACTGGCAGAACGCTTCTCGTCGATCGGCGTGCCCGTATTCATGGCGGACATAAAGGGTGATCTGGCGGGGCTCTCCTTTCCCGGCGCCGCTTCAGTCAAAATGAAGGAGCGGCTTGCGCAACTCCACCTTCCAGCACCTGAATGGACTGCATATCCGGTTACGTTTTGGGATATTTACGGAAAAGCCGGACATCCCGTGCGAACCACCATATCCGACCTGGGCCCGCTGCTGTTGGGTCGGTTATTCAATCTGAACGAAACGCAGCAGGGCGTACTGGCACTGGTATTCAAGATTGCGGATGATAACGGGCTTCTGCTGCTCGACACGAAGGATCTACGCGCACTGCTGCAGTTTGTCGGCGACAACGCGAAGGACTTCACGGTGCAGTACGGTAACATTTCCGCCGCCTCGATCGGTGCCATCCAGCGTTCGCTTCTGGAGATCGAGCAGCAGGGCGGCGATATCCTGTTCGGCGAGCCGATGCTCGATATTCATGACCTGATGCAGGTGGACAGCAAGGGGCGGGGGATGATAAACATCCTCGCAGCCGACAAATTGCTGAACGCTCCCAAATTGTATTCCACTTTTTTGCTGTGGATACTGTCAGAGTTGTTCGAGCATCTTCCTGAAATAGGCGATCCCGAGAAACCGAAGCTGATATTTTTCTTTGATGAAGCCCATCTGTTATTCAATGACGCGCCCCGTCCTCTCCTGGAGAAAATAGAACAGGTCGTGAGATTGATACGATCCAAGGGAGTGGGCGTGTATTTTGTAACACAAAATCCTCTCGATGTTCCTGAAACCGTTCTGGGGCAGCTCGGCAATCGCGTGCAGCATGCCTTGCGCGCGTTTACGCCGCGCGATCAGAAGGCGGTCCGGGCGGCTGCACAAACCATGCGGGCGAATCCCGGTCTGGACACCGAAAAGGTGATCAGTGAACTTTCGGTGGGTGAGGCGCTCATTTCGTTGCTGGACGAGAAAGGCCGTCCCGCCATGGTTGAGCGCGCATTTATCCTGCCACCTGAATCGAGGATAGGGCCAATCACCGATGCGGAACGCGCAGGAATCATCAAATCCTCGATAATTTTCGGCCATTACGAGCAACAGGTTGACCGTGAGTCCGCATACGAAGTACTCAGAAGCCGGGCTCAGAATACCCAGAATGCCGGAAATGAGGAAGCTCCCGTCCGTGGCAGGGTAAAAAAGGCCGAATCCGAAGAGGGTATGATGGATATGCTGGGTGATATGCTGCTCGGCAAAACCGGTCCGCGCGGTGGATATAAACCCGGCATTCTTGATACTGCCGCACGCAGCGCGGCGCGCTCCATCGGTTCGCGTGCCGGCCGTGAAATCTTCCGCGGCATTCTGGGAGGCATGTTCGGCGGTAACCGCAGACGTTGAAAAAAACAGAATGCGCAAGGAACTCAAATGCCTGCAAAATATATCATTCTGAACGAGGGAGGCACAATGCGAGCAATCGCGGCAATTCTTTTAGTCACCACGATTCTGGGTTGCACCCCTACCACTACAAGTCAGAAGGAATCGCAACCCGCGTCTCCGCCTTCGCCGACACCTCCGACTTCGACGGCGCCTCCGACTTCGACAGCGCCTCCGACTTCGACAGCGCCTTCGCCTTCATCTCCGCCACAATCTACCCGGCCGGTTTACAACCTTTCTGGTTATTCGCCCAGCTTCAAGGATGGCTATATCGACGGTTGTGAGACTGCGAAGAAGACTGCAAATGGAGCGAAGGATGAGCAGAGGTTTGCAGGAGACAAGCAATACCGGCTGGGATGGAACGATGGATTCAGCTTGTGCGGGCGTAACCGCGCCGAAAAATAGGACCGGGAAGTACACCCGGAGCGTGGCACTTTTTTAAATTCGTCCCTCCTCAACATCCAGGCAACCTGTAGCGTGGTAACCGTTTGACTGATTCCGAATCCCTGCAGATAACGCCTTTGGTATGGCTGGGATATAATAATGCTTTTTTGCAGATTGCCATGAGACGTTTGCTTCCTTTATCGCTGTGTTTGCTTGCCCTGCCACTGGCCGCTCAGCAATCCCAGTTTCACGCGCCGCCGCAAACTCTCTCCGTTGCCGCCAAGTCTTACATGCTTGCCGACCTCCAAAGCGGACAGGTACTTGTAAGCAAAAATGCCCATGAACGCGTCGAACCGGCGTCGCTGACAAAATTGATGACGGCTTACGTGGTTTTTTCAGCCCTGTATCAGAAACGTGTTACCTTGACGCAAGCTGTGCCAGTCTCGACACGCGCATGGCGAGCGCACGGTTCCCGCATGTTCATCGAGCCGAAGAAGCCGGTAACGGTCGATGAATTGATGCGCGGCATGATCGTGCAGTCAGGAAACGATGCGTCCATTGCACTGGCGGAGGCAGTTTCAGGATCAGAAGAGGTATTCGCTCAAGCGATGAACAAGGAGGCGGTGCGCCTGGGCATGAAGAACACGCGTTTTGCCAATTCAACCGGACTTCCGAGCCCGGATCATTACAGCACCGCGTACGATCTCGCCTTACTCGCGGCCGCCGTCGTCCGCGATTTTCCGGAATATTATCCACTCTATTCCCTCAAGGAATATACCTATAACAAAATCACCCAGGCAAACCGGAATCGCCTGCTCTGGCTTGACCCGAACGTCGATGGGATGAAGACAGGACACACTGAAGCAGCTGGTTACTGCCTCATTACTTCAGCCAGGCGGGGACAGCGTCGGTTGGTTGCGGTGGTGATGGGAACAGCCTCGGAGAGTGCGCGTGCGATGGAAAGCCAGCGCCTGCTGAATTATGGTTTTCAGTTCTACGATACTGTTCGTCTCTATCCGGGAGAGCAGGAGGTGGTCGCTATCCCATTATGGAAAGGCGCCCAGGACAAGCTCAGGACGGGATTCGGAAATGATGTTTATTTTTCGCTTCCCCGCCATCAGACTGACAAGCTCAAGGCCAGGATGGAATATAAGCAGCCACTTCTCGCTCCCGTCACTGCGGGTCAAAAAGTTGGTACAGTGAAGTTTACGCTCGAAGGGAAGCAGGTGGTTGAACATCCGCTGGTAGCGCTCGAAACCGTCAGCGCCGCGAATATTTTTGGCCGGGCATGGGATAGCATGCGGCTTCTGTTTAACTAGAAGCAAAAATCCCGAGCTATCCAGACTGATCATGATCTATCTCAACGGCGATTTCCTCAGAATCGAAGAAGCACGCATCCCTGTGCTGGATAGGGGTTTTATTTTTGGTGACGGGGTATATGAGGTTATTCCTGTCTATTCCCGCAAACCTTTTCGTCTGGCTGAGCATCTGCGCCGGCTCCAGCACAGTCTTGATGGCATTCGCCTGCAAAATCCGCATTCGGACAGCGAATGGACACACTTGCTGGAACAACTCGTCGCTCTGAATGAAGGCGAGGATCAGTATATTTATTTGCATATTACCCGAGGGGTCGCCCGGCGCGACCATGCCTTTCCGCAAGGTGTCGCGCCCACTGTCTTCATTATGAGCAATCCGTTGCTGACGCCGCCACCCCGGCTGCTGCATAACGGCGTGGTGGCGATTTCAGCCAATGATAACCGATGGTTGCGCTGCGATATCAAGGCAATTTCGCTTTTGCCCAATGTACTGCTGCGGCAGATGGCGATCGATGAAGGTGCCCTGGAAACGGTATTATTTCGCGACGGTTTCATGACCGAGGGGGCGGCAAGCAATATCTTTGTCGTAAGAAGTGGGGTTCTGCTGGCTCCGCCCAAGAATCACCTGATGCTGCCGGGCATCACCTATGACGTAGTGCTGGAACTGGCACAGGCGAATGGCATTCCCCATGAAGTTCGCGCGATTACGGAACATGAGGTACGCACCGCCGAGGAACTTTTGCTGACATCCTCGACCAAAGAAATCATGCCGATTACCCATCTCGATAACCAACCGGTGGGTGAGGGGAAACCCGGCAAAATATTTGCACTGCTTTACCAGCTCTACCAGAGTTATAAACAAACCACCATGCGAGGCAACTCTTCGATATCCTGAAGGTCGTGAAACCCATGACTTCGTCTGACGAGAGCACCCTGATCGAATATCCCTGCGATTTCCCGATTAAAATCATGGGGCGTGTCGGATCGCCGTCCGGCACTCCACCCAGTGCCGCAACACTGGAATATCGGCGGCAGGATTTTGCACAAAACGTACTGGCGATTGTGAAGCGTCACGCTCCGGATTTTGACGAGGCGACCATGGAGGTAAGAATCAGCAGAAAAAGCAATTATCTCAGCCTTACGTGTACGATTCGCGCTGTTTCTCGCGAACAACTGGATGCGCTATATCAGGAACTGTGCGATCATCCCACCGTGATAATGGTACTTTAGCGATCTGATTCCTGTTCCGCGATTCCTGTCCGGATTCAGGAAGTTTATATCCGTGATACAGCCCGTTAGCCTGGAGTCCGCACTCTCTCCCGTGCACAGGATTACTTCAGAACTTGAAGTCAGATATGCTGCTGTGATGGATTATCTTTCCATCTGGCAGGCGATGAAGGCGTTCACGGCAAGTCGCACGCAAAATACCTCTGACGAAATCTGGCTGTTGCAACATTGCCCGGTCTATACCCAGGGTGTTGCCGGCAAGCCCGAGCATTTGCTCTACAATCCAGGCATCCCCGTAGTACGCACGGATCGTGGTGGTCAAATCACCTATCACGGCCCGGGTCAGATTATTGCGTATCTGTTGCTGGATATGCGACGCCTCAAGTTAGGCGTACGCGACCTGGTCAGAAAAATGGAGGGCGCCGTGGTAGACTTGCTGAGTGAGTATCGTGTCGATGCCTGCGGCAACGAGGATGCGCCGGGAGTATATGTTGGCGGAGCAAAAATCGCGGCGCTGGGGCTGAAGATAAAAAATGGATGTTGCTATCATGGCCTGGCTCTGAATGTCAGCATGGACCTCGCCCCGTTTATGGCTATCAACCCTTGTGGCTATACAGGGTTAAGGGTTACGCAAACCAGCGATCTCGGTATAACCGACGAGCTGGAAACGCTGCAAGGAAAGCTTGCCGAAAAGCTGAGGGGTAGGCTGGAACAATGATTTCAAGAGTATTTTAAAGATGGATATCAACCGATCCGGATATTCCGGATTGATATGGATCAATATCAAGAAGACGTTTCTTCCTTATCATGACAATTGAAAGTCGCCAGAAAGGCGTTGCAAAAACCGCGCGCAATCCGGTCAAAATCGCGCCGCAATCTCCCGATCAGTTGCTGCGTAAACCTTCCTGGATCAGAGTGCGATCCTCCAACAGCCAGGAATTTTATGAGGTCAAGCGGATTTTGCGGGAGCAGAAGCTGCACACGGTATGTGAGGAAGCTTCCTGTCCCAATATCGGGGAATGCTTCGGCAAAGGCACTGCTACTTTCATGATACTGGGCGATCTCTGTACCCGCCGCTGCCCTTTCTGCGATGTGGCGCATGGCCGGCCGCGTCCTCCGGACCCGGAAGAACCTCTGCACCTCGCGCAATCCATTGCCGTCATGAAGTTGAAATATGTGGTTATCACGAGCGTTGACCGTGATGACCTCAGGGACGGGGGAGCCCAGCATTTCGTGGATTGCATCCGCGAGGTTCGAGCCCATTCGCCGCAGACAAAGATAGAGATCCTGGTGCCGGATTTTCGCGGGAGACTGGATATTGCGCTGGAGAAATTATTCGCTTGCCCGCCCGATGTTATGAACCATAATCTCGAAACGGTACCCCGCCTCTACCGGCAGTGCCGTCCGGGCGCGGACTACACCCATTCGCTCCGGTTATTGAAGGACTTCAAGGCGCATTTTCCGGATATCCCCACCAAATCCGGGTTGATGCTGGGGCTGGGAGAAACTGACGAGGAGATCCTCGACGTGATGCGCGACTTGCGCGAGCATGATGTCGAGATGCTTACCATTGGCCAGTATCTGCAGCCAGGCATCGGGCATCTTCCTGTCATGCGTTATGTCACCCCGGGGGCATTCAAGGAATTTGAACGTGCTGCAATCGAAATGGGTTTCAGCAATGCCGCTTGCGGGCCCATGGTCCGCTCCAGCTATCATGCGGATCAGCAGGCGCATGAGGCAGGCATCATACAGAAATAGCGGTTTTAGCGAAGAGAATCAGCCAAGAGAGGAATTTCAAGGCCGGTTACGCAAATCCGACAGGAGTTACTCCAATGCGCATCATTCCTGCTATTGTTACCTGCTTTTTCGTTTCCATCCCTGTTTCCGCTGCAGCAAGCGATACCCTTGCAGATGAAGAGGCGGCCGATGGCCTGAAGCAAGCACTTACACTGAGTGTGAATGCAGCAATAGACACACTTGGGGTTCCAAACGGTTTTCTCCATCATCCCAAGGCAAAAATCCCGTTACCCGTCTCTCTGCAGAAAGCAGAGGGTTTGATGCGCTCCGTGGGTATGAACAAACATGCTGATGGGTTGATCGCCGCCATGAATCACGCGGCTGAAACGGCGGCGGCGGAAGGACGGGCATTGCTGATAGATGCGGTGCAGGATATGCCTGTGGACGATGCGAAAGCGATACTTGCAGGCGGAGACGGCGGAGCGACGCGGTACTTCCGTAACACCTCATCCGACTCGCTCTCCGATCAATTTTTGCCGCTTGTAAAAAAAGCGACTGAGCAGGCTGGCGTGCTGAAAAAATACAATGACTTTGCCGGAAAGGGTGCAAAGCTCGGATTGATTTCGGAAAAGCACGCAAATATAGAAAACCATGTCACGCAAAAAACCCTGGACGGAATCTACCTGCTGATGGCAGAGAAGGAGCAGGCCATACGCGACAACCCTGCGGAGCAGGATAGCGAACTGGTCCGCAGGGTGTTTGGCACGCTCAAGTAGATGGATCTGGCTCTGCCTGCTTATCTGAGGCTGGTCTGTGTCTTCCTGACGTTGACGTATTTGCTGAAGATATCGTCGAGGTTTTTCTGGTAGATATCGGCCTGCGGGTTTTTCCTGTACGCATCGGCGAGATCGAGGACCGCCATGTTAAAGGACTCATCACCAGGGACAACCGATAGCGTAATCGAGCCATGGGTGGCGAACTCGTTTTCCCACCGTTTGCGCACATCTGCCCAGAAGGCGGAAGTACCATTCCAGTAGTTTACCGCAGGTTGAAAGTCGTAGCCTTTGATACGCCGGTATTCATTGAAACCGAACTCGCGCACCAATACCGCATCCTTCTCATCTTTCGTCTGGATGACCTTGGTATTGTCCTGTTCATGAGTCCACCCCTGAGGTGCAATAGTATGGCGATTCTCCGTATTGATGATCTGGTAGTCGCTGCGCTTGGTGTACTCACGACGCGGTAACGGCCGCCAGTTGCGCTCCGAAGTCCAGGTCGATACATCGTATCGATGGTTCCATTTGCCATTGCCCGAGTAGCGCGGCGCGTCGTTTACTTCGTAAACCAGTTGTGTCCATGTTCCCGGTACTTCAGCAGGATCACGCTTTTGTTGCTCGAACCGCTGGTTGCCGGTGTAGACCCAGCGCGTCGGCGCTTCATAAACCCAGTCCTGGCGCCAGTGCTTGGTGACTGTGCCATCACCCATCACCAGGATATGTTGCAGTGAAATCTTGCGGCCGGTATCTTCCACTAAGAGCACGAACTCGAATCCCATGCTGCGCTTCGGTTCCGGGCGCTTGTAGCCCGGTTGCAGTACGACGGTTTCGTCGAATTTAAACTGGACCTCATATCCGCCCC
>Ga0134128_10005072_pt1 | contig 15993 bp, 12 predicted proteins | sample KB31754_FD_96462 | JGI IMG/M metagenome (GOLD analysis project Ga0134128, IMG submission 96462) | Terrestrial soil microbial communities with excess Nitrogen fertilizer from Kellogg Biological Station, Michigan, USA - KB3-175-4 | ecosystem: Environmental > Terrestrial > Soil > Unclassified ...
ACCTCGCGCGGCGGCATGACCAGCCACGCCGCCGTGGTCACGCGTGGCATGGGCAAGTGCTGCGTCGCCGGCGCGACCTCGATCCAGGTCGACGAGCATCTCAAGCAGGTGACAGCCGGCGGTCAGCGCTTCAAGGAGGGCGACTGGCTCTCCATCGACGGCTCGACCGGCAACATCTACGCCGGCCAGTTGCCCACCATTCCCGCCGACCCGCACGATCCCTTGCTTGAAAAATTCATGTCCTGGGCCGAGCCCCATCACACCCTGGGCGTGCGCGCCAACGCTGACATTCCGCGCGACGCCAAGGCCGCGCGTTCCTTCGGCGCCGAGGGCATCGGCCTCTGCCGCACCGAGCACATGTTCTTCGGCGAAGGCAAGATCGAGCACATGCGCGCTATGATTCTGGCCACCGACGAGAAGCAGCGCCGTGCCGCGCTCAAGCGCCTTTTGCCATTGCAGCGCCGTGACTTCGCCGGCATCTTTGAAGCCATGGACGGCTTCCCCGTAACCATCCGCACCCTCGACCCTCCGCTGCATGAGTTCCTTCCCGCGCGCGAAGAGTTGATGGTCGACTTGGAACGGCTGAAGCTCGCCGCCGGAGCCGCCAAGGCCAAGGTGACGAAGGAAATTCGCGCCAAGTACGCCGACTACGCAAGCAAGGGCAAGCCGTTTGCCGCGGCCGATTTGAGCCGCTTGCTGGCCCGCGTTCAGGAACTGCACGAGATGAATCCCATGCTCGGCCTGCGCGGCTGCCGGCTCGGCATCCTCTATCCCGAAATCACTGAAATGCAGGCGCGCGCCATCTTCGAGGCCGCCGTGCAAGTCGCGAAGAAGGGCAAGTCTGTAAAGCCCGAGATCATGATCCCGCTGGTCAGCACATCTAAGGAACTGGCCTTGCAGGCCGCCATCGTCCGCCAGGTTGCTGACGAAGTGCTGAAAGCCTCCGGCCTGAACCTGACCTACCTGGTCGGCACCATGATCGAACTGCCGCGGGCCGCATTGGTCGCCGGCGAAATCGCTCTCGAAGCGCAGTTCTTCAGTTTCGGAACCAACGACTTGACACAAACCACCTACGGGTTCTCCCGCGATGACATCGGCAAGATACTGCCTTTCTATATCGAGCAGGGCATTCTGCGCCAGGATCCATTCGCCACGCTCGACCAGGAGGGCGTGGGCCAGTTGGTGAAGTCGGCCACGGTTCAGGGCCGCAAATCGCGCGCCGATCTCAAAGTCGGCATCTGCGGCGAGCACGGCGGCGACCCCGATTCAGTCGGCTTCTTCCATCGCGCCGGATTGAACTACGTGTCCTGCTCGCCCTACCGCGTTCTCACAGCGCGTTTGGCCGCGGCCCAGGCCGGAGCCAGCGAAAAGCTCGGCCACAAGGCGGGCCGGACCGCGTAACTTCTACGTCGGCACGCGCAACAAAAGATACAGCCCGAGCCCGAGGAAGAGTACATCGGGCGTCCACGCGGCAACCGCCGCCGGCAGTTGGTTGAGGTTGCCGAGGGCTTCCAGCAAGCTCGCCGACGACCAGTAGCTGATCGCGACAATGATGCCGACCGTCAGTCCGGCCACCCGTCCCCGGCGGCCGACGCTGAGCGCGAACGGAAACGCCAGCAGTGCCATGATCACCGTGATCAGCGGATAGGCCACCTTCTTCGCCAGCGCAATGCTCAGCCTCGCTACGTCATACCCGCTGGCGCGCAGCGTGCGGATGTACCGGCTCAGCTCGGCGTAATCCATCTGCGAACCCTGGCGGACGTCGGTGGTGAAATAGGCCGGCGTTTCGTGCAGCGTATCGAAGCTCGCTACCTGGAAGTGTTGGAAGCCGGTCTCCCGCTTCTGGCTAAACGTGCGCACCCAGCCGTCGGTAAAAACCCACCGGGAAATCGATTCATCCCACCGCGCATCGCGCGCATAGACGCGGCTGGTGAGCGAAAAAGTTCCTGGGTTGAACTCAAACACCGACACCCCGCCGAATTCCCGGCGTCCAGGGTCGAAATAGTTAAAGTAGTAGATGTCATTCGCCTGGCCAAACACCCATTTGTGCTCGGGGTTGGCGTAGGTCTGTGCAGGCTGTCCTTTGATCCGGGAATGCAGCTGATCCTGTTCTTGATTAAAACGAGGCAGCCAGGTGGCGTCGAGCGCGAACTGCAGCGAACACAGCACCAGCGATGCGAACAGCACCGGAAGCAGCAGCCGGTAGGCGCTCACGCCGCTGGCCTTGAGGGCGGTAATCTCATTGTTCTTCGCCAGCAGTCCAAAGGTAATCAGCACCCCTACCAGTATCGCGACCGGCGTCAGCATGTAAAACATCTGCGGGCTGAAGTAGGCCAGGTAGGCGAGCACGACGCCCAGCGCAATGTGGTTCTGAAAAATGCTGCCCGACAGCTCGAACAAGGTGAAGACCAATACCACCAGCAACAGACTGGCAAGCAGCAGCGCGGTGTAGGTGAGAAACGAACGCACCACGTACGCCTCGAGTAGCGACGGCATCCAGCGGTGTTCGCCGCGCAGGGCCGTCGCCGGCGTAATGCGATACTGCGCGCGTTTGCTGCGCCGGCTCAAAGCGGTTCGAATCCACGCCACCGGGTCGGTGCCCGCCACTGGCTGCCGGGGTATGCGGTCCAGGCGCGCCAGCGCCCAGATCCCGGCGCCGAAAAAAATAAGATTGGCGCCCCAGGCGCCCAAAAACGGCGGCAGCCGGCCCTGTTTCGCCAGGCCGAGCCCGAAAATAAAAACCAGATAGTAGCCAAATATCAGAATCAGCGTCAGCACGAACCCGCCCGACTTGCCGCCCCGGCCGCCGCGCAGCCCGAGCGGAATCCCGAGCGCCGCCAGCGCCAGGCAGGCGAACGCCAGCGCCACCCGCCGGTAGAGTTCAATCCGGGCCGAACGCCAATCGCTCGACCAGCGCGCGCGCCACGCCAGCGCCCCCAACGGCAACGTGGCCAGCGTGGGCGCGCTGATTCGCGGCGGCGGCACGGTGAAGGGTATATCGATCGAATCGAACGCGGTCACCATCATGCTGTCGGGGTGGCCGGCGTCGAGCTTGTACTGCGCCCCCCGCACCAAATGCAACTGCACCTCGTCGGCCGCCTGGCGTGAGCCGGCCGGTGGCCGCAGCAGCCGCCCGCCCGCCGCCATGGTGATATCGGGCGGAGCGTCGCCTGATGCGCTCGCCACCATCACCTGCTTCCATTCCGAACCGCCGTTTTCCGTGCCTCCGGTGTAAATGACGAAGTTGGGATTGTTCGCCGGTTCCACAAAAACCCGCGGCTGCACCTCGGCTTCGAGTTGCGAACTGGCCAGGCGGCTGGTGAGCGCGTTGAGGCGTCCTGCCGCCAGCGGCTGCAGCCACAACGTCATGGCCAGGGCCAGGACCAGTGCCGCGCCGCAGAGTTCGAGCAGCGGCATGAGAAGGCGGCGGCTGCTGACACCGCAGGCGCGCATCGCGGTGAGTTCATTGTCGAGTCCCAGGCGCCCCAGGCCGATCAGAACCCCCACCAGCAGCGCCATCGGCAGCGTGAAGACCAACGCCGAGGGAATTACGTCCGCCACCAGCGAGAGAATGGCGAGCGAATCGGCGCGCACGGTAAACTCCAGCGCGCGCCCCAGGTCCTGCATGAACAAGACGAACGTGAACAGCAGCAGCCCCACCCCGGCATAGAGGGCGACCTCGCGCCGTACATACTGGCGCAACAGTTTCATGGTCCTCCCGGCAACGGCACGAGTAGCGACGGCGCCGCGGGCGCCGGCAGCAGCGCCACCAGCGTATTGGGATTATTCGGGTCCCGCGCTGTTCTGACTACGGCCAAATCATTCGAAGTGGTATCGGCGACAAACAAATAGGCGCCATTGTTGCCCAGCGCCAGCCGCGTCGGCTGCTCGCCAACCCGCACCATGGCAAGGAGCGCCCGGGTGTCGAGCGACACCACGCTGATCGTATTGGCGCGCGCATTGCCTACATAAAGCGCACTGCCGTCGGGCGCGATCGCCATGGGGCCGGCGCCCAGTCCCGCGGGCATCGTGGCCGTAACTTCGTTGGTGCTGGTGTCAATGGCGCTCACCGTCCCGGCGGCATTGCTGACGTAGACTTCGCCGCCGTCCGGTTTGACCATGAGCGCCTGCGCGCTTGGTCCCACCGGCAGGTAGGTGATGATCGCCTCCCGCGCCATGTCGTAGACCGCCACCGAGTTGTCGCCCAGAAGGTATGCCTGATCGCCGAATGGAAGCGTCGCCACTTGCCTGGGCGCAAAATTGAGCGGCAGGGTTTGCAGCAGGCGCAGCGTCTTGCTGTCGAGCAGAGTCGCGGTGCGATCGCCGTGATTCGCGATCACGAGGCGCGTGCCGGCGGAATTAGCGGCGACGGCGCAGGGTTCGGCGCCGACCATGGCCGCTCCCGCCAGCCGGTGGTTGGCCAGGTCGATCGCCACCAATTTGCCGCGGCCGGCGGCGGTGCCTACGGCGTAAGCATAGCGGTCGGCGGCGTCCAGTAGCAGGCCCGAACTGGAGGTAACCGATAGGCCCAGCCGCAGGCGATAGAGCGGATTCCCGCCCGGCGCGGCCAGCGACCAAAACTCGTCGCCACCGTCGCCGGCGATCACCGCGACCTGGTCGCGCTGGCGATCGAAAGCGGCCGCGACAATGGCCGCCGCGGGCTTCAACGCGCCGCCGCTCTCCAGTGTTGTCGCGTCATAAACCCGCGCCTGGTGGGCGCCTGCCACGAATAGCGCGCCCGCCTTCGGCGCCGCCGTCACCGCTTGGCAGCCGCCCGTGCCCAGCACTGCCACGACGGCCAACGCAAGCAGGCTTGGAGTCCGATGCATCATCCGAAAAATACCGATGCCATGGCATAAAGATCGTCGCCGACCTTGCGGTTGCGCCCGATCGCTTCGCTCAGCGGCACCGAGGTCAACGTCTGGCCGCGCAGCGAGGCCATGCGCCCGAATTCACCCTGGTGCGCCATGTCAATCGCCTGCACCCCGTAGCGTGTGGCCAGCACCCGGTCAAAAGCGGTCGGCGTGCCCCCGCGCTGGGTATGGCCCAGGATCACCACCCGCGTTTCATACCCGGTGTGCTGTTCGATCTGTTCCGCCAGCCGGTTGCTCACCCCGCCCAGCCGCGGATGCCCGAACTCGTCGGTCGGCCCGCCGCCACTGGTTTCCGTTCCGCCCGCCTCGGTTGCGCCCTCGGCCACGACCACGATGCTGAAATACTTGCCGCGGGCATGCCGCCGTTTGAGCAGCTCGCAGACCTCAGCCAGGTTGAACGGTTTCTCGGGAATGAGCACCACATCCGCGCCCCCGGCGATGCCGGCGTAGGTGGCGATCCAACCCGCTTCGCGGCCCATCACCTCGACCACCATCACGCGGTTATGGGCTTCGGCGGTGGAGTGCAGCCGGTCAATTGCCTCGGTGGCGATGCCAACCGCGGTGTCAAAGCCAAAGCAGAGGTCGGTGCCGCTGAGGTCGTTGTCAATCGTCTTGGGAACGCCAACAACGGGCATGCCCTGGTCGCTGATCCAGCGCGCGACCCCGAGCGTGTCGTCGCCGCCGATGGCGATCAGGGCGCCGAGTTTTTCCTTCTCAAAGGTCTCGCGCACCCGCTCCAGGCCTTGCGGATCGCGCTGCGGGTTGGTGCGCGACGTGCGCAGGATGGTGCCCCCGCGGTGAATGATCCCCGCGATCGAATCCAGGTCAAGCGCCATGCTCCGGTTTTCGACCACGCCCCGCCAGCCTTCAAGAAACCCCAGTATCGAATCGCCGTAAAACATGGTGCCCTTGCGTACCACGGCGCGAATCACCGCGTTCAAGCCGGGGCAGTCTCCCCCGCCGGTGAGGATTCCGATGCGCATGGCACTATTGTACTTGTCCATGCCGCAACGCCGCGCCCCATCCCCCTCTCCAACTGCCAAGGCCGCACCTCGCCGCGCGGGGCTCCGCGCCAATCAACGCTGCGGCGCCCACATCTCCGGAGGCGTGGGCAAGTCGCTTGAGGGCGCGCGCGCGCTCGGTTGCGACTGCCTCCAGATCTTCACCGCCAGCCCGCGCCAATGGAAGGCGTCGGCCATCCCGCCTGACCGCGCCGCGGCCTTCCGCGCCGAGCGCGCCGCCAGCGGATTACACCCGCTGGTCGTTCACGCCAACTACCTGATCAACATGGCCGGCGACAACTCCACTTTTCACACTGGCTCGCTGACCGCCTTCCGCGGCGAGCTCGAGCGCGCCGTGGCCATCGGCGCCGAATATCTCGTGCTGCATCCCGGCAGTGGCGACGCAATGAAATGCATCGACAGCATCCGCGCCGCCAGCCGCGGGCTGAATTGGGGCGGCCTCCAGCTTCTGATCGAAAACACGCCCGGCGCCGGCCGGCACCTGGGCGGCAGCTTTGGCCAGCTCGGCGAGATCCTCGCCGGCCTCGACGGCTTGCCGGTGGGCGTCTGTATAGACACCTGCCACGCCTGGGTCGCCGGATACGACTTGCTGTCAGCAAAAGGCTACGCCGCGGCAATGGACGAACTCGACGCCACCGTCGGCCTCGCCAAAGTCCCCGTGTTCCATTGCAACGACGCCAAAGCCGACCGCGCCAGCCACCGCGACCGCCACGAGCATATCGGAGAAGGGAAGCTCGGCAAGAGCGTTTTCCGCCGCCTCCTCCGCGACCCCCGCCTGCGCGCCAAGGCCTTCATTCTCGAAACCCCGATTGACGCCCCCGACGCCCAGGCCCGCGACCTCGCTTGCCTCCGCCAATTAGCCGGCCGCTAAACGGACATCCGTTCTGGAGTTAAAATGGATGCATTATGGCTACTGTGACTTTGAAGGGCGTGCCGGAACGCGTTCAGGCTCACTGGAAAGCGCGCGCCAAGCGCAACGGAAGAAGCCTGAATCAAGAGATCATTCAGACCCTGCAATACCTTACGCCGGCGAATGTTTCTGCCAGGAAGGAAGCGCGGTTAATGGCGTCCGTGCGAGCGCTCCGTGAGGAGATGGCTGCCAAGGGAATTCGCACCACGCCCGATGAGGTCGAAGAATTTATCCAAGCGGGTCGGAAGTGATTGTCGTTGACACCAACATCCTGATGTATGCGTGTGTAGATAATCCACTAAGCCCGGCGGCGGAGAAACTGCGAAACCTTGACCCAATCTGGACGGCGCCTGCCTTGTGGCGTTCGGAAATGCGGAATGCGCTCGCGGGTGAAATGCGCTCGCGCGGTCTCGTTTTCGAGGATGCGCTCCGGGTACTAGATAAAGCGGAAGGCATGGTTCAAACGCTCGCAATCGAAGCCCACGGCGAGATCATGCAACTTGTTTCACTGACCCTCTGTTCCGCTTACGATTTGGAGTTCGTAGTGTTGGCTCGTCGCTTGAGCGTCAATCTAATTACGATGGACCGCCAACTCCTGCAAGCCTTTCCTGGTTTGGCACGACCTTTGCCCTAGGTACTACGCCGACAACACCCGTGCGAACTGGGCGCGGTCCACGTTGCCACCGCTCAGGATCAGGGCCACTCGCTTTCCTGCCAGCCGCGAGCGCTCCTGCATTGCGGCGGCAAGCGCGGCGGCGCCCGCGCCTTCAGCGACGTTGTGGGTCGCCGTGAAATAGAGCCGCATCCCGGCTTCAATTTCATCGTCGGTGACCTCGACCACGCGATCGAGCGAGCGCGTCATCGCATCCAACGCTCGCCGGTCGGGGCGGCGGCACGCCATGCCGTCGGCGATGCGGGTTGACACTGGCGCCTCGATCAGGCGCTTTTCATGCAGCGAACGCGCATACGCCGGAGCCGCCGCGGCGACCACGCCCACGACGCTCGTTTTGACCCCGAGCGCCTCGCGTGCCGCCATCACGCCGCAGCAACCCGAGCCCATGCCGATCGGCACGTACACGGCGTCCGGCGCCGGCATTGCCTCAAACATTTCGGCCGCGTACGTCGCTACGCCGCGCACCAGCAATGGATCGAAACTTGGCACCATATACAGCCCGCGCTCTTGCGCGATACGTTCGGCCGCCTCCAGCGATTCCTGGAAGTCGTTACCGGTAATGATCAACTCCGCGCTCAGGGCGCGCATAGCGGCGTTCTTCTCCTCGCTGTTGCCGTGCGGAGCGACGATCACCGCGTGAAATCCAAACTGCCGGCCGGCAAAAGCGAGCGACTGCCCGTGGTTGCCGCGTGTCGCCGCTACAATGCCGCGCAGGTCCGGATGCTCGCGCCGCAAGTGGTCGAGGTAGACGATCCCGCCGCGGAGCTTGAACGCTCCCAGCCGGGTTTGGTTTTCGTGCTTTACCCAAACTTCGCACCCCAGCGCCAGGCTGAGCAGCGGCCAAATGTACTGCGGCGTCGGCGGCATGAATTCGTGCACCAACTCCATCGCGGCGTTTAGATCACTCCTTGTCATGTTCCCGCTACATTGTCGATAATTTCGGGTTTAGTACTTTGGAAGGTAGATTGCAGTGGCTAACCGGGAGGGTCAAATGCGGAAAATTTACTTCATCGTAGTGCTGGCATTACTCAGCGGATTGACACTGAGTATACCGCCCACCGCGCAGGCGCAGGTTTCTGTAGGTCTGTCGGTCAGAATCGGGCCGCCGCCGTTGCGCGTGGTCGCCGTCCAACCGATGTGCCCAGGCCCTGGCTATATTTGGACGCCTGGCTACTGGTCCTACCGCCCCGGTGGTTACTACTGGGTGGATGGCCGATGGGTAATGGCGCCCGCGCCGGGCATGTTGTGGACGCCGGGCTACTGGGGATTTCGCGATGGCCTCTACGTTTGGCACGCCGGATATTGGGGCCCCCACGTCGGCTTCTACGGCGGCATCAACTACGGCTTCGGATATTTCGGCACCGGCTTCGTCGGCGGCCATTGGGCCGGCGGACGCTTCTTCTACAACACCGCCGTTTGGCGCGTCAATGAGCGCGAAGTCCACAACACCTACATAGATCGCACCGTGATCCGGGAAGACCGCGGCGAACGCCCGAGCTTCAATGGCGGCCGCGGCGTCAATGCGCGCGAATCCGCTGCCGAACGTAACTACGGCCAGGAGCGCCACCTTGAGGCGACGCCCGAGCAATCACGCCATGAAAGCGAAGCCCGCGTCGCCGGTCGTGAAGGCCGCGGCCGCGGCAACGACAAAGGAAATTCTCACGGCGACAAGCACGATAAGGGTGACCGCCGTGGGGGCGGCGGCCTCTAGTTAGCGGTCGCAGCGGGCCCCTGCCGTACGCGGGAGCCGCGACGTATGCACTGCGGGGCAAAGTCGACATTCCGATGGCGGAAATGCTCGGAAGAGGCGAGAAGCGGTACAGTGCTAGGACGCAGGGCGGGTCGAAGCGCAGCGTGGCTCAATGCCACGTGAGCATTCGTACCCGACCGAGGACGACGCAATGTGCCGCTTATCGCCTCGCCCCTTCTATCAGTCGTAGTATTCGAGGCCGAGATGGGTGATCATTTCCTCGCCCATGATGTGACGCATCGTATTCTTCAGCTTCATGGACTGAATGAAGAGATCGTGTTCGGGGTAAAGTCCGGGCGGCGTGATCGGGCTCTTGAAGTAAAACGAGAGCCACTCCTGAATGCCAAGCCCGCGCAGCTCGGGCGTGCGCTTGGCCAGGTCCATCAGCAGCACCAGGTCGAGTACGATCGGCGCTGCCAAAATTGAGTCGCGGCAAAGGAAGTCAACCTTGATCTGCATCGGGTAGCCGAGCCACCCGAAAATATCAATATTGTCCCAACCCTCTTTGTTGTCGCCGCGCGGCGGATAGTAGTTGATCCGCACCTTGTGGTAGAAGTTCTTGTAGAGGTCGGGGTAGAGTTCCGGCTGCAGGATGTGCTCCAGCACGCTCAGCTTCGACTCTTCCTTGGTCTTGAACGATTCCGGATCGTCGAGCACCTCGCCGTCTCGGTTGCCGAGAATGTTGGTCGAAAACCACCCCGAGAGTCCCAGCATCCGCGCCTTGAGCCCGGGCGCGAGGATGGTCTTCATCAGCGTCTGCCCGGTCTTGAAATCCTTCCCGCAAATCGGCGCGTTGTTCTGGCGCGAGAGCGCCAGCAGCGCTCCGGTGTCGGTCGTGAGATTGGGCGCGCCATTGGCGAAAGGCACACCTTCCTGCAGCGCCGCGTAGGCATAAATCATGCTCGGGGCAATGTCGGGATGGTTGGCCTTTAGCCCTGCCTCAAACGCGTCGAGCGACGCATGCACCGCGCCCGGCGCCCGGAAGGCCTCGGTCGAGGCGCACCAGATCATCACCAGCCGTTCGCACTTGTTGTCGGCCTTGAAGCGGCGGATGTCCTCGCGCAGCTTCTCCGCCAGCTCCATTTTCGTGGCCGCCTTTTTCACGTTCGGCCCGTCCAGGCGCTTCACGTAGTTCTTGTCGAACACCGCCGCCATGGGCTTGATGGAAGCGAGCAGCGGCTTCACCTTCTCGAGCAAATCCTTTTCCAGCACTTCGGCGTGGCTGGCCGCCTGGAAGCAGTCATCGTTGTAAATGTCCCAGCCGCCGAAAACCAGTTGGTCGAGCTGCGCCAGCGGCAAAAAGTCTTTGAGCAGCGGCGAGCGCTTGTCGGTGCGCTTGCCCAGGCGGATGGTCCCCATCTGCGTCAGCGAGCCGATCGGTTTGGCAATCCCCTGGCGGATGGCTTCCACGCCGGCGATGAAGGTCGTGCTAACCGCGCCCAGGCCGGGAATAAGGATGCCCAGTTTGCCTTGGGCGGGAGTGATCGAGGCGGCAGAGTTCACTTCAGTATGGTAGGGTCCGCCGCCGCAATTAGCAAGAAGCAATCGCCAATCACAGGTAGACTCAAGGGATTATGTCGGTTCGCGCGCAATGGAAGAGCAGGGAATCGCCGGGGCTGACCTCGCTCAACCAGTTGCTCGCCTGGTGCGCCGTCGGCGGCGACGCTCCGCGCCTCGCCCGCAAACAAGCGGGCGTTTGGAAAACACTGAGTTGCGCGCAGTTCTTCGCCCAGGCCTGCGCGCTCAGTCGCACTCTTGACGCCGCCGTGGGCGAGCGGGTCGCGATCCTGGCCGAGAGCAGCCCGGAATGGCTGATTGCGGATTTCGCCTGCCTGGCCGCCGGCGTGATTGACGTTCCCATTTACCCGACGCTCACCGCCACGCAGGTGGCTCATATTTTGCGCGACAGCGGCGCCGTCGGCGCATTTGTGTCCACTGCGGAACAAAGGGCCAAGATCCTCAGCCAACGCGGCGAGTTACCGGCGCTGCGCTGGATCTGCTGCTTTGCCGACGCCGATTGGACCGAACGTGTGACGGCCAGCGCCGCGGTGCCCCAACTTGCGGAACTCGAGTCAACCCCCGGCACGCAACTGGCGACCCTGCTTTACACCTCCGGCACCACGGGTACGCCCAAGGGCGTCATGCTGACCCACGCCAATCTGTGCGCCAACCTCAACGTCTCGACCATGGATTTTTATTTCGGCGCCGGCGAACGCCGCCTATCGATCCTGCCGCTGTCGCACATAACCGAGCGCCACATCGCTTATGTCGACATGCTCTACGACGCGACGACTTATTTCGCCGAGAGCATGGAGACCGTCGCTGCCAACCTGACGGAGGTCCGCCCCACGGTGCTGGTGTCCGTGCCGCGCCTCTACGAAAAAATCGCCGCCGGCGTGTGCGCCCAGGCCGCCGCCAAGCCCGCCCTGGCGCGGCGCATCTTCGCCTGGTCGCAAGCCGTAGGCACGCAACTCGCGCCCTACCGGCTGGCGGGCACGACCGCGCCCCCGTCCCTGCGCTGCCGCGCCCGCATCGCCGACCTGCTGGTGTGGCGCAAACTGCGCGCGCGCATGGGCGGGTCATTAACCAAGTGCATCAGCGGTGGCGCGCCGCTGGGCCGGGACGTGGCTGAATTTCTGCTCGCCATGAGCGTCGTGGTCGACGAGGGTTACGGACTCAGCGAAACCTCGCCGGTCATCGCCCTGAACCGTCCCGGCAAGCGGCGGCTGGGATCGGTCGGTCAGCCGCTGCCGAACGTCGAGGTTCGCGTCGCCGAGGATGGCGAGCTGCTGGTGCGCGGCCCATCGGTGTTCAGCGGCTACTGGAACCTCCCCGGCGAAACAGCGGCGGCGCTTCGTGACGGCTGGTTCCAGACCGGCGACATCGGACATCGTGACAGCGCGGGCTTTATCCATATCACCGACCGCAAGAAAGATCTGATCAAGACCTCCGGCGGTAAATTCATCGCCCCGCAGCCGATCGAAGCCCAACTCAAGCGCTCAACCCTGGTCGCCGAAGCGGTGGTGATCGGCGACGGACGCAACTACGCCGTCGCCCTCCTCGTCCCGCAATGGGCGGAAGTCGCCCGCCGCGGCCTCGCCTGCGACGATCGCTCCGCCGCCTGCGCCGATGCCGCGGTACTAGCCCTCTTCCAGCAGGCCGTCGATGAGGTGAACGCCACGCTGGCGCGCTTTGAAACGATCAAGAAGTTCGCCCTTCTCGCCCAGGAGTTCACGGTCGAGTCGGGCGAGCTCACGCCCACCATCAAGGTCCGCCGGCGCGCGGTCGAAGCGCGTCACGCCGCGCTCATCTCCAGTCTCTACGACTGACCGTACGCCGGAGCCGCGGCGACAGCCGCGCGGCGCTCCGCGCCAATCAATCAACATTCCCGGTGCGCACGGCAATATCAATAAAGGCCAGCGCCGCCCGTCCGAGCGCGCGGTCGCGCCGGAAGATAAGTCCCAAATCGCGGTACAGCTTGCGGTCGGCCAGCTCCAGCAGCACCAACTCCCCCGCCCGGGCTTCCGCCGCCGCCAGCGTGCGCGGCACGAACGCGATACCCAGCCCCGCGGCCGCGAACCCCTTCAGCAGTTCCGTGCTGTCGAGTTCCATCGCCACCGGCAAGCGCTCGCCCCCCGGCGCCAACAGCGCCTCGATCGCCTCGCGGGTCTGGCCCGAGCGCGGCAGCAGCAGGCCGTGGCCGGCGAGATCAGCCGCGCTCACCGCGCCGCCGCCGCGCGCCAGTGGATGTCCGGGCGCGACCGCGATGAGAATCTGGTCGCGGTGCAGCGGCACAACCTTCAGGCGCGCATCGCGCACCGGCAGCGACACCACGCCGAAGTCGGCGCGGTTTTCCAGCACCTGTTCCAGGATCTCGGCATGCTCGCCGCGCCTGATCCGCACCTGCACCGCCGCGTGCAGGCGCATGAATTCGGCGAACACCCCCGGCAATACATGCAAACAACTCCCCTCGTTGGCGGCGATCAACAACTCGCCGCGCGGCGTATGGTCGAGATCGCCCACCGCCTGCACGCCCTCCTGCCTCACCCGCAGCAGGTCGCGCGCATACGCCTGCCAAACCTTGCCGGCTTCGGTCAGCGCCACCTTGCCGCCGCTCCGGTCGAACAGGCGCGCGCCGACCTCTTCCTCCAGCAATCGTATTTGGGCACTGATCGCCGGCTGCGTCCGAAAGCACTGGATCGCGGCGCGCGAGAATGAGTTAAGCCGCGCTACCTCAAGGAACGCATTAAGTTGATCAAAATCCATAGCCTCAATAAAAACTATTGATTGGAGTCTCGCCTCCGGCCTTGCTAGCCTGAGTGCCTGTTCCGAACGCCCACCCAGTCTAACTGATCCAAAGGAGAGCCGCCCCCATGCCATCGCCCAAAGAGATTCTCGATTTCTGCAAAAAGAATGAAGTGAAAATTGTCGATGTCCGCTTCACCGACTTGCCCGGTCTGTGGCATCACATCTCCTTCCCCATAGGCCAGCTCACCGAAAGCTCCTTCGAAGATGGCTTCGGTATGGATGGCTCCAGCATCCGAGGCTGGGCGGCGATCCACGAGAGCGACATGCTGCTCACGCCCGACTCGGCCTGGTACATGCTCGATCCCTTCTGCACCGTCCCCACGCTGGTCTTGATCGGCACCATCTCCGACCCGCTCACCCGGCAGAAGTACGAGCGCGACCCCCGCTACATCGCGCAGAAAGCGGAAGCCTACCTGGCCTCGACCGGCATCGCCGACCAGGCGTTCTTCGGCGCCGAGGCCGAGTTCTTCATTTTCGACAACATTCGCTTCGACCAGCGCGAGCAGCATGGCTTCTACTTCATTGACGCCGAAGAGGGCCGCTGGAACTCGGGCCGCGAAGACAGCAACCTGGGCTACCGCCCGCGCGTCAAGGAAGGCTACTTCCCCGTCCCCCCGACCGATCATTACCAGGACCTCCGCACCGAGATGGTAATGCAGATGCAGGCCGCGGGCTTGCACGTCGAATGTCATCACCACGAAGTCGCCTCCGGCGGCCAGGCGGAGATCGACATCAAGTACGACACGCTCGTGACCTCGGCCGATCACATGCTCGAGTTCAAGTACATCGTCCGCAACGTCGCCAATGAATACGGCAAGACGGTGACGTTCATGCCCAAGCCCATCTTCGGCGACAACGGCAGCGGCATGCACGTCCACCAGTCGTTGTGGAAGGGCGGCAAGCCGCTCTTCGCCGGCGACGGCTACGCCGGCCTCTCACCCATGGCGCTGAACTACATCGGCGGCCTGCTCAAGCATGCGCCGGCGCTGGCCGCCATCATGGCCCCGACCACCAATAGCTACAAGCGCCTGGTGCCCGGTTACGAGGCCCCGGTGAACCTGGCCTACTCGCGGCGCAACCGCTCGGCGGCGGTGCGCATACCCATGTACTCGTCCTCGCCCAAGGCCAAGCGCATCGAGTTCCGTCCGCCCGACCCCAGCGCCAACCCCTACCTCTGCTTCTCCGCGCTCCTGCTCGCCGGTATGGACGGCATCGAAAACCGCCTCTCGCCCGGTGAGCCGCTCGACCGCGACATCTACGACCTGAGTCCGGAGGAGTTGAAGAACGTTCCCTCGCTTCCCGGCTCCCTCGAGGACGCGCTCGACGCGCTCGAAGAAGACCACGAATTCCTGCTCAAGGGCGAGGTCTTCAGCGAAGACGTCATCCACACCTGGATCGACTACAAGCGCAAGCACGAGGTGGATGCGGTGCGCCTGCGGCCCCATCCCTACGAGTTCCAGCTTTACTACGACATCTAACCCTCCGTGCGGCGCCGCTTCTTTGCCGATCGCGTGGACGGAAAGCAGGCCTGGGTCGAGGGCGCGAACGCCGCGCACCTCGCCCGGGTTCTGCGCGCCCAGGTGGGTCAGCAGTACGAACTGGCGTTTGAGGGCATGGCCTATCTCGCCCAGGTGGTTGCGGTTCAAAAAGACCAAATCGGCTTCGACTTGATTGAGGAGCTACCGCAGCCGCCGCCGTCGCCCGAGATCGAACTCAACGCCGCCGTATTCAAATTCGACCGCCTGGAATGGATGCTCGAAAAAGCGACCGAGCTCGGCGTGTCGCGTATTCAACTGGTCGCAGCCGAACGCAGCGAACCGAAGCTGGTGGCGGCGACCGAAAAGCGGCTGCCGCGCTGGCGGCAGATCATGTTTGACGCCGCACAACAATCCCGCCGCGTCGATATTCCCGAACTCCTCCCGCCCTGTGGCCTGGCGGCGGCGCTGGCGCGGAAGTTCGCCGGCCGCAGCCTGGTGTTGTCGGAAGATCCTGAGACCACGACCATGCTCGCCCCCGCCCAACTACCCACGCGGCTGCTGGCCGGCCCCGAGGGCGGATTCACCCTCGCCGAATTTGCGGCCGCCCAGGCGGCAGGCTGGCAGCCGGTGAGTCTAGGCCCGCGCATTCTCCGCTGCGAAACCGCCGCCCTCGCCGCCCTGGCCCGCATTGCGTCGGCCTAATCTCCCCCAGAACACCGGCGCGGTTCCCGCGTGCCGCGACGCCAGATTGGGGCTCAGGGGTCCCCATTCTGGCGCCGCGCCAATCTAATGTTTTTTCCACTGGCGGCAGGGCCCAAGTCGTATCTGAAGGCCCCGCTATCGGCCTCGCCCCTTCTGACCCAAAACCCTAAAAGCGGTCCAGGTGAAACTGGAGAGAGTAATCTGGGCGTGGCAGTCAGGGGAGGACAAAGATGCCACGAAAAGGACATAGTGAGAGCGAGATCATGGGGGTGTTAC
>Ga0134128_10005073_pt1 | contig 15990 bp, 20 predicted proteins | sample KB31754_FD_96462 | JGI IMG/M metagenome (GOLD analysis project Ga0134128, IMG submission 96462) | Terrestrial soil microbial communities with excess Nitrogen fertilizer from Kellogg Biological Station, Michigan, USA - KB3-175-4 | ecosystem: Environmental > Terrestrial > Soil > Unclassified ...
GGGGTCTTCTCCACGAGCGCGCGCAGGTTCATCATGTCGTCGGTCATCGGTGGTTCCTCGAATCAGGTTGGTGTCAGCAACCCGACCCTACCGGCGAACCGCCGGTGACCACCCGCGAAGCCGCTCGCTCGCTACGTCGCTATGTGAGGGCGCGCGTGCGGACGGCTTTGCTCTACCGAGCTACACCACGCGATGGGACACAACCGATATGCGCTCGTATTTGTCGCCCACGACCTCAATGATGGACCTGCTTTCATAGAACGGGCGCTCGCGCTCAATCCGAATCTTGCGTGGGCCCTATTTTCGAGTGGATGGACCAAGAACTTCCTCGGCGATCCCGAGGGTGCGATCGCCCAGCTCACTCACGCGATACAGCTTTCGCCGCTGGATCCGCACGGCTTCCGGGCGCAGGGCGGGATCGCTTTCGCTCACTTTCTCGCCGGCCGCTACGAGGAAGCGATCACATGGGCGGAAGCCGCGTTGCGGCAGCGTCCGACCTATCAGGCCGCCATTCGCGAATTAGCGGCTGCCAGTGCGCTTGCGGGGCGGCTTCCGGAAGCGCAAAAGGCCATGGCGCGCTTGCGCCTGTCAATCGGCTTGCAAATTTGACCCCTCCATTAGGGGGTCAATATTGCAGGCCGAATGACACGCCAAGAACGGAACTCTCATAATCCCCGTTTGGAACGCCATGCCGCCACGCCTGTTGTCTCTTTTCAGAAGGGCCGTGGCCGACCGACGCGCCGTTTCTTTGGAGCCTCAGATGAGTAAGCGTAAAAAGGCAGTGCCGTCTAAGCGCGCCCAGAGTAACCGCAAACCGGCAACTGCGCCGAAGCGCGCCCGCCAGCTGAAAGTAGCTACGCGCGCCCAACGGAACAAGCAGGCGTTTGTTAGAAGCTCAAGGCCTTTGCGCGCCGTTAATGCGGGGCGGACCGAACCGCCAATTGAGGTTCATAACGAGCCGAAACAAGAGACACCCCGCCAAGAGACAGCCAATGTTGACAATCGCGAACGGGCGGTTGCCTTGGAAGCTATCTTGCAAGCCGCCTTGCAGGATGATCTCAGCAAGAAGATGAGAGAGAACAATCCAAAGAAGGGATTTGATTTTGGTCTACTCATCTCCAACGTGCAGGCTTACCAAGCGAAGCTCCTGGAAGTGACACAAGCCAACACGCAATTTGTTTTCGAATTGAGCCAGAGGCTTGCGACGATCAGGTCGCCTTTTGAATTTTGGGCCATCATTGCAGAGTTTACGGGCAGGCTTATCATTATGATAGGAAAGCATTCGAAAGAACTGGCTGCATTTTGGCGCATCGACGCGTTCCGAGAGTTGCGTCAGCCTGCGTAGCGGGCGGTGGTCATCGAAAGAAAAGGTCGCCTCGGACGACGACCTTTTGCAGACAAGAGAGGTATTCGAATTGCTTATTCGGTGGCCTTCTTGACGGCATCCTTCACGTCGCCAGCGGCCTTGTGTGCGGAACCCTTCGCCTTGTCCACTCTGCCTTCGGATTGAAGTTCCTTATCGCCGGTGACTTTACCTGCGGTTTCTTTGATTGCGCCTTTTGCCTTATCGGCGGGGCCTTTTACATGTTCCTTGTCCATCTATGTCTCCATCGGTTGTACGAACCAACCACAGAAATCCATTGCCGTTCCTGCCGAACTAAATGTGATGGGCGTTGGTTCCAAAGCCGTCGCGCGGGTCGAGGCTCATGCAAAAGCGCTGCGCCCGCGTCAGTTAATCTGACGAAAGTCCCGATCTCGTGCAGAACCAGCCAGCCCTTGGCGATGGCGAGATCGAGTCCGGCCTTGTATTCGGCAGGCGTGCCTTTCAGCTTAAACAGGATCGCACCGTCGTAGCGGTAGGGACGCGCGTTTCATCGCGCGCCCCCCGCACAGAACCGTACGGGCGGCTTTCCCGCATTCGGCTCCCACCTTGGGTGTGTGACGGCAAAGCGGTCGCTCGGCCACGGATGAAGGATACTCGGTTTCGGGAGCCAGTCGTTCACCAGCTGCGTCATCCGTTCCCACGTCATCCGATCCTTCTGGCTGCGCCGCCGCAGCGTGCGCCGCCAGAGGTCGGTGACATGGTGTCGGAACACTGCCAGCGCTTGTCTGTCGGTCGGCACCGCGTGGTAGTTGAAGTAGCCTCGGACGACCCGCTCCAACCACTTCCCCTGTTCGGGGATCGGCCGGTGCATACACCGTCGCAGCGCTTCCTTGATCTCCCGCAGCTTCGCCCGCATGCGGTCCCTTCGAGTCTTCCGCTTGATCTGGAATTTGCCCGAGCGGGTTCTGCCACAAATGAAGGTGAAGCCCAGGAAGTTGAAGGTCTCCGGCTTACCGAGCCCGCGTCGCTTACGGCGCTCTGCCGCAAAGCGTCCGAACTCGATCAACCGGGTCTTCTCAGGATGTAGCGACAGTGCGAACTCCCCTAACCGCTTGCGCATCTCATCCAGGCAGCGTTGGGCATCGTTCTCGTGCTGGAAGCCAATGATATCCGTCAGGACCATTGGTGGGAGAGTCCTCAAGAACTCGGCGGCCAGTCGAACTGCACCGCAAACGAATCTAGGCATTTGAAGTACCTGAACTACCCGTTCCAGGGGCGAATGGCTCCTCGCCATCAATCGGCAACGTCACTCTTCGAAACCAGCCACAATGAGATCAATGAGGTCCCAAAGCCGTTTTCGAGCCGAAGGCAGCCAGCGCGGTCGTTGTGGCAGGACAATTTGGGGTACATAGTTGTTTGTTGCTTTGCCGCAGCACCTTCGTCGAGTTTTGCAGGAACGTTCTTCCACATCGGTCCGTTTCTGTTTCGGCGAGGGCAAGGGACGAAGCGATGGCGAAGAGGCGCGTGCACTCGAACAGTGCTAACCCGCAGGCCGACGGCTGGTCCGGCAATGCCCAAGCCCCAGAAGGCGATCGCGGCCGCGGCGCGACAGGACCTTCTGAGATACCGCCTCGCGGCTGGAGGGACATACTGCTCCGGGTTTACCAGAACGTATCGAGGCACCGGATCCTGTCGCTCGCCGCGGGCATGACTTATTACAGCATCCTGGCCATCTTCCCTGCCATCGCGGCGCTCGTCGCGGTGTACGGTTTGTTCTCTGACCCTTCGACAATAGCGAAGCACCTTGATGAACTCGCGGGATTTGCGCCAGGCGGGGCCATCGATGTCGCTCGCGAGCAGCTTACGCGAGTTGCCTCGAAGGGTTCGCAGACTTTGGGGTTGACGTTTCTGATCGGCCTGGGCATTTCGCTTTGGAGCGCGAATGCCGCGATGAAGGCGTTGTTCGACACGCTCAACATCGTCTACAGCGAGGAGGACCAACGCGGTTTCTTCAAGCTGAACGCGATCTCGTTGTGCTTCACGATCGGCGGCGTCCTCTTCGTGCTAGCTGCTTTGGGCTCGATCGTCGTGGTCCCTCTGATCCTCAGTTACGTCGGCCTCTCGAAGTTCGGCGATCTGCTTCTGCGCATCGGGCGGTGGCCAGCGATGTACTTGGTCACCACGTTCGCCCTTGCCATCATCTATCGCTATGGCCCCAGCCGCGAGGCGCCCCGGTGGCGATGGATCACCTGGGGTAGTGCCGTCGCCGCCCTGCTTTGGCTTGCGGTGTCGGGGCTCTTCTCCTGGTACGCCGCGAACTTCGGAAAGTTCAACGAGACCTACGGCTCGCTGGGCGCCGTCGTCGGCTTCATGACTTGGCTCTGGATTTCCGCCATTGTCATCCTGCTAGGGGCGGAGCTTGATGCCGAGATGGAGCACCAGACCGAACGCGACACCACCGCGGGACCGCCGAAGCCGATGGGCGCGCGAGGCGCGCAGATGGCTGACACCGTCGGGGCGCCGCAAACCTGACGGATGACGAACCTCCTGAACCTCCAGCGCGGCGCCATCAGGACGAAACCTACGCGGGACGGCCTCGCTGGAGGCGGGGGTTAGTCACGTGGCACCGCAGCTAAAGCGCATGTCGGGACTTTTCTGTCGGAAGCGTCCGTAGCACGCATCCTTTGCACGAGAACGTGCATTGCTCGACTTGGTTATTCGAGCACGCGCAAGTCGCGCAGGCTAGGTTATCCTCTGCAATTCAAGGCAGCCAAAATACCGAGGAACCATTCATCAGAGCGTGAGTTCGTTCGGAACGAAATCCGTGAGGGCAAGCGCCATGGCACGATCCGTGAAGGAGTTGAGAATCGAATCCGAGCGTAGCCGCGCAGAGTTGGCGGCCACGGTTGATCGATTGAGGGAGAGGATATCCGATACCGCGGAAGACATCAGCGAGAAGGTCTCCCCGCAACATATCAAATCGGAAGTCTCGGACTACGTCAGCCACAAGACTCAGGGTTGGCTTGGAGGACTGAAGCAACACGCCATGGACAACCCGATGCAGGCCGTCGCGGCTGGCCTCGCGATCGCGGTCCCGGTGCTGCGACTCGCGCGCGGCTTCCCACTGCCGCTTTTGATGATGGGCGCCGGCCTTGCCCTCTCCTCGAGGACAGTACGCGGCCGAGCTGCAGAAGCTGCAACCCCGGCCATGGACAAGACTAGAGAGGTGCTGAATCAGGCGACCGAGAACGCGCAAGCACTCGGCAGCAACGTCGAGGAAGCCCTCTCCTCGGCTCGAAGTCGAACCACCGACCTGGCCAGCGACGCTCAAGATGACCTCAGGAGCCGGGCCACACAGACCGCCAGCACGGTGGCGGATAAACTTACGGCTGGCATGGATGCTGCCCTGGACACTGTCGATCAGGCGCGCTCCACCGCAAACGACACCGTCGGTGTGGCCAAGGACACCGCGGCTGCAGGCGCCGTGAAGGCTGGCCAAGTCATCGGGGAGAATGCTGCGCTGATCGGCGGTCTCGGGATCGCCATCGGCGCCATCATTGCCGCGGCTCTTCCTAAAACCGAGGCCGAAGCCAGGGTCATGGGTGGCGCGAGCGACAGCGTTATGCAGGCGGCCAGAGAGGCGACCCAAACCGGATTTGAGACCGCCAAGGAGGCGGCAACCTCAGCTGCCGACGCGGCGACGCAGAGCATCGCGGACGCCGATCTCGGCGCGCAAGCCAGGCGCATGACCCAAAACATGGCCGACACACTTAAAGAAGCCGCCGAAGACGTAGCCACGGCAGCCTTCAATCATTCCCGAAACCCGAAAAGCTGAAAGAAGCCGTCATGAGCGATTTGGACCTCACCAAGAAGACGAATTTCACCCAGAACCAAAAAGCCGCCTCGTCGCAGAACCTGAAGGATCAGGTGACCGATGCCGGGGCGGAGGTAAAACAGCGCGCTGGCGACGCATTGCGAGCGTCGACCGATGTTGCCCGCAATAAACTCAGCCAGGCGACTGACGCTGCCAAGGATGTCGCCTCGGAAACGGCGGACCATCTCCAGGACAAGGCCCGCGAACAGCAACGGTCGGGCGCCGATTTCATCGAGCGCTTTGCCGGGAACATCCGCGAAGCCGCCCATTCCTTCGACAATGATGCGCCTTTCGCGGCCCGAGGCATCAATTCCGCGGCGGAATATGTAGAAGACGCCGCCGAGAAGATCCGCAACGGCAGCTATCGCGATCTCATCGACGGAGCAACCGATTTCGCGAAGCGGCAACCAGCGGCATTTCTCGGGCTCTCGGTTCTGGCCGGCTTCGCGGCTATCCGCTTTCTCAAGGCATCGGGCGGACAGTCTTCATCTTCGCAAGGACGCAGTACGCAAAGCGAGAAATGGGCCGGCCCTTCCACCTCTTCAGTCGGAGATGCCTGGAGGCCAGACTCTTCACAGCCCCGCAATAGCTGAGAGAAACGTCATCCTCACACGGGCCAGCATGTCATGAGCATTCAGAACGATATCCAAACAAGCAAGAATGACCTTCGAACCATTTCCACGCTGCTGGGCGATGCGCTGTCGCAATTCGCCAAGCTGTTTCAGAACGAGGTCGATCTCGCCAAGGCTGAACTTGGAGAGAAGGTTCAGAAGGTCGGCGGCGGGCTGGGCTTCATCGCGGGCGGCACAGTCTGGGTGATGCCGGGGCTCGTCATGGCGCTGTTGGCACTGTCAGCCGCTTTGATGACGGCGGGCTTGTCGCAGCCCGTCTCCTATTTGCTCTCTGCGATCCTGGCTTTTGTGGTCGCCGGCGTCCTGTTTGGCATCGGCATCAGCCGGCTCAATGCTAGGAGTCTGGCACCGCGGGAGACCTTACGGCAGCTGGAACAGGACAAAAGCGCTGTGAAAGGAATGGTGCAATGAGCAGCACACAAACCGGGTTTTTAGACAGTTTGATGTCGGCGATCAGGGAAAACCCATTGTCCGCAGCACTCATCGGAGGTGGTGCGTTGTGGCTGCTGGTCGGCAACGAGAAGCTAAAGAATGCCGCGAATTCGGCAGCGGCCGCGGTTTCCCCGGGGGCCGATGTGGTCACGCCGGCTACATCGAGACTTCGACGGACCGTGGCGCCCCCGACTGCGCCGGAAATGGACCACGACGGATCCTTTCGCGTCGGTGAGGGACTACGCCAAGCCAAAGACGCGGCTTCCGATGGCCTGTCTGGCGCGGCAGATAGGATCAAACGGCGCTTCGACGACGGGGTGGCATATGCGCGAGATAACATCAGCAACTTGAGCAATCCGCTTCCCAAAGATGCCTTTACAAGAGCACAGTCATCGCTTGGCGAGATGCTTGAACGTCAGCCCCTCGTGCTCGGGGTGATCGGCTTGGCAATAGGCGCAGCAGTTGCAGGTGCCCTCCAGGCGTCTGATCTGGAGAACGAATGGGTTGGCGAGCTCAGCGACGATGTCAAGGCCGAGCTGAGCACACGCGCTGGAGCAGTATCTGAGAGATTGCATGAAGCCTCTGATACGGTGAAGAGCGAATTCAACGACACGGCCGAGGAAGCTGTGGATCGCTTGAAGCAAGCTGGCATGGATGCGGCGGATGCAGCGCGGGAAAAGGCGAGATCGTCCTAGGACCGAGGGAGAGATCGAAAGACGTGGAGGTCGATTAGATCAGTTCAGCGTCGTCATTTTGGCCAGCATCTCCGGCCTAATCTGGATGAAAGGCCGCCGCCCCAGCTCAGCCGCAAGGATCCAATGTTGAATTTGCTGACGAGATTGGCCCTTGAGGCGAACGCCGTCGTCGCCCAGCGCCAGACAAAACTCACCCTCGGCGAAAGACGGGCGGCACGGCGCGGAGCGCGAACTGATGCTGAGTGAAGAGAATGATGCCGCGGTCAAGGCGCCTATACCTGATCGACGGTGCTTCGACCGCGGAGAAAGTTTGATCGACTCGGGGCTGACGGCGACGTCGTCGAGTCCAGATGCCATGACAAGTGCGGCTGATCACATTAGGGTCAAAAGCGCTTCTTTAATAAGCCATAGGCAAGGTTGGCGGCAGCCCCCGGCGGCGCCAGCCAGACTATCCGCGAAGGCATTTTCGCGCATCGTGGTAGCTCCCATGGCCGCGCGGACAACACTTCGGTTTGCTGTTCTCTGCGCTGGAATTCACCGTGTCTACGTCCCGCGTCTACTGGAAAGGCCTTCTGAAGCTCTCCTTGGCCTCCTGCCCGGTGACCTCTGCGGCGGAGCGGCTCTCGTTCCGGCAGGTCAACCTCCGCACGGGACTTCGGCTCGAGCACAAGCTTATGGATTCTATCATGGGGAGGCAGTGGATTTATCTAACAAGCACGGCCACGAGGTCGGCGAGAATTTGCTGGTCGAGGACCGCGATATCGAGCGGCGCACAGTCAGCGCCGGCTGCCTGACTCGGTCAGACTTGCCAAGCCGCCTAGCCGCCAAAAGCCGCAGAGCGCGCCGGCCGACGAAGAGCACGAAGGAAAGCGCCTCTGCCCAAGATGATGATCAGGAGGAGCAGATCGCCTCGATCCCTCGCCCGCAAAAATATGCGGCCGATCGAGATCGAGCGTTCCTGCCCGCGGACCAATAGAGCGGGCGCGAACCCGACCCGTTCAGACGAGGCCGATCACGTCGCCCTTTAGAATCTGGACTCCGAAAGCAAAAGGCCAATGATGTGCGCCGCAATTGTCAGCTCACGCCGCCGCCGTTGCAAATCAAAGAAAAGAGCCGCCCGACACCCCCGGTTCGGCTCCTCAGTCTCTGGCCCGGCAGAACCGGGCGCCCGTGTACCGCCGTTACCTTGTTTGCGGCCATACGTCAGCAGCAATAGGCAGATTCGTGTGATTCGCCTGTGACCAGCACAACACAGCAGCCTATGTGCAAAATTGCCCGCCCAAGCTGGGGGCGCCTAGGCGAGCTTTCGCTTTCAGGCGCGACGCTACGCCGCTTGGGCGTGCTGGTTGACCTTGCTCTCGGCTAATTTGGTCAGGGTTTCGTCGGTCTTCTTTTCCTCTGAAAGCGTAGTCTCCAGCAGCTTGGACGACTGTTTGAGGCCAAGCTCTGCTGCCCATGTCTTCAGCGTGCCGTACCGGGCGATCTCGTAATGCTCTACTGCCTGCGCGGCAGCAAGAAGCCCGGCGTCCAGCGCGGGTGCGCCCTTGAACTCCTTCATAACCTCCTGACCTTCCTCGATAATGCCGATGATGGCGTCGCAAGTCTTGCCCCGCGGCGTCTCGTCGATCTCCTCAAAGACCTTCTCAAGACGCGCCACGTGCTCCTCGGTCTCGGTCTCGTGCTTCTGGAAGGCGGCTCTGAGATCCTCGGATTGGGCCGCTTTCGCCATTTTTGGCAGCGCAGACAGGATCTTCTTTTCTGCAAAATAGATGTCTTTCAGAGTGTCGTGAAATAGCTCCTGCAGACTCTTGTCACTCGACATTGGCGTGCCTCCGGTTGGAATTAACGATGCGGGGAAACCGCACAGCAAAACGTTCGTTCCACCGGCCGGACGCGCCGAGGCCGATTTCCGAGGCGCCTAGCTGGCTACCTGGGAGCGACGCAGCGTGCCGTCCACCGGGCCGCGTAAGTCACGCTGGCTGCGCCGAAGATAAGGGCATTCGTTGCCATCAGCGTGGCCGGCCCACGTTGCCATGCTGGCGTGGGTTGGATGATATGTTCCCATGAAGATTTCACGCCCATGCTTCGGGAGAGTGCGGAGGGCTGCTCCCAAGCATCTCAGGCGCTCCCCGTGTCCGACCGCGCCCTTAGCCGTTCGAAGCCGCAGCAATCTCCTGAGAGCGAACACGCGGCGTGATTCCGCTGCCCTCCACGTTCGGCGCACGAGGGTACCGGAACTGTGGCTGGGGTGAGACTGCGAAAAAAGAAGCGCAGTCGCGCCCTGCTGAACAAGATTGCCGGCGATGTGGGGCGGGTTTCCCGGAGGGGTCGACTGGGCGAGACGGAGCTGTGGGCCGCCATCGAAACCTCGCCATCTGGCGAGATGAAGGTCGCCGTCGCTTCGGATTTCGCAGGAGTCCTTGGATCGGATTGACCAATTCGGGGTTGACTCGTGCTCAATCTAAAGGCCGGGCGGCATGGCCGAGTTGGATCCGACATCGCAGCAGCGACTGCCAGCGGTTCAAACAACTGCTTCTCCCATTCTGACGGCGGGCGGCATCGTCCTCGCGATCGGAGGCCTTTATTTCGGCAGCGAAATCTTCGTTCCGTTTGCGCTTGCCATTCTCCTGAGCTTCATTTTGACACCCATGGTGAATTGGCTCCGGCGTTGGAGAGTGCCCCGCATCGCAGCAGTGCTGGTAGCCGTAACGCTCGCTTTCGTCGTAGTCGCAGGGGTCGCGTTGGTCGTCGGCCGCCAGCTCGTCCAACTTGCCGACAACCTTCCGAAGTACCAGAGCACAATAACGGAGAAGATCCACTCCTTGCAGAAGTCGGCGACGAGCGGCGGTGTCCTCGACAAGGTCACCACCACGGTCGAGGATCTCGGCAAAGAGATCTCGGGCGAGCAAAAGCAAAAAAGCAGCGAAGCGGAGCAGCCCGGGTTGGCAGCGGGTGCTCGGACACAAGAACCCGTGACCGTCAGGCTGGCGCCGCCCCAGCCCAAGCCTCTCGAGCTCATTCGTTCCGTGATCGGTCCTTTGCTGGCACCTCTGGCGACCGCCGGGCTGGTCGTGATCTTTGTGATCTTCGTGCTGCTCGAGCGGGAGGACTTGCGCGACCGATTTATCAAGCTTGCAGGAGCCGGTGACCTCCAAAAGAGCACGCAGGCCATCAACGACGCCGCGGCCCGGGTCAGTCGGTACCTGGTGATGCAGCTGATCGTCAATCTGAGCTACGGAATCCCGATCGGTATCGCGCTCTACTTCGTTGGCGTGCCAAACGCGATTCTGTGGGGGCTACTCGCCGCAGTGCTCCGCTTCATCCCGTACCTGGGCCCCTTCATTGCGGCGCTATTCCCGATTGCCCTTTCGATCGCCGTCGATCCTGGCTGGACTATGCTATTCTGGGTTGCCGGCCTGTTCCTTGTTGCCGAACTGATCAGCAACAATGTCGTCGAGCCCTGGCTGTATGGCTCCAGCACAGGCCTGTCGTCGCTGGCAATCATTATCGCCGCGATCTTCTGGACCATGCTGTGGGGCCCGGTCGGGCTATTTCTTTCGACGCCTCTGACCGTCTGCGTCGTCGTCATCGGACGCTATGTCCCGCAGTTGGAGTTCCTGGGCGTTCTTCTCGGTAGCGATCCCGTGCTCGCTCCGGAGGAGCAGCTTTACCAGCGGCTAGTGGCCGGCAATGTGGAGGAGGCGGTGGAGATCGCAGAGGACTACGTGGAGGAATCTTCCTCGTGCGAGTTTTACGACAACGTGGCGATTCCTGCTCTCCGCCTCGCGGAGAACGACAGGCAGCGCAGCACCGCCGACACAAATTTTCGTCGCCTCGTCGCGGATACCGCTATCTTCGTCGTGCGGGAGGTTGAGGACCATGTCCGGGAAAAAGCCGCCTCAGCAGACGGGAACAATCCCGAGCGTCCATCGGTTCTTTGTCTTGCAGGACGAACGGAGCTCGATCACGCGGCGGCAGAGATGATCGCGCAGGTGCTTCAGGAGCGCGGCTTTGGCGCCAAAGTTTTGCCGCCGATCGCAGTCACCCAGGGCGCGCTGGGCCAGCTCGAACTTCATGGTATCGACGCAGTTTGCTTGTCCTATTTTCACGCGCAGCCGCAGGTGTTGGCCCGGTACGTCTTTCGTCGAGTGCGTCGCCGCGCTCCCCATCTGAAGCTCGTCGTCTGTTGCTGGAACCTGATGGCGGGCTTCGAACAACCTGAAGAGCTCAAGCAGCAGATGGCGGCAGATGCGGTGTTGGCTTCCCTCCAAGCCTCCGTCGACCAGGTTGGCGTATGGATCCGCCGAGCAGCAGTCCGAGGCGAGACGCCGCAAGTCGTCAGTGAGACGGAGCCGACGCAAGCTGCGTCACTGCCCAGGATCGGTTTGGCCGCTTGGCGTCGGCAGGAGCTCGACCTGGCCTCCAGGAAGATCGCTCAGGCATTCGACGTGCCGATCGCACTCGTATCGTTCGCCGATGGCGCCTCACAGGAAACCCAGGAGGGCCACGAGAACTCGCTGGATGCTCATGTCATCGCCGCCAACGATGTCCTGGTTTCGGAGGACGTAACTGAGGACGCGCGTTTCGCGGATGATCCGCGCGTACTGGAGAAAGGCATCCGCTTCTACGCGGGAGCCCCACTCCGGACCTCATCCGGTCAGGTCGTAGGCTGCCTCTCTCTAGTCGATACGCAACCCCGCAACTTCCCAGACCAGGATCGTCTACGACTGCAGCATATGGCCAACGGGTTGATGGTTGATATCGCTTCGAGACCGAATGACGCTGAGGTTCAGGCCGACGGCCTCAGGCCATACGAGGATAGTCGCCCCGGCTAGGCGTGATCGACACTCGTGGCGAAGGCGCGAGAGGCATGGTGAACGTGAACCGAGTCTCTTCCGCCGTCGAACTGACGGTCAGTTCTCCGCTGTGCGCCTTGGCGATCTGGGACGCGATATTGAGGCCGAGCCCGAGGCATTGCCTGCTCGCGCGGGCGTTCCCGCGAAAGAAGGGCGGCGGTGATCGCAAATGGCGTCAAGGTGGTGACGTGGCGATGATGGGTGGTTCGCTCGCAACACGCTGAGCCTGATCAACCAGCCCGATCAGGTGAACAGAGAGACCACCTTCGGCGTCTTTTTGTTTGGCACTGTTCCACAATTAACCCGCGGCTTGGGTATCAAGCTTAACGGCCAATACCAATTGCATGTTACCGCCGCACTTCGACAAGCTGGCGCGCTATGACCAACAATCAGGAACGCGCCCTCAGGTACCGAAGGTTGCTCTTGCCGAGCAAGACGTGAGTAGGCTGCACTCTTAAATAGGATCGCCGACGAAGCGGAGAACGAGGCGTGTTGTGCACGGCCGATAATAAGCACGGCGATTCATTCAGCCGCCTCGGTCAGTCGGCACGGGTTCAAATCGGTGACTCAGAATCTCGGCCGCCAGAACAGATGGACTTAAAAAACATTTGCCCCAAGCGGTCATGTAGGCGTTGAGATCAGAGGCAAAGGTCGCCCACTGCGCGTCTGTCATGCCGCGGCAGATGAAACCGGCAACAAGCGTGCCGCTGTTGAACTGACCATCACGTGTCAGCCATTGCAAATCACTTGCCGAAGGGCTGGTGTAGGTATCGGTAGCGCTTGAAAGGATAGGCGTTGAGCTTCCGTTCCTGTAGAGAGCCGTCCCCGTGCTGCTCGTACGAGTGCCTGCCGCTTGGACAATCACTTCCGCGATGGCCGCGCGCGTTCCGCAAACCGCGAACGACGCCGCCGGTATTGAGAAGTGAAGCCAACTCGAGCGAATGCGCGACTCCGCGCGCGGATATCCGATCGCTTCACATCGGCGGTGTCAGCCCGTTCTCGCCAATAGCGAGGGATTGCGCGGTCACCTTGCCGTTTTCTGCAGTTCCTTTGACGAAGACGTGCGCGCCCGCCTTCACAATCGATGCGTCGGAGGGTTTGACCGCGACAATAGTCGCCGTGGGCGGGATCGTAATCTCCTGCTTGCCACCCTGATAGGTGACTGTGATTTTCTTCGAGCCCGAGTTTTTACTCGCAGCCTCGACGTTTCCATTCGTCATTGCGCTCTTCACCTTGGGCGGCGCGGGCGAGACACTGGCGATATTGCCATTCGTCATCGCACTCTTGGTGCGCTTAGCGCCTGAAGTCGTCGTGTCGGTGATTTCGTCCCACGAATAATGACCATCGCCGGTGCCGCTCATCGAGGGCGGAAAGATCACCACTTCCAATGCTACATTGCCGGTACCTTTGGTGGCGGTGCCGATATAGGTGTCCTTTTTCACATCATCGAGACTGGCTTTGGTCAGGGCGGCGTACTTCGTTCGGGCATCGAGCATGACATCGATGTCCTTGCCGTCGGTGGACTTTATCGTCAGGGCATTGCTGCTAACGGATTCCACCGTGCCGCGCAGCCGTTGAGGTGACGACGTGGACATGACTGCGACGCTGGAGATGATAGCGAGGCGCGAGAGCTTCCCGAGCATAAGTGACCCCTTCTGTCGGCTGAAGTACCGGTCCTAAAGCAACGCCGGAAAGAGAGGCACCTTTCCGGGCGCTCGCGAAGATGTGAACGTGAAATCGTGGAGCTCACTGTACGTGTGCTGGCACCCCAGGGAGGAGCAGGAGGTGACGTCGTGCCGCGTACTGCTTGGTCTCGTTAGCCGGCTGTTAATTTCGCCGAAAAAGCCGGGCAGCCAAAGGCGGCGTTCTCCATTGCCGGCTCGAGCATCTAAATGGGCCTCATGCCGCGCGAATCGATAGGATTCCCCCTGGGCCGGCGGTTTTAAGATCGCGCGCACGAAACGGTTTAGAACTCTTTGATATGGCAGCAATGGGGGCTGGTGTCATGGCTCAGCTCATCGCCGGAAGTCTCGTATTTGTCCTTGGTGTTGCAGTTTTCACGCACCCTCAGAACCAGCTACCGTCATCGCGAAAATGGGCCGGGCAGCGCGATGCTCTTTTTATTCCTCAGCCCTTGGATTGTATTTAGCCTCTGTACCGCCTCTGCATTGCCGGAAGTGTTCCGTCCCCCTCGCGCCAAGTCATCTTCAAAAGTTGTTAAACGAATCCCGGAGCCAGCTCGGCTTACCGCTTAACATTCATTGCAAGGCCTTATCGTTTCTCGACGAGGTCGCATACATTAAACGGACGTCGGTCCCGACGAGGTTCGTCACCATCCCGAACGCGTGTGAGCCGTGGGTGAAAAATCCCTGGCAAACATTGCAGCCGCGAGGACGCTCGGTACGCCTTCGAGGACATGCGGGGTTGGGGACGAACACAACCGCCCGCCTGACAGACACTTCACGTCCGACTCCGGGCGGCACGTGCTTTCTCCGACTGTTCCTTCACAACGGTCGCGGTTTCTTCCAGTCCCTTTTCGTAATTGCCCGCGAACCTCTCCATATTGTAGGCCCAGAGCCTTAGCAGCGAAGCCTGAAACTGAACAACGGGCTTCAAGAGGTTGAACCCGATTGATGCCGCTGCGGTCGTGCGCCTTTGTTGGTCACGCGCGAAACAATTTGCGTCAGAGATCCTGTCGGTCATACTGTCGTTCCTTCTGCTCCGCTGTTGCGTCAGCGCATCGCGATTCCAAACACTTGGCCAAAGCTTCATCTGCTGCGCGCCTCGCATCGCGGTCCTCGTGCAATTCGTCGAGTTTTCTCAAGTATGCCACCGCGGCGATTTGCAAGAGATCGAAATCATGTTCGCCGACGTCAGAAAGACTGCTGACGTACTGACAGAGAGCGGCGCGCCTCCGATCGTTCTCGCTGACACACAGCTGTGGAGCAGCAAGTAGTTCCGCCAAGCGAATGCACATGCACCTTCTACGGCCTGAGAGGTCATCGCGTCCCCTCCGATATATCTGGAAAAAGCTGACGACCAGTTTTCGTTCCTCGCGTTCGTTAGACGGAAGTGCTGTTCCGTAGCTGCGTCGCAACGCGTGTTGGTCGCGCACCACCGAATATAAGCGACGCTGCGTGACCTGCCGCTGATCTATGGCGTGCGAAGAATGAGAAAGAGACACGCATGCTCGATTGAGGGCGGCGGCAGATGGTTCTATCCGTTCCAAAGACCGGAGGATCGAATGCAACCGACAGTTTTTCACAGTCCTGCTTGCCTGGTCGCGGCAGCCTCGGCTCGGGCTCACACGTTCAACACCCTTGTTAGGGGCTTTACCACCTCTATCGAATTTGAGATGGGCCGCGGGAGGCAGTGCGTAGAAATTTCGCCAAAACCGTCCAACCTCAGACGGCCGCTGTGACCGCGTCCGGACCTGCTGATTCACTTTTAGCACTCTGAGCGAGCCTGATTGTCGAGACTGGACATCTCTTAACATGTCCCTTTCGCGTGTGACATCAACACACTCACTTCGCGCGACATCAAGCCGGGAGGAAAAATTTTCCGCGAATGGCTATTTTCGCCGTCGCACTCTGCGCTTTGGCCCACTCAGCCGCTTCGCATTTGCCGCTACACGCCGTCGATACCGATGAACTATGTCTTCGCCTGATGCTCCGGCCACCAAGCTTACGCCGGTCTGGATGGCTGCGCGTATCTTTTCACTAACCATCCGCTCAGCTTCGCGGCGCGCTCTTGCGCCGCCCTGCATCAGTTTCATGCACCGCAACGCCACAACGTAATTCGATTCCAGGGCCAACATCACCAAAGAGTGGAGAATCGTGGGATTCCGGCGGGTCATGGCTCAACCAATGCACATCCGAGCCGAAGGTTCGGGGCTTGAATGCTTGTGCGGCAGAAAGTGATCGGATTGTCATCCTTCTGGCCGAACACGCGAGCCATGCTCGCGCGGCAGCTCGACCCTCGACGTCCCGCCCCGCGCCCTTAACTTCGCGCATCGAAGGTTATGGAACGAGGAGAGGTGCAGGTGCAAATATAACTGCCTGCGCCTATCCATTGTTACGGAATAAGGCAGCCATTGGCTGACCGCTACCGAATCTGCGATGTACTTTTTTTCAGACTTTAGCGTCTGCGCCGTGCCCTGAAAGTCGGCAGGGAAGGA
>Ga0134128_10005074_pt1 | contig 15989 bp, 16 predicted proteins | sample KB31754_FD_96462 | JGI IMG/M metagenome (GOLD analysis project Ga0134128, IMG submission 96462) | Terrestrial soil microbial communities with excess Nitrogen fertilizer from Kellogg Biological Station, Michigan, USA - KB3-175-4 | ecosystem: Environmental > Terrestrial > Soil > Unclassified ...
ATCCTTCCTCCGCGTCCCCGGCGCGATCTTCCTGTCGTCGCTGGCGTGGACCAGCCTGCATCTGCAGTATGACTGGTTCTTCTTCGGCGAGGTGTTCTGCATCGGCCTCTGGTTCGGCTACATCCGCTACCGCAGCAACTCGATCTGGCTGACGATCCTGCTGCACGGTCTCAACAATCTCGGCGCGCTGGCGCAGACGATCTATCTGGCGGGGTAGGAGCAATATCCAAATTCCAGCGTCCCCGCGATTTTCGGCCGGACTGCCTCTTCCGGGGCGCCGATCTTCGCGAGACTGATCTGCACTGCAAGCTTGTGATGTGAGCCAATCCACTAACCTTCGCTCCGCTCCTGTGTTAGCTTCCCGAAAATTGCAGGTTTCCGGGGAGTGAATAATGCCCGAGGACCGGGTGGACCGCAGGCTGGCGGCGATTTTTGCAGCCGATATCGCGGGCTATAGCCGGCTGATGGGGACCGATGAGGAAGGCACGCTGCGCCAGCTCAAGGCGCATCGCAAAGAACTTGTCGATCCCAAGATCACCGAACATCGCGGCAGAATCGTCAAAACAACCGGTGACGGAGCGCTCGTGGAATTCGTGAGCGTGGTCAACGCGGTCCGTTGCGCGGTCGATATCCAATGCGGCATGGCTGAACGTAACGTCGCCGTGCCGGCAGAACTGCGGATTGAATTTCGCATTGGCATCAATGTCGGCGACATCATTTTCGACGGCGATGACATTTTCGGAGATGGTGTCAATGTGGCGGCGCGGCTGGAGGCGCTGGCCGATCCTGGCGGCATCACGGTTTCGAGCGCTGTGCACGATCAAGTGCGCGATAAGCTCAGCTTCGGCTTTGAAAGCCTCGGAGAACAGACAGTCAAGAACATCGCGCGCCCTGTCGGCGTTCACCGAATTCATCTGGCCGAACAACTCGCTGCAAATAAGCCGACCGCGGCCGTCGTCAGGGTAGAGCGAATGCCCTCCGATCGGCCGTCCATCGCTGTGCTACCGTTCGTGAACATGAGCGGCGATGCCGAGCAGGAGTATTTCGCGGATGGGATCACCGAAGACATCATCACGGCTTTGTCGAAGCTGCGTTGGTTACTCGTTATCGCGCGCAATTCGTCGTTTATCTACAAAGGCAAAGCCGTCGACGTGAAGCGCGTCGCGCGCGACTTCGGCGTTCGCTACGTGCTCGAAGGCAGTGTTCGCAAAGGTGGCAGCCGCGTGCGGGTCACCGCCCAGCTCATTGATGCGGCGACAGGCAATCATATTTGGGCGGAACGCTATGATGGCGAGTTGACCGACATTTTCGATCTGCAAGACCAGCTCACGACTCGCGTGGTGGGTGCGATCGCGCCGAAGCTGGAACAGGTCGAGATAGAACGCGCCGTGCGCAAGCCGACCGAAAGCCTTGATGCATACGACCACTTTCTGCGTGGAATGGCCAGCCTTCATCAATGGACCAGGGAATCCAGCGATGAGGCGCGGAGGCTGTTCTACAGGGCCATCGAATTGGACGATGGGTTTGCGGCGGCATACGGCATGGCTGCCTGGTCCTTCATCCCACGGAAGGGGAACGACTGGATGGGTGACCGCGCTCAAGAGGTTGCCGAAGCGGCACGGCTCGCCCGGCGGGCGGTGGAATTGGGCGCCGATGACGCGGCTGCCTTGGCAGGAGCAGGTTATGCGCTCGTCTTTGTGGTCCACGACCTCGACGACGGCCCCGCTATTCTCGACCGAGCGCTCGCGCTCAGTCCCAATCTGGCGGGGGCGTTGATCAACAATGGATGGACGAAAGTCTTTCTCGGCGAGCCGGATCTGGCCATCAAGCATATAAACGATGCGATGCGCTTGAGCCCACTCGATCCCCTTAGTTTTCGAACGCGGGCGGCAGTTGCGTTTGCGCATTTTGTTGCCGCTCGATATGACGAATCGTCGTTTTGGGCGGAAAAATCTCTCCAGGAGAAGTCAAACTATCTACCTGCGCTATGCGATCTGGTGGCGTCCAAAGCGCTCGCGGGTCGGGATGGTGAAGCCAAGGCAGCAATGGCGCGCTTGCGAGAACTCGCCCCCGCGATGCGAGTTTCCAGTGTCAAGGGATGGTTGCCATTTCGTCGGCCCGCCGATCTGGCAAGGCTGGAGGATGGCTTGCGCAGGGCTGGCTTGCCCGAATAAGAATGGCCTGAATGCAGATATCGCTGTTTGAATGCAGCTGTTGTGGAGGTGGGTTCTCATCCCGATGAGCCGATGAAGGAGTTGCGCGTGCCTTGCTAACGCTCAAAGGGGTGCTTTTTGCAAGGCATGCATGCAACGTCTGGTCCGTGTCCGCCGAACGTCGCATCGCGCTTCAGCTTCCAAACAATTCCGATAGTTGGTATGACTCGCGCCGGCACGGGACCAACCAAGAATCCCGGCACGTCGTAAGGGGAGGAATTGCATGGCCAGATTCGGACTTTGGATTGCGGCGCTTGGCGTTAGCGTGCTCGGCTCGAGTGTGGCACTTGCGCAAAACGTGACCTTGACCAGCTCCGACCTCAAAGAGGGCGGTACCATCGCCAATGAACAGGTATTCAAGGGCTTCGGCTGCACCGGTGGCAACGTCTCCCCGGCCTTGAACTGGAGTGGCGCGCCGAGCGGGACCAAAAGCTTCGCCGTCACCATCTATGATCCGGACGCGCCAACCGGCAGCGGCTGGTGGCACTGGGTCGTGTTCAATATTCCGCCGGGCACGACGTCATTGCCCAAGGGCGCCGGAGACGTGAAGAAGCACCTGATGCCCAAGGGCGCTATTCAGAGCCGTACCGACTTCGGATCGGACGGATATGGTGGCCCTTGCCCGCCGCAAGGCGACAAGCCGCATCACTACCAAATCACGGTTTTTGCGGTTGACGTCGACAAGTTGCCTGACGCCAAGAACGATTCCGCCTCGGCTGCACTGGTCGGGTTCGACCTGCATTTCCATACCCTGGCCAAGGCGACATTGACAGGCTTGTACGGCCGCTGAGCATCTGTTCGCAGGATGGAAAGGACGGCCCGGTTCAGGAGAACAGCGCGATCGCGATCGGCATGGTGATCGCGGCCAGGATCGTCTGCAGCGTGATGATCTGCGCCAGCAATGGCGCGTCGCCGCCCATCTGCCGCGCCATCACATAGGCCGAGGGAGAGGTTGGCACGGCCGAGCAGACGGTCACGATCACGAGATTGTTGCCGGACAGCCCGAACCGTAGGGCAAGCGCGATGGCGAGCACGGGCATCAGGACGAGCTTGAAGAGCACGCCCGCCGCGGCGGCAAGGCTCGGCCGGAGCAGGCCCTCCAGATGCAATCCGGCGCCCGTGACGAGCAGGCCGATCGCCAGTGAAGAGCTCCCGAGCGCATCCGCGACCTCGTGCCAGATCTTTGGCAAGGGCAGATGGATCACGTTGACGAGCAGCCCGATCGCGCAAGCCCAGATCAGCGGATTCTTCACCACCGTCATGGCGATCGCCCGGGCCGATTGCTTTTCCGGCGAGGCGAAATGCGCGAGCACCGCGACACTGAACACATTGACCATCGGGATGATCGCGACCATGGCCACCGAGGCGAGCGCGAGCCCGGCGGCGCCAAAGAGATTGCGGGAGACCGAGAGCGCCACATAGGTCTGCCAGCGCGTCGCGCCCTGGAAGATCGATGTGAACGCCGGCCCGTCGACGTCCAGGCGCTTGAACAAAGGCCACAGCGCAAGGCAGAGCAGCGATACCGACAATGCGGACAGCATCAGCGCTCCGCCGACGCCCGCGACGGGCACCGTGGACAGGTCGGCCTTCACCAGCGTCTGGATCAAAAGCATCGGAAACAGCACGTAATAGGTGAGCCGCTCGAGCCCGTGCCATTGCGTCTCCAGCCGCATCAAGGTGCGCTTGAGCACCGCTCCGAGCACGATCAGCAGAAACACCGGCATTAGCGCCGCAACCACAATTCCCATTTCAGCTTTTCTTGATGTTGGTGAGCCGGTCGAGCGCACCCTGCAGGATGAAGATCGCCGCGTGCTGGTCGATCACCTCCGCGCGCCGGGCGCGGCTGACGTCCTGCGCAATCAGCTCGCGTTCGACGGCCGCGGTCGACAGGCGTTCGTCCCAGAACGCGATGGCGAGATCGGCAAGGCCGGCGAGATTGCGGGCGAAGGCGCGGGTCGATTGCGCGCGGGGCCCCTCGCTGCCGTCCATGTTGATCGGTAGCCCCAGCACGAAGCCGACGGCCTGGCGCTCCGAGGCGATCTTGAGCAGCCGGGCGGCATCGGCCTTGAAGGCCTTGCGCTGCACGGTCTCGACGCCGGTCGCAAGGCGGCGGTCGGGATCGGAAACCGCAACGCCGATCGTCTTGGTGCCGAGGTCGAGGCCGACCAGCGCGCCGCGCGCGGGCCAAAGGGCTGCGGCTTCGATCAGGGGGAGGATGGGGGCGGGCATGTCAAAGCGCTTAACACGCACCTTGGCAGCGACGCAAAGCCCGCGGTTGCCAGGCTGTTCTCCCGGCGCCTTGTTTCATGATCGAGACAAGACTGTTCTCGATTATTCATTTTCCGCCACCGGAGCGCAGGCCTATCATGCACACACTGGACCCCGGGGAGCCTACATGACGATCGACACGAAACTGACTGCGCTGCTCGGGATCGCGCACCCGATCCTGTCGGCGCCGATGGCGACCATCGCCGGCGCGCGGCTGGTGGCGGCCGTCGGCGAGGCGGGCGGGTTCGGCATCCTCGGAGGCGGTTACGGCGACAAGGCGTGGCTCCAGCAGGAGACGGCCAAGCTGAACAAATGTCCGGCACCGTTCGGCATCGGCTTCATCACCTGGAGTATGGCGAAGCAGCCGGAACTGCTCGACATCGCGCTCGCCGCCAAACCGCGCGCGATCATGCTGTCGTTCGGCGATCCCTTACCCTTCGCGCCGCGCATCAAGGCCGCGGGCGCGCTCCTGATCTGCCAGGTGCAGACCGAGGACATGGCGCAGCAGGCGCTGGACGCCGGCGCCGACATCCTGATCGCGCAGGGGACGGAGGCGGGTGGCCACGGCGCCTCGCGCACCACCATCGATATCGTGCCTGCGGTCGTCGATCTCGCGGCCGGCCGCGTTCCCGTGGTAGCCGCCGGCGGGATTGCCGACGGCCGCGGGCTCGCGGCGATGATGATGCTGGGGGCAACCGGCGTGCTGCTCGGCACGCGTTTCTATGCGAGCATCGAATGTGATGGCGACGAGGAGGCCAAGAAGCGTATCTGCGCCGCATCCAGCGGCAACACGGTCCGCAGCGTCATTTTCGATGTGTCGCGAAAGCTGTTCTGGCCGGCGCCGTTCACCGGGCGGGCCCTGATCAACGATCACGCGCGCCGCTGGATGGGCCGCGAAGTGGAGCTGATCCAGAATGTGGATGCCGTCGCGGACGAATATGCGGCCGCCCGGGCAACGGGCAATTTCGACGTCGCCGGTGTATTTGCAGGTGAAGGCGTCGGCTTGATCCATGATATCCCGAAGGCAAGCGAGATCGTCGAGCGGATCACGCTGGAAGCCGAGCAGATCCTCGAGGGACGCCGCAATTCCGCGACGATGTCGCGGGCGGCAGCCGCACGCTGACCGCAACAACAAACGAGCAAGAGAACATCATGTGGCCGGATCGCCGAATAATCGACCTGTTCAAAATCGAATTTCCAATCCTGCTGGCGCCGATGGCGGGTGTGATGGACGCCGATCTTGCGATCGCGGTGGCCGAGGGCGGCGGTCTCGCTTCCCTGCCTTGCGCGATGATCTCGCCTGAAAAGGCGCGCGAGCAGGTCGGCATCGTGCGCCAGCGCGTGTCGGCGCCGGTCAACCTGAACTTCTTCTGCCACCAGGCGGTCGCTGCCGACGCGGCGCGCGAGGCGAGCTGGCGCAAGCGGCTCACGCCTTACTACCGGGAACACGGGCTCGATCCCGCCATGCCCGTCAACGCCGCCAACCGCGCGCCGTTCGATGCCGCGTTTTGCGAGGTGGTGGAAGAGTTGAAGCCCGAAGTGGTCAGCTTCCATTTCGGCCTGCCGGAGGCGGGATTGCTGAAACGCGTGAAGGATACCGGCGCCATCGTGATGTCGTCGGCGACCATCGTGAAGGAAGCGATCTGGCTCGAGGAGCACGGCGCCGACGTCATCATCGCGCAAGGCGCGGAAGCGGGAGGCCACCGCGGAATGTTCCTGACCGACAATATCGCCGAGCAGCCCGGCACCTTCGCGCTGGTGCCCCAGGTCGTCGATGCCGTGAAGGTGCCGGTCATCGCCGCAGGCGGCATTGCCGACGGGCGCGGGATTGCGGCTGCCTTCGCGCTCGGCGCGGCCGGCGTGCAGGTCGGCAGCGCCTATCTGCGCTGCCCGGAATCGAAGGTGATCGCGCCGGCGCGCGCAGCACTCGCCCAGGCGATGGACGATTCCACCGTGATCACCAATGTCATGACCGGGCGGGCGGCCCGCGGCGTCGCCAACCGGGTGATGCGCGAGGTCGGGCCGATATGCCCCGATGCGCCGGCGTTTCCGCATTCGGCGACCTCGCTCGGCCCTTTGAAGCAGGCCGCCGAAAAACTCGGCAAGGTCGATTTCACCAACCTCTGGGCCGGGCAGGCGGTACGATTGGGCCGGGAAATGCCGGCCGCAGAGCTGACCCGGGCGCTGGCGGGTGGCGCGTTGGCACGGATGAGCCGGCTCGCGGGCTGAAAAGCGGGTTGTCGCCGCGGTTGCGGTGCAAAAGCGGCGTCTGCTATACGGCGGGTGAAGCTGAAAATCCCGTTAGAGGCCTTATGTAAATGTCGGTCGATGCCGCCACCGTCCGCCGTATCGCGCATCTGGCGCGGATCGCGGTCACGGACGCCGAAGTTCCGCATCTTCAGGGCGAGCTCAACGCCATGCTGGCCTTCGTCGAGCAATTGTCGGAGGTCAATATCGAGGGCGTCGAGCCCATGACCTCGGTGACCCCGATGGAGATGAAGAAACGGCCGGACGTGGTCAATGATGGCGAGATCGCCGACGATATCGTCGCCAATGCACCGGCGACCGAAGGTCACTTCTTCCTGGTGCCGAAGGTCGTGGAATAACGTAGCGTTTTCGAGCGAAGTGGGTACCGGTTCGCGTGAAGAAAACGCGTCAAACAGAAGATTGCTGCGAGAAGTCCGATGTGTCTGCTCTGCGACGATGAAAAGGCCTATCAGGCCTACATGAATTATCTCGACGCGATGGAGCGGCAGGGCAAGGCTGCCGACCCCGACAAGGCGATCGACGCCGTGCTCGACGAGCTCGAGGCGGCTGACCGTGAACGCGTCAAAAAAGACGACCCGGCCAACGACAAGACCCTGTCTCCGTTCTTCTGCAGCCCGATCAATAAATGACACTGTTGACATCGATGACGCTCGCCGAGGCCCGCGACGGCCTCGCGAAAAAGACGTTCACCTCGCTGGAGCTGACCGACGCCCATCTGAAGGCGATGGAGGCCGCGCGCTCGCTCAATGCCTTCGTGCTGGAGACGCCGGAGCAGGCGCGCGCCATGGCGCAAGAGGCCGATCGCCAGATCGGCAAGGGCGATGGCGGCCCGCTCGCCGGCATTCCGCTCGGCATCAAGGACCTGTTCGCGACCAAAGGCGTGCGCACTACGGCCGGCTCCAGGATCCTCGGCAATTTCGTGCCGACCTATGAATCGACCATCACGTCGCAGCTCTGGCGGGACGGAGCGGTCATGCTCGGCAAGCTCAACAATGACGAGTTCGCGATGGGCTCGTCGAACGAGACCTCGTGCTTCGGTCCCGTCGCCAATCCCTGGCGGCGCGAGGGCAGCAACACCACGCTGGTGCCGGGCGGCTCGTCCGGCGGCTCGGCGTCTGCGGTCGCCGCGCTGCTCTGCATGGGCGCCACCGCGACCGACACCGGCGGCTCGATCCGCCAGCCCGCGGCCTTCACCGCCACCGTGGGCATCAAGCCGACCTACGGCCGCTGCTCGCGCTGGGGCATCGTGGCGTTCGCGTCCTCGCTCGACCAGGCAGGACCCATCGGCCGCACAGTGCGGGACTCCGCGATCCTGCTGCGCTCGATGGCGGGGCATGATCCGAAGGACACCACGTCGGTCGATCGACCGGTGCCGGATTACGAGGCCGCGATCGGCAAATCCGTGAAGGGCATGAAGATCGGCATCCCCAGGGAGTATCGCCTCGACGGCATGCCGGGGGAGATCGAAAAACTCTGGAGCGAGGGCCAGGATTGGCTGAGGAAGGCGGGCGCCGAGCTCGTCGACGTGTCTTTGCCCCACACCAAATACGCGCTGCCGGCCTATTACATCGTGGCACCTGCCGAAGCCTCGTCGAACCTCGCGCGCTACGACGGCGTGCGCTATGGCTTGCGCGTGCCGGGCCGTTCGATCGGCGAACAGTATGAAGCGACCCGCGCCGAAGGTTTTGGCGCCGAAGTGCGCCGCCGTGTCATGATCGGCACCTATGTGCTTTCCGCCGGCTACTACGACGCCTATTACCTGCGCGCGCAAAAGGTGCGGACGCTGATCAAGAAGGATTTCGAGGACTGTTACGCCCGCGGCGTGGACGCGATTCTGACGCCTGCGACGCCGTCGGCCGCCTTCGGCCTCGGCGAGAAGGGCGGCGCCGACCCCGTCGAGATGTATCTCAACGACATCTTCACGGTGACCGTCAACATGGCGGGATTGCCTGCCATCGCGGTGCCTGCGGGCAAGGACGCACAGGGCCTGCCGCTGGCCCTGCAACTGATCGGCCGCGCCTTCGACGAGGAGACGCTGTTCTCGCTGGGCGAGGTGATCGAGCAGGCGGCAGGCCGCTTCACGCCGCCGAAATGGTGGTGAGCATGACGGACTTCAGAGCCACACTCTCCAGCGCGAAACCCGCGGACGGCGTGACGCCGCCGCTGGCCGCGCTGTGGTGGGCGGCCAAGGGCGACTGGGACGCCGCGCACAAGATCGTGCAGGACGAAAGCGATACCAGTTCCGCCTGGGTCCATGCCTATCTGCACCGCGTCGAGGGCGATCTTGGCAATGCCGGCTATTGGTACCGGCAGGCCGGCCAGCCCGTCGCGAAGGATTCACTGGACGCCGAATGGGAGCGGATCGTCTCCGCGCTGATCTGAGGGTTCACGGCAATGACGGCCAAGAGTATGACAGCAGCGAGCGGCAAGCTGATCAAGGGCGCGACCGGCGACTGGGAAATGGTGATTGGGCTGGAGGTCCACGCCCAGGTCACGTCGAGCTCAAAGCTGTTTTCCGGCGCTTCCACCGCCTTCGGCGGCGAGCCCAACAGCCATGTCTCTCTTGTGGACGCCGCGATGCCGGGCATGCTGCCCGTGATCAACGAGGAATGCGTCCGCCAGGCGGTGCGCACCGGTCTCGGGCTCAACGCGAAGATCAATCTGCGCTCGGTGTTCGACCGCAAGAACTATTTCTATCCGGACCTGCCGCAGGGCTACCAGATCAGCCAGTACAAGCAGCCGATCGTGGGCGAGGGCGAGGTCACGCTCGAGCTCGACGGCGGCAAGACCGCGACCATCGGCATCGAGCGGCTGCATCTGGAGCAGGACGCCGGAAAATTGCTGCACGACCAGAACCCGACCATGTCCTATGTCGATCTCAACCGCTCCGGCGTCGCGCTGATGGAGATCGTGTCAAAACCGGACATTCGCGACGCCGAGCAGGCCAAGGCCTATGTGACCAAGCTGCGCTCGATCCTGCGCTATCTCGGCACCTGCGACGGCGACATGGAGAAGGGGTCGTTGCGCGCCGACGTCAACGTCTCCGTGCGCAAGCCGGGCGGCGATCTCGGCACCCGCTGCGAGATCAAGAACATGAACTCGATTGCCTTCATCGGGGAGGCCATCGAACACGAGGCGCGGCGCCAGGTCGAGATCATCGAGGAGGGCGGGCAGATCGAGCAGGAGACCCGGCTCTACGACCCCAACAAGGGCGAGACGCGCTCGATGCGCTCCAAGGAAGAGGCGCATGACTACCGTTACTTCCCCGATCCCGACCTGCTGCCGCTGGAGTTCAGCCAGGCCTTTGTCGATGAGCTGAAGGCGAAGCTGCCGGAACTGCCGGACCAGAAGCGCTTGCGGTTCATCGCCGATCTTGCGCTCTCGCCCTACGACGCGAGCGTGCTGGTGGCCGAGCGCGAGAGCGCGGATTTCTACGAAACCGTGCTCGGCAGGCTCGCCAACCAGGCCCGCGACGGCAAGGCCGCGGCCAACTGGGTGATCAACGAGCTGTTCGGCCGCCTCAACAAGGAAGGGCGCACGATCACGGATTCGCCGGTGTCGGCCGCCCAATTGAGCGCCATCGTCGACCTCATCGGCGAGGGCACCATCTCCGGCAAGATCGCGAAAGACCTGTTCGAGATCGTCTGGCAGGAGGGCGGCGACCCTCGCGCGCTCGTCGAGGCGCGCGGCATGAAGCAGGTCACCGATCTCGGCGCGATCGAGAAGGTGGTCGACGACATCATCGCGGCCAATCCCGACAAGGTCGCGCAAGCGAAGGAGAAGCCGCAACTGGTCGGCTGGTTCGTCGGCCAGGTGATGAAGTCGTCCGGCGGCAAGGCCAACCCGCAGGCGGTCAACGACCTCCTTAAGTCGAAGCTCGGCATCTGAGCGCGCGCTCGCGCGTGCCATAAGCCGTCTCCTTCATCGTCGATCGAACGAAAATGAATTGCGAATCGTGCTCGCGCGATTCGCAACAGCGCCGCCGTCGGCGGGTCGCGCGTGCGCGCGAAGCCCGTTAACGATGAAAATATTTTTCTTGCAAAAATTTGAGACTCGGAGTCCACGACAGCGCGCGTCGACACGCATCGGCGCCTTGCCGGCGCTTCACTCACGTCGCGCGCACATCGCGCGTGGTTTTAAAAACGTGCTGAAACGCGGGATTTTCCTGCAATCTTGACATTCGCCGGCATCGACGGCGTCGGCGTTTTCGCATCGTGATTTCAGCGCGTCGCGTTGTTGTCGCGACAGACGCTGCGCGCGCACGCGTTTTGGTGCGTCAACACTTCCTTAAGCGGGAAGCTGTTTTTTTCGATGTGTTGGTGTATTCCGAATGGAGTGCATTTCGATTCCCGAGTGCACGCAGCGAATAAGCCATCTCACTAACATTAGGAGGGCAACATGGCTAAGAAAGCTAAGAAGGCGAAGAAGGCGAAGAGCGCAGTGAAGAAGACTGCGAAGAAGACCCGCAAGGTCGCGAAGAAGAAGTAAGCTCGCCTTGATCTGAATGCCGGCGGCTTTGTTGCCGGCACGTCATTTGGAGCGGAGCGGGTCGAACCCAACTCAATCCGAAAAGCTCCGAGCGACGCAAAGAGGGTGTCGGCGAGACATCAGGCCAAACGGCTGGATCGAACTTTGAAGGCGCTACGCGCCGATCGAAGCCGGTCCGGCAGAAGAAACAAGCTTTCTTCGCTCGGTGCGGACCGTTTGAAGTCCGCAATTTCATCGGCGACTTCTTGGTCGGTGGGATCTGGTCCTGACGTGTTCGCCGACGCCCTCGTTGCCGCCAGCGGCAGGTAACGCCCGGCGTTTCAATTCCCAACACTACCGTCTGCCGCTGTCGCTGCCTTCGTCCGCGCCTCCATCAACGCGCGGCAAGCCGGCATCTCCGTTGCGCCCAAGGTTACCCGTTTGCGAAACCCGCACGGTAAACTGTTCCCTAGCAACCTTCCAAAGCTCTCATCAATCGACGCTTTTTCGATTCCGCGGCCTCGCCTAGGGTCTGCGCGTTTACGCGCCATTCATCGCGACGATTAAACTGCCCTTCAAATTTGATCGGCCATGATCGCCTCACAAGCCGGCAACGGCGATGAGGCGTTGAACAAGATGGACGGGGCCGCGCGCGGGGGCGAGGCGGCCAATCATAATAAGGGGAGACGAAGATGTTTCAGGGTACGTTCGACATGGACACGGCGACGCCGGTGGAAGCAACCGCTATCCCCGACGTGCTGTTCGAGCGCGGACTTTATTGGGCGAGCGGCCGCTCCGGCGTCGTCAATCTTGTTGCTGCGCACAAATGGTTCAATCTCGCGGCGCTGAAGGGCCGCGTCGATGCCATCGCCATGCGCCGCGAGGTCGCCGAGCAGATGTCGGAGATCGAGATCGCCGCCGCCCAGCGCGAAGCGCGCGCCTGGATGACCGCGCACTGAACGACGGACATAAGTACTGCCGGTCTCGCGCCGTGCAGCGGTCGCGCGGAAACCACGGTTTTCCGTGCCGGCTGGTCGCTGACGACTAGAAGCTCGCCGTCGTGGAAGTGGCACGTCGTGTTGCTCGAAGCCGTCATCGCGTTCTTCAGGGTGATATTGCCGCCGGCGCAGCGAGTGACGGATCGCAAGTCCATCGACGAGGGCGAGTCCTCCTCGTCGGCAGCGTTGGAGTCCTTCCCCAACGAGCGCAGCGAGATCGGATCGGAGAGGCGCGCACGGACGACTGCACACGGGCAGCAGTGCATTCGCTGCCTCCGTAATTTCACGGAACCCGAATAAACCGCCGAGTAACGTTAAGTTGCGATGATCGTAGTCCTGGGGAACACACGTGCCTGATGGACGGAAGCAAGCGGCCGATCGCGATCGGCACGCCTGAGCGGTTGCGTTTGCCTTCAAGGCCGTGCGTCGGGTTGATCTGTGGTGGGGGTCCCTGATGGATATTCTGGCCGTTGTCGCTGTTCTGCTCATCCTTTTCTTTGCGGCAAGCTGGTCTTCCGCGCGCTCTTATTTCGCCAAGGGCCGGCTCGCCGGCATGGAGGAGGCGATGGGCGAGGTGATCCGTGGCATCCGCGCTCACTATGAAAGCGCAGGCCAGGCGCCTGAAGGCGTCGCGAAGGCGATCGAGGCGATCACGAGCTTCGTGCATGGTCCCTCGGCCGAGAAGGACATCCTGCGTTACCATGCGCGGCTCTGGACTTTCGGCGACGCCACGGGCTCTGCCTGTTGGCGCAAGGGGTTTGAGAGCTGTCGCCGGGAAATGTTGCCGCAGCCCGACCGTATCCGCCTCGACCTCAGGAGCGAGGATCTCCTGCATCTCGCCTCGCTTGCCCATCTCGGCTTCAAGAGGATGATGCCGAACGACCGCGGCATCGAGATGCTGCGCTTTGCCGGCGAGGACCAAGCTGTCGCCGTGGCGCGCGCGATCGAGCGGCTGGAGCACGCGATCCCGGCACCGCATCGCCCCGCGGGCCGCGCTTCCACGCGTCAATCCATGATTGCGCATTGGTGGCCGCCGGAGCGCAAGAGCGCGTGAGCGCATCTCGTTCAGCTTCCAAAATTCCACCACAATATTTGGCGAACGCGCAGCGATGCGAAGGCTTATTCTATCCGCTCTCTTTGTCGCCGCGGCGCTGGTATTTCTGTACGAGGCCGATCACGCCCACGCCCGGGAGCCGACTCGCTGCGGCTTCTGGAGCTCGATGGACGCCGGCATGTCCTGCCGATAAAGGGCCGGCGAGGTACGCTGCGCAGCGCCCTGGCGCGAAGGGCGAGATGCAAGCGCGTGTGCGCATTCTCACTCTCCGCCGCTGTCTAAGTAAAATCAGAATCCGTGTTGTGAGACGGTGAGACGTTCGCGTGAAGCGCCCGCGGACCCGGCTGACGCAAGCGCGGCCGTCGTCCTGTGCTAGCTGGGCGGCCTCATTTCGGATGATCCCTCATATAGGCTGCGAGCTTATCAAGCTGGGTTGCCAGACCGGAAAGACTTCGAGCGATGTTCGTCAGCATGACCGCGCATTCTTTGGAAACGTCAGGCCGTTGCGCCATGGATTTGTATTCGGCGGCCAGGTTCTGGCATTCCGCAGCGGTGAGCATCGCAGGGGCTCCTGAAGGACGCCGTATCCCTTTGAAACACCGAGCGCCCTTACGTTTGCCCCTTCCTTGCCAAAATATATGGCACATATCGAGAACATATGACGTCTGTATACCTAATAAGGTCTATGAACAAAATCGGGCATAGCGAACGGGTCGCGGCGAAAAGGCGGCGACTATGGTCATCGCCTCAATACAAATGCGGCCGTCCTGGATGGGCTCATAGGCGGCGAGATCTAGGATATTGCCGGCGGTAACTTCCGGACCCGGATAGCGGCGTGGCGTCCAGTTTATCTTGCTGTGTGCAGGCAAGCTGGATCGCATGCTCCAGGGCCTCCCCCTGGGTCAATATCTTCGGCCGCAGACGCCGGCTGGCATTGTCATTCCAATAAAAATAGATGCTCGACCGGCCGTCCGGGAAGGCGACCTTGAAGCTGCCGCAGTCGGGAGCGGCTTCGTGTTTGGCGATGCGTATGCTTGAAGGGCGGGTCGCATCGCCCTTTCGATGATCGCGATGGCCTTGCGTTGGTCGTCGATCCTGCGCTGGAAGTCGTCGCGCATCAGCATGGTCTAGCGTCGCAGCGACGTCAGATTGACCAGGGTTAACTGGTCCTGAAGCCTCGCCAGTTCGACGTATCTTTTTAGGCCCTTGATCCCTCTGCATGTTAGTGCTCCGGCTTGAGATATAGTGCGAACGTCTCGCAGCCGATCAAGTACCTGATTTTGATGACGTGATTTTGTGCTTAACGGGACGAAGGCGATGTCTGCGCCACGACCTGGATAACAATCCGCGCAACCTCAAGGTCCTAACTCCCTGCCGCCAGTGTCGTGGCTTACTCCGACGAAGATCGAATCTCTTTGAGCCCTCAGCGGGCCGATCGCCTAAAAAGTCAGCGATAGCGCACCCCGCCGACTGGCTTTCTTGTCGGATGTGCGAAAAATGGATTGGTCAGGCATTGCGCCGCGCGGCCCGAAGCCGACGCATTGCACTGAGGCAGCGATGTATAGCTGCAATCGATATTGGCGCCAGCGCGGCCGTAAGTTTGCAGGCAGACCGGGAAATTTGGATCGTAAGCCTGAGCTCGCGCCGGTGCCGTTGCCCAAAGCATTCCGATCGACAGACCCACTAAAGCCAGAGTGCGCATGTATCCAGATATAGGCTTTCCGGCGGTCTATTGCGAATCGAGCTTGTCCCGCTCCGCTCGAGCGAGCACCCGGTTCAATGACTTGACGAAGCCCCGACCTCGGAGGCGATACTGCTTCGACGTGAAGCGACAAAGCGCTTGTCCTGCGCAGCGCGAGCTCGAATGAGGATGGCGGAGACGGAGGGATTCGAACCCTCGATAGGGCTTTACAACCCTATAACGGTTTAGCAAACCGCCGCCTTCAGCCACTCGGCCACGTCTCCGGTCAGGCCGATATGCCCGACACAGCGCTAAGCCGCAAGCCAGATGTCGGGCAGTGCGAACGCTTTGGTGCACATTGATTCTGGCGCACGTGGCGGCTTGAATCGGTCTGCCATTTTCTGCGTTGATGAGCGTGTTGCGGCCTCGCCGCCGGAACTCATCTTAGGCCTGAAAATAAGGGGCCCCGCGCATTCCAGCGGCTGGTCCGAACCGGGGGACGGTCGCTGGTTGGCGCGCCACGGCAATCGGCTATCGGCACATATTAAAAGTGTGCCTCTTATTTTGCCCGTCGCCTGTGGATATTTCTGAAAACAATCCATCAAGACAATGGCTTGAATGCCCGCCAGCGCCCATCTGCGGCGGATCCGACGCGCATCGATCGCCGGCAAACCCGCGCCAAAGCAGCGATCTTCACGACCTAGAATCGCGCTTCCGTGCAATCGATTCGACAGGGCCTGAACTGGCGCGAAGGGGATAAGTGGCGCTCGCGCCTGCTTTGGCGCTGCCAGCGGAACGAAAAGTGACGCCAAAAAATACCAAGCAAAAACAATAACTTGCGAAAAGAGCTTGATCACGGTCACGTGTTATTTGTGCAACACCCGTCCAAAAACGCGCTTAACCGGGCCTTTCCAAGCGGTTCCTTTGTTGCGTGTGCAATGCCCTTCGGTAATTGTGATGGAGCGACGGAGGGGGGCATCCCGAGGTCGTCCCGTTTTAGGTGGTTCGCTTACGTTCCTCGCGTTCTCGCGGGTGTGCGA
>Ga0134128_10005075_pt1 | contig 15978 bp, 27 predicted proteins | sample KB31754_FD_96462 | JGI IMG/M metagenome (GOLD analysis project Ga0134128, IMG submission 96462) | Terrestrial soil microbial communities with excess Nitrogen fertilizer from Kellogg Biological Station, Michigan, USA - KB3-175-4 | ecosystem: Environmental > Terrestrial > Soil > Unclassified ...
AGTACCTTTCATGTCCCTTCTTACCTTCTCTTTACTAACTAAAAGTAAGCCGTAACCGGTGACAAATAAGGCCCGCGTCTCCAGTTCGCGGGCCTCATTTTGGGCGGAATTTATTCGGGTAGTTTTAGAACCAGTTTTTGCCCCTTACCCAATCCCAGCGTATCATACCGCCGATTCATTTCGTAATGTTCCGCGCATCCGTTTGCCCAATACAGATACGTGGTTTGGAAATCGTATTCGGCCAATTTGCCGACGCCTTTAGCGTGGCAATAATCGCACACTGGTAGGTCTGCTACGAGGACGTATTGATGGCGGCGGCTATTGCGATGAGGGTTGGTTGCTTCGTTGTTCATTTCCATACCAGTAGTATCGCCTATCTCGCCCATCTTGTCAACCCCATTTCCCAAAATAAACGGGGACAATTTAGGCCTACTTTTGCACCATTGTTTTTAGAAGAAAAGTTGTTGCCGATATATGGTGCTCATTGCACCATGCTGTTAGGCTAGGATTCCACACCCCGTTTATAGAGATATACCACGTCCCAACATTGTCACAATTTTCCCGATGGCATTTTGCAACGGATTCGCGTACACTACTAACCGTCATTATATACACGTTATTTTTGCACCTTGCCAGTAGGGCCAAATAATCGCGGCCGTTTCGTGTTCGTTTCTAGCATGTATTCTTCCAACCGCAGAGGGTTTAGTTTTTCGTAGAATGTTATTGGCATTGCTAGGTTGTGTTCGCGCCCCCATTCGATAGCTTCGACCGCATGATTATCGCAAATTCCCACGCGCGTTTTATCTGGAAATTCTAGCAACACTCTAGCGATTCTAGTGCAATTCTCTACTTCGCACATACTATTTGACACGGGACAATTTCCCTTCATTATCGCGTTGGAATCGATGGGCGGCTATGATGCTTTGTTTTGGTAGTGGTTTGCGCGGAATTAGATTCCGCATTATCTCGGCAAATTGCAGCGTGATTTCGGCGCAGTTGTAGCAGTGTTGTAGCGAGAATATTACGAAGACGTACCGCTCATCGTAGCTACCCGGTATATCGCCAGTAAGCGCGCGATAATGGCTATCTCTCGCGCTAGCATTCATTCCCATTCTATCCGACCTTTTCGCCCATTAGTATCGGTTAGAGTAATGCTGTTACTAGCGGGTTCTGGTTGTATTGTTAGCCCGGTAAAAACTATCGCACGATGGTAAGCGCAAGAGTAATGATAGAGTTTGCGATAGCCGCCAATGTAACTAACAAATTCGTACGTGCTAATTTCGTTGCACGCTGGCGTCTCGCAATTCGCTAGTTGGCTAGAAGGGCTCACTATAATTATCGCCATTTTCGTTCTCTCCAGTTTTACTCGCTCGTTTGAGAACCGATAATTGATGCGGGTATAGGTTTGGATACTGAGTGTAGTTGCAGCGATACCAGTTACCAACCCCGCACCTATTAGTTATTCCGCCTTATTTTCACCCCCTGCGGCCGCATTCTTTCGCGTGCTAGTAGGCGCGGGTTCCGCCGGGTATTCTTTCGCGCTACCAATGTTGTAAGTCTTTTGCCCATTTTCCAGCGGAATGGATTCGATGATGCAAGGACCGAATACTGTATCCGGATTCTTGCTCATAACTGCAAGAATCTGCCCGAATACTTCATCCCGCATTGTGTTACCCTGAAAAAACAGGATGAACTGTTCGCCCGTAGTATTATCGACGCAATAGATACGCCATGTGGTAGCGTTCATTCCGCCGAATTTGTTACCCTGACTATGGGAGATATTAGTGATATCAAAAGAATCCGTAACGTCGCCAGCCGATTTTACGGCATATTTCGGCGCTACAGTTTCGATATCGATGCGATTCCTAGGCAATTGGTAATCCTCTCGTTTCACGCCCATTTGGTAAGTTTGTTAGGCTGGTAGTGTGGTCGATTACTACCAGCCATTTTTACAACCCCGTTTATTTTGCAGTTTCTTTAGACATCTCCAGTTCACGAATTTCGGCGCCAGTCATTGGGCGGTCTACCTGAAATCCAACAACTGCCTTACCGTTCATCATACCACTCCGCACTTGCGCGATTAGGCGTAATCTGGTAGCTGCACGACTAATGCGGAGTGCTGTACCGCGCGGAGTATCGCCGGGTTCGACCTCTACTAGAAAGGCCTTGCCTAGCGGCGAATTTTGGAGCATGGTTTCATATTCGAGCATTCGCGCGCTTACCGCGTTGTTGCCGGATTTTCCCGCTCCCGGGAGTTTGTCGATTGCAATCGGTGTCAGATTTAGCATTGGTTTTTACCTCCTGATAGCATTATCGCACGCGGGCTAGTTTCGCGTCAACCCCCTATCGAAGGTCATTTACGTCACCAATCCAAATTTTACCAGACTCCTGTTGTAACCACGCGAATTGATGCCCCGTTAGGCTAGCTACTGCTAACGCGAATTCTTCATTGATTTCACGCAAACTTGTACGGATGTCTCTTCGCTCGCAACGGAAGCTAATAATATGAGTAGCTTGTGAGATAGCAAACCGCGTAGTTCTAACGGGCCGCTGCATTCCACATACTACGCTAATTCCGCGCGAACGTCCTTGAGTTAGTAGTGTGTCTATTTCGTCGGCCATTCTTAGGCGTTCGGTGATAAAGAATAGTTCGTCGTAATAAATGCACCATCCACCTTCACGCCATACAACATCGCTGGCCCGCCGAATTTGTAACGCCTGATTTCCGCGCGGCGGGTCTGGAAATAGTATGAATTTATGTTGGGTAACTGTTGACGCGCGATAGAATTGGGTGGCTGTAGTGAGTGATTTACCGGGCAGTGTTTCGTGTCTATCGGCCTTAGTTCTTACGGATAGTACGTGATTACGCGCACGCAATAATTGGGCGCATAGCGTAGTTTTACCGCTACCCGTATTGCCGATAACTGCTACGTGCTGCCCCTGCTCCCACCGAAACGGTAATTTCATACGGCATTACGAATTCCACTTCGCGCTTGCGCGTTCGGCGCAAGGCCGTCGTCAACTGTTTCGTACTGCTGATTTTCGGGGTAATAGTTTTCAGCATTCTGCTCCGCAAAACGTAGCGCGTCTTTTATTTTATCTTCCATACCCTCATTGCGGAAGCTAGGAATGATGCCGTGATTTTGCAGTCTAGGAATCGCGATAAGCGCAACCGCCTTTATCAACAATACATGGGGAGATACGCCTGCCGCTTTCTCAAGCCAATTAGATATTCGTTCGGATGCCGTACATTCGGCCACCAATGCATCCGTTAGCATATCCATTTCTTCGTCTTGTAGTGTATCCTGTTCGGATACCAGCGTTAGCGCCAGATTTCCCATTGCAACAAGTGCACTACATTGTTCTTTATAGAACGTCTTCGTGCGGCGTCTAGCACGCGCTTTAGGGGCGGCATCTTTACCCGACGGTTTTACATCCCATTCAATATCGGCCATTTGACGTTATTTCCTTCCGCCGAATAGTGGACGCTCTAAAAAGTGCGCGCGCGATGGTTCGATTTCTGGCTCCTCTACTTCCACCATTTGGTTATCCGATTCATCGCCTACGGCGGCTTCGCCACTAGTTTCGGCGGCTTCGATAGCCGCTTCTGTAGCCGCTTCGGTAGCTGCTTCGGTGGCGGTTTCAGTAATGGTTTCTGCTTCGGTTAGTTCCTCACTAGTATCGACCATTTCTTCGGCCGCTTCGGTAGCTACAACTGCGGCCTGCGCCGATAGCGCCGCCGCGTCGCGAATAGTGCTGCTCACCGAACGCAATTCTTCCAGCGTCATTTTGAGGTCTGATTGTGCTTCGCGTACTTCGCCTAATGCGTCGCGAATCATAAGGCGGATTAGTTCAACTTCTCCAGCGTCCATTGTTACCCTTTCAATTGAATTGTCGCGCTTGCGCGTTCGCCGAGACCGACATTTCACGTTATTGTTTGTCCTGCTATTTCCCATTCGCTGCTATCTAACCAATCGTCATTTCCTCCCATTTCGTCCATTAGCATCCTAAGATTTTTCAATTCTGGCGCGGCCGGATTGTACGGCTCATTTGGCCCATCAACGTCAATTGGTGGTAATAACCTAATCCAATCGCTGTCAATAAGGTCATTCCAGTTTGGCGCTTTAGTCCCATTACCACCGAATTTTATTCGTTTAGTCGCTGGTAACCATCGACGCCAATATTTGGTTATTCCGTCGGTTAGTCCTAACGCTAATCCGTAGCCGATAAATTTGGTTTCTTGTACCTCATAAATGCCGCCTATTTTCGATTCGTGCCATAATTGGCATAGGTTCGCATAGAGCATCTGGCGGGAGCTAAAACCGCGCGAACGCCGGATGTCTATAGGTGTACAGTATACACCGGCCTGTACCACGAGTAAACCGGCCTCAACCGCTTTGCATTCAAATTCGCCTATATCGTTACCTAATTTTAGCTCCGCTTCACGTGTAGTAATGATACCATCTGTAGCTATTGTGAGTACTTCACCATCGTTGAATTGGCTCATTACTCCCATCATTTTGGCGCGGCACCACGCTGTAATAAATCCGGCGTAATAGTAGTTTTGAAATGGTGGCGCATAATTTGAGTCGGTTGATTGCGCAAATTTACCGTAAATGCTGTTCAGTGGGTACTTTAGTACCCGTTCTCGTTCGTCGCCAGCTTCGCGATAATGCTGGCGCAATGCATAGATATTGCGTATCCAATTCAAGCCTAATTCTGTGCCGCGTTTTGGACGAAAACGCCACGTTTCTAATACCCTGATTGCGTAACCGGATTGTTTCGCGGCCTCTACTTCGATTCCGTGATACCATCCATTACCTTTAGTCGGCCATAATACATGACCCTTAGAACGGTAGGGGAATGGCGTAAAAAACTTGTTTTTACTGGCGTCAATATTGGGCTCCCATTCGACACGATAGAGTGTATGCTTACCGCGCTGATAGCCGTCAAAATGTTCCCACGCACCACCTTGCAAATTAGGCAGCTCTAAACATGCGGCCGGATAGGCGCTCCTGATATCGTACTGATAAGTGGCGCGCTGTTGGTAACCTATTCCGAACGTCTCTATCCTGCCACCAAAATAGCTAGCTAGTATCGCGGGTTCGACATCCGGATAATCCTCCAGTAATTCTTTCACGCCATTTTCTTTCATTATGGCGCTTGCTACACTACCCGCGCCATACCAGCTACTAATGCTGATACCGCAATCTGCTAATAATGCGGCTAATTTATCCATTAGTTGTACCAACAAATCACACTCGCGGTAACAGTACTTGGTGATAGCATCTAGCTCATTCTCGCGAAATACGTTACGCTGATTTTTCATCTCTTCAATCTGATTGACCTCATTATCGCGGCCAATTTTCCAACTACGTAGAGCGGCTACAAATGAGGATTGAAAGAACCGACTACAATCCCACCATCTAGCGACGCGAATTGTACGCCATTCGCGGCCGCGTTGTGCAGCTTTTTTCTTGCTATGAACGCCTATCGGCATCCAATAGCCCTCGCTAATTGTCATTAGCCGATTTGGTAGGTATTTGATTCGGTAACATTTGTGGTTATCTGTAGCGCGGAATGTAACCATCCCTTCGACGCGTAGGCGCGCTAGTTCGTGCTCCTGTAAATCACGAAGAATCATATTTACATCGTAATTGGTATAGAATCCTACCAATACAGAATGATTGTATTTTGTCGGCCAATTCGCACGTCCCCCGTTCGCCCGAACATTACGAGATTTTGGTATCAGCCCCCGTTCTGCTTCGTCAAGAATAAAGTCTAAACATTGGCTGGTAGATAAACCGCCATCATCCGTACAATGAATTTCATTCTTACTGCTACTAGCTAACAGAATATAATCGTGTTTGCCCGCGCGTTCATCATCCGATTTCGCGCGCGTAATTCCCTCACCATCCAACGCTATAAAATTCGGAATCTCACTCATAATCTATTACCGCGATAATGGTATGGCGGTATCGTTCCGCCGCTGCTTCGCCAATTTGCGTCAATCCGAACGCGTGCAAATATCGTACGAATGACTTCTGATTATGCCGCGCATTGATGAGTTTAGTAAACAATGATTGAAACTCGCTCCTAGGTAGTTGCGCTTGTAAATCGTATGCGCGCACACCTAAACTCGTACCATGTTCGGATAATGCTACCCGATCTTTCATCTCGCTATAGTAGCGCCTCATTCTGTCTTTGAAATTGGCTAAACCACCCATTGACGTTGCAATTTCGCGTTCGCGTTTATCCGATATTTTAGCCTGCGCACGCCTAGCTTTCCTGATTGATTGCATTTCATTTCGCGTTACTTTTAGTCTGGTAGATTCCTCTTTTAGTTTTTCTCTATACCGCCTATCTCGCTCTAATTGTTTTTCGTGCTCGCGTTGCCGCCTACTAATGCCGCCAATATTTCCGCTCCGTCGCGCGGCTCGCTCCGCATCGGTTAGTCGTTTGCGTGCCACCTAGTCTATCTCTAGATATGCCGCTACAAACCCCATATTTGTAGGGCAAATAACATTGATAATATTAGGTAGGCTAAAATTCCCCAATCCGTGCGGGTCGCTATCGCGCGTTAGAAGATATGTTACTACCGCACCCGCTGGAACATTTACAGTAGCAATCTGTAATGTACCTGCGCCGTAATTAGTAACGGCGCTAAAAATGACTGATAAAGCGCCGCCCGTAATGTTTTCAAAGACGAATGTAACGGCCTTTAGCTCATAGCAAAATACCCAAAATTGCCCGGACGAAATGGTGGGCACCTCTTCACCAATTAACATCTTTAGTAAACCAAACTCATATTTACGCTCGTTGGAGCGGCCATTGTTATGATGATAATTTCAAAACTTGTATTAGCAGGAAAATTTCTATCTATATGTATATGCGGCTGGCCAATTACTGACCCACCACCAAACATTACAGTAAATCTATATGACCATGTATTAGATATTGTATCAGACGGCACACTACATATTATAGCCGCTTCACTAAAACCAACCCCTAATACATGTACAGGAAAGTAGATATCAAATCCCTCTATATCTACTGGAAATGTTCCAGACAGCGCGTTGTTTACGCCATTACTAGGCCCAGTTAGTAATTTTGTAATACTACCATGACTAATTACCGGATTATCTTGAATACCGCTACTTGGCCCGAAAATTGAATCGGTAAAGGTAGCGACCAATTGACCTACGGCCGCGGCCGCTTGTGGTTCTAGTCTACCGGTAGGCGCTTGGTATACAATGCTCGCACTACTTTCGCCTATTGGTGCGAGCACCATTTGTACTGTGTATGGGAGTACAAATGTATTTTCATTGGGAAAGTACCAGTAACTGTTACTCTCATTTTGTACTACACAAGATTGTGCGCGGAATCCTAATTGTTCGTTTGATGATTGTCCCGCATTTAGAACGATAGTTTTTTGCATAGTTTGGGCTCGACTAATTGTACATGCCTAGGCGCTCGCCTACAAGTGGTTTAGTTGTCCCTACACAAAATGGGTAGCTTATGATGGGTAACCGTCGCTTATTAGGTTAGCCGCTTATTGGGTTATAGCCGCTTACTATACGTAAGCGTTACGGGGCTAGGAACCACAATGCTACTCCCAATCGTATCGTATTAGATGGCTGCAATAATGCGAGTATTCCTACGCCAATTAGTGACGCTAATAGTAAGCGCGTTAGATGGTCTGATTGTTCTAGTTTTGATTCTAATTGGTGGTACATCTAGCCTACACCTAAGAGTGGGAGCGAGCCGCCGCTAATTGGTAAGGCGTCATTGATTGCTACTCCAAAACAAACATTATTAGCCGTCGAAAATGTCCAAGTTATTATAGGAGTACTTGACACTTCTGTATCAAATTCGGACCACGCGTTAGCTACTGTAAACGACCAACCGGGTGTCCTACCCGAAATTACGACAGTATGGGGGAAACATATTGTCATTGCAACGCAAAGTACGGCGCCAATAGGGTTCCAAGGCGCCGGATTATTACTCGTACCGCCGTTCGTATTATTACCTGCCGCTAAAGCATTGACGGGATTGGCGGGATTATGCCCCCTGATCGTTCCAATCATTACAGCACCGGCATTAGCAAATGTTAGTGATGGTGCTGTAGCACCGCGTTGTATCAACGCAAATCTACCAGTAAAACCGCCAGTAGTCGATTGTGTCTTTAGAGAAGTCCAACCCGTAGCTAATGTAGGTATAACGCCATTGCTGCCCGTACCCGATGCGAGAGCTATTAGCAGGTCGCCCGGTAACGTCCCGGCTGGTTCTGTACCAACACTAGATGCCGAATAACTAAAGCCGATTGGTGCAGCGCCCATTCTTAGACGTACACAAAATCTACTACAACATCTCCCGCGCCAATTGCTGTAGCATCATTATCGGCTTGTCCGCCCGTCAACGCAAATCCCAATCCAAGCGGAAATGAAATGGGATATGTCGGTACAAATACTAAACCACCCCCAAAATTAGCTCCCGCACCATTCGCCGGAATTGGAATATTCATTACTGGCGTATCTGTACCCGGAACTGGCGCTGTAGCTTTATTGAAAATCTTTAGGAATCTTAGTGCGGCATTTTGATTGATTACGATAATACCCGCTAAAAGACGCGCGCCCGCGGCTACCAAATTCGCATTAGTTGACGCCAAACTAATAAGATGGTATGGCGTCGTACTAGGTAATGACGCATTAGCCGAAACTGTACCGCTAACTGGTTGCGTCGCCGGAAAGTTATTTACCGCTACACTACCACTAACTGGTTGCGTCGCTGGAAAATTCTCCACCTTTACAGCAACATCTCCAGCATCCAATGGGCCGACAATAGTGGCATTGACATCCGTACCAGTCCCGCCGCCTGCTGGCGGGACAATTACTGTAGTAGGCGCTAGCGGCTTGTCGCCATATACGAAGATTGCAAAACTCGTCGGGTCTGCTACCGCCGGTTGTGGGAAATCTACTGGCGCTAGAAATTCGATATTACAGGATTGTGGTTTTATCTCAAAATTGACGTTGAGATTTACCGTTGCTGGCGGCACGAAAATATTCGCGTCGCGTAGATACCACCAATACTTAGTTGCATTGTGTACCGTTACCGCCGCCGCCGCAAATCCTAATTGTTGCTGTATTACATTGCTACCAGCATAGGCTAATACTGTACGTTGTTGTGTAGAGACTAATGGTATCTTATCTCTATCTTCAATCAATTGCGGTCGCAATGGATTAGGGATTTCGTCTATACGTGGGATTATAGGCCCATTCGATTGTCCCGTTACCATTATCAACGATGAATCGTGGCGATTGTCTATCTGTTCTGTTACCGCCATTCGGCCCGGCGGTAGTACCTCGTAATCTGTCATGCCAATTCTCCTGCGCGCTTGCGCGTTTATCGCTATGCGACCAATTTTGCAGCCGTGGTTGCCATTCTTGCGCCACTACTTCCGGAATTGTTACCGCCCATATTCGTGGCGAATAAGTAGGCGCCGATAAGCATAATTGTTGCGCCGGATAGAATAAAGAACAAACGAAACCAAGTGTGCGGATTTACCAACACCTTTACCCCTCCCGCTATCGTCGTAAAAAAGTTGCCTATTGGCGCGAGAGAATTCGTTACCGCATTGGTAACCGGGTCGGTAACTCCTGTTACAACATTGACAATACCGCCTACTACCGGAATTCCTCCGCCACCATTATCTGGCGGAGTAGTAGTACCATTAGCTACTGGCGTACTATTACCGGGGCTAGTAGTAGGCGCTGGTGGAATAACATTTGTAGGCGTCACACTCGTTACCTCATTTACTGCCTGTTCTGCTACGCTAAAAGATTTCAGATTCTGTATCGGTAAATCGGCTGCCCACGGTTGCCAATTAGAACCGCCATTACCTAACAGATACGCCATACGCAAATTAGTTAGCGGATCTTGTAATGCTAATACGGCGTCGGCCTTTGTTCGTACATTGTATCCCAATGATTGTAGTTGTTGAATGCGGCCATTTAGCAAATCGCCATACAGATTTATCTGTCCTAATCCGATGCTATAATCGCCCGTGTCTGGACAATCATTTATAGCGTCAGTTGCCCACCCGGATTCGTTTCCAGTTATAGCGGTAATATTCAACAATGCATTACCGCTAAAACCGGCCTGTTGCGCCAATCGAACAACCGATTGTGGCGAAATATGTTTCGTTGCTGTACTACTGCACGCCATTAGGCATAAAACTCCTGGGTTTTAGTTGGGGGTTTTAGTTGTTTGGTTTAGTTCGGTACTTTACCGTAGCGTTAGCGAGTGAGTTAGCCGCTTCACTAATCTGTTCCGCGAACAATGCGAGCGCATTAGCAACATCCCATAGCGACGCATTTAGCGCGTCATCATATTGCTGCAACGATTCCGGCGTCGGCTCATTCGGAATTGGTTCTGTAGTGGGAGTAGTGCTAGCCGCCGATACGCTAAACGATTCCAGATACTTATCCGGATTAGTAAGCATGTCATTAGTCCAGCTACCAAATTTCGCCGCGTCGCCGCGCTGCCAAATGTTGATATCGTGCTCTAGATTTCGCAACCATTGCGCGTTTACCGCGTCCGTACCAATACCGACTAGTAGCGTCCGTAAAAATGGGAAATTCCCATCGTCAATTGTCGCCACTGTTGCCGCTACACCTTCAGCCAATGTTTCGTAATCTTTTACGCCGGCCGAATTGTAATTTGTACCGCCAGTAAAAGACTCTTCCGTGTCAAACGGATTGTTGCGCGCGCTACTTGCTTCCCAATGCGCGAAATTGGCGCAAAATGTTGCGAACGCTTGCGGCATTACTGCCTCATTGAATAGCGCGCTCCAAAGCGCGGGAGCAAAATTGGGGATATCTTGTTCACCATTTGCCAGTTCGGATTCGGGAATCATTTGTCACCTATCACTTTCATTTTGGACGCTTTTAGCCGATTGTGGGAATGGCTCTAGGGGGCGCTGTAGTGGCGCTGGCGAGGTTTTACCCCCCTCGCCAATATGATTGTATTGGCCGACTCGCTTCCGCGCCACCTTGCCAATTCCAGATTCGCTACTTGACGCGTTATTTGAGGTTTTAGTAGACATAATCATAGTCGTCTGGTAGGCGGTATGCGTGTCAATTCCTGCATGTTTCCAGCTTGCGCGGCCAATTTTTGCCCTACTCATACGCCTACTTTTCGATATGCTGATAAATCAACATTTCGCCCAAATACTGCTTGCGTACTAGCCGCGCTACCATTTGCGACTACTGGCCCACCTAATTGTACTTGTCCCGGCCCCGGAAATTCTGCGCTGCTACCACTACCAACACCTATACCGCCCGGTTTCGACGGTACTGTTGGGTCATATGTGCTGACACCCGGAATCGTTACCCGTGGCGTCAATACTGGCGCATTGTTAGCGCCATTATTTATAGTTGGTTGCGGTGCGTCATTATTATAGGGTATGGGAGTCCAACTAGGGGGCGGAGTAGTCGCCAAAGTAGGCGCTGGATTAGTGATGTAATTGTTTGTAGTACCTCCCTGATTGGCGGCTATAGCCGCTAATACTGTTTTATTATTGTCGGCCTGTTGTGCAAGAATCTTCTCTAATTCTGTCTCTAAACTAGACAGGTCTAATCCTGTACCGCTACCACTACCAGAACCGCTACCAGTATTTGTAGCTGCTCCGCCAGTTTGATCCGGTACTCCTGTAGATATATCACCAGTTAACGGCGCTTGCTGTTGACTACCAGATTTCGTAGCTTTACGCATTTTTATAAACGCTACTACACCAATTCCTGCGCCGCCAATAGCGCCATATCCCCATAGCGGTAATGGCCCGGCTTTTTTATTCCAGTCAATGCCTGCAAAAGTACCCATCTAGGTTTCGAGCCCTTCAAAGGCCGATTTGAACACGGCTGGAATATCCGACTTGCCCGGAATCTTATCGATATAAATATCGTACATAACAAACCCACATTGTTCGTACCAATACGCCAAACTAATAAGCGCGCTGGAAATGCCGATTATAAGCGCCAATTTTGACAGTCTACCCATATAAACCTCGCGGTACTGTAAGCGTTGGAATCGCCGGATTTACGCCGTGCTGTATGGATTGTGGTAGAGCCTGCACAATCGTAGCTTTACCCGCGCCACGATAGTAAATTACCGGCCGCTTTAGTATCAGCGTCTCTGTACCACCATTCGGGATGCCGAATTGTGTTTCGCCCATAATACTCCCGAAAAATGTTGTCGGGTCTAGATGCGCATTGAACGTCCAACCAATACGCATAGGAATACCGCGCAATCCAAAGTATAATTCGTCCTCAGTATGTTGAGGTTGCTCTACTCCGCGATTGTTCGGATGAGTTTGCCAATGGCTATGTACTCCCGCCCACGCTGGCGTATCATCTAATACGGCGTCGTGTTGGGCGGAAAGTATTTCATCATTCAATGGCGCGCGCGGAATTTCTTGGGCTGGCCCGCGCATCATTACCGCATCAATTACTCTATGTCTGATTGACATTCTTACCCCCTATTTTCAACCGGAAAGTGTAGCCGCTTTGATGACTCCACTAAATGCGTTACCAGTTGAGGTAATAATCGCGCTGGTATTTGTCCCGCTCAGGATAGCCCTACTACCCAATCCCACCATTAGAGCCAATCCTATAACGCCCCAAAATTCGCGTACGTTCATACATTTACTCCTAACGATTGTAATGCCGATTGAAAATCGTTCCATTTTGATAAGGTCAATCCACCCGCAATAGTCCACCCTAATAGATTGGCGGCTTTAGACGCATTACCGCCCGCTTCCGCCATACCTACTAATATCACGGCTAGCGCGCCATAAGCAAATAACCATTGGGTGGCAGTATTCATGGGCTAGTTGTTTGCCACGGATTACCGCTAGTAGGCGCTGGTGGTTGTGTTGTTGGCCCTTGCGAACCTGTATTGAATGGCGTTTGTGATGGATTAGGCGTAACTGTTTGATTACCCGGATTGATAACTGGCGCTACTCCGCCAGAACCGATAGCCGCAGTTGGATGCGTCCCACTAGATAGAAACACTACCCAATCTCGTAATTTCCCAATTCCGCCGCCAGCAAATAGCGTAAAAATACCGATATAAAGAACGGCAATTACTGTACTCGTTTTCTGCACGGATTTTACGTCGCTATCTTTTGGGACAATGCCCACCAAATAATGACGCCCCCAAACATGATTAGCAGTAAACCGAATGTCATGGTTTTGTACCGCCAGTTTGTTCGGCTTGTTTGTTGAGTGTATCGGCTAGCGAATTGATAGTGTTCTGTTTCGCCAGCGATTCACCATTCAATTGTGTATGCACCTTTGGCAGTTGTTTTAGGGTAATAAATCCGGCAAATACCGCGCCGATAATGCTGGTAATAGCCCCCGATACGGCCGCGATAATTATGACCCAATCTTGAACCGCCATTAGTGATATAGTCGCTTAGTAGTGGTTTTGTGTTTAGCAGTACCTTTACGCACAATTTTCGTTCTATTTCCGATTTTAGAATTATTCGCTTTCGCGATTTGTTTGTGCGGCATTTTTACATAGCCTTTTTAGTAACGAGATAATGCCCGACGATGTAGTAGCCCGCTACTACACCAATGAGCAGCAGAATGGTATCATTTGTGTCCATTACTTACCCGCCATCTTTGTTTTGTAATAATACGCAAATCCCGCCCCAATAAGCGCGCCAATCGCGAGATACTTGTACGCCATTTAGAATTGCCTTTCTTTGGTGAGAATATAGAACGCCGCAATAGCAACAGCAATAAGCATGAACGCGCTACCGCCAATTTTAGCCGTCGCACTTGCGCCACCTGCGCCGATATTTAGCTGGCCATTAGTTGTCACAATACCATCCAATCCCGCGCCAATACCACTATGCAATACTGGCCCGGATTGTGGTACAGCCGCGTTTGTAGCTGGCGCCATACCAGTTAGCCTAATATAGTCGTTCCTTGACATCGCCATTAGAAACCTACCTTTCGCGCTTACGCGTTGATTTCATCTAGGATGCCAATGGGCGGCCGACTAGTCCAAGGTCGCTTGTGATGATATAAAGCGAGTTATTGGTATTCCCAATAGCCGACGGATATTGAATCTGGAATTGTGCGCGACTAATTGCCTGCGTATTGTACCAATCCTCGCCAATCTCGTTACCCGCATGAGGGGCGAAATCGTGCAGCGAATCGTATACCAATACACCGTTATCGGAATCGAAACCGAAATGCTCATACATCTGAGCTTTACGATACCAATACGGCTCATTGAAGTAATTCGTATCGCCAATACGCAAGTTGATTGTCGCGCCAGCCATTGCAGTTTCGGCGCTGGCTCGCGAACCATTGACTCGAAATACCAATGCCCAATAGCGTACCGTATTACCGATTCGGTCGATAAGGTGGTTTACTAGGCTATTGCCAATCGGCGCTGTTTCTGCAATTGATTGCGTATGGAACTGTACAGTACCATAGCCGCTAGGCACAATCTCATTTTGACCCGCCAATCCTTGCAGCGGCGGAACCGAATAATTTTCGTTAATTCTGTCCAATTCAATAGGCGGTAGCGTAGTTGGTGCAGTTGAATAGATGTTCGTGCTCGGCGCGATATCCGTACGAAGCTGATACCGCTGGCTCCTATCCTGATTGCCCAAAATACCCAAAAGAGTACGCCGATTCAATCCAGCCGGTACGCGCATCATACACTGGAAACTACCGCCGCCACCTACCGCGCCAGCCGTACTAAATGTAAGCGCACTACTACTCAACCAATTGTTAGCGTAATTGGCGTCGTATTGATTAGCCAATTTTAGGTTGTATCCCTGCAGGTCACAAAATGGGCCTGTCGGGTCGCCGCACTGTACCAACTGATACGCGCTATATGGCGCATCTTCCGCAAATGCTACTGTAGCGGCATTACCCGTTGCAGTAGCGAGCGCGCGAAGATACATGCCGTAAAGGTAGCCGCTACCGCCTACGGCATTGATAACCTGCTGTTGTGCGGTTGTAATTGTACCGTTGAAAGTGTAGTCAATTTCGCTACGTTCGCGCGTCGCAATACGAAACGGAACTAGAGCTTGCCCACTACTAGGACTGGTATCTACAGCCGGAATTGGTGCTGTTGGAGATTGACTCATCCTACTAAACTCCCTATCCCACTACCGACCGTACTAAGCGTCGGATTAGTTGAGGATACTAGATGGCCCGCAATAATGCGGAATGCGTTTATTACTAGGATGGCCGATAGACCATATAGCAATACATCTTCTGGCCCGGCGTGCCAATGCAATTTCATTTGTTACCCTCATTTTATAGCGCGAAATGATTTGCGAACCGTCCGGATTACGCGGCACATTTATAGTTACATTTCTTTTTCCCTTGTTTGTTGATAATTGGCTATTCGTCACCATTTCGCGCTGCAATTAGTGTACACCTTGACATCCGTTACCGTCAACCTAAAGTTGTTCTCGCAATGATAAAACGCGGGGTCTAAAATTGCATGAATTATTTTGGGAAATGGGGTTTGACAAGATGGGCCGAGATAGGCGATACTACTGGTATGGAAATGGGCAACGGAGCAACCAACCCTCATCGCAATAGCCGCCGTCATCAATACGTTCTCGTGACAGACCTACCAGTGTGCGATTATTGCCGCGCTAAAGGCGTCGCCAAACTGGCCGAATACGATTTCCAAACCGCGTATATGTATTGGGCGAACGGGTGCGCAGAACATTATGAAATCAACCGGCGGTACGATACGCTGGGACTTGGTAAAGGACAAAAATTCGTCCTAAAACTACCCGAATAAATTCCACCCAAAATGAGGCCCGCGAACTGGAGACGCGGGCCTTATTTGTCACCGGTTACGGCTTACTTTTAGTTAGTAAAGAGAAGGTAAGAAGGGACATGAAAGGTACTCATTTTGAAAAGCGTTATGTCTTGATTG
>Ga0134128_10005080_pt1 | contig 15974 bp, 14 predicted proteins | sample KB31754_FD_96462 | JGI IMG/M metagenome (GOLD analysis project Ga0134128, IMG submission 96462) | Terrestrial soil microbial communities with excess Nitrogen fertilizer from Kellogg Biological Station, Michigan, USA - KB3-175-4 | ecosystem: Environmental > Terrestrial > Soil > Unclassified ...
AAGCCGTGAGCTCGAACCTGGAGCGATCATGGGTCTCGAAGAGCTCCGCGGTCAGGACGGTCACCGCGTGGCTGTGCAGGTCGGCGGAGAAGTAGCCCAACCGGATGCGGTCGTGCGGGGGATGGCGAGCCAGCGGGGGCAGAGGATGACGCGGCGTGCAGAATTCCTGCGCCGCGATCTCGCTCGCCCGGCGATGGAGCGCGGGAGCGTCGAGGAGCGACAGTACATTGGAGGGCCGGGCGACTTGCTGCCCCTGCTCGATGCCCGCGGTGATCCGTGCCACATCGCTGTCATAGTCGGTCCAGTCGCAGATCTGCATCCGCAGGTGCCGCAACGTTCCGACCACGAAGCCGGCGTTCGGGTCTGCGGCGAGCGCGCGCTGATAACTCGCCACCGCCTCCTCGGAGCGCTTCAGCTCGTGCAGCACCGCGCCCTGCGCCACATATGACGGGACGTCCTGCCTGAGCGCGAGCGCGCGCTCGTAGCACGCCAGCGCGTCGTTGAAGCTCTTGAGATCGATGAATGCCGCTCCGAGGCTGATGTAGGCATCGATGCACGAAGGATCGATCTCCAGCGCGCGCTGACAGCTCGCCATGGCCTCGGGATAGCGCTTGAGCGCCCGCAGGGCTGCGCCGCGATTGCTGTAGGCTTCCGCGTAGTCGGGCCTGCCGCTGATCGAGCGCTCGAAGCTCGCCAACGCCTCATCGAATCGCTCCAGGCTCGTGAGGACGGCGCCTCGCCCGTTGTGCGCTTCCGGATAATCGGCTCGACAGGTGAGCGCCTGATCGTAGCTCGCGAGGGCGTCCTCGAATCGCGAGCGCTTCTGCAGTGCGCTGCCCCGGTTGTTGTGCGCCTCGGCATACCGCGGCCGCAATGCAATCGCGCGGTCGTAGCTCGTGAGCGCCTCGTCCAGGCGGCCAAGCTCCTGCAAGGCGACGCCGCGATTGTTGTGTGCCTCGGCATAGTCCGGTCGCGCCGCCAGGGCGCGGTCGTAGCTGGCGAGCGCCTCTTCCCTGCGCTCGAGCGCCCGCAGTGCGGCACCACGATTGTTCCAGGCGGAAGCGTAGTCCGCCTTCAGCTCGAGCGCCCTGTCATAGCTCGCCAGGGCCTGTGCGTACTGCCGCAGATCCTGGAGGGTGACGCCACGGTTGTAGTGGGCGTCGGCATAGTCGGCATGGATGGCAATTGCGCGCTCGTAGCTGGTCAGGGCCTTGCCGTAGCGACCCAGCGCCCGCAGGACATTGCCGTAGTTGTTGTGTGCCGTGGCGTCGCGAGGAGACCCGGCCGCGACGCGCTCGAGGAGCGCCGCGGCATCGGTTGGCCGGCCGGACTGCGCCAGCATGATGCCGAGAAGCGCCATCGCACCCAGGTCGTCCGCGTCGCGGGACAGGAGTGACCGGCACAGTGATTCCGCCTGCGTGGGCTCGCCTCGGTTGAACAGACTCCAAGCCTGCTGGATGGCCGTGGTCGGGGCTTGGTGGCGCCGCGATGGCCTTGCGGCGGCGCTTGCATGACGTCTGCTCATGCGCGCCACCTTGGCAGGAAACGGGTCAGGGCCGCAGCGAAATATGTCGCATTTCTGCGGCGACAGCCGTATTCAGGCGGCTGAGGCCGCCGGATCCGCCGGCTGCCTGACCTGTGGCCCGATTGCTGCCCATGCACCGCGGATCTCACCGAGCAGGCTCTGCGCCTCCGCAACCGCGGCGGCGTCGCTGTTCAGGTTCGCGTGGATCAGCCGGCGCGCCATGTAATCGTAGAGATCGCTCAAGTTCTGGGCCAACGAGCCGCCACTCTGCACGTTGAGATTGCCTCGTAGCTCGGCGATCAGGATGACCGCGCTATGCAGGAGGCCTGCCATGCGTCGGGTCTCGCACCGCTCGATGCAGACGCGCGCCGCCGCCAGCCTCGTGAGCACCCCATCGAGGAGTGTGAGGACCAGCGCGTGAGGGTCGGCATCGGCGACGGCCCCGTGCGCACTGACGCTGCGGTAGGCGGCGATTTTCGACTGTGCCGAATAGGGGCTCACGATGCGGTCTCTTCAAGCTCGCGGGTATCCGGGTAACGGCGCCGAGCGGCTGAACTTGAGCGCGCCTTCACGCGCTTGGCGTACCTTGCACTCGCGGAAGATTGGAGAACGCCTGGCTCAGATACGCGGAGGTGGACTGGAGCGAGGACAGCAGCGTATTCAGCGACGCATACTGCTGTGTGAGGCTCGCGGTGAGGGCGCTCATCTGCTGATCGAGCTGATTGCTCTGCTGCGTGAGCGCGTTTTCCTGCTGCACCAGCGTCTGACTGCGGGAGTCTATGGGACCGCCGGATGCCAAATCGGCCGTGATCCGGCTGTTGAGCGAGGAAGCCACCCCGGATGCGCCGCTGAAGAGCTGGCTCACGGCGCTGAAATTCGCGGTCAGCGCCGCCGAGAGGGTCGTGGCATCGACCTTCAGCGTGCCGTCGCTGCTGGTGGTGATACCGACACTCGCCAGGGAGTTGTAGGTTGCTGACCCGGTATCGACGACGCTGTAAATCGTCGAGCGGATCTGGCTCTGCATGCCTGAAAGCAGGGCATCGCCGAGCATCGGTCCGGCCGTATTGGTCGTAGAGTTGTAACTGCCGAGGGAGGCGAAGGTGCCCTGCAGCGTATTGTAGGCAGACACCAACCCCTGGATATTGGCCTGAACTGCGGCAGTATTGGTCGCCACTGTGAGAGTGGCCGCGGAGGAGGTGGTGCTCAGAAGGTTCAACGTGACGCCGCTCAGGGCGCCCGTCACTGTGTTGCTAGCGCTGGTGTAAGGGACGCCGGCTATGCTGAGGTTGGCGTCAAGGGCCGCGGCCTGTTGCGCATAGTTCCCCGTGTTCGCGGTGCCGTACGTCAAGGCGGACAACGCGCCGCCGCCATCCGTCTCCGTCACGTTCATGGTATTGGCCGCGCCGGTCAATGACGAAGTCAGTACGAGGTGAGCGACGCCGCCGGAGCCCGTCACGACGCTCGCCTCGACGCCGGGGTTGCCGGTCGCCTCGTTGATGGCGGCGGCGATGCCGGATACGGTGTCGTTGCTGCTCCCGATCGCTACCGTGAAGCTCGTCCCCCCGAGTGAGATCTGCAGGCTTCCGGTGCCGACGGTGGCCGACCCGCCTCCCGACCAGGCGGTCGTGGACACAATCTGCTGGGCTTGGGCGAGCTGGCTCACCGTGACGCTGTAGCTGCCGAGCGTCGCGCTGGAATCCGCGGAGGCGGTCAATGCGCTCGAATTGCTGCTCGATGCGCTCAGGGAGTCGAACCCGCTCGTCGTGGCAAGCGCGCTCAGGGAGGACTGGAAGGTCGAGAGCGCGCTCTTCAGCGTGCCGACCGCGGAGATCTCGGTGGTCACTGCCTGAGTCTTGCCGGCGATGATGGATTGCTGTGGCGCCTTGGTGGCTGCCACCAGCTGCGAAACGAGCGAGTTTACGTCGATGACGGAGCCGCCGGCCGCGCCCGCGCTGCTGTTGCTAGCTACCGAAACGACCGGGTTGGTGGCCATGGGCGAATCCTAACGATGGAACGTCTGCAGAAGCGAAGAGAGGGCGGGGCCTTGCGGCGCCCACCCTCCGTACCTTCGTCGGTTGTTGAAGTATTCTCCGCTCAGCGCATTCTCCGTTACGGCAGCTTCTGCAGCAGCGAGAGGATGTTCTGCGGGATCATGTTGGCCTGGGCCACCATGGCCGTGCTGGCCTGCTGGAGGATCTGCGCCTTGGAGAGGTTCGAGGTCGCCTGGGCGTAGTCGGCATCCACGATCGAGCTCTTCGCGGCACTGAGGTTGGCGGCGTCCGTGTTCAAGCCCGTGATGGCAGCCTGGAACCGGTTCTGATACGCGCCGAGATTGGCGCTGCTGGTGGCGAGCTGCTGCAGCGCGTTGTCGATCGAGATCAGGGTGAGGTTCGAGTTGTCCACCGTCTTGACATCGAGCCCGCTCAGGTACTTGGCGGTGCCCGCGGTCGTGCCGCTGCTCGTCTTGTACGTGCCGATGAGATTGGAATTGTCCACCCCGAGGTCCTTCAGTGTATTGGCGCCCGCAGTGACGGTGTTACCCGAAGCGTCCGTAGCGCCGCTCACCGAGAGTCCGACGACGTGACCGTCACCAGCCGCGGCGGTGCCGCTCAGGACGATTGCCGTTCCGCCGCTGTTGACCGTGGCGACGATGCCACCGGCCGAGCTCAGCGCCTGATTGATGCCCGCCGCGATGCTCTTGAGATCGGTGCTCGAGGTGCCGGTCAGGGTGATGGCATTGGTCGTGTACGACGTGCCGTCAACGTTGACGCTGAGGGTCACCGAGGAGCCGCTCACGGCTGTGCCGAGGTCGGACGAGCCGGAAAGGCCGGCGGCGCTGTACGTGCCAGCGGTCGCGGCGGCCGTGGCGCCGGCGTATGTCGAGCCTGAGCTCAATGTAACGGTGGCACTGCCCACGTCTGCCACGCCGGTATAGTAGTTGCCGATCGAGGTCGAGCTCGCGCTCGAAATCGCGCCGATCGTGATCGACTGGCCCGCATTGGCGCCGACCTGGAAGGTCGCACCCTGGAAGGTGCCGTCGAGCAGGTTCACACCGTTGAACTGCGTCTGCGAGGCGACGCTGTTGATGTCGTTCATCAGCTGCTGGAATTGCGCGTTCAGGTCCGTGCGGTCGCCGGAGCTGTTCGTGGCATTCAGCGACTCGACCGCGAGGTCGCGCATGGACTGCAGGTCGTTGGTGATCTCCTGCATCGCGCCGGAAGCGGTCTGGGCGAGCGACACGCCGCCATTGGCGTTCTGCGCCGCCTGGTTCAGGCCGTTGACCTGCGAGGTCATGCCCTGGGCGATGGCGTATCCGGCCGCGTCGTCGGCGGCGGTGTTGATGCGCAGGCCCGAGGAGAGCTGCTGCAGCGCCGTCGCCAGCTGACTGCCCGAGGACGTCAGGTTGTTCTGCGCGATCAGCGCGTCGATGTTCGTGTTTAGGACGAGTGACATGTGTCTAGACTCCTGAAGTTTCTCTCAGGCGCCGGACACCCGTCCGTCGCGCTGTCTGGGGGGAGGCGGCAAACGTTTGCCTCCGGTCAGGCAGGTTATCGGTGCGCGGTGAGGGAACTTGAATCGCGCGCAGCCGAGGTGAGGGAACTGCCGAATGGATCACAATGGTATCGGCCCTCTCATGAGACATAATTAAACAGGGAAAGCTTGGCGAGCGAGGCGTAGGACTCCTCGGCGGCCTGCAGGGTGATCTCTTCGCTGCTCAATTGTGTCGTCGCCGCCGCGTAATCGGTATCGGACAGGTTCGAGATCGAGGTCTTCAGGCCGGTCTGCCGGCTCTGCGCGGCGGACTGGGACGCCGTCACCGCGTTGACCCGGCCGCCGACCGATGCCGAGACGTTACCGAGGTTGTTGATCGCGCCGTCGATCTGCTCGATGGCCTGGCCGATCTGGGTGGCGATCTGTCCGGAGCTGAGGGTCGTCGAGCTGAGGGTCGTGACCAGGCTGGAGAGCGTCGCGAAGGCGCTCGATTGGCCGGCCGGGGCCACCGTGAATGTGTCGCCGGCCGCCGGATTGCCGCTCAATGTCACCTGGATCCCATTGAAGGAGATCGTTCCGCCGGTGGTGGCGTCGTAGGTGCCCGACACCACGGGCGCGCCGCTGCTGTCCTTGACCGTGTAGTCCGTGGCGTCCGTGAAGGTAATCGTATAAGTGTCGGGAAGCCACTGTGAGGCGTTCGTCACACTGCCGGGACCGATGGAGGCGGTGCCGGTATTCGCCGCGCCCGCCGCGGTGGTGAACGTGCCGTTGCCCGCGGGCAGGTTCATGAAGACCGAGCTGCCGGTGTCGCCAGCGGAGATCCGCTGATTCTCGCTGATCTGCACCTGGCTCACCTGCCCGGCGCCCGCGTAGCTCACCGAGTTGCCGTTCTGGGCGAAGGGCTGGGTGCTCGAGGCGTAGCCGCCGAAGAGGTAATTGCCGGTACTGTCGGTGCGATTGCCGATTGCGACCAGTTGCTGCAGCTGCTGCGAAAGCTGTGTGGCGATGTCCTGCCGTTGCGAGGCGGAGAGCGACGCGTTGTTGGCCTCCAGGGCGAGGTCCCGGGCGCTCTGCATGAGATTGGTCGCGTCGGTGAGCGCCTGTGTCTCGAGGTTGAGGTTGGCGGTGGCGAGGTTGCCGTTGGTGACGTACTGCTGCGAGGCGGAGAGCTGCATGTTGAGCTCGTTCACCTGCGCCATGCCGGTCGGGTCTTCCGCGGCGGTCTGGATCCTCTTGCCGGTCGAGAGCTGAGTCTGTGTCTTCGACAGGGCGGCTTCGAGCGCCTCGATCGAGTTGAGGGCGTTCGTCTGGAAGGTCGTGGTCGAGATGGGCACGGCGATCACCCGTTGCCGATGGCTGTGATGAGGGACGTGAACATCTGATTCGAGGCCTGGATGACCTGGGCCATAGCCTGGTAGGCCTGCTGGTACTGCAGCATTTTCGCCGCCTCCTGATCGAGATTGACGCCGGAGACGTTGTTGCGCGCAGTGGTGGCGTTCTGGTTCGCCGTCTGCTGCGCGGTGGCGTTGCTCTTAGCCTGCTGTGTGATGACGCCTATCTGACTGATCAGGCTGTTGGCGGAGCCGGTGACCGAGGCGGTTCCGCCGCTCAAGGCCGACGCCTGCAGAGCGCCGCTCATGGCGAGAATGTTGCTGTTGTCGCCCGTATTGGCCGGATTGTTGGGGCCGACCGTGAAGATATCGCCGTTGGCCGGCGAGCCGCTCAGGGAGAGCTGCGCGCCGGCGAAGGAAATCGGAGTGCCGCTGGTATAAGTGCCCGAGGCGACCTGGGTGCCACCGCTGTTCTTGACGGTATAGGCGTTGCCGGCGCCGAACGTCACGGTGTAGGTATCCGATACCCACGAGCTCGGGTCGGTGACGCTGGCGGCGCTCACCGTGGCCCCCCCGGTGTTGGTGGAGCCCGTCGTGCCCTGAACCAGGGATGCCGCCGCGATCTGCGCGGGACTGGTGAGCGACACCGCGAAGCCGCCGGTGGCCGCGGCCGTGGGCTGGATCAGAAAGCTGTCGCCGCTCGCTGCCGCGCCGCTCGTCACGATGCTGAGGCCCGCAGCCTGGAAGGGTGTCGCGACGCTGCCGTTGCCGGACATCGTGACCGACTGGCCTGTGGTGACGTCCGTGAGCTGCCAGGTGCCGCCCGTGTTCTGCAGCTTGTAGTCGTCCGTGGTGAGCGCGCTGAGCGCGCCGCGAGTGACGGTGAGTGAGGCGCTGCCCGTGTTGTTCGTGTCAGCCAGCACCTGCACGCCGCCGACGCTGAACATCGGTTGGCCCTGGGCGCCGGTCATGTCCATGCCGGACTGTTGCTGCTGGTTGACGATAGTGGCGACCGCGACGCTCACCTGACCGATGGCGTTGCGCGCCGGATCGAGCACCTGGCTGCGGGCGCTCAAGAGGCCGCCGAGCTCGCCGCCGCTGATCTCGGAGGTGATGTCGGCGGGCGTACCGCCGCCGCCGCTGATGGCGATGCCGAGCTCCGAGGCATTGTAGGTCCCCGGAACGGTGCTCAGCTTCGCGGCATTGCCGCCGGTCACCAGCGCCTGGCCGGTGCCGATGTAGACGTCCATGGAGCCGTTGCTCTCGGTGGCGGTGCGGACCGAGACGAACTGGCTCAACTGATCGATGAGCTGGTCGCGCTGGTCCATCAGCTGAATGGGCGTCTGACCGGACGAGGATTCGGCGGCGATCTGCCGATTGAGCGAGGCGATATTGCTGGTGATGCCGTTGACCTGCGAGACATCGCTGCTCAGCTGAGTCTCGAGCTGCGAGCTGAACTGCGTGATCTGCGAGTCGTAGGAGGTGAGCTGCTGTGCGAGTGCCTGCGCCTGATTGAGGAGCGCCTGGCGGGCCGAGGTCGAGGTGGGCGTGCTCGCGACGGACTGCAGCGAATTGATGAAGCTCTGCAGGGTCGCGGTGAGCCCCGTGCTCGAGTCGCTCAGCATGCTGTCGACCTGAGCAGCCTGGCTCGCAAGGGTGTTCGAGCTCGAGTAACTGGCCTGCGAGGTGCGCACCTGCTGCGCAAGGTACTCGTTGTAGTTGCGCGTGATGCTCTGGACGTCGACGCCGCTGCCGAGGAAGCCTATGCCGGTGGACTGGCCCGGAGCCTCGGAGAAGTTCGCGGTCTCGACGCTATATCCGGGTGTCGCCGCATTGGAGATGTTGTTGCTCGTGACATCCAGCGCCTGCTGGAACGCGAGCAACCCGGAGACGCTGGTTGAGAGGAGATCGGCCATCCGTTATCGCCTTTGCAGCGTGCCGCTGCCCGGAGTTGTCGGCAGATCGGCGGCGAACTTTAGGGACGCTGAGCCCTGGGTCAGCGCGCGCGTGAGTGTGCCGGCCACCGCGGTGAGCTTGCTCGCGTAGGCGGGGTCCGTTGCATAGCCGCCCTGCTGCAGGGCGGATCCGAATGCCCGGATGTCGCCGCCCGTGCCGAGCGCGCCTGCATAGCGGGGGTTGCTCTTCAGCAGGTCGACATAATCCTGGAAGCACTGACTCATCGAGTCGTAGGAGCGGAACGGTGCCTTCACGGTGGCTGCCACACCGCCGCTGTACTCCTGAGTGCTGTTCACGACGGCCGGGCCGCTCCAGCCGGAGCTGGCCTTGATGCCGAAGAGATTGTTGCTCGTGCCGCCGGCGGCATCCTGCGGCACCTTGCGTCCCCAGTCGGTCTCGAGAGCGGCCTGCGCGAGAAGTGTGACGGGGCTCACGCCGAGTTGGCGGGCAGCCTGCTGCGCGTCCGGCCAGAGGGCATTGGCGAATTCGGTCTGCTGCGCGGCGGTTGGGCAGGCGGCGGTGCCTGCTGCTGCGCTACCCGCCGCAGCACCGACGCCAGCGGTGCTCCCGGTGTTGGCAGCGACTGCGGCATTCGCGGTAGCGCTGGCAGTGCCAGGGGCCCTGGTCCCTGCGCTTCCCCCGGCGGCGCCGGCCGTTGGCGTGCCGACTGTGGCTCCTGCTGCGGCAGTGCCCGTGGTCTTGGCGCCCGTGCTTGCGGCGGTCGTGCCGGACTGCGCGCCGCCTATGCCGGTTGCCACCGTTGCGTTGCCGGCAGTGTTCGCCGAGGGCGTGTCCGTTCCGCCGACACCGGCGCGGCGCAGTTGCTGCACCAGCATGTCCGCGAGCCCCAGGCCCTTGCCCTTGCTCATCTCGGCGGCCACCTGATCGTCGTACATCTCCTGGTAAAGGTCCGCCTGGTCGGAGCCGAAGATCGGATCCTTGAAGCTCGCCGCGCGCATGCTCTTCAGCATCATGCTGGTGAAGAGACTCTCGAACTGGCGCGCAGCCTCGCGCAGCGCCTGCGGATTGCCATTGGCGGCCGCCTGCTTCAGCCCCGAAAGGTTGCCGGCAGCAGCGAGCTGGCTGGAATCTACGATCGGGACGCTCATATGACGATGAGCTGCGCGCGCAGCGCCCCCGCCTCCTTCAGTGCCTCGAGAATCGCCACCAGGTCTCCCGGTGCGGCGCCCACGGAGTTCACGGCGGCGACGATCTCGTTGAGATTGACACCCGACGGGAATTTGAACATGTGCGCTTTCTCCTGCTTCACGTCGAGCGTGCTGCGGGGCGTGACAGCTGTCGTGCCGTTGCTGAACGCGTTCGGCTGGCTAACGTCGGAGCGCTCGGTGATCGTGACGGTGAGAGAGCCGCTGGCTACTGCCGCTGCCAGCACGTGGACCTCCGAGCTGATCACCACTGTGCCCGTGCGCGAATTGATGATGACGCGGGCAGGCGGCGCGGCAGGATCGATATCGAGGCGCTCGAGCGTCGACACGTAGGCGATGCGCTGGCTCGGCTCGATCGGCGCGCGTACCCGTACGGACACGGCATCCAGCGCCTCCGCGGTGTCGGGGCCGAGCAGCTTGTTGATCGTCTCGGTCAGGCGCGATGCGGTGGTGAAGTCAGGCGTATTGAGATTCAGCGTGACGAAGGGTGTGCTGTCGAAGTTGGTCGGGACCGCCCGCTCGACCGTCGCTCCATTCGGAATGCGGCCGCTGCTCGGGATATTCACGGTGATGCTCGAGCCGTCCTTGCCCTCCACGCCGAAGCCGCTGACGAGAACGCTGCCCTGGGCCATGGCGTACACCTGGCCATCGGCGCCGCTCAGCGGGGTCATGACGAGGCTCCCGCCCCGCAGGCTCGTGGCATTGCCGATCGAGGAAACCGTGATGTCGATGGTCTGGCCGGGCTTGGAGAAGGGCGGCAGGGTCGCATGAACGGTCACCGCCGCGACGTTCTTCAGCATCGGATTGGTATTGGACGGCACGGTCACGCCGAACTTCGCCAGCATGTTCTCGATGCTTTGGATGGTGAATGGCGTCTGGCTCGTCTGGTCGCCCGTGCCGTCCAACCCCACCACGAGGCCGTAGCCGACCAACTGGTTGCTGCGCACGCCGGCGACGGTGGCGAGATCCTCGACCCGTTCCGCTCGAGCCGTGCCGATGGTCAGCAGGGCGCCGAGGAGGGCGAGCGCGAGGCGCGCGCAGCCGGCGCGCATGCGCTGTCCGGGCCGATGGCTGATGATTGAACTCAAGATCGCTCCGCTCAGAATGGCAACCAAGGGCTATTGAAGAAGCGCGAAAGCAGCCCAGGACGGTTGGCGTCGTTGAGGGCGCCTTTCTGCCCGTAGGCGATGCGCGCATCCGCGACCGCCGAGGAGGGGATGGTGTTGTCGGCCGCGATGTCGATCGGCCGGATGATGCCCTCGAGGCGCACGAACTCGCTCCCCTGGTTGATGTCGATGTACTTCTGGCCGCGCACCAGCAGGTTGCCGTTCGGCAGCCGCTGCACGACCGTCACCGAGATGTTGCCCACCAGGCTGTCGCTCTGCTTGCTGTCGCCCGAGCCGCTGAAGGAATTGGCATTGTTGAGGCTGCCGCTCAGCACAGGCGCGCCATGGATGGTCACATTCCGGCCGAGCAGGGTCGGGGCGGCGAGCGAGTCCTTGGTGGTCTTGGCCGTGTCCGTCTGCGAGGTCTTCTGCGCGGCGGTCGCCTCCTGCAGGATGACGGTCACCGTATCGCCGACGTTGCGCGCGGTGGGATTGTCGAAGAGGCCCGCGCTGTAGCCGGTATGGAAGATCGCGCCGTCCGCCGGGGGCGGCGCGAAGTGCGGCAGCTCGACCGGTGTCTCTGAGCGCGGCCGATGCGTGGCACAGGCCGCGAGCAGCAGGCACGCGACGGCGGGAAGGGCGCGGCACAACCGCCGCAGGCGAGGCTCAGGTGTTCTGCGTGGCATACTGGAGCATCTGGTCGACGGTCGAGATCGCCTTGGAGTTCATCTCATAGGCGCGCTGGGTCTGGATCATGTTGACGAGCTCCTCCACGACGTTGACGTTGGAGCTCTCGAGCTGGCCCTGGGTCAGGGTGCCGAAGCCGTTGGTGCCGGGCGAGCCGGTCTGGGGCGCGCCGCTCGCGGCCGACTGCACCAGGAGGTTCTGGCCGATCGGCTGCAGGCCCGGGGGATTGATGAAGTTGGCGAGCTGCAGCTGCCCGATCTGCGTCGCCGCCGACTGCCCGGCGAGCGTCACGCTCACCGTGCCGTCGCTGCCGATGGTGACGCTCTGCGCGCCCTGCGGAATGGTGATGCCCGGCTGCACCAGGTAACCGCTCGAGGTGACGAGCTGTCCCTGCGCGTTCGTCTGGAAGGTGCCGTCGCGCGTGTAGGCGAGGGTGCCGTCCGGCATCTGGATCTGGAAGAACCCCTGGCCCTGCACCGCGATATCGAGCGGATTGCCGGTGTGCGTGAGGCTCCCCTGGCTGTAGTCCTTCTCGGTCGCCATCACCTGCACGCCGGTGCCGATCGACATGCCCGACGGCGACTGGGTCGTCTGCGAGGTGTCGGCGCCCGCCTGCGTCTGGTTCTGGTAGAGCAGGTCTTCGAATACCGCACGGTCCTCCTTGAACCCCGTCGTATTGACGTTGGCGAGGTTGTTCGAGATGACAGCCATCTCCGTTTGCTGCGCGTCGAGGCCGGTCTTGGCGGCCCACAGGGCTGCATTCATGAGGACATCCTCAGGTTCAAGTGGATTGCAGGAGCTGCGAGGAGGCTTGAGCGTTGTCGTCGGCGCTCTTCATCGCCTTCACCTGCAGGTCGAAGTTGCGGGACAGGTCGATCATGTTGACCATCGCGCTCGCGAGATCGACGTTGCTCGACTCGAGCACTCCCGAAGCGAGCTTCACGGAGGCATCCGCCGGGGCCGTGGCCGAGCCGCCGGCCGCGAGCTGGAACAGCCCGCCGCTCGCGCGGACGAGCGCGTCGGCCGGGGGATTGACCAGCTTGATGCGCCCTACGGTGGCCAGCGATTGCGCCGGCGCTCCGAAGGGCAGCACCGTGATCGTGCCGTCGTCGCCGATCTTGATCGACGAGCTCGGCGGCAGAGTGATCGGCCCGTTGTCGCCGAGCACCGGCTGACCGGTGCTGGTGACCAGCAGGCCCGTGGACGTGAGATGCAGGTCCCCGTTGCGTGTGTACGCCTCCTGTCCGTTCGGGCCCTGCACGGCGATGTATCCCGGACCCTGAAGAGCGACGTCGAGCGGCTGGCCCGTGGTGAGCAGCGCTCCCTGGGACTGATCCCATCCGGTGGTCGAGTCCGTCGCATAGACGCGTGAGGCGTAGCCGCTGCCCGCGACCGCCTGGCTCTGGAACGCGGCCAGATCCGCCTTGAAGCCCGTCGTGCTGGCGTTGGCCAGGTTGAAGTTGTTGACGGCCTGAGCGTCGAGGATGCCCTTGGCGCCGGTCATCGCGACGTATAGTGATTTATCCATTTCGCCAGCCTCGGAGGGTGCTCAGCGCGCGCTCATCAGCTGTTCGGGATGTTGATGATGGCCTGGGTGACCGTGTTGGTCGCCGAGATCATCTGCGCGTTCGCCTGGAAGTCGCGCTCGGCCGTGATCATGTTGACGAGCTGCGAGGTGATGTCGACGTTCGAGCTCTCGAGGGCGCCAGACTGGATGGTGCCGAAGCCGGAGCCGCCGGCGACGCCGTGCACGACCGCGCCGGATTCGAAGGTCTGCTGCCACTCGGTGTTGCTCTCCTGCTGCAGGCCCTGCGGGTTGGCGAAGTTCGCGAGCGCGACCTGACCGAGATTCACCGACTGGCCGTTGGTGAAATTGGCCTGCACGACTCCGGTGGAGCTGATGTTGACCCCGACGAGGCTCCCGGTCGTGTAGCCGTCGGGCGAGACCCCGTTGACGCCGAAGGAGTCGCCGAACTGGGTCGCCTGGTTGAAGTTGAAATTTATGTTCAAGGGGTTGGCGCCGGTGGCCGGCGTGTAGGTGCCGAAGCCCACCTGCCCGTTGGCCGGCGAAGTGAGCGCGCCGGTGCTCGAGAAGGCGAGGGTCTGCGGGGTTCCCACGACGCTGCCGTCGACATAGAGGCTCGTATTCCAGGTATTCGTCGTCGCCGTCTTGCTGAAGTAGAGCTGCGCCGTATGGGCGGCGCCGAGGGAGTCGTACACGGTCAGAGAGGTCGTGTCCGTGTAGGTGGTCGGGTCGGCGGGGTTCAGCGGAGAGTTGGCCGGGGGCGAGGCGCTCGAGGGCAGGTTCAGCGAGATGCCGGCGGTCGTGGTCGCCTGCGGGGCGCTCTCGGCCGTGGTCAGCTGCAGGTCGGCGAGTCCTCCGGTATTGAAGCCGCCGTTGGAGAGCGGCGAATAGCCCTGGACGCGCTCGCCGGCGGATGTGACGAGAAAGCCGTTCTGGTCGACCTGGAACGCGCCGTTACGGGTGTAGTTGAGGGCGCCGTTGTTGCTCGTGATGAAGAACCCGGAGCCGCTCAGCGCGAGATCGAGGTTGTTCGCGGTGGAGGTGATGTTGCCCTGCCCGAACTGCTGCGCGATCTCGCTGACCTGCACGCCGTTGCCGATCGCGGTCCGCGAGACGCCCTCCTGGGTCTGCGCGAAGAGGTCGGCGAACTCCGCACGCGACTCCTTGAAGCCGGTGGTGTCGACGTTCGCGAGGTTGTTCGACGTGACGTTGAGATCGGAATTGGCGGCGTTGATGCCCGAGAGGGCGAGATCGAATGACATGGGGACTGGCTCCTCAGTTCACCTGGTACACGTCGCTCAGCGACAGCGTGCCGGAATTGGTATTCAGGGAAAGGCTTTGCGTGCTCGGGTCGATGGTCACACTGTTGACCGTGCTCTGCATGAGAGTGGGGGCGGCCGCCTGGGTCCCGTTGCTCACCGCGGTGGCGGTGAACGTATACGTGCCGGCGGGAGCGGCCGTGCCGGAACTGGTGGCGCCGTCCCAGGAGAAGCTCGTGAGCCCGGAAGACTGCGGTGTGATCTGCATGGTGCGCACGAGCTGCCCGCTGGCATCGGTCACCTGGATCGTGACGCTGCTGGAGCCAGCCGGTGGTGCCACCGCTCCCGTCACCTTGCCGCCCGCGGTGAGCGCCGCCGTATTGCCCAGCGCGAGCACCCCGTGGCCGATCAGGCTCGTGCCGTTGAGCAGCTGCGCGGACTGCATGGAGGTCGCCAGGCCGCTTATCGAGCTGTCCATGTTGTTCATGCCGCTGACCTCGCTCAAAGAGGCGAGCTCGTTGAGCATCTGGTTGGGGTCGGCGGGCTGCGTGGGGTCCTGATCCTGCAGCTGCGCGGTGATCAGCTGCAGAAAATCGCTCTGGCTGATCGGCGGCAGCCCTCCGTTGCCGTTCGCCGAGTTGCTCTGGCTCGCGGCGGTCGCGGCTGCGGCGGCCGCGGTCTGGGCGGCATAGGCACCGACTGAATCGACTGACATGAGGTTGTGTCCTGGCGTTGGGAGTTACGGCGCTCAGCTTCCGAGCTTCAGGGTGTCGAGCATGAGCTGCTTGGAGGTCTCGAGGACCTCGACGTTGTTCTGGTACGAGCGGGAGGCGGAGATCATGTCCGCCATCTGCTCGACCACGTTGACATTCGACGAATAGACGTATCCGTTGGCGTCGGCCAGCGGATTGCCCGGCTCGTAGCGCGCGGTGCTCGGCGCGGTGCTCTGCACGATGCCGCTCACGTTTACCGCGGCGTCGGCCGCCCTGTCGGGCTCGGCTGCGGCGCCAGGCGACATGAGCGATGCCTGGATCGCCTGAAAGACCGGGTAGCGTGCCTTGTAGGCCGTCTCGGCACTGCCGCTGACGCTGTCCGCGTTCGCCAGGTTGCTCGCGACGGTATTGAGGCGCACTGACTCGGCGGACATGCCGGAGCCGGCGATGTTGAAGACATTGAAGAGTGCCATGGTGAGTCTGCCGTACCGTTCGCCGCTACTCGCCGCCCGTGATGGCGGTGGTGAGCTCGCTGAAGCGGTTGTTGAGGAAAGTGAGCGTCGCCTGGAAGCGCACGGTGTTCTGCGCGAACTGGCTCTCCTCCATCTGCGAGTCGACGGTGTTGCCGTCGAGCGCGGGGGCGAGGGGAATGCGGTATCTCAGGAACTGCTCCGTCGAGACGCCGCTGGAGGCCGGATCGGAGGAGGACCCGGACGGGGAGCCGCCTGCGGTGACGTCCCGCGCACCGGTGGTCACCGGCGTCAGCGTGCTGCCATTGGATCCCGCGGCCGCGAGCGCCGACCGGAAGTCGATGTCGCGTGCCAGATAGCCCGGGGTGTCGGCGTTCGCGAGGTTGGCTGCGAGCACCTCCGCCCTCTGTGAGTACACCTTGAGGGCATCGGGCTCGACGCCGAGATAGGTGTTGAGGTCGAGCGGCATGTCGGAAATCCGGCGGTCAATGGGCCTGCGGGATCACGAGCAAGACGCATGCCAAATGATCGGAGGGGCGTCTGCGGCGCCGGAAGAGGGCGATGGGGGTGTTGGAATGTGAGTCGGGTCACATTCGGGCGGCAAGGGCTTGCCGCCTGCCGGCAGCGGTCGATGCCGCGTCAGGGCGCAGTTGCGAATGTCCCGCCGCGGAAGGTATCGGCATGTTGGAACCGCACTTTAGCGTCCGCCGCGTGCGCGAGCTGGCGCGGCTCTTGCACATATAT
>Ga0134128_10005082_pt1 | contig 15973 bp, 34 predicted proteins | sample KB31754_FD_96462 | JGI IMG/M metagenome (GOLD analysis project Ga0134128, IMG submission 96462) | Terrestrial soil microbial communities with excess Nitrogen fertilizer from Kellogg Biological Station, Michigan, USA - KB3-175-4 | ecosystem: Environmental > Terrestrial > Soil > Unclassified ...
ACCTTTCCTTCGCGGCGAGCCGCGAAGGAAATAAGTCCCTTGGCGGCCGCCTCATTGCGCCATCCCGGATTATACTCCACCCCATACGGCGGATCAGTAACCATGATGAACGGCACCGCCCCATCGAGCAGCCGATCCACAACCGCAGCATCCGTGGAGTCCCCGCATATCAACCGGTGCTGGCCCAGTGTGTAGATGTCCCCGAGGCGGCTGACGGGGTCGACGGGCGGCTCGGGTATCTCGTCTTCGTCAACCGGCGCCTCGGCTTCGGCGATGCCGTGTTCCTGGGCCAGTTCATCGAGCATCTCCTGCAAGGCGCCGCTACCGGTTTCAACTTCACGGAGTAGCTCGTCGAGTTTGGCGGCATCGGCGGCGGCCATAGAGGCGAGGGGGTCGGTCGTGAGCAATGCCTTGCGGGCTTCTGCTTCGCTGAAATCGCTGACCGCGACTTCAATCTCCACGTCCGGGCCGAACTTCTCTAGCAGCCGCGCCTTGCGCAGGTGACCGTCGTAAAGACCGATACGGCCGTCGGGCAGCTCGTAACAGAGCGGGTAGCCGTGAAAGCCAAGCTCGTCAATCGCGCCGTCCAGTGCGGCGGATTGAGAATCTGGGTGTACCCTGAAATTGAAATCGGCGTCTACCAGATCGGCAACGCGGACCTTGCGCAGGCCCTTATTTCGGATTCGCGGGCCTTCAACCGGCTTGCTTTTCTTCTTGGCCATAGGCGGCTAACTTGCCGCTAGCGAGGCTTGGCCCATCCAAGCCCCAGGTCGATTCGACTCCATGGACTCAGCCCACAACTGGCAACCGGTTTCACGGCTGCGATACCGACCGCCGAGGCGACAAAGGCGCAGCGAACAAATCGCCGATGACCCGCAGGGTGTAGCGACGCCCCTACCTGCGGCGAGGATGACGGCCGAAAGCACTTGGTGGAAACCAATCGCCGGCTCGCCAAGGGGGCGGTGCGCCAGGGTCGAAACCTATTCCCCATGGCTACCCCGGCGGCAAGAGCGATCGAATGCTGCAGCTTAATGCCTTGGCGATCGCCGGCAGCTTCGCCAGCGGCAAGGCCTCACCCTTCTCCCAGTGGTACCAGCCAGGGTTCGACACGCCGGCCCTTCTGGCGGCCTCGTCCACGCTCAGCTTGAGCTTCAGCCGGCGAGCGCGGATGCGTGCGCCGATCTGCCCCGGCAACTCGCCTTCGTCGATCTTTTTGAGCGGGCGTGCCATCAGTTCCCTCCCTGGCGCGCGGCCATTTCGGCTTCGACGACAATCGAGGTGGCCTGCATCATGGGTCGCAGGTCGGACCGTGCGGCGACATTGGTGAACAGCCGGCGGCGATCGCTCCACAGCGTCCAGCGGCACTGGCCGTTGTCGAGAATTTCGATTTCCACTCGGGTCACTTTGACCGGCGTGCGGCCATCGGCGCCCAGCAACGCGGTCTGTAGTTGAGGCATCGGCATAAACAGGCTTCCTTTCTGCGAAGTTCGAAGTAAGTCCCTCGGGATTACATGGCGCATTCGGCGGCGAGAATTTAGTCAGCGCATGGAAAAATGGCCGGCCACTCCCTTGGCCGGCCTTTTCCGCTAGGCCCCGAGTTCCTGCCATCGTTTCTCCAACTCCCGGCGAATCTGAGAGATACGTCCCGTCGTGACGCCGCACTGTGCAGCCGTCGCATCGGTCCGTTCACCCGTCGCCAAGAGTTCAACCACCCTACGCTGGCGGTCGTTGAGCGTCGTCAGCCAAACTCGATAGAGGTCGCGGAAGGCGGCAATCCTTGCGGGATCGTCGCCCGTGCGGAAGATTTGCGACGGCTCGAAAACCGCTCGCCGCGGCTTATCGCTCCGCCTTGGGTTCGGCCCGGTTACACTCCGAGTCGATTCTCGGAACTGCCTGCCGGCTGCCACGAAACGAATCGCGTAATAGGCAATCGACTGAGGCGCTGCTTGCTCGCCGGCCACTTGAAAGAACTCCCAAGCGGACGATTGAGCGTCGCACACCTTTGCCTCTTTGTCGGGGTCACCGCGCCAACGATGGTTGGCCCAGTGAGTGACAATTGGCAAGATGTCCGGTTCCCAGCTATACTTCGACATGCGAATGTCTCCTCTGATGGGGACCAAGCTGGCCCGCGTCGGAACCACCCGACGCCGGGCCTTTTTTTCCGCGACTGAGGTAACCCCGCGGGGTCCGCTCTGCCAGTCACGCCGACTTGTCAAAGAACCACTGCCCTCAACTCCGCCTTATTTTATCTGAATCTGATAATATGTCAAGGGCGCAAATCAGGATTTTTCTTGGGTCAAGAGAAATCGTGAACCAGATTGGTTCAGCGATTTTGGTTTCGAAATCTCAGCCGAGCATCGACCGCAGTACGCGCCGCGCCAGCCAACGAAAAGATGCGGCTCACCAAAACCAATGTGAGACCAGTGCCCCCGCCGCGAACGACGCGACCCACGGCAAGGCACCCCAGTGCTCAGCGGCGGCCCGCAAGGTTAGGCTGATGCTCGTTTCCTGGCCGCGCCAGAGAATCAAGCCGACATCGGCAGCGATGGCTAACAGCACCAAGGCCAGCATGAGCCACGCCGTTTGCACCTGGTGCGGAGTCATCGGCGACTTGCCCATCGCGCACCTTACACCACCCTGGGCGGTTCGGGCTTCACTTCGACCGGCGCAGTTGCCGTCACCACCGGGGCCGGCGCGTCTGGCGTCACCACCACCGCCTGTGCTTGCGTAGGATCGTCGCTGACGAGTTCCTGCACGTCTTTGGCTGCATCATTCACGAAGTGCCCGGCATCGCTGGTAAAGTGCTCAGCGAAGCGTCCTAAGCGACCGATGGCGTTGCCGGCCCGATTCTTGAGCTTGGCCACCATATCGGGGTTCGGGTGGGCTAGCGATGCCAAGATGCTCATGGCGGCGCTGAATGCGTCCTCGAACTCCGCGCGGTCCACCGTGGGAAGTGCGGCCTCGACTTCGGCCAGCAAAGGTTTCGCGGCTTCCAAGACCTTGGCCAATTCCGGCACCGAGGCCAGAACGGCGGTCACGTCGTCGACAATCGACATAGCTGGTTCCTTGCGTTATTGCGGGCCAATCAGGTTCACGATCGGCTCGTACCTGACGCCCATTTTGTCAGCCACTTGCTTCAGGGCCGGCGACATCGTGCGGATGTGGTGATCATGGTTGTCGAGCCGCTTTTCCGCATGTTCAATCCGCGCCCGGCTTTCATCACACCGCGCCCGGTTTTCGGCCACCGCAGCGGCCAGCGTCTCGTGCAGTGACCCTTGTGCCCCGATCTTCTGCCACAGTCGGTCGCTCACGGCATCCGGCAGTTGCTCGTTGCTGCGCTTCAGCCCCACCCTGCCAGCGTTAAGCATCGAGCCGACGATCGATAGGACCGCCGTATCGGTGAACGCCCGCTGATCGGGGAAGTAACATCCCACGGCGTACATGGCTGCGCCGGCGATGGCCATCAGGCCCGTGGGCACGTTGCCCGAGGCGAGCGACTTGGGAAGCTTGCGCAGGTCTTGTACTGTCATGGCCCCGGTGAATCGGCTATGTCTTGGTCGATTGCTTTGGCGCGTCCGGTGCCCCGCCGTGATGCTGCATGATGAAAATCCGCCACTGCCGTGCCTCGTAGCCGAGCCAGGTCAGCAGCGCCATGCCGAAGGCGTCAACGATGTGGTTCCAGTCCATCAGGCGGCAGCGGGTTTGGGAGCATCGGCGGCTTTCACGTAGCCTGTTGGGGCCAGCTTGTACGCCGCTGCCTCATGGACCAAATCGTCCAAGAACTGCTGGCCGTGCTTGCGGTCCTCGAGCGCGTGCTTGTTCATCTTGTCGCGCAGCTTGGCCAAGTCGGCGGCCAGCTTCGGCGGGTCGAACGCCACGGCTTCAGCATGTTCCACGTCGTGGTGCATCCGGTCCCAGTCCGAACGGGCAAAGTCGTCCATGATCGGCGGAATGAGCGTGAAGCCCTCTTCGCGGAGCTTGCCAGCGAGCTTTTGCACCCGCCGGGCCAGTTCCTTCTCCATGCGCTCGTCGCGCTTCAGCGCCTTGCCCAGCAAATAGCAAGCGACCACAGTGATGAGCACGGCGTAAATGCCCAGCGGCGTGAACTCAAGAACCTGGAAAGCGAACAACATGGGAATTTGTCCTTACACAAAAAGGCTTGTGGCGTTTCGTTTAACCGCGCTCGTGGAACTTGCGAGGCTTTTGGCTCGCGGCGTAACCGGCAATCAAGGCGCCGATGCCTGCCACGACCACGAAAGCAATCGTGGCGTCGGTAGCGCTTTCCGGCGTATCTCGATTCGGTCCCACGACGTCGACCACCGGTTCCCCCGGCGTATCGGGCACGGCGGGCTTGGGTTCGTCGTTCGGTTCTTCGTCGGGGTTGTACGGCGCGGGTCCAGGGTCGGGGTTCGGACAGACCGGGCAATGCGGCCGGCGCGGCAAGATTCTGCCGGCGGCGGCTTCCACGCGCTCGGGGCCGAGCATATCGGCGCGGATGGCACGCTTCAGATTATCCGGGCTATCCAGGTGCGATGATAAACCGCTGTATTGGCTGACCACTGTGCCGTCGGGTTTTTGCAGTCTGACGCATGGTAAGGCCGGCAGCGATGAGGCGTAGCGGCTCCAAATGCTCGACTTGGGCGAGTAGACGTGCGACTGGCACTGCCGCCAGAGCTTGGCTAACTGAGGGTCGGTCTTAAACCAACCGACGATCGCCTGCTCGCGGGCGGAAGGTGTTTCGCTGGTAAATACGCTCAGGTGAAATGCACTGGCGTCTTCGGGCAGCTTGAACACCCGCTCGCCAAAGGCAGGCGCGTCGTTCATCAAGAGCGGCGGTTCACTGTCCGGGACCGGCGCGGCTTGGCACACGAGCGGGCAGAGCAGCAAGGCGAAGAGCAGAAGAGATTTCATACCTTTTTCCTCAGAGATTTGCATGGCCGCGAATATCAGGGCGCGGCGGCTTGGCGGTTAGTTGGGAAGCGGCGCGGCTGGCTCTCCGATGAGCAAGGCCGTGGCCCAACCTCCGCATTGGCGCCAATGAGCAATCGCCCGGTCTCGGGGAATGCGATACGGATGCTTCGGGTCGTTATTGTCCAGAAGCGTCATGTACTGGTCGTCCAGGTCGATGACGTTTTGATAGTGAGACCAGCCATAGGTCAGCCCGGCGCCCCTGCGCGTGCGGACGGCCCATTCGAGAAAGCGCACGTCGCCATTGAGCGTTGAAGCGTATCGCACCTGATGCCGATCGAGCTTGGCGGCGAGTGAATCATGCGTTTGGCCTCCTGAATACGACCGACGAAATAGGTCCGCCAAATCATCTCGGCCCTGCCAACGGAACAAATTTGTGGTTGACGCGATTACGCACGAGCCTCCGCCCGGCCCACTCCAATTGCGCGCCCGCGCCCTCACCGGCAAATTCATCGCCGGGTGCTCTGCCGAGTAAACAGTTCCCTTTGGTGCGGCTTCAGCCCGCACGCGGCATGCGCAACGACAATCCCCCTTGCAGATGCACCGCCGCATCCCAAGTTTGCAACAGCGACATTTGCGCAAGTGCGCGTCGACGTCCACCTTGACGTGAACTGAGGGAGCCTTCTGTTCGATGAGGATGTGCCCTTGCCGGTCTTTCACTTCACAGCCGGCGAGCAACAGCAGGGCGATAGCGGCGAAGCGTTTCACTTCACGTGCTCCCACGGAAAGGTCGGGTTGTAGTAAGGCGTCATCGGCGTGGGCCATGGGCGAGGCATCACGTAAACCGGTTGCGGGACCGGTTCGCGCGGGCGCTGGGCAATCTGCGGCTTCGGCCGTAGCGTCACGGTCCATTCGTTCCAATCGGGATTGAACCTTAGCCAAACCACAGACCAAGACGCCGCGAAATGCTGGCCCACGTAATGGGCCGTGTACGGGTGATGCGACATAAACGTCGTGGTGAACGACGTGCCGTTGAAGCGCTCGGCCAGGCCGCTTTCGATTTCCGCGCAGACCTTGGCGGATTCGGTTTTGCTGGCCTTGATGGCTTTGGACTTCGCGGACTCGGGCGTCAGTGGACCACGGCATGGACCCGACGCGATAACCTTGTCGCGGTCAGCAAGCGTCGGATGGCGGTTCGGAACCAGCTCTAGCTGTTCGCAGCCGGCGAGCGCCGCAAGGGCGATGAGGGCAATTCGCTTTACCACCTGCGTCTCGCCTCCACGCAAAACAGAACCAGCAAGAGCAATAGTACGAACGGCCACAGCAAGAGCGTGACAAACACCGTAACGCCGAGAGCCGCCATATCGCCGGGGCCATAGCACTGACCCAAACCCCAACAAAGCATCAGAAAGGCGCAGACTAAGCCGGCTATCGAATACCAGAGGATCATGCGGCCTCCCCGAGCTTGCGTCCGGCGTGCTTGCGGCGGACCTTGATGACCCGCTCGCGCTCGAGGGACCGCCACTCATACCGCTTCACGGCCACGCGAGTCTCTTTGCCGCGGATTTTCTTGACCACCCATTGAATGATCTGGATTGAGTACCAGATGACCTCCAATATCACGAGGGCTAAGACAATATCCCCCGCTGAATCGGTCTCGTATCGCCAGTGCCGCGAGACCTTTTCCACGACCGTCAAGCCGGCCGTGGCGACGGGCAAAGAGAAGCGGCGATAGGCTTGCGAAGTGATGGCCATGCGGCGAATTTCGCCGGGCTACGGCTTGGCAGCGTCATCAACCACGCTATAAACGCCGACCATGTTATGCACACAGAAAAAGTCAGCGAGCGAGCGACGTTCGTCACCTAGCGGGTCAAGAACGGTTCCGTCTCGCAGCAATACGACGAAGTGGTTTATCGGCGCATTCTCGTAAACGCGGACCTCGCAGATATGCACGTCGGCGAATGGGACTGGCGGCCACGGCTCGCGCCTGGGCGAGCCGATGTAGGCGTAATACATGCCCTTGCGGGCCGTCGCGTAGCCATGCTCGACCAGAAAGGCGTCGATGCCGTAGGGGTGAATGCCGTCTTTGTTGAAGTCGATGCCCTTGAACCATGCGCAGACCTCGGGATACGGGATGCCGGTGACCATCGCCAGGGCAGCCGGGCCACATCCTTTGGCGTGTTGCTGCTGAACGCGAATCATGTCAAAAGCCAGAACACCAGCGCCACGACCCCGCAATACGCCAAGATGCCGGCGAGCTGCATCGCGCCAGCTACAAGTAGCGGGTCGATGCCGCTTGATCCGCCGCCGGAAGAGCCGCCGTGAAGTCGCTTTGGTCCCATTGGTCAGCGGCGAAACCGGCTACTTTCCGGCCGGTCGCTTGTCGAGGCCCTTTTCCGACAGCAGTGCCGCCAAGTCATCGGCGTGAATGCAATCGCACATGCACGCGCCGGTAACGCCAGTGAGCGTCGGCGCGATGCTGCCATTGCAGTAATCGTTGCCCGGGGTCGCGTCATGGAGCACGCCTACGGCTTCGATCTTGCCGCCGGTGATGCTCAGCTTGACGATCTTATCCCCATTTTTGGCCTCGCGTCCGTTGCGGTAGTGCATGGTTTTTCCTGTTGGTCTCGCTGGTATCAGACGATTCATTCGCGCGTGAATGTTCGCGCCGTTACGGCTTGGCGGTCAACACGAATTGAACACACCGCCCGTCAACCACCCGTGCCAGCCACAGCAGCCGACACAGTTGATGCTCGGCGTCAGCGTCAGCGTTTCAGGCTCATTGATCGAACCGGCGGTGATAGCCCAGCTTGGCGACTGCGCGGGCTTCGGGTCAGCCACCCGCATTGAGGAAACCTGACCGCAGCCTGGGCACGCCAGCAAGAGCGAGCCGCCATAGGCGCCATGCCCGTCGCTGCTCGGCATGATGCCGCCGGGCTCTGAATAGCCGTCGTCTGGCCAATCAGTGAGCCGCCACGCTTTGACGCCGCTCCGCTTGTTATCAACCGCCGGTTTCGGCATCATCACCCCCAGATAATCGCGCAGCTAAACGCCACCACGAACAGCGCCGCCACCAGGGCGATGGCGACAATGGGGCCGAGGGGTGTGTCGTCTTCGGGGTCGGTCATGGGATCTTTACCGCCAAAAGAGAGACTGGCCGATGGTCTGGCGCATTTTGTAGTCCAGCCATGCGAAATAGCCCACGACGGCGACAACCGGAATCAATGCACCAACCAAAGACCACGGTTCGAAAAATCGGCGTTTCATTTCACCCTCACGGGCCAAGAATAAAGCTCATCGTGCGGCAGTCGTCTTGCGATCTTCGCCGGAGTCCACTCAGAAGGTGCCCACTCGCCGTTGACGATGCTCGCGGCTCGTAGGGCTTGCATCACATAACGACTGCATATCGTCGCGTGCGGCCTCGGGCGAATGAACGTCAGGCGCCTCAAGATGGTTCCGGTGACCAGAAGCGAATCGAAGTCATAGGTTGACCCAATCTGATCTCGGCACCAATCGGCGAGCTTTTGCCGCTGCCATCCGCTGGGAGGTTCCGCGGGGCGCATTTGCCAGGCCTTGCCGGCGTATTTTTCGACCCGCTCGCCAGCCGGGTGGCACTGGACGCCTTTGACGGGCCGCCCCTGAATCAGGCAGGGCAGGTCGCAAAGGCTGGTGCTCTCGAAGATGCACGCTTGGCCGTCATATTCAGCCACGATCGCCGCATGGCTCGGAGCACAACCGCCTATCCACTGGCTCGGCAGGCACGTAGCCGCGGCGATGCCGAATGATTTCCAGCCCGCACCACGGAATAGCAGAATGTCACCGGGGCGTGCGTCGAGGTCCATGCCGCGATTGGACGGTGCGCAGGGCTTGGAGAAACAAGGGCCGGCGCCTAGCTATTGCAAGCTAAACGCAAGGGCATGAACCTGGCACGTCACTTGACCCGCCGGCCCTCGGACGCAGCACGCTGCCGCAAAATCGTATCACCCTTCCCACCACCCCCACCGCAATCGCGCACGGCACCACGACCAAGGGCAGCGCCAGCCCGGCTAGCATCAGCAGCGGCGCGACGATGAGGACCAAGAGGGCAAGGGCGGAGTTGAGGGAGTCGGCTCGGGTCATTTGTTGTACCGCCAATAGTCGCCAGCAAGTATCGACGTATCGGTCGGATTGTTGTCCAAGTCGCATTCGACCGCGGTGTCGGCCCCAAGGCAGCGCGGGCAATCTGAACGGTGCGGATACATCTGGTTCCAGACCGGCCACTCGAAACGGTAGTCGCATTGCTCGCAGATATACCGCTGTCCCCATTGCCGAGATGGCCATTTACCATCGCCCCGCTTGAGGCGATTCGCTGGCCGTTCTGGCTTCGCTGGCTTGGGGATCGGAGGGAATGCCGCGCCGCCCTTTCCTCCTGGCGGCAGGGTATCGCAACCAACCGCGAACACGGCGATGAAGATGAGCCAGTGATGAATGCGGAGTTTCATTGTTCGCCTCGCGGGTCCGTCCATCGCCGAAAGACAATCGCGTTGCCGCTTGTGGTGCGCCCGATATCGAACCAGCTCCACCCGAAGATGGTGCGAACGCCGATTGTGCAGCAGTCATCAAACCACACCTTGTTGATGACGTTTTCGTGCGTATGAATCATCGCTGCGCCGTCCGATTGAACTTCCAGGATTTCCACGAACGGACTTTCGACACAGACCCCGTACCTGCCAAATTGCGGAGCAACTGTAATCGGATGCGCGTATACCGCCCAGAACCGCGCCGTGCCCAGCGTCACATCCACCATCGCGGTAAAGATGAACAGGGTTCTCAGGCGGAAGCGGGAAAATTTCATATCGTTCCTTGAGCAAGTCCGTAAAGCACCAACAGGTGCAACGTGTTATCGACCACGATGATTGACCACGGGGCAAGCGGCGGTTTTGCGAAGTCACTCTGCCCGAAGGCTTGCATATACCAATTGACGATCTTCGTTCGGTCCTGAATGAAGTGGGCGATGAACACAACGGACCATTCGCGCAAACCCCAGTCGGATTGAATCGTGAATATGGCCACGGAGATCGTGTAGAGCAGGCAATGCACAAAACACGGCAGCGTTGCTTTTTTCTTGTTCTGCGCCATCCAGTCGTTTTGGAGCATGTAGTCGCCGACAAGGTGGGCCATAAACCAGTTCATTCGTCACTCCCAGTCCTCGGTTTCAAGCGGTTCGCCGCGTCGGTCGCTCCATTTCGCAAGCGCCAATTCGGTCCAACCGAATTGCAGGCATGTAGACCAGAGGATTTGCCAGAGCATCATCCGCCCCCTTGGCAGCGTTGCGCCGTCCAATCGTGCAGGCGTTGAAGCCATCGCGGTTCGTACGGGAACGCCAGCAACGGATGAACCAGCGCGTTGTGAACGAACTTCCAAAAGTACCAAGCGATCGTCGGGCAATCCGGCTTCGTTGGTTCGGGCGAAAGGTTCCAGTCTGCCGTCGCGGGTCGCGGTGGCGTGTCGGTCAGCTTGCCTATCGGGCTTATGTAGGGCTGCGCTGGCATTAGTTTCTCACCGTCACCCTTTCTGGCTCGATGCGCTCGTACACCGTCTTGCCGCCAACGTCACGAATGCGGATGTAGCCCACGCCGACCATTATCACATCAGCGAAAGCGTGCCCGAGTGCTTTGTAAATCGCGGCGCATTGGTCGTAGGTTGGTGGCGGGGGCGCTGACGGCGGCGCCGGCCTCAGCCGCTCCATTTCGGATTCATCTGGCCAGCCCGGCGGTTTCGCTCGCCCATCGCCGCCACAGCCCGGACACGTAATTGCGGCCTTGCGCCGCCAGAATTGCCACAATCGGCGCATACAGGCCGGGTCGCGTATTGCGCCGGAACCGCAACAGCGCTCGCACCAGTTGGTCATGCACAGCCCCCGCTATTGCGCGCGTAAGCCTGACTGTCCACGCGGTCGAGAATCTTCTTGGCTTCAACCGCGCTTTCGATGGCCTGGCGGTTATCGACGGGAGGCCCGTGGAATTGCTCGGTCGGATATTTGTAATCCCACGGCAACGTGCCCTCCAACGCCCGATTGACTCGAATCGCTCCGCAGTCGTTGCATCGCCATACGCCCCACGGCGCAGCATCACCGCAAAACAACTCCGTCTTTACGCTGTCGTGCGGACAGAGCGAATGCAAAATGCCGATAACGCGACGGAGAAGCTTCATGGTTCATGCCGCTTCGTGCTGGCGGACGCTCGCATAACCACGCGGGCGCCGTTCCACGATAGCGCCTCGCATTCTTCCTCGGTCACCCCGCAAAACCGCACCAGCAATTGAACCAGTTCATAGCGAGCGGATCGCAACTCGGCGCGGGTTTCACGGCGGCATTCGGCATCCGGCTCCGTGGGAACCAAATACCCGTCAGGTTCAATCCAGCCCTCGAGATTGTCGTTGTGCTGCGCGATGCGCTCGCGCACCCATTGTTCGGCTTCGGCGGTGAGATGCTTTCTCATTCGCCCGGACTCCGGTAGGGGTTGGCCATATCATCGCCGCCTGCGCATGGCCTTATTGAGCGGGCGAATTGCACGATGCCTACGCCAATGCGAAGCACAAACCAGATCGCCAGGACAATGCCGCTGACCACAAAAAACATTTTCCCGCCCGCCAAGGGCGCGAACGGCAACGCAACGTGCATCAGCGCGAAGTGCAATCGCCCCGGAAGCGCCAGCTTGCCGACCTTGCGGTATAGGTTCTTGTCTCGAATCTCGGAATAGTCGAATGAGCCGCCGCTCGTACAAATCACGCCCTGGCCGAAGTTGTCTACCATCGTGCGAATATGGTTCGCCTTGAGTCGCGGCCCGATAAACGGTAGCGCACGCCAGAAATCGTTCCACAGGCATTCAAAGGGCATCGTGACTTGACGCCAGAGCGATCGATCAAAGCTCGCGCCGTTTAGGGCGCACTCAACGCCATAGACGACATACCAAAGGGCGATGCCGATGAACAAAAGCAATGCTTGGATCATTCCGCTTTCTCCGCCAGAATCCATTTGCAGGCCGCCTGTACAGCGTAAACCGCCAAAGCAGGCAACCAGCACAACGCGACAATCGTGCAAAGCAGGCACGCGCGAAACGGCCTCAACTCCTGCCTGATTTCGCTTCGCCACATTCCGAGGAAGACAGCTAACGCCAAGTAGACGTAGCACGCAATGGCCAGCCCCGCGCAGCATTGGCGGACGTGAATGTCAACGGTGACGACTTCAGGGACGGTCATTCGGTTTTCTCCGCGCGCTTCACGCCCTCTAATAGCCCTACCCGCTCAACCTCATTCGCCCGGCGCGTGCGCCATTTGCCCGTTTCCAGGTCGTTGTAGCGATAGACCATAAACGGGAATTCCGTCACGTTGAACGCCCGCTTGCCGTCGATAAGGTACTCGTGCGTTGTGTCGATCCAATTCGGCTCCCACTTCAAGGCGATTTCCGGCTCGACCGTCACATTTGCAATCGGCGCCGGCACGTTGACCACGGGCGCAGACGTCGCTGCCACCGGTCGCTTGAACAACTCCCCGATACTCTCCCGGTAGGACCAACCGGCGAACAGCACCACCAGCGCGCCGACGGTCAGCGCTAGCGTGCGGGGAGTAATGGAACGCGGGGTCATTTCGCCGCCGTCGCTGCCTCCGGGGTCGGCGGGCTCGTTTCCGTCGCTACTGGCGTCGCCGCTCGGAACAACCCGGCGGCTTTCGTAGGGTCCGTCCGTACCAAATCGTAAGTGAGATCGTGCCAGCGAACGTCCCTGAACAGGAATGCCCGCCCTTCACCGTCGGTTTTAACGCCCTCTACGCATACGCCTCTCGAATCCTCTTCGAGCAAGAGCCGGTCGAAGCCGGCGAAGATGGCGAGCTTCTTTTCGTCGGTCGGGTGTTTGACCGTGATGGACTTCACATTGGCAAGGTTTAGTTCGACTTGTTCGGGCATGATGGTTCCTGTGGGTTATTGGGGCGTTTTAGTTCGACTAGAATTTTCGCCAGCTGATCGTTGGCCGTGCCAAGCAACCATACGACGACGACCAGGTCCAGTGCCACTGTGATCGCAGCTATTTCGATCATCCCTCGCCCCCGATGTCGATCCACACATCATCAAGGTCATCGTCCGGGTCGTCATTCATTGGTGGCCTCAAACGTCGGTTTTACGGGCTTCGGCGGATGCACGGCACCGCCGCGGCCCTTGCGAGACAGGGCGATCTCTGCCGATCTCCGCGAGTGCTTCTGCTTGCGCGTGCGCGGCTGCTGGCGACGTCGGGCCACCACCTCGTTGATGGCCGCGGCCTGCTCTTGAGCCTCCCGCTGGCCGGCATAGCCGCCACGGTCGACCGGGTGGCCGGTCTTGAGCTTCAGCGGAATCCCGCGCTGATCGGTAACTCTCCACGGTTTCTTGCCGCCCAGCTTGGTCGCTTTCGCCTGTACGTCCTGCACTTGATTTTCTCCGGTGTCAAAGGTGACGCGCACGGCCCGCCACGAAAAACCGCCGTGGATAGCCTTGGGCACGATGCCGAGATTTCTGGCCGCCTCTTCCTCCGTGACCGATACGGAGAGTCGCAAGGCCCACGGCCGTTCACGGACATCCAAGCGTTCGATCGTCACGCCACGCAGCCAAGTCGAATGCTTGTGCTCTTCGCGGATGACCTGCGCGCAGATTTCGGCGTACCGTCTGTTGTGGCGCCCGACCAGCGAGCCGGCGCGTTGATGCCAGCCACGGGGGCTGCCCATGTCTTCAGACACGTCCCGCTGAGGTTTGCCGCGGGCGAGATCCCACAGGTGGGCTTCGCAATCGGCCTGGGTGCGGCCGTCCATCAGGTCGATCGCGTACGGGCTCGGATCGGGCACGGTGTCGGGCACGTCGCCGGAGCCAATAAGGTGGCTCATGCCGATCGCGGCCATCGTGCCGTGGATGTACTCAATGTCGCGCTGGGCAACGCCGGCCTTGCGGAAGCGATCGACGCTCCAGTGGGCCAGATCGACGGGCTCGTTGATTCCCAGCCTGGCTACAAGTCGCTTGATGCGTCCGAACAACTCCAAGGCGCTGGCGAGCTTGGCGTCCTCGTCGGCCAGCGCCGAAAGCTGCTCGGCATCGGGCAACTCGCCATCGTCATCGTCATCGTCTTCCCACGACGAATCGACTGGCAGCGGCGATGTGGCGCCGTCGCCTTGTAGCTTCGCCAGATCATCGCGCAGCCGATCGGCGATGCCGTGCTGGCCATTGCGCTCCAGGATTTCGATGCGGGCTTGCAAAAGCTCGGCTTCCGAGGGACGGGCCGTTGAAATCATGCGGCGACGGGTTCTCCGTTCAGGGGCCAGTTGACAGAACCGGCCACGACCAACTTGCCGGCGAAGTGCAGCACTCGCTTGTCGGAGTGCGTCTGTTTCAACCATTCGTGCGGCAACTGCAACAGCGTCGGCTCGATGCCATCCTTGCCGCACTTGATCGTCGCCCGCGGAAGAATATCTTCGACCGGCACCTTGCCGCGGTAGCCAGCGACGATCGTTTCCCACGGCTCGCCGTTAAACTTCTCCGTGCCGACGATGCCGATATATCGCCGTGCCCGCCGGCAACTCCAATGGTCGATCAGGTTCCCGCAGCGGAAGCCGATCTCGGCATCTCCGCCGGTGCGGAACAGCAGTAAGCAATCTTCGTCGAGCACACTGGCCAGCGGATTGTCCGTTCCCATTGAAGCCAGCCAATCGGCGCCAAGCTCGCGCACCCATTCCGTTCCGACGATGACCAGCCGGTAGGTCATCGCCTTGAGTTCGGCCGGCGGGGCGACCCTGATGCGGCGGTTTTGCTGGCGGCGTGTATCGCCGGCTTTCTTGGCCTTGTCCTCTTGATCGGCCTGAGTGATCTTGAGCTCGCCCGCCAGCACCTTCATTGCGGCGTCACGGTCCCGCTCAAGCAACCGCTTGCCCTTCGAAATCTGACCCTCAGACACCCCGTAAGGCTTCGCAAGCTGGGTTCGAACGCGGCCCGGCGCATCGTTCGAAGAATCATCAGCAGGCTCGTTCGAATCTTGTCCGTCCCGATGTGACACGAATGTCACTTCGGGGGTATTGTCTCCGCGACGAAGGTTCGCCAGCCGTCGCTTTTCAGCCGCAACTTTCAGCGGCTCAATGATTTCGGAGCAAAGATTTGCGCTGATAGCCTTCTGGTCCTGCGTCTCGTGCCGACGCATGGCGTTGGCCGCGACGGCCGTCATGCAGGCTTCGAACTCCGTCCCCTCAAACTCCGTAACGGGCAGCTCGATACCCAGCTCTTCGGCGACGTTCTGGCGATTGCGGCCGTCGATAAGCTGTCCCTTCCAGACGATCGCAGGTATTCGAATCCCGTGCTCGCGCGCGTCTGCCAGCAGCTCCTGGTAGGCATCGCCCGTGATTTGCGCAAAGGAATTGACGATGGGATGTAGCTTGTATCGTTTCGCCATCCGCTACTTCGCTTGGGGTGTGATTCAAAAAACCGGTGGCCGCCGGAGTTCTACAGCGTCCTGCTTCCGGCGGCCGGTGGCTTCGATGCCGTGGTCGTTAGTCTAAAATGACGGGCGTCGCCAACCCTCGCCTCCCGTCGCCGTGCGCTTCTAACGTGCGGCGTATCACCGTTTCGCACGTACCACGGCCCCGATCCGCTGCGCCTCAATTCGTTACTGGCGGTTCATCGGCCTCCATCGCGTCTTCGTCCGCATCATCCATCGCGTCCCAAAAGTTCAGCCCTACGGCGGACTCGAGCGCGTCGACCGAAACACGGCAGTCTTGAAAGTCAGGCGGATCGTCGGTGTTGGGCATCAAGTAAGCTCGCATCATGCGATTGCCGTTGGGGTACTCAAGCAGGATGGTCTTCCAACACCAGTTGGGCACCCATACCGCGTGCGCGCTCAAGGTGTGAATCACCACGTCGCCATGTTCATCTGGCAAGAATGCAGGCCCCGTGAAGACCCAGGCGACCGCGTGCTTATCGCGCACTTGGTCGCGTACCCAGCTTTCGAGGCCCTCCCATTTCGTGTGCCCTTCATTGAGCGGCCCCGTCTGGGGCGTCATATTTGACATCAGCATCGAA
>Ga0134128_10005084_pt1 | contig 15970 bp, 14 predicted proteins | sample KB31754_FD_96462 | JGI IMG/M metagenome (GOLD analysis project Ga0134128, IMG submission 96462) | Terrestrial soil microbial communities with excess Nitrogen fertilizer from Kellogg Biological Station, Michigan, USA - KB3-175-4 | ecosystem: Environmental > Terrestrial > Soil > Unclassified ...
CATGCTGGCGGAGCAGCTGGCACGGGCAGGCCGCACGCACGAGGCGCTCGAGCAGCTCCAGATAGTTTATGAGGCGATGCTCGCTGAGGATCGCGGCCCGGAAGCGACGGCAACCCTGGAACGTATCCGCAACCTTGATCCGGACTTCGCGCCGCAGGTCGGCATGTCGCGGCAGGAAGCTAAGCGGGAAGGACTGGTATTTCTCGACGTCGACTACGGCAAGCACGGCGTGAAGCACCCGGGCACGACCGAGGATGTGGCGGCCCGTCCTCTATCCGCCCAGGGCTTCGATGACGTGGAGCTTCCGCCGCCGGCCGACCCGCGCACGGAACGAACGCTGGACGAGTCGCCGCTCGCAGGCCTCACCCCGCTCGAAGACCCGCTCACGTCGATGATATCCGAGCAGTCGCGCGGACCCGGGCCGACGATAGCCGAGTTCGAGTCGACCGCGTTTTCGTCGGAGGAGATGCACGCGGACATCGAGCCGCTGGCCATTGAGCACACGTCATACGATACTCTCTCATCCGAGCCGGTCGGCGTTGACTCGGCCTGGCCGGCCGAGGCCGATCAGCCCTCGCCCGACTCCGAGGAGCCGCCGGAGGTCGTGAACGAGCCCGGCGAATCCATGGCGGACACGCTCACCGGCTACGTCGCATCGCTGTCGAGCGAAGTCGGAGAGATGCAGGGAGGCATGGCCGACGACCTCGGTATTCTGCCCGTTGAAGCCGTCCGTGAGGAACAGGCAGCAGCGCAGAAGCCGGCGCGCAGCGACGACGAGTTCGTCGATCTCAACGAGTGGCTGCTCGAGGGCGAGCCGCCCAAGAACCCGCGCATGACCGCAAGCGAAGAAGAGAAGGCCGCTGGTGACGTGCAGACGGACTTCTCCGAGATGCTGGAGACCTTCAAGGCCGGTGTCGCAGCGAATGTGGATGAGAGCGATTCCGACAGCCACTACGATCTCGGCGTCGCGTACATGGAAATGGGCCTGTTCGATGAGGCAATCGCGCAGTTCCAGAAGGCGATGCGCGGCGACGCGACGCCGGAGCGCCGCGTTCGTGCGTACGAGTCGCTCGGTCAGAGTTTCATCGAGAAGAATCAGTATCAGGTGGCGATAAGCTCGCTTGGCGGCGCTCTCAACGAGACGGGCCTCAACGAAACCAAGCTCGTGGGTGTGTTGTATCTGCTCGGCTACGCAAGCGAGAAGCTGGCACAGTGGCAGGACGCCGAGCGCTATTACCGCCGCGTTTTTGCGGTGGACATTCACTTCCGTGATGTCGGTGAGCGGTTGAAGCGCGCCGAGCAGATGGCGTGACGGCACGGTCAGTCGACGCGCCGGAGGCGGGTGACGCTGTGCGCGCCGTGACGCTGGAAGATGTGCAGGCGCCCGTACGTGATGATCTGGACAACGTTCGTGACGAGATGGAGCAGGCGATCACCCGCGACATCCCGATGCTCGCGCTGGCCGCTCGCCATCTTCTCGCCATGAAGGGCAAGATGTTCCGGCCCACCCTGGTGTTGTTGTCCAGCCACACAGCCGGCACGCCGACGCGCGACGCAATCGTCGTCGCATCCGTCGTCGAGATGGTGCATCTGGCCACGCTCGTGCACGACGACGCCGTCGATCATTCCATGTTGCGGCGCGGCATGCCCACGATCAACTCGTTGTTCAGCGATCAGATCTCGGTGATCATGGGCGACTTTCTGTACTCTACGGCACTCACGCAGCTCGTCGCGCTCGACAACATGGCCGCGATACGAGCGCTCGTCGATGCGTCGACGCAGATGTCCGTCGGAGAGCTGTCTCAGCTCTCGACGATCGAGCCACTCAGCTTCTCCGAGGACGATTACGAGTTTCTGATCCGGTCCAAGACCGCATCCTTGATCTCGGCCGCATGCCGGGTCGGCGCGATGTGTGGCGCCCGCGCGCACGTCCCGGCGCTGGCCGAATACGGTGATGCGCTCGGAATGGTGTTCCAGATCACCGACGACCTGATCGATTACACGGAAGCTTCGGAGACGACGGGCAAGCCCAGCGGACTGGACCTGCGCGAGCACAAGGTGACGCTTCCTCTGATCGCCGCGCTCCGGTCAATGTCCGCCAGCGAGCGGAGTCGCGTGAACGCACTGTTTCAGGTAACCGATCCAGACGACGACGATGTCGCGGACGTAGCGCGCATCGTGGTCGAGCGCGGCGGGCTGGAGTACACGCGTCAGCGAGCCGCCGACTACGCGGAAGTGGCGCGCACAGCGCTATTCAACCTTCCTCCAACCCCTGCCCGCGACGCCCTCGGCGCGGCAATCTTCTACGTAATGGAGCGACACGCCTGATGCCACCACGCGGAGCCGCCCGAAAGGGCGCATTCTTTTACGGCATGGTCCTGGCGACGGGATTCATTGCAGGCGGCCTGCTGACGCAGGTCTCGCGGCGCTTCCTCCCGCCCAGCGCCGTAAAGGAGTTCTTCACCACCGGAGTTACACCGGCCTTCGGTCCGCTGACCGTGGACCTGGTGATCCTCAAGTTCGCCATCGGTCCGGTTGCGGTCGATGTGTCACTTTTGAGTCTCCTGGGTGTACTTCTGGCGTATCTGATTGCGCGCTCGTTATTTTAGAGCGGCTATATTGTAGCACGTAGGCAGCGAACTTTTTCCCCGTCAGGGAGTTATGGAAATGCCGCATTTCAGCTTCATGGAACTGGTCATCATCATGGTGGTGATCCTGCTTCTATTCGGCGCCAAACGCATTCCTGAGATTGCCGGCTCTGTCGGCAAGGGAATCAAGGAGTTCAAGAAGGAGATGAACGACATGGAGCGGAACGTTACAAACCGTGATGTCGGCCCTCCGCCGCGCCTCACTTCCGAAGACCTGCAGCGTCCATCCACTCCCCAGACAAACGAGTCCGAGCCGCAGCGCGAGCCGCGCAGACTGATTTAACGGCTGTTAAGAAAACAGAAAGATTTGCAAAGGGGGATGAGCGACGGTTCGCTCATCCCCCTTTTTTGAATCGACCGACACGTGGATTCCCGCGAAAGCGGGAATCCACGTGTCGGTCGTCATTCCCGCGAAAGCGGGAATCCATGTTATCGGTCTCTGGATGCGATGACAACAGAAAGGACCTCGGCAGCAGATGGATTCCCGCTTTCGCGGGAATGACGACTTCCAAAGCTCCCGCTTTCGCGGAAATGACGCGTCCGAACGGCGCTCCTGACGCTACTTGATCCCCGGCATCATGACGAGGTGCGTCGCATCGCCGCTTCGACTTCCTTCCGGCGGTCGGTGATCTTCGCCGCCGACTTGAGGTTCGAGACGAATTCCTGTATCCGGCCCTGTTGCATCGAGCTGAGGTACTGACTGCGCAGCTGCGACTTGGCCGCGTCGAAGGTCTTGCGATCCGCATCGACTCGACGATCGACCTGGATCACAAAAACCGCGTTGTCCGTGACGATCGGCTCGCTGACCGCGCCAACGGGAAGCGCGAACGCAGCACCGACGATTTTCGATGCGTTGGGTGCGTCCGGAATGCCGGATACACGTGTGAACGCGTCGGTCTTCACGACTGGCGTGTTCAACAGCTTGCCAGCCTGGGCGAGTGAGCCCGCGGATGCCGCGATGGCGAATTTCCGGGCAGGGTCGACCTCTTTCTGAACGGCCTTCCTGCGCGCGAGCAACAGCTTGATGTCTCGCTTGGCCGCATCGAGCGACGGCGTCCCGCCCGGCACGATGGTATCGAGTCTGGCGAGGTAATAGCCCGCGTCGTCGTCGTACAGATCGCTGCTCTCGCCGACCTTCGCTCCACCGAATGCCCATGCGGAGACGCTTGGCACCTGCTGGCCGTCGTATACGAGCGTCTGGCCTTCCGTTACGTCAGCGGTATGTGTCGTGAGACCGAGCGCCTTTACCGCCGCATCGAACTTGTCCGGCGTCTCGGCGGATGCGGCCATCTTGGCGAGCGTGTCGGCTCTCCGGTCGGTGCGATCCGCATCCGAATCGCTCTGCGCGATGTGCAGCAGGATGTGGTGCAGCGCGAGTGTGTCGCCGTTGCGCGAATCCAGCCGGATGAGATGATAGCCGAACTGCGTGAGCACGGGCGGCGAGATCTCGCCGGGCTTCAGCGCTGCCGCTGCCGCCTCGAACGCCGGAACGAACCGACCCTTGACGCCCTTGCCGAGATCGCCACCGCGAACAGCCGATGCAGAATCGACCGATTCCGCCTTGGCCGCGTCCTCGAATTTCAGCGATCCGCTCACGATGCTGTCACGAAGCGCTATCGCATGATTTCGTACAGCCGCCGAATCCGCCGCCGTGATCGTTCGCGGAATCTCGGTGAAGGTTACGCGCGCGTGTCCGACGCGCGACATGTCCTTCTTGTGCGCGTCGTAGTAGCTGCGAATCTCGGCGTCGCTCACCGGTGTCGCCGCTACATCCGCATCGCTTGGCACGAACGCGGCGTAACTGATGGCGGCGCTGTCGTGCGCATCGCGATAGTTCATCCACAACGTCGCGTCGGAAATCCAGAGGCCAGCGGTTATCTGCTGGTACAGCTTCTGTTTCGGAATTGCGTCACGATAGTAGCTCTCGAGCTGAAGCAGCAATCCGCTTTGCTTCGCCGTCGGGCTGGCAAGGAAGCGCTGATACTTCTCAAGATCGAATTGTCCGTTCGTCTGCAGCTCGGGATCCTGCATCAGTTGCGGCGGCGGGCTGTACTTGGCCGCATTGGTAAGCTCGTCCACAGAAACGGTGATTCCGCGCCTCCGCATCTCCTGGCTGAGCAGGGCGTCGCTCACGAGCTGATCGTAGGCCTGATCCTGAATCGCCTGCCGCTCATCCAGTGAGATAGACTCGCCGCTCGAGGCCGTGCGCTGCTGCTCCAACTGCGCCGACAGAGTCTGCCACGTGGTTACGAGGATGTCCTGGCCGTTGACAGTCGCCACCGCGGTGGTCGATGTTATCGGGGCACTACCGAAGAGGCCGGACGATTCGTATAGAAGGAATCCGCCGATGAACGCGACGGTGACGAAAATCCAGATGTATTTTGCGGAACTCCGCATCGATTGTAGCATAGCCCGGTAAGCTGTTCCCCAGAGTGGACAAAATCAAGGTTGGGGAAGTATCTTCTCACCTTCGCGCCGCAGTCGGCGAAACAAACGTTTCCCCAACGAGAGGACGTTGATGGCCGATATGGGCCGGCTGGACGAGCTAAAACGCAAGTTTGACGAGAACCCAAGGCGCTACTTTGCGCCGCTCGCCAACGAGTACCGCAAGGCCGGCGAGCCCGACCTCGCGATCGAGCTGTGCAGGACGTATCTGCCACAGCAGCCCAGCCACATGAGTGGCTACATCGTATACGGCCAGGCGCTCCACGATGCGGGACGGAGCGAAGAGTCCGCTGCTGTCTTCAAACAGGCGCTCAGCCTCGATCCGGAGAACATCATCGCGCTCCGGCAGCTCGGCGACATCTCACGAAACGCGGGCGACAACGTCGGCGCGATGCGCTGGTACGGCAAGGTTCTCGAGCTGGATCCCAGGAACGAGGAGATCTCCGCCTTCGTCACCGCGCTCTCTGCGCCCGGTACGAAGGCGTTCGCACCACCTGTGACCCCGGAGCGTCAGCCTCCGCCCACAGTGCGGCCTGAGCCCGCGCCGGACGCGTCAGCCGTGCGCCTGGAAGACATCTTCTCCGAGCCTGACATGGCCCAGACGCCGTTCTCGGCGGCGGAGATCGACAGGCCAGAGCCGGTCGAGCTGCAATCCGAACAAGCGTTCGAAACGGTTTCTGATGAACCGTTCGAGGTCACGGACTGGCCGACGGCGATGGATGCTTCGCTCGATTCTGAGGCGGCCGGCACGCCAGTCCTCGAAGGCCCGTGGCACAGCGCACCCGATACGGAGCCGGCGCCCCAGCACATCCAGTGGGCCGACGAAAGCGCGGAAGAAAATCCCCCGCTGCGGTTCGCCGAATTCATGCCGGACGAAGATGCGGCGTTCGCGCCGACTGCCGAAGAGCTGGGCGAAGCCCCACCCGCGCCCGAAAGGCCGCAACCCGCTGCGGCCGAATCGAGCGCGGCGCAATCATCTGCGCAGCCCAGCGCCGATCACGATGAATCGCCGTTCGTTACCGAGACGATGGCTCAGCTGTATCTGAGCCAGGGCCTCCGGGGCGAGGCGCTCGCGATCTACCGTCAGCTCGTGGTGCGGCGTGATGACCCGGCGTTACGTCAGAAAATCGCCGAGCTGGAGGCTGCACCGCCCGAGTCCGCCCATGAGACGGTTCGTGCGTTCTTCGCGCGGATCGGTGCGCGCCGGCCCAGCGAGAAAGTCGAGATGGCGGCACAGCGCGGGTCATCGCTTGCCGCACTTTTCGGAGCTGCCACGCCGGATGCGAGCGACGTGAGTGCTGCACAGCGTCTGTCGGGCGCGTTCGGTAACGCGCAGTCCGCCGCTCCGCGCGCCTGACACGACAGTGGGTACTCTGCGTGTCGCGGTCATCAACGGCCCGAATCTCAATATGCTCGGTGTTCGCGAGCCCGGTATCTACGGGAGCGAGACGCTTGCCCAGATCCAGGACGGTCTCACGGCTGTAGCCCGTGAGATTGGCGCGACACTGGATTTTTTTCAGTCCAACAGTGAAGGCGATCTGGTGACCGCTGTCCAGAAGCTGCGCGGCGTCGCCGACGGAGCGCTTGTCAACGCGGGCGCGTACTCGCATTCGAGCATCGCGCTGCGCGATGCATTCGCCGCCGTATCGGTGCCGTTCGTCGAAGTGCATCTGTCCAACGTGCACGCGCGTGAGCCGGAGCGTCATCACCTCGTTCTTGCGGCGTCCGCGATTGGTGTCGTGTGCGGCCTTGGCAGCTACGGCTACGAGGCCGCGCTGCGCGGACTCGTCCGCAACCTGCGAGCGCGGAAGTAATGGAGGATCGTCGTAGTGCCCGCGCCGCGCTGTTGCACGACGCGTTGACCGAACACCATCTCGATGCGTTGCTCGTAACCGGTCGCGCCAACATTCGTTATGTCACGGGATTCTCCGGATCGACGGCGCTGCTGCTCGTGACGGCGCGGGACAGCGTTCTCATCACGGATTTCAGATACCAGACGCAGGTAGCGGAAGAAGTGGGCGACCTCGTCCGCGTGCGCGTCGAGGCCACCAGCCTCTGGGATGGCCTGTGGGCGGAGCTTGGACAGTTTCCCGGCCGCGCGGTGATCGGTTTCGGATCCGCGCACGTGACGCACCGCGAATTTCAGCGCTTCCTGGACGACTCGGCCGGTGCGCGCTGGCAATGGCGACCACAGGGCGACATCGTGGAGGGCCTTCGCGAATCCAAGGATGAGGACGAAGTAGCGCTCATTCACCGTGCAGCGGGGATGGCAACGCGGGCGCTGGCGAACACGCTGCAGCAGGTCCGAGCCGGGATCACGGAGCTGGAGATCGCCGGCATTCTGGAGAAGGCGTTGCGCGATGAGGGGAGCGAGGCGCATCCGTTCGAGACAATTGTCGCGTCGGGCCCGCGCTCCGCGCTGCCGCACGCGCGTGCAAGCGGACGCGTCGTCGAGCGCAACGATCTTCTGCTGCTCGATTTCGGCGCGGAGCATGGCGGCTACTGCTCCGACGTCACACGAACCGTCGTCGTTGGTCGTGCGACCGAACAGGTGCGCGCCGTCTACGACATAGTTCGAGCGGCCAACGAGCGTGCTACCCTCGCTGTACACGCTGGCATGCTCGGCTCCGATGCCGACGCCGTTGCACGCGATTATATATCTGCCGCTGGCTTCGGCGGCGATTTCGGGCATTCACTGGGTCATGGCATCGGCCTGGAAGTGCACGAGGCTCCGCGGCTGGCACGTACTGCTGCCGCGAAACTCCCGGCCGATACGGTCGTCACCATTGAACCGGGCATCTATCGCCCGGAGTGGGGCGGTGTTCGGATCGAGGATGACGTATATCTCAGCGCGGATGGACCGCGCATGCTTACCGATTTTACCCACGAACTGCTGGAGCTGTCCGCGTGATTGATCTGCGCTATGTCAAGAAGCTGGTCGAGATGCTGGACGAGTCCACGGTCGACTCGATCGAGATATCGACCGAAAAGGGGATGAAGATCCGCATCTCCAAGACACCGCAGCAGCGTGGCGGTATGTCCGTCGCCCAGCCAATGGCGATGCCCGTCGCACCGGCACCTCAGGTACCCATAGCCGCTCCTCCGGCGCCCAGCGCGGAGAGCGTCGCTGCGGCGCGTGCGGACGAGGAGCGTGCAGGGTACCTCGAAGTCAAATCGCCTATGGTTGGCACGTATTATTCGGCGCCGGAGCCTGGCGCCAAGCAGTATGTCGCCGTCGGCGAGCGCATTACGAAGGGTCAGACGCTCTGCATCATCGAAGCGATGAAGATCATGAACGAGATCGAATCGGAGTTCGACGGCGTGGTGCGAGAGATCCTGGTCGACAACGCACAGCCGGTTGAATATGGCCAGGTACTCTTCCGCATCGACCCCAACGCGTAGGCGGCAAAATGGGTAGCAGCGCAGAAGCGGGCGCGCCAGCGAGCGCATCGTCGTTTGACTACAAGGCAATACTGCAGCAGATGGTCCAGCGCGGTGCGTCCGATCTGCACATCAAGGTCGGCCGTCCGCCGACCCTCCGCATCAACGGTGATCTTGTGCCGATGGAGCTTCCGGCCATCCGCCTGGAGGATGTGCGTCACATCGCGGAGCAGTCGATGACCGCGCGTCACATGAAGGAGTTCGCCGAGCTCAAGGAATGCGACTACGCACTCGGCGTGCCGGGTGTGGGGCGCTTTCGCGTCAACGCATACCAGCAGCGCGGCACCATCGCGTACGCATTTCGCGTCGTGCCCTTCCAGGCGCGGACTGTCGGCGAGCTGAATCTTCCAGCGGTGGCGGAAAAGATCGCAATGGCTCCGCGCGGTCTCGTCCTGGTGACGGGTATTACCGGATCGGGGAAGTCCACCGCGCTCGCGGCGATGCTGCAGCACATCAATCTCAATCGGTTTGCGAACGTCATCACGATCGAGGATCCGATCGAGTTTCTTCATCGTGACATCAACTCGCATATCAACCAGCGCGAGGTAGGAAACGACACCACGACGTTCGCGCAGGCGCTGCGCCGCGTGCTGCGCCAGGACCCGGACGTGATTCTCGTCGGTGAGATTCGAGACCTCGAGACGCTGGATACCGCGCTGCAGGCGGCGGACACGGGCCATCTGGTCTTCTCCACGCTGCACACGACGGATGCGACGCAGACAATCAATCGCATCCTCTCGTTCTATCCGCCCAACCAGGCAGCTGAAGTTCGCTTCATGCTTTCGAGCGCGCTGCAGGCTATCGTGTCGCTCAGGCTGGTGCCGAGAAAGGACGGCACCGGCCGCGTGCCGGCGGCTGAAGTTCTGATCAATACACAGGCGGTCCGCGACAACATCCGCGACGTCGAGAAATCGCTAAACATCCCGGATCTCATCCGCGAAGGGACGGTTCATTACGGAATGCAGAGTTTCGACCAGAGTCTCATGTACTGGTATACCAAGGGCGTCATCTCATACGAGGCGGCACTCAATGCGGCGACGAGCCCGAGCGAATTTGCGCTGAGAGTGCAGGGAGTGGCCGGAGCGAGCGACACGCACTGGGACGCCTTTACCGAAGCCGGTATTCAGTAGCGGTGTTCAACAAGATTCTCATTGCCAACCGCGGCGAGATCGCCCTGCGTGTGATTCGTGCGTGCAAGGAGCTGGGCGTACAGACCGTCGCCGTGTACTCCGAAGCCGACCGCGAATCGCTGCATGTGCGCTTCGCGGACGACGACGTCTGCATCGGGCCGCCGCCCGCGCGCGAGTCGTATCTCAACATCCCGCGGCTCATTGCTGCGGCCGAGATAACGGGAGCGGACGCAATTCATCCTGGATACGGCTTCCTCGCCGAGAACGCGGAATTCGCCGAGACTTGCGCTGCGTCCAACATCGCCTTCATCGGCCCCACGGCGGAACAGATCCGCGTAATGGGCGACAAGGCCTCCGCCCGCCGCGCGATGCAGGCGGTCGGCGTACCGATCGTTCCAGGCTCCCCGGGCCCGGTCGAAGATGTGGATGAGGCGCTCAGATTCGCCGTCGACATCGGATTTCCCGTCATAATCAAGGCTTCCGCCGGAGGTGGCGGAAAGGGAATGCGCGTCGCCGCAGATCCGGAGGATTTCGCCCGCGCATTTCAGCTGGCGCGGTCCGAGGCTCTGTCCGCGTTCGGAAACGGGGACGTGTACGTCGAGAAATACCTCGCGCGGCCACGCCACATCGAATTTCAGATCATGGGTGATTCGCACGGCAATGCGATTCACCTCGGCGAGCGCGATTGCTCGGTCCAGCGCCGGCACCAGAAGCTGATCGAGGAAGCACCGAGTCCGGCCATGACGCCGGAGCTGCGCAAGGCGATGGGCGACGCAGCGGTGCGCGGGGCCAAGGCGATCAACTATGTGGGGGCCGGCACCATCGAGATGCTGCTGAACGAGGACAACTCGTTCTACTTCATGGAGATGAATACCCGCATCCAGGTCGAGCATCCTGTCACGGAGATGCTCACAGGCATCGATCTCGTGAAGGAACAGATACGAGTCGCAGCCGGCGAGCGGCTGAGCGTGACCACCCTCCCGCCGCTGCGCGGGCACGTGATCGAATGCCGCGTGAACGCGGAAGATCCGGCGCGTAACTTCCAGCCGTCACCCGGCCGCATCGATGTGTTCCATCCACCCGGTGGCCCGGGCGTGCGACTCGACACGCACGTGTATACCGGCTACAGCGTGCCGCCGTACTATGATTCATTACTGGCAAAGCTGATCTGCCAGGGTCGCGACCGCGACGAGGCCATCCGGCGCATGCAGATCGCCCTCGAGAGCTTCATCGTGGAAGGCGTTACAACGACAATTCCATTCCTTGCGCGCGTGATGCACAACGCCGAATTTCAGGCGGGCAAGGTTGACACGAAGTTCCTCGAGCGCGAGGGTGCCGCGCTCATCGCGGAGCTCACCTAGGACACAAGACATTGCGGTTGGATGTATATCTCACGGCCGACGAGCTCGCGGAGACCGATCGCGCAGGGCGCGTCATTGCCGTCATCGACGTTCTGCGGGCCTCGACGAGTATCGTTACTGCGCTCGCCAATGGCGCGCGTGCGGTCGTCCCATTCGAGGATGCAGATGAGTTGATGACGCGTGCGCGCCAGTTCGAGCGCGGCGACGTTCGGCTTGCCGGCGAGCGCAAGATGTTGCCCATCGCGGGCTTCGATATGGGCAACTCGCCCGCACAGTTCACATCAGCTGCAATCGACGGTCGAACGGTATTGCTCACGACGACCAATGGAACGCGCGCGTTGATCGCTGCCCAGGGCGCGACCGACGTTGTCGTAGCATCGTATGTAAACCTCTCCGCAGTGACGGCAATGCTGCGTACCGCGCTACGCGGCGGTACGGACGTCGTGATAGCATGCTCCGGCCAGGATGGCCATTACGCGCTCGAAGACGCAGCCTGTGCCGGCCGATTCGTTCGGACGGTCACCAAGCGACTCTCGGGCGTCGCCATGAACGACGCGGCACACTCATGTGCGTTGCTCGCACGCAGCTACGGCGACGAGATCGGCTCCATCTTTCTCGACTCCGCGCACGGTCGCGCCCTGTCGGCCGCGGGATTTCATGACGATCTTGCGCTATGCGCCGCTGTCGATGCATATCCAATCGTGCCGGTATTCGCCGAGCGTCAGATAACAAGGCTCGGCAGCGACCGGGAGCGATGAAGTGGCCGACGCCGCGCTGAAGCGGGAGGTGCAGGCCATAGCGCTGCTGCTGCTCGCGGTCTTTCTCGCGGGCGCGCTCATGCTGCACGGCTGGAGTGAGATGCGCGGGGTGCCCGCGGCCGCGGGAAGCTTCGGCTCCGTCGGCGCCATCGCTGCGCGCGCGCTCATCGTCGTGTTTGGCTGGGTTGGTTCGTCGCTCCTGCCGATCGCGCTCGCGGTGCACGCGCTGCGCGTGTTCGGCCGCATGAGCGGAGGACGCGATCGTTCGTGGCTCATCTTCCTGCTCGGAATGGTGATCGTGTTGCCATTCGGTGTTGCGCTGGCGATGGGCGCCACGCGCGATGACAACGTCTTTTCGGGCGTGATCGGCGGCCTGCTGGCATTTTACACGACACAGCTCACGGGACCCGTCGGCGCGTGGTTGCTCTTCCTGCTCGCGCTCAGCGTGCTCGCTGCCGCGACGCTGTCATGGAATCCAATCCGCATGCTGGTCGGCCGCGAGGTCAGGCCCGTCGTTGCCGGTGTCGAGCAGGCGGCAGCGCTCGACGATACGTACAATCCGCCGCGCGTGCGCAAGCAGAAGCTGCTCGCACAGCAGCTGGAGCCCGAGCCGGAAGAGATGCCCGTGATCGACGAGGGGCTGTCGGCACCGTTCGAGCTGCGCAAGGACAGGAGTCGTCGTCGTCGCGGCAGGGAGCGTGACGCAACGTCGGCCGAGGATCGTGTTGCGGCCGAGATCGAGGCGACCGACGTTGCGCACGAGCGATTCGATGACGAGGATCTCCCCACTCCCGATCTGCTGACGGCGCCTGCGCCGCGCAACGTGGATGCGAACCGTCGGGATCTCGACGCCGCTGGGCAGCGACTGATGGACGCGCTGCGCACATTCCGCGTCGATGGCGAGCTCGTAGGGCGCACGACGGGTCCCGCCGTGACGCAGTTCGAGATCGAGCCCGCGCCCGGCGTCAAGGTTCGTCAGATCGCGAACCTCGCCAACGATCTCGCCCTCGCGATGCGCGCGCAGAGCATCCGTGTCGTTGCGCCGATTCCGGGGCGTGGTGCGGTTGGCGTGGAGGTGCCGAATCCCGTTCCGGAGATGGTCGCGTTCCGCGAGCTGCTCGAGTCACCGGACTTTCAGACCGCGCGCGCGGCACTGCCGATCGCTCTGGGCAAGGATCTCGCTGGAAAGCCCGTGATCGCCGACCTCGCGAAGATGCCGCACCTTCTTATCGCCGGCGCCACTGGATCGGGAAAGTCGGTATGCGTCAATACGCTCATCACGAGTCTGCTGTACCGTCATACGCCGCGCACGCTTCGCTTCCTGATGGTGGATCCGAAGATGGTGGAGCTGTCTGTGTACAACATGATTCCACACCTCCGGCACAAGGTCGTCACCGATAATCGCGACGCCGCGGCAGTGCTCAAGTGGGCGGTGTACGAGATGCAGTCGCGCTACGAGCTTCTGGCGGCGAACAATGCGCGCAACATTCAGGACTTCAATCGCAAGGTTACCGAGAAGGCACCCCTCAAGAAGCCGAAGACACCCAACGTCGCGTTCGAGGATCTCGAGTACAAGGACGACGTATTGCCGTACATCGTCGTCATCATCGACGAGCTCGCGGACCTGATGATGACCGTGCAGGGGGAGGTCGAGACTCCGCTCGCGATGCTGGCGCAGAAGGCGCGCGCAATCGGCATCCATCTCATCCTCGCCACCCAGCGTCCCAGCGTCAACGTCATCACCGGACTCATCAAGGCGAACTTTCCGAGCCGCATCGCATTCCGGGTCGCGAGTCAGATCGACAGTCGCACCATTCTGGACGGCATGGGTGCCGAGTCATTGCTGGGAAATGGAGACATGCTGTTCATTCCGCCGGGCAAGTCGGAGCCAGCCCGTCTCCAGGGCGCCTACATCTCGAGCGAGGACACCGAGCATCTGATGGGATGGTTCGAGGCGAGAAAGAAGGCGCGCGCCTCGGGTTTCGCCGCCATCGACGAAGCGCCGAGCGAGAGCGACATCCTCGAAGCGGTTCGGAAGCTCGATGCCGAGCGAGCCGGCGGCGGCGAGGACGGTGACGGCAGCGACGATGGCGATCGTGACAAGCTGTTCCGCGAGGCTGCCGAGATAGTCATCCAGAACCAGAGCGGATCGACGTCGCTGCTGCAGCGACGACTCAAGATCGGCTACGGACGTGCGGCGCGGATCATGGATCAGCTACAGCTTGCCGGCGTGCTTGGCCCATCCGATGGTCCGCGCGGAAGGGACGTACTGGTCGGACTCGAAGACCTGGAGCGGATCGCTCCGCGCTAGCGGAAGTGTCCGTTCTCGAGTTGCGAGCGCATGCCGGCGCAGGCACGGGCGCCTGCACATACAGCTGCCTTCAGTCGCCGCGCGGCTTGATCAGATCACTCGCGCGCAGCCCGTGGTATTCCTTCTGCTGCGCCTCGACCCAGACGTTGTAGACGTATGGGTCGCCGCCACCGCCCTTGTCGTCGGCCATCTTCTCGAAGCTCTTGGTGATTCTGCCGAGTGGCTTGCCCGGGACGCTTGCGATACGGACGTGGTCGCCAACTACGATACTTGCCATCCGAAAAAAACTAGCGACGGTGCCTCTCCCGCGCGCCTGCAATCGTATGGCGAGCCGGAAATACTCGTGCGCGGCGATTGGCTCCTCCGCGTGCGGCGAGGCTACCTCGCTTTGGACCGCGCGCGGCTAGACTGGTCTCATGCTGACGGCGCGACAGCGATTGGGGATGCGGGGCGAATCGATTGCCGCGAAGTGGCTCGCGCTGCGCGGGTGGGAGATACTGGATCGGCGATTTCAGAACGGGCATCGCGATCTCGACCTGGTCGTGTGCAGGTTCACGGATAACAGCAACGAGCGACTCGTTGCCTTTGTGGAAGTGAGGACACGCTATTCCACGGATTTCGGGACGCCTGCCGAGACGGTGGGGTGGAAGAAACGGCGGGAGCTGGCGCGGTCGGCGCGGGTGTGGATTGCCTCGAACAGATGTTCGGGAGATCAGTACCGGTTTGATGTGGTGGGGGTCATCATCGGTGGGGCGCGGGTTCAGATTCAGTACGTTCCGGATGCGTTCTGGGTCGATTCCCGCCGTTGAATGCGGCTCGTCCGGCGAGTCGTCTGGTCGTGGATCTTCGGTTGATTTTCGGTATCATATTTCGTATTTTGTTCGGGGCTCCTGCGGTGCGAAATAATCCCGGGGATCCCGGGGTTTTGCCCGGAAACACGAATCCGGATTGGGCAGTCCGGAGTTATCTTACATCAGCCAAAAGGAAAGGGGACCAATGGGTGCTTCCACCATGCAGGACGACAAGAAGAAGGCGTTGAACCTTGCGGTGGCGCAGATCGAGAAGAACTGCGGCAAGGGTTCAATCATGCGGATGGGCACGAGCACCGCTGGTGTGCGCGTCGACTCGATCTCGACAGGCGCCATCAATCTCGATGCGGCGATTGGAATCGGTGGTATTCCAAGGGGTCGAGTGACCGAGATCTACGGTCCGGAATCGAGTGGCAAGACGACGCTGTGTTTGCACGTTGTTGCGAATGCGCAGAAGAACGGCGGTGTCGCCGCATACATCGACGCGGAGCACGCGCTCGATACGGAATACGCGTCCAAGCTTGGTGTGGATGTGGAGAACCTCCTCGTATCGCAACCTGATACAGGCGAGCAGGCGCTCGAGATCTGCGAGATACTCGTGCGCTCTGGCGCGGTGGACGTTGTGGTGATCGACTCGGTTGCGGCGCTGGTGCCGAAGGCCGAGATCGAGGGCGACATGGGGGATTCACACGTTGGTTTGCAAGCGCGACTGATGAGTCAGGCGCTTCGCAAGTTGACTGGCGCGATCGCGCGGTCCAACACGTCGGTGATCTTCATCAATCAGCTGCGTGAGAAGATCGGTGTGATGTTCGGCAACCCGGAGACGACGACTGGCGGAAAGGCGCTCAAGTTCTACGCGTCGGTTCGTCTCGACATTCGCCGCATCGGGCCGGTAAAGGACAAGGAGGACGTGGTGGGATCGCACGTCCGCGTGAAGGTCGTGAAGAACAAGGTTGCGCCGCCGTTCAAGCAGGCCGAGTTCGACATCATGTACGCGGAAGGGATCAGCCACTCGTCGCTGGTGCTGGATATCGCTGCCGAGAACGGCATAATCGACAAGTCGGGGG
>Ga0134128_10005085_pt1 | contig 15969 bp, 16 predicted proteins | sample KB31754_FD_96462 | JGI IMG/M metagenome (GOLD analysis project Ga0134128, IMG submission 96462) | Terrestrial soil microbial communities with excess Nitrogen fertilizer from Kellogg Biological Station, Michigan, USA - KB3-175-4 | ecosystem: Environmental > Terrestrial > Soil > Unclassified ...
GAGGTCAAGCTCAATAACTCCTTCGGGTAAGCTGCCGACAAAATCCTGCATGAGACGGGCAGGGACGGTAATCGAACCCTCTTCACTTACCTTAGCGCCAATGTAGTGGGTGATGGCGATGTCGAGATTGGTAGCTGAGATACTGAGCCGGTTATTGCTAGTCTTGATCAATACGTTCGCGAGGATCGGCAAGGTACCGCGAGTATTGGCAACACGGGCAACTGAGCTAAGCGCTCGGTTTAGGTTTTCCTGGGTGACTTGTAGCTTCATGTTCGGACGCTCCTACTATGTAGTAATTAGTTTATTAATTCGTAATTATATTTATAGGGCCTGTGGATGGTGGGTAAAACCTGGACAGTAACAGATGAGTAAGCAAGATTTTTGCGGTGGATAAGACGAGGTAAAAGCGGCGGATAAAAGGCGGATAAAAGAGCGGGTTTTTGCACATAGCCCGCAGCATAAGCATCTTGCCTTGTGCGAAAAGCCATTGATCGTACACAATTAACAAACACTTTACCCACAATGTGTGCACAGGCTGTCAATGAGTTTTTAAGCATATAAATGCTCCTTGATGTCGGCGATGGCCATCCTGATCGAGGAGTCAACCCGAGCTTCTTTCTCGATTTTATCGACGGAATGAATAGCAGTCGTGTGGTCTTTGCGGCCCAGTTCACGGGCGATTTTAGGAAAGCTCAGATGTAGCTCACTCCTCAGCATATACATGGCGATTTGTCGCGGCACCACTATATCTTTATCGCGCCTTGGCCCGAGGATGTCTTCGAGTGGTATTTGGAAGTGGCGCGCCGTACGCTCAATGATTTGCTTCGCGCTCAGGTGTTTGGGCCGAGCCTTACTGACGCTGAGAAGGCTGGAAACGATGGGGAGCGAAGGCTCCAAGGCTCGCATCTCGCAAAAGGCCAAAAGCTGATTCAGTGCCCCCTCCAACTCGCGGATATTGGTCTGAACATTTGCCGCTAAATATTCGACAACGTCAATCGGGAGTTCGGTGTCGTGGTTTTGGGCCTTGGTTTTGACGATAGCACAGCGGGTTTCAAAGTCTGGGATCTGCATGTCGATGCTCATGCCGCCATTGAAGCGGGAGCGCAAGCGGTCCTCAAGCGTCGGAATGTCTTTAGGTGGCTTATCGGCGCTGATAATGATCTGCTTGTTGGCCTGATGCAACGCATTGAAGGTATGGAAAAACTCCTCTTGCACCTTCTCTTTGCCGGCGATGAACTGGAAATCATCAACAATTAAAATATCGGCGGTACGATAGTGACGGGTAAAATCGGCGGTCTTTCTAAAGCGCAAGGCATCCACAAACTCCTGCACAAATTGCTCGGTAGTGATGTACAGCACCCGTGCGTCAGGATTGCGAATAGCTAATATATTGCCAACCGCTTGCATCAGATGGGTTTTGCCAATGCCAACGCCACCATACAAGAAGAGCGGGTTATAGCGAGTTCCCGGCTGCTGTGAAACGGCTTGGCAAGCGGCGAAAGCCAGCTCGTTACTGGCGCCGACGATAAAATTATCGAATGTATAGCGCTCGTTCAAGCCCTGCCGGTAGGAATGAACCAGGCTATTACCGGCGGGTTTGCTAACGGCCTGCTGACGACTAGCTGTTGCCGAGGAAGTCACGGCCGGTTGAGGGTTTAATATTTCGGGCGCGGCTTCGGGAGTTTGCCTCGGTAGTGCCGATGCCGCGGCCATCTTATAATCTATTTGCTTAACGCTTACACCGTTTTTGCCCAAAGTGTCTTTGATGAGATCTCCGTACTTTTTTTCCAACTGGTTTTTAACGAATACATTCGGAACACCGATAACGACTGAATCCTCCGTCTGTTTTAACAGACAAGTATTTTTAAACCAGGTTACAAAGTTCCCTCGTGAAACCGAGAGTTCTATTTCTCCTAATACTGCTTGCCACAAACTATCTTGCTGCACCTGAGACTCCCATGTATGTAGACTAATATACTCGACAAACGCCCGGTTTTCCACACCCCCGTGACTTCATTTTCGGCGGTTCGATAAAAACACGGCGACAGATAGCGATTTATACACACCCTGGGGCCCTATCTGTTAATTTGTGGATAATATTAAAGGTTTAGTGGATAACTCGAGGCGGTTAGCGGCTAATCATTGTCAAAACTACAAGGCAGTCCGCGCTAATAAGCCCTCTTTGACAAAACGGGCCGCAACAGATATAGTCACTAGGAGTTAATGACAATTCCACTAAAGGATTTTTGATGCCCAAGCGAACCCATCAACCCAAAAAACGCCAGCGCGCCCACGAACACGGCTTCATGAAGCGCATGGCTTCCAGAGCCGGCCGCAATGTACTCAAGCGCCGCCGCCTCAAAGGCCGCGCCAAGCTTTCAGCCTAAATTGTATCCAACAAAAATACAGGTGACTGGTGGTGTCACCTGTATTTCTATTTCGCCTTGGTTTTTACTCGATAAACCCAAGTATTACCGGTTGCCGTTAGACAGCTGAGTAACGTGTAAGATACCGACGACGATGGCGTACAGGCCGAGGATCCACACGAACGACACACCTGCTGAGGCTTTGCTGAACAGGATGACGATGCCAGCTACAATTGCCGCCAGGCCGCTGACATAGCTCATAACCTGGACCCGGGCTACGACTGCGCGGGCGGGCACATAGTATGCACCGACCGCTTCGACGACGCCGCGGACGATCAGCACTAGGCCGATCAACAGCACGAAGGTCGTGAACTTGACTGCCACGTGACGCAGCAGATACACGCCGACGCCAAGCTCGAAGGCGCCGAGAATGGTCGGCAGGAACCAGGCGTCAACCACACCAACGGTGTTGATGCTGCCCATGACGTTCACGACGCCACTGATCAGTACGTATGCACTGAACAGATACAGCAGTGTGGTTACGGTCAGGCCCGGCCAGAAGACCACCGCCAAACCAAAAATTAATGTTGCTACTCCACCCAAAACCAAAGCCCACCAGTTCTCTTTGGTGATACTTGCTGTGCTCATAATAGAGAGCCCTCCTTAGTTGGTATCCTCATCATGCACTCAAATAGCGCGACCGTCAATCCGCTTATATGGATATGTGTGGATAAGTTGCCGAACTAGAGGTGTAATTGCCCGCCCGCAAGCATCTGCTATATGCTAGACATATGTTTTCTCGACGGCACCGATTTCATGGCTATAACAGTGTGCGGACTGTGTATCAGCACGGTAAGAGCGTGCGCGGTCCCCTGTTGAGCCTGAAGTTCAGCCAGCGCGAGACTAGCCGGCCATACCGGGTAGCGGTTGTCGTCAGCCGTAAGGTTCACAAATCGGCGGTGATCCGTAACCGCATCCGCCGCCGCATGTACGAGTGCGTTCGTCGCTCCGAAAGCCGGATCGGAGGCGGCACCGACCTGGTTTTCACCGTCTTCAACGATCAGATGGCTGAGCTACCAGCTGCCAAACTCCAAACGATCATCGATGACCTGCTAGCTAAAACCACATGACAGCTTCCTGCTACCTCCTGTATAGTGTTATAAGAAATAACCGGGAAGTTATCTAAAACACATGTTCACCACCCTCATTGTTCAGCCCATTTTTAATTTATTAGTGCTCGTTTACGCGCTGTTGCCAGGTCATAATTTCGGCCTGGCGCTAATCATTTTCACCATAATTATCCGCTTGCTACTATGGCCGCTTGTCAAAAAGCAGCTGCACCAAGCCAAAGCCATGCAAAAGCTGCAACCGGAGCTGAAGCGCATCAAAAAAGAAGCCAAGGGCGATCGCCAGAAAGAGTCGCAGCTGCTCATGGAGCTCTACAAGGAGCGCGGCATCAATCCCTTCAGCACCTTCCCGATCCTCATCATCCAGCTCATTATCTTGATCGGCCTGTATAGCGGGCTGCGACGCGTTATCAGCAATCCGCACGAACTAGTTAGTTTTGCCTACCCTAGCCTGCAGCATCTGGGCTGGATGCAGACGCTGGCTCACAATATCCATCGTTTTGACAACACGCTCTTTGGGGTAGTGAACCTCAACCGGGCAGCGCTCAACCCGCACGGCGGGGTGTACTGGCCGGCAATGCTGATTGTCGTCGGTAGTGCGGTGGCGCAGTTCTACCAGAGCAAGCAGCTCATGCCTCAGAGCAAAGACCAGCGCGGTTTGCGGCAGATTCTGCGGGCTGCCGGCGAAGGTAAACAAGCCGACCAAGCTGAAGTCAATGCGGCTGTCGGACGCAGCACCCGCTTCTTGCTGCCAGTGATGATTTTCCTCTTCACGGTCAACCTCGCTTCGGCGCTGAGCTTGTACTGGCTGACCGGCGGCGTGGTGGCTTATATTCAGCAAGCCTTTATCCTGCGCGAAGATGAAGAAGAAATGGAAGAACTGGCCGATGGCGGCAAGCTGTCGAAAGATGTGAAAAATATTCCGGAAGCTGAAGTTATCACAAGCACTCCCAAAAAACCCTCCTCCAAACCCAAAAAAGCCGCTAACGCTGCCCGAAAAAGGGCAGCTAAGAGGAGGAAACGATGAACGACTCAATGGAAGAAGCGATTCTGTACGCCAAAAAATACCTGGAAGACCTCTTGTCATTTTTTGGTCTCAACACCGATGTCTACGCCACCAGTGATGACGAGGTGATCCAGCTTAATGTACCAAGTACACACATGAACGGCTTTCTGATCGGTCAGCACGGTGAGAATATGCGCTCCTTGCAATATCTGACCTCCACCGCGCTCAAAAATAACGACTATAGTCACACCCGGGTCAACGTCGACATCGCAGAGTACAAAAAGCAGCGGGCCGACCGCCTGCGCGACAAAGCCGAAACTTGGATGAAGCAGGTCCAGGGCTCCGGCGAACCGTTGGATTTGCAGCCGATGAACGCCGCCGACCGCCGCATTGTCCATCAGCTGGCGGCCGATTATGGCTTGTCCAGTGACTCCGTCGGCGACGGCCGGGACCGCCATATCGTACTTAAGCCCAGCGAGTAAACCCTGAGGCTAATTGACGCTGCCGAAACTGCGTAGCGGCGTCTTGATGATGATAAGCGGTTTCACGACTTGCTGCGCGACCTTATTGAGGCTGACAATCGTGCGGTTTTGCCAGTACCATGCCTGGTTGCTATCAGTGATGTACGTCAGCACGCCACCACCTTGCAGGAACAGAATAAAGACGGCCATGAGCAGCGCTGCTTTCAGATGAGTGCGATGTCCGAATAGCTGCCGGAAAGCCAGGGCGATAATGATCATGCAGGGCAGGGCGATCGGGAACAGGTAGCGGCCATTGATCGCAATTTTGATGCCTAAGTGAACGTAGTCGATGTAGTTTCTCAGCCACAGTGCACCGACGTACAGTGCCGAGACAAAGAGCAGAAAGCCCAAATATTCATAACCATCGAACAGCGCGCCCCGGTACTTGATAAACAACACGGTCCCGGCACCGAAGACGGCTAAGGCGGTGATAAAAATCAGGGGCAGGGGGTTGATGCTGAGATAGTTAGCCTGGGGCCCGGCGCCGCCACTCGAGGTGTAAAACATAGCAATAAACATCCGGTACGTCCAGCTGACCGCGAACAAGCCCGGGTTGGTGTTGACGGTGGCTTTGTGAGCCAGGGCTTCTTGGCTGCGCACCCAGGTGACATTGGTGGCGCATTGCTGAGCGCTCAGGACTTGCCCGCACTGCGGCGTCAGGTTGTGGTAGCGCACGAGGTTGACGCCGTACATTTCTATGAAAATACCCAAGGCTAACACCAGCGGGACAGTGATAAGGAGTTTTTGCGTCCATGAATTTTTATGCCAGGCTTGCCGCAATTGCGTCCCCGGACCGATAGTTTGGGTTCGCCGTGTCCGCCAGGCCTGCCAACTAAGCCACAGCACGATGGCGGCAAAAACCGGCAAGAACTCGAACTGCACTAAACTGCCTAGCAAGCACAGCGTCAGTAGCCACAAACAGCGGCCGATGGGCAAGAGACGCTCACGCCGCAAACCCTCACTAATAGTGGTGGCCATGAGGAGCGCCATCGCAGTTACGAGCATGATCAAGTTGTCGTAATTGATTTGACCGGCTAATAATGGCACGACTGGCGTCAATACGAAGAAGAGCAGCGTGGCGTGCACAATTGCCGGTGACACGCGGGTTTTGAGCAGTAGGCGCCGGAAAAGCACTAGCGAACCACCGAACAGAAAGATATTGATAAACCTGAGGTCAATTACTTGCATCATTTGATCGCCGGTGACGGCGGAAATCAGCCGATAAGGGAAACTCATCAGCCAGCGGTAGAGGAAGGAGGGGTTGCGCGACAAGGCTCCGGAGGAATCCATCAGCGTGGAATGGGCAGGGAAAAAGGGACTCAGGTGATGCGCATAGGCCTGAATGACGGCAAAATGCGCGTTCTCATCAAACACCATCGGATAGGCTGCCGAGATAGCGATCCAGGCCGATTCAATAAAAAATAGCAACAAGATGGCCGCAAAAAACTGCGGTGAAGCCAGAACCTTCAGGATTTTTGTTTGAAATCCAACCATTACCGCTATCTATTATAACCTTTTACCGCAAGCAGCATACAGGATGAAGCTGAGGGGTCGCTGGGCGACTACATGATAACAGGTTGACGCGCAAGAAAATGTAACGTACAATCCAGATGTAATATTTAATCGTACAATTGAGGACAACTATGGGCACTAAAACAATTTCAGCCTCCGAGCTCAGAAGTAATCTTGCCGATGCTCTGGAAGCGGTTAACCAGGACGAAATACTTATCATAACCCGGCGTGGCAAGAAAGAACGGGCGATAATTGATCTGGATAAACTTGAGGATCTACTGGCTTCGGCCGATCCAGCTTACCTTAAAAAGATTAAAGAGGCCCGCGAAAGTCAGGAGTATTTCAGCCACGAAGAAGTGTTCGGAGATTTATAAACAGTGGCTACATACAAGCTGCTTTATAAGAGGGTGGCAGTCAAAGAAATCCGGAAGCTCTCGCCGCAAATCCAAAAAAGACTAGGCATTAAGCTGCAATGGTTCGCCGGCCAAGAAGATCCCCTAAAATTCGCAGAGCCGTTGACGAAACCAGCTGATGCCGGGTATCGTTTTCGGATCGGGAACTATCGGGTACTTTTTGATGTCGAAGATGACACCATCGTTATCCTCTATGTGCAGCATCGTCGAGAGGTTTATAAAAATAAATAATGCCTAAACCCGTAGCGCTTGCTCATAAGCAGCTAGTGTTTGTTCGGCCATGCGGCGCCATGAATATTGCGTGGCTTGCAGCTTGCCCGTTTGGACCAGCTCATTTCGTAGATTTTTATCGGACAACACCTTGTTAATGGCGCCAGCCATGGCCTGCACGTCAAGCGGATCAAAATAGTGCGCGGCATCGCCGTACACCTCAGGCAAACAGGTTGCATTGCTGCTGACTACCGGGGCGCCGTGCACCATTGCCTCCAGCCCCGGTAGGCCGAAGCCCTCACTCAAGCTAGGGAAAACGTAGGCGGCGCAGCTCTCGTATAACCAGCGGAGTTGGCCTTCGCTGGTATAGCCAGTGAAAATGATGTCTTTGAGGTGCCGCTTAGACACCTTCGCTTCGATACGCCGGTAGTTCATATCCTGTCTGCCGCTAAGCACCAGGTGCAAACCGGGATTATCTCCCTTCAACAACTGAAACGCATCAATCAGCCGCTCCAGATTCTTGTGTGGTGTCGGCCGGCCCACATACATCAAAAACTGCTTACCCTGCAGGCTTTCGATTGGTTCGGCAGCCTCAGTTATGGCGTCGGCTGCTTCATAGGTAACGGTGATCCTATCAGGATTAACACCAGTAAAGCGCACGACATCGTCTTTGACGAACTGAGAAGGCGTCAGAATGGCTACCGACTTGCGGGCCGCCTGCTTCACAACGTATTTATATACTTGCTGCTTAAACTTGAACACCAGCAGGTTTTTGTCCGGATTGGTAAAGCGCATCGTCGTCAGGTCGTGAATAGTCGTCACGCTCCGTCCATGGTAGCGCACCGGCTGCTGTGCCATACCAAAATGCACTAGATCGGGCTGTAGGCCCTCAAGCTGTTTTTTGAAGCCAAACTGCTCGCCGTAACTAAACTCTTTAAATGGCGTCGCGACTACTTCGAACGAGGGCGTCACTTGCTTATAGAAATCTACACGGTGCTCACCAGTCAACACTACGATCTTGTGAGCTGGCTGGAGTTTATGCAAGTACTCGATTAGCTTGTCTATGTAGCGCCCGGTGCTGGTACCGGACTCTCGGGCATCGATAACGATCTTGCTCATACCCTTTTCCTTAGGAGCTTCCACCAAGCGTCGCGCAGCTTACGCAGATTTCGGGCGTTTGGCGGCAGGTCATGCACCATGATGCTCCAGATGTATTCATCGGAAACTTTTTTGGTGCGTTGAATGCGACGCCTTTCTTTAGCTTTTTTGAAAAGCAGGTTCGTGCCTTTTAGGTCACCCTTGGTCGCCATCCAGCCCTGACCGCGCGTAAAAGCTCGCAGATAAAACAAGACGTGGGCCAGCGTGAAGCGCCAGCCGACCCGAAACAGATAGCGGCGCGGCACATTCTTGTAGACCAGTAAGGGTTGATTCTTCATCGTCTGATAGGTGGCAAAACCTTTCAGGCGATTGCTGGTGGCGCTGATTTGGTGGTAGGCAACAGCACTCGGCACATAAACAACTTTCCAGCCGGCCAGCTGTGTCCGAAAGCTGAGGTCGACATCTTCGTAGTAGGCGAAGAAATCTTCGTCAAACAAGCCGACTTCCTGGAGTAAACTGACCCGATACAGGCTAGCGCCGCCACTGGCGCCAAAAATCTCGGTTTGAGTGTCGTACTTGGTGAGATCGGTTTCGCCCCGGCCGCGCGGATATGGCAAGCCCCACACCGTAAAGTAGTCGCCCGTGCTATCGATATGCTTACCATCGGCGCTGAGCAGTTTGCAGGTGGCGATGCCAGCCTCCGGTTGTTTGTCGAGGGCCTGGACGAGCTCGCGCAACCAGCGCTTATCGGCGACTGCGTCATTGTTAAAGGCCGCCACGTATTCCGCCCCGCTGTCGATGGCTCGTTGCAGGCCTGGGTTCATGCCGCCGGCATAGCCACGGTTTTCGACGTGTTTGATAACCTCGACCTCGGGGTATTTTTCGAGCAGCTCCAATGAGCCGTCGGTGGAGCCATTGTCAACAACAATCATATGTGGTTTTTCAGACTGCTTGAGCAGCGAATCCAGGCACGCGGCGAGGCTATCCGCACCGTTCCAGTTCGGTATCACCACGCAGGCCTTAGACATCGACTAACTCAAGCATTTCCTCTATAATAACGCATAACGAATGAGACACATTTTCTCAAAGCAGAACCGCGCTTTGCTGTCCGAGCTGGTGCGCACCGATTTCAAACTTCGCTACCAGGGTTCCGTTCTCGGCTACGCTTGGTCGCTGCTAAGACCGCTCTTCATGTTTGCAATTCTGTATGTAGTTTTTACGAGAGTGTTTTCGCTTGGGAAAAGCGTTCCGCATTATCCTGTCTATCTGCTCGCTGGTATCGTTATCTGGAATTTTTTTTTAGAAATGACCATGCAAAGCACGACATCCATTGTGGGGCGCGGAGACCTGATACGTAAAATCCGCATCCCCCGCTGGATGATTGTTTTCTCTACCAGCCTGTCGGCACTTATCAACTTGGGCTTGAACCTCATCATCGTGGCCATATTCATGGTCATTAACCATGTCGGCATCCTTGGCACTTTGCCACTTGTCATACTGCCCTTACTAGAAGTTTACCTATTGGCACTCGGCCTTTCTTTTCTTTTGGCCGCCTTGTTCGTAAAATTCAGAGACGTTAGTTATATTTGGGAAGTTTTGATGCAAGCGGGCTTTTACGCCACGCCAATCATCTACCCTTTGTCGCGCATAGCCAATATTTCTTTCCAAAAACTTATTATGCTAAATCCTATGGCGCAGGCTATCCAGGATGTGCGTTACACCGCTATTTCACACAATACCATAACGGCATACAAACTATTCCAAGGTGGTTGGCACGCTCTCGTACCATTTATTTTTGTTGCAGCTGCCGTGGTTATAGGTCCTATTTATTTCCGAAGTCAGTCTAAATATTTCGCGGAGAATATCTAAGTTATGGCAGACAATATTGCGATTAACGTTGATAAAGTTAGTAAGTACTTCAAGCTGCCGCACGAGAAGAATTCATCAATAAAGGGCGCAGTTGTTAATTTTTGGCGGCGTGATCGAACCTTTGAAAAGCAGCAAGTGCTGAACGACGTATCGTTTTCAATAAAGAATGGAGAATTCTTCGGAGTAGTTGGTCGCAATGGGTCTGGCAAGAGTACGTTACTCAAGCTTTTGGCCGGCATTTATAACCCAAGTAAAGGCAGCCTTCAAGTAAATGGCAAGCTAACGCCGTTTATTGAGCTTGGCGTTGGCTTTAACCCAGAATTAACGGGGCGGGAAAATGTGTTTTTGAATGGAGCGCTCCTAGGATTTTCGCGAGCTAACATGGCCGCAATGTACGATGACATCGTTGACTTCGCAGAGCTGCATCGCTTCATGGACCAGAAGTTAAAAAACTATTCCTCAGGCATGCAAGTTCGACTTGCGTTTAGTATTGCCATTCGGGCTCAGAGCGACATCCTGCTATTAGACGAGGTCTTAGCTGTGGGCGACGCGGCTTTTCAGAAAAAATGCTACGACTATTTTATGGAGCTAAAACGGCAAGGGCGTACCGTGATCCTGGTCACGCACGACATGGGTGCAATTAGGCAATACTGCACCAGGGCTATGATGATTGACAACGGAAAAATAGTTAAAGAAGGCGATGTGGAGAAAGTAGCCCAAGCTTACTTAGCTCTTTTTAGCGAAGAAAATAAAACCAAGCAAAGTAAAAGTGAAGATGATGATAGGTGGGGTAATGGTCTTCAAACTACCACCAGGGCGAAGGTAAAGACTACAGACGAAGAAATAATTATTACAACCGAGTTTACCGCGCATGCCCACATAGAGTCTGTTATGTACGGCTTCACTTTGTACGAGAAGGCAAGCAAAACAAACATTTTTGAGAGCAATACCAAGCGGCTGCGCCTAAAGATGCCTCCAGTCGTTGAGAATGAGATAACTACGCTCGAATGGAGAGCGCCCAACATCCTTAGGAATGGTGAATATGCAATCAGCTCATCAACTTGTGATGAATCAACCTTGACTTACTACGAATGGCTTAATGGCGCAGACACATTCAAGATTAGTAACAAAGTTGAAACTGCTGGAGCTGTAAACCCTGTTGTGAAGCTTAAAGTTACGAGTAAAAAGGATGACATCAAAGGCTAAAACATGAAGAGACAGATCTATAATACGGGTTTACGTACAGCTAACGCTGCATTAAATGCGAACCCAAAAGTAAAGCGTAAAGTGAAGGGATTTCTCCTGGCAACAGTGGGCGCGCAGCATTGGGGAAGATTTAAGTATCGGCAATGGCTTGATAGAAACTTCCCAGACTTTATTGAAATTGCCAAACTCAGGAAGATTGATCAGTCATTAAAATACAGGCCACTTATTTCTGTGGTTGTCCCTACCTATAGCCCAAAGCCGCAGTTCCTAAGGGATTGCATAGAATCTGTGCAAGGACAAATCTATGAAAATTGGGAACTATGTATTGTTGATGATGCATCGCCTGACGAAACGACTCGAGAAATAATAAAAGAATACTCTGCAAACGATGACCGCATTTCATTTAAGTTTCTTGAAACAAACCAGCACATCGCCCAAGCCACTAACGAGGCTATCAAAATGGCAAAAGGGGATTTCGTAGCGCTCTTTGATCATGATGATTTGCTGTGGCCGAATGCCCTGCTAGAAGTAGTACGGGCGCTTAACAACAATCAGAAATTGGATTTTATCTATAGTGACGAAGACAAGATAACTGAAGATAGATTTGTGCACCCTGGAGCATTTTTTAAGCCCGACTGGAGCCCTGACTTCTTACATAGCGTAAACTATATTACCCACTTGTCGGTAGTCAGAAAGAGCCTGCTAGATAAACTCGGGGGCTTAAATGGAGAGTATAACGGAGCGCAGGACTGGGATTTATTCCTGCGCATCACGAGCACTACAAAAAACATCTACCACATCCCCAAAGTCCTTTATAGCTGGCGCGTCCACGACCTCTCAACTGCCAAAACTACGAAATCTAAGCCCTACGTCATTGAAGCACAAAGAAAGGCTATTACTGCCGATTTAAAACGGCGAGGGTACGAAAATGCCACAGTGGAACAAGACCCCAAACATCAAGGATACTGGCATGTTGAACAGCCTATAAAAGGAAATCCCCTTATATCAATTGTTATCCCAACCAAAAATCAGTACAAGGTTGTGAAGCGCTGTGTGAACTCCATCTTTAAGAAAACTACCTATAACAATTTCGAGATTGTTCTTGTTGATACGGGCAGTACTGATAAAAAAGTTCGAAGTTGGTACAAGAAACTTCAGCAAAAGCACACTAACGTACGGATCATTAATTGGCCCGAACAGCCTTTTAGCTATTCACGCAGTTGCAATAAAGGTGCCCAGGCAGCTAAGGGTGAACTTCTAGTGATGCTCAATAATGATACAGAAGTTATTACACCGAATTGGCTCGAACTGCTGGCCGGTGACGCCCAGCGTCCAGAAATAGGAGCCGTGGGATGTCTGTTATTCTTCCCGGACGGACGACACATCCAGCATGCTGGAATAGGCGTTGGCCTGGGTGGAGTTGCAGCAAACTCATTTTCTATGATGACGCTCATGCAGCCAATGACCCAGACGCAGCACCTCATGATTAATACTAAGCACAACATGTCGGCAGTTACGGCAGCTTGCATGATGATCCGAACAAGCGTCTTCGAAGAAGTAGGTGAGTTTGCAGAAGAATTTAGGGTCACCTATAACGATGTAGACTTATGCCTACGCTTGCGCGAAAAAGGCTACGAAATCCTCTATACTCCATACGTTCGGCTTATTCATCATGAGTCAATAAGCGTCGGTATGCCTGAAGAAATCAAGAAGCGTGACACCAGTGAATTTCGCGAAGCGAAAGAGTTATTTGTAACGCGCTGGGCTAATTATGTGCAGCATGACCCTCATCTAAACCCCAACTTAAGCAAAGATGATGCATTCTATGATGTTCCGGATATTGCTGATCTTAGCAACGACAGCAAAATGTCACAGGAAGATAAACCTGCTATCGAACGTCGCTTGCGTCGTCGTAAATTATTTGTCAACTCACCATAAGTGAGGCGCTTATTGATAACTACAAAAAATACTTTAAACTTAAACGGAAAGCTCACTAAGTTCATGCCTAAAGCAACAAATCGCGCACCTGCCAAAACAACAAAATGGTGGCATAATCCAAGCCTAATATTTTTAATGCTCGGAGCAATATTCGGAATCACTTTTGTCACAATCAATCCCCCTGGCTTTGGATTGGATGAGCGGGCACACTTTCTCCGTGCCTATGAACTGTCACAGGGCCACTTTCTAACAACTCGAACAGGAGTCGACCAGCATATTGGCGCCCGGATACCGGCAAACATAGGACAATGGGTTCACGACAGCACCATTAATCTACTGAGCGTTAACACGTCTGCAAGCCTCAGTAATCGACATGACGCCGATACTAAACTATATACCAAGTATTATCATCAGCGTCTTTCTAAGGAAACAGTTGATGATTTTGCCACTAATCAGCAGCTTGCCGGTACCTTTAATTATAGCCCCCTCTCTTACCTCCCCTTAGCTGCGCCAGTGTGGGCGGGCATAAAATTACACATGAACTTTATGTCCATACTTTATCTTGCGCGTATAACAAATCTGCTACTGTATCTCCTTGTTGTCTACATTGCGATACGTATAGCACCCCGCTTTAAATGGCTGATTTTTATAGTTGCTTTGTTGCCTACAGCCGTATTCCAAGCGTCTTCAGTTTCGATAGATCCGATAATCAATTCTTTATCGTTTTTATTATTAGCCTTATTTTTACTTATTTGGCAGCAGGCTCCCAAACCTATCTCTTTGCGTCAGGCATTCATTACCCTTAGTATCCTAGGTTTCTTAGCGATTTCTAAACAGCCTTATGCTTTATTTGGGTTAATGTTCTTAGCTCTGCCTCGAGCGGCGTTTGCTAACAAAAAGAGCGAAATAGCATACAAACTGACATGGGCAAGCACCCCGCTGCTGCTTGCTATTATATGGTCTGTGCTCGATCGTAATACCATAAAACAGCTATCAACCGAGTACTTGCAGGCGAACGTTTCTACGGTGCAACAGATAAAATTTATTATTCACGGGCCTCTTAGCTTTGCTGCAGTAATTGCACGAACATATTATGAAAAGAGCGGGGCCTTTTTAGCAACCATGATTGGGGCTATCGGCGATAGGTCCGTTGGTCTATCTAACCTAATTCTGGTTCCTGCTGCGGCTTTATTAATGGGCTTAGGCGTAATCCATCCAAGCTCAGACATCGCACCGCCTAGGCGCAAACGCTGGACGGCCGCTTGGCTATTAGTCGTTGCCCTTGGAGTTATAGGGGCAATAACGGCAGCTCTTTATATCGGAGCCTCTAATGTTGCCGCCAGAGTAGTCTACGGGATCCAAGGACGATACTTCATACCAGTGTTGCCGTTTATAGGAGTTGCAGTCTCAATTCTGCTACGTGAGAGAGTTAGGGTTAGCCGGGCTCTGATTGAGAATACAATGATAGCAGGAAGTTCCCTGCTGCTACTAGGAACGACAATCTTTTACTACATTGTAAATTATTAGAGACAAGCCCTGCATCCGAATTTACTCAGGCTTACTGTCCGTTCCAGTATTGGGCGATCATGCCGATACCCGCCACTTCATTGGTGTCCCACGTCCCACCAGCGGGTAGACCGGACACGGTGCCGGCCACAGTAAAGTTAGCTCCATTTTGAGGCTGACCGTTAGTATTTGTCGCTGTAAGGCCATAGAAGTTGAACGACGACGTATTCCAAGAGCCGTTAAGTCCACAATAGGTTGGGCAAGTATCTCCGGCCGAGATCTGGGTGTTGGTAAATGAGTCATTGACCGAATCACCGTTTACACGAGCATTTCCCTCGACATTGAAGAAGAGCCTTGGAACCAGGGTGGCATCAATATCCGCCACAGCAGTATTCCCTTCGTAGAAAACGGCTGTATTGTCGCCCGACCACCACTTCAGTGTTACAGGCTCATTGGTATTACTTGCTGCTGGCCCTAGGTAGTCGTAGGTAAAGGTTCCGTTTTGCACCAATTCCCAGATGTAGTATGGCTGCCCATGTGATTCAGGCTGGGACGAATCAGTTTGGATACCAACAGAGATGGCATTGTTGCTGCCATCGTGGGCATTGATGTAGGAAGAGTAACCAGTTCCTGAACCCGCTTCATTCATCGTAGCGGTATATGTAAGATATGGTGAGCCAGCGGGAATGGTTACAGGTTCAGCAGTTATTGAGCCGGTTGAGAATGAAATGTTGGTAAAAGTTGTATCGGCTATGTCGCCGGTATTTCGGCCAGCAGCCAAGAATGAAATCGAAGGGTTATTCTCGGCAACCGGGTACGGCCCTAAAGTTACATTGTTATCAATCGTTACAGAAATGCCCCCAGCGGTCCAGTTGAAAGTAAATAGGTGCGACGTACCAGATATCCCGTTGTTGCCCCAATAGCCGCCGACTGGTCTGCCACCCGCAGCACCTTCGATCATAAGCGTGGTGCCAGTGGGCGAGACACCAGGATCGTGAATAAGCCCGAAAGCAATATAGTTTCCGGGATCATTCCAGAATTGTACCAATCCCTTGTACCCCGAACCACTTCCATAGCTGCACCGGCCCCCAGGACAGCAGGTTCCATTAAGGCGTACATTAAGCGTTCCAGAAGAAGATCCGCGACTGGTGGTGGTAACGCCTGATTGATAGTTAACCGAACCGGTTCCCCAGGCAC
>Ga0134128_10005086_pt1 | contig 15969 bp, 9 predicted proteins | sample KB31754_FD_96462 | JGI IMG/M metagenome (GOLD analysis project Ga0134128, IMG submission 96462) | Terrestrial soil microbial communities with excess Nitrogen fertilizer from Kellogg Biological Station, Michigan, USA - KB3-175-4 | ecosystem: Environmental > Terrestrial > Soil > Unclassified ...
CGAATGGCGAGAGCTCTGACAGCCGTGGGCGCGATCTTGTGGGCGGCGGCGGCGATCTCCTGCAGCGGCAGCGGCGCAGGCGGTGGCGGCGGGTCGGGGGGGAGCGTCGGAACCGGTGGTCTCGGCGGCGCGGCCGGTCGCCCGGAGACCGGGGGGGCGCCGGCGGGCTCGACTGGCGGCGGGCCCGGCAGCGGCGGCCGCGGTGGCAGCGGTGACAGCGGCGGATTGGCGGGCAGCAGCGCCACCGGAGGTGTGGCGGGTGGCGGCGCCGGCGGCGGCGCCGGCGCGAACGGGGGCAAGAGCGGCGGCGGAGGCGGGCCGGGCGGCGCGGGGGCGGGCGGCGCGGCGGGACACCCGGGGAGCGGGGGCACGGGCGGCGCGCGGCCCACGATCACCCCGGCCCCCGGGACGACGCTGGTCAAGGTGAACACCGGCGTCCACCACCAGACGTTCGAAGGGTGGGGGACCAGCCTCTGCTGGTGGGCGAACCACGTCGGCGGCTGGGGCGCCACCGGGCGCAACGCCGTCGTCGACGCGGTCGTCGATCCGGTCGCCGGCCTCGGCTACAACGTCTTCCGCTACAACATCGGCGGCGGCGACGACCCGACCCACCACCACATGGGCCAGTACAAGCAGATGCCCGGGTTCGAGCCCTCGTCCGGAACCTGGGACTGGACCGCGGACGCCAACCAGCGCGCGATCTTGCAGCGCATCGACCAGGTCGGCAGCGGCCTGGTCCTGGAGGCGTTCTCCAACTCGCCGCCCTACTGGATGACCAAGAGCGGGTGCGCCTCGGGGAACACCGACGGTTCGAACAACCTCAAGGACGATTCGTACGACGCGTTCGCCGACTACCTGACCGAGGTGGTTAAGCACTACCGGGACAGCTTCGGGATCACCTTCCGGACGCTGGAGGCGCTCAACGAGCCGAACGCCAGCTGGTGGACGGCGAATGGCGGCCAGGAGGGTTGCCACTTCTCGCCGGCGAACCAGCAGACGATCATCAAGGCGGTCGGCGCCGCCCTGACCGCCAAGGGGCTGACCGGGACGACGGTGAGCGCGTCGGACGAGAACAGCATCGACGACGGCTACAACAACATGAAGGGGTTCGACGCCACGACCCTGGCGGCGATGAGCCAGATGAACGTCCACACCTACGCGGGCAGCATGCGCACCAACCTGCGCGCGCTGGCCACCAGCAAGGGCAAGCGGCTCTGGCAGTCGGAGTCGGGGCCGCTCAACCAGACGCTGAACGACGACACGGAAGCGGCGCTGTTCATGGCCGGCCGGATCATCACCGACCTGCGCGACCTGCAGGCCGAGGCCTGGGTCGACTGGCAGTCGGGCGATCCGAGCACCAACTGGGCCAGCTTCTCGCTCAACGACGCGCAACAGACCTGGAGCCCGCTCAAGCGCTTCTACATGCACGCCGGCTTCAGCCGCTACATCCGCCCGGGCGCGACGTTCGTCGACGTCAACGACACCGACATGGTGGCCGCCGTCAGCCCCGACGGACACACCTTGGTGATCGTGGCCCGCAATGGCGACACGTCGGCGAGCCACGGGTTCACCTTCGATCTGACCGCGCTGGCGACGGTGGGGACGACCGCCCAGGCGTTGCGCACCTCGCGGACGGAGAACCTGGTCTCGCTGCCGGCGGTGTCGATCCAGGGTTGGAGCTTCGTCGCCTCCGTCCCGCCCTTCTCGATCACCACCTTCGTCGTGCCGATGCCCTGAACGAGGTCGTCGGAGCGTGCCGCCTCAATTACAGGTGGCCTGGCAATTGGGTCCCTGCAGCACATTGGCGCAAAACCCGCAGGCGGGCGGGCCGCAGCAGAACTGGTCGGACCTGCAGACGTTGCCGCTGCACAGGGCGCCGGCGTCCGGGCTGGAAGCGCCTCCGCCGCCGCCGGATCCGGTCAGGCCTCCTGTACCCGCTTGGCCGCCTGTTCCCGGCGAGCCCCCTGCGCCTCCGCTGGCGGCTGTCCCACCGTGACCGCCGGTGGCGTTCGAGCCGCCGGTTCCACCGCCGCCGGTCGTGCCACCGTGACCTCCCGTGTTCGCGCCGCCGCTTCCGCCAGAAGCGCCGCCGCCGGTCCCCCCGCTCGTTCCGGAGACACCACCGGAACCCGAGCTGCTCGCACCACCCGCCCCAGGGCTGGCGCCGCCTGAACCGCCCGATCCGGTCTGAGGACCTCCGTTCGATGAGTCGCACGCCGTCCCGGCGCCGAACGCGCAAATGGCCACGATTGCGAAGAGGTGTGCAACCTGTTTGGACTTCATCTCTTCATCCTCCAACAGCGAAGTCGCGTCTTCAAAGCTGAACCATACCGCGCCCCGAAAGCGCGGACGGCGTATCTTTTCGGAGCCCGGGTCCGTCTTGCAGCCATGACCACGACGAGATCGAATCCGGCCAAGAACCTGCCGACCGTGGCCCAGGATTCCTGGCGGCGGTTCCTCGAGGCGTACGAGCCGCTGCGGACCCAGCTCTACCGCTATTGTCGCTACCTCACGCGCAGCCCGTGGGACGCCGAGGACCTGACCCAGGACGCGCTGGCGCGGGCGTTCGTGACGCTGGCGCGCATGGGCGGCCAGGAGCCGGCGAATCCACGGGCCTGGCTGTTCCGGATCGCGTCGAACCTCTGGATCGACGAGAAGCGCCGGCCGCGCGAGCTGCCGGCCGCGGCGCCCGAGCCGGCCGGGGTGGGGGCTGCCGAGCCGCGGGCCTCGCGCGAGGCGGCCGGGACGTTGCTCGTCACGTTGTCGCCGCAGGAGCGGGCGGCCGTCGTGCTCAAGGAGGTGTTCGACTTCTCGCTCGAGGAGATCGCCGAGTCGCTCGCCACCACCACCGGGGCGGTGAAGGCCGCGCTCCACCGCGGGCGGGGCAAGCTGGCCGAGGATCCGGCGCCCGAGGCGACCAGGGCGCCGGTCCCCGCGGCGCTCGACGCGTTCTGCGCGGCGTTCAACGCGGGCGACATCGATCGCCTGACGGCGTTGCTGCTCGACAGCGCGGTCGTCGAGGTGGTGGGCGCCACCACCCAGTACGGCCCCGAGGCGGCCCGCCGCACGGTGCTCTTCGGCATGCTCTTCGGCTTCCAGCGCCTCGCCGATCCGAAGGCGCGCGCCTTCTTCGACGCGCGCTTCGCCGAGGGCGCGCTCCCCGAGGCGCCGCCGCGGGTCGAGGCGCGCCTGCACCGGGGGCGCTGGCTGCTGCTCCACTGGTACCAGCACGCCGACGGCGAGGCGGTTCGCGCGGTCACCACGCTCACCCTCGACGGCGCGCGCGTGGCGCGGCTCGAGAACTACTTCTACAACCCGGACTTTCTCCTCGACCTCGCCGGCGAGCTCGGCGTTCCGGCTCGCGTGAACGGCCATCGCTGGTGGATCCCCGAGGTGCAGTCGTGAAGACGAGGAGATCGAGGCGTTCCTCACCGACAGGCTGTGAGGTCAGGTCAGCACGGGGGGGAGATCGAACCCCTGCAGGTAGCGCGCGCCGATGAAACTGGTGACGTCCGCCGCGCGACCGTCCTCGAACCGGACCACCTGAATCGAGTGCAAGCGGTGGACGCCGCCGTCGTCCGGGGAGTACCAGGCGAGCGCCGGAAGACCGTTGGCGCGCGTCGGCGTCGCGCGGAGGCCGCGCGCCCAGCGGACGGAGAAGGGGGGGCGCTGCAGGAAAGCCCGCACCTCCTCGGCCCCCTGGAACCAGGTTGCGTGCGGGGGCATGGCGAAGACCACGTCGTGCCGGAGCAGCGCCACCAGTGACTCGAGGTCGCGCGCCTCCCAGGAGCGGAGATAGGCGGCGAGCAGCTCGGGCGCGGGATCTTCGACCGGGCGGCGCGGCCGTGCGGCGACGGTCTCGCGCGCGCGGTGGAGCGCGCTCTGCACGGAGGGGACGGTCAGCTCGAGCGCGGCGGCGATCTCCTCCGCCGACCACCCGACGACGTCCTTCAAGAGCAGGGCGGCGCGCTGCTTGGGCGGCAGCCGCTGCAGGAGCGCGATGAAGGCCAGCGCCACCTCTTCGCGCGCCTCCGTTTCGCGCGCCGGATCGGGGAAGAGCCGCGCGTCCGGGGCGGGCGTCACCCAGGTCGCCGCCTCCAGCTCCGCCAGCGGCGCGCCCGGCTGGTAGTCGAGCTGAGGCAGCACGCGCGGGCGGCCGCGCGTCAGCGCGTTGAGGCAGGTGTTGGTGGCAATGCGCATCAACCAGTGTCCGAGCGGCGCGTCGCCCGCGTAGGTGTCGCGCGCGCGCCAGGCCCGCAAGAGGACCTCCTGGACCACGTCCTCGGCTTCCTCGAACGACCCCAGCATCCGGTAGCAGTGCCGGAGCAGGGCCGGCCGGTGCTCGGCGAAAGCCTCGCCGAGCACCGGCGCGGACGGATTGTCCTCGGCCGCGCTCATCGCCTCACGCCACCGGCTGCGCGCCCGGCCGGGCCGCGCGCTCGGCGATCGCCGTCATGACCGTCTGCCACGGCAGCCGATCATAGTAGAGATCGATCGACGAGATGCGGCCGCCGTCGAGCTGCAGCCACTCGACCGCCGGGAGCGCCCCGGCCTCGGTGTCGGTCACGAAGTCGTAGATCACGCAGACGTCGTCGCCGTCGACGAAGACCCGCTTGACGTCGTTCCGGACGTGGATGGCGCTGAGCCGCTTGAGCGCCCCCAGGAAGTCCGCGGCCGAGGTGCGGCTCATCGCCGGCCCTCGGAACCGCAGGTCGGGGGCCAGGAACCCCTCGACCTTGTCGTATTGCTGCTTTCCGACGGCGTCGAGGTACGCGAGGGCCAATTTCTTGGGGTCAGTGGTCATGTTGTTCTCCTTCGAACAGACAGACCCCGGCACCCCGCGAAACTGTGCGGTCGTCGGACCGAAATCGACGGTCACCGCCCGAAAGCGCTAGGGCCGCGGCCGGGTGCGCCGCGGTGCCGGCGAGGAGGCGCCCCCGTCGCAGAGCAGGACGATCGAGAGACAGTGGTACTCGCGATCGGACGAGGCGTTGACGACGGCCTCGATGACCCGCACGGCGGGGTTGTCGGCCAGCCAGGCCATGATCTGATCGCCCAGCACCGCCCGCACCCTCGCCGTGGTCGCGGAGAACACCTTCACCAGGTTGATCCGCGACCGGGCGAGCGACGAGGCCCCCGAGTTATTTGCCGTCGCGGTCAAAACATCAGGTCGCTGGCGCCGAGCCGGAACGCGATGTTGGCGCCGATCTGATCGCGGGCGTTCTGGACCCGCGAGAACCCGCTCGAGATGTGGCTCTGGCGGGTCGACCAGTCGGTGGCGGCTATCCCCGCGTCGAGCTCCTGCTTGGCGAGCCCGATGCGATCGACCGCCACCGGATAGAACGGCTGGGGGGTGGCCGGGTCGGTCAGGACGGCCAGCGCGTCGTTGAGCTCGCTCTCCGCCAGCTGCATCAGCCCCTGCTGGATGTCGGCGCGCGTGTTGTGGAACCTGTTGACCAGGGTCTGCGCCGCGGTCAGCCGCTGCTCGGCCATGTCCAGGTTCAGCGCGACGTTGAGGCCGCGCAGGAACCGGGCGATCAGGTTTCCGTCGTCGTTGCTGAAGCTGACCGGCGTGCCGAACTTCTGGGCCAGGATCTGGTCGGCGGGCGAGCCGGAGAAGGGGAAGTTGCGATAGAAGCCGGCCGCGCCTTCCAGGTTGGTGAAGGTGTTGGTGTGGAAGAAGGGCGCCGTGTCGGCCGCCTCGATGAGCGGGGGCGTGTTGAACGTGCCGTCTCCGTAGGCGTTCAGGAAGCCGGCGTCGACCGAGTCGAAGTTCGGCTGCGCCAGGCCCTGGCCGCCGAAGCCGCCGTCGAACACCGCCGGCTCCGAGGAGAAGACGTCGACCAGCCGGGTGCGGGTGTCGAAGTTGCGGTTCTTCCCCGAGGGCAAGGAATTGGCGCCGGCGTTGGCGTGGCACTCGTTGCAGCGGCCCCGCGCCGGGTCGATGAACGCCTGTCGCCCTTCGTTGGCGGCGGAATCGAACATGTTGACCTGGGTGATGTCCAGCTCGTTGAGGCGGCCGAGGTTCATCTGGAACGCCAGCACCAGGTCCTGCTCTTGGTCCGTGGCCAAGCGGAAGTCGACCCCCGGGACGCGGGCCAGCGTCTTCGGGTAGTGCTGGGTGATGGCGCCGTTGAGGAACGAGCGCAGCGACCCGTCACCGGGCGCGCCGTCGCCCCCCCAGCCGACGCGCGAGACGGGGGGCACCGGCTCGCCGTCCGCGGGATCGGGCGTGATGCTGGTGGCCAGCGCGAGCAGGTGCGGCACGCCGCGGACGACGAACTTGTTGGTGAGGTCTTCGAACCCATCGACGTTCTCCAGGACGCCGCCGTTCTGCGCGAGGAACGGCGTCTCCAGCGTCGCCAGGGCCGGATTGTTGTCGGCCACGAACAGCGGATCGCTGGGGTTGGTGGCCTTCAGGTTCTGCACGAACGGCCCATCGATGGTGAAATTGTGAAACGCAGAGTGGCAGGTCCCACAGGTCCGGCCGTTCCCGTTGAAGGTCTCGTGGAAGAAGATGTCCGCCCCGGCGCAGATCTGCGCCGAGACCAGGCCGGCGATCACGCGCGGATCGGCGCTGCAGGCGGTCAGGCGATCCTGCGCGGTCAGCGCGCCGCTGCGTTGGGTCTCGTCTCCCGAGAGGCCGTCGACTGGGGGCGCGCTGCAGCAGAGCGAGCAAAGCGACGCGAACACGGCAATCATGGTCAATCGCGATTTCGACATGGGTTCCTCCGGCCGGATGGGCGCGGCCATGATGACGGCGTGCGCGTGCGCGCGCCTTTACACTTGCCGCGCGCATCGCGCCCGGGCGGCACAATCAGCGACGTCGCGTTCTTACAATCGCTGCGCGCAACGCGACGCCGGACGTGCTGGTTGCCGCTGTCAGGATTGGCAAAGCATCCTAGACTCGCCTCCACCAATGCGGCTGTCTTCCGATTTGGTCCGTACGGCTGAGTCCTTCCGCCCGCGGGCGGCGCTCGGCGATCTGTCGGGGGCCCACGCGCTGGTGTTCGAGCTCGCCGCTGCCTCCTCCACGCTGGAGCGGGCCTGGTGGTACGCCGTCCGCACGCAGGTGGGCGCCTGTTTGCCCGGCATGGTGGCGCTTCCGGCGGAGGCCGATCTGGAGCCGTTCGTCGCGGAGGAGCCAGGCGCGCGCCGGGTGGCGGCGCTGGCGGCCGCAGACCTGGCGCGGGCCGCCTTCTTGCGCTTCGACCGTCGCGGCCTCGAGCGGCGGCGACGCCTGTTTTCGCGTCTCGTCGCCGGGTGCCCGTCGGGCGAGGTCGAGGCGGCGATTCTCGACGCGCTCGGCGCCTGGCTCGGCGGCGAGGCGCCGCCCGCGGATCTGGACGCGCTCGCAGCGCGCGCGGCGGGGGCAGGGCTCGCCGGGGCCCTGGTCGAGATCTGCGCGATTCGCGCGTTGCACGCGCTGCAGGCGGGGGAGCACGCCGCGGGCTTGACGCTCGCGCGCCGGGCCTCGCTGATGGCCCGCACGGAGGGGCTGCTGGACGCCGAGCTGCTGGCGAACCTGGCCCTGGTGCGCGCGCGCCGATATAACCGCCAGGCCCACCTCGCGCTGCGCATCGCGGAGACGCTCGATCGCGTCGCCACGCCGCCCTGGCGCGCCTGGCTCGACTGGGAGCGACTGTTCGCCGGCCGCCCCGCGATGGCGGGCGCGGCGGGCCTGGCGCGGCCGGAGCAGGCGCCCGCCCTCGAGGTCGCGCACCTGCTCCTGACCGCCGAAGCGGGCGAGCGCGCGCTCTTTCGCCGTCAGGTGGCGGAGCTCCGCGGCACCCTGGCGGCCGAGCCGCTGCGGCGGGACGCGGCGGAGCTGATCGCGGCGCTCGACCCGGCCGAGCCGGTGGCGACCGCCGAGCTCCGGGCCTGGCGCGAGGGCGCGAGCGCGCTCCCCCCTGCAGCGCTGCATGGACTGGTGGTGCCGTCGGTGGTTGCGGGCGCGCCCGATTCGGCGCTGGCGGGCGCCTACGTGTTGCTCGTCCCGGGCCTCCCGGGCGTGCGTCTCCTGCGCGCCGGGCTGGCCCTGGCGCTCGGCGCCGGCGCGGCGCGCGTCCGCCAGTCGCGCCGTCGACACGGACGCGTCGAGAGCCTGCTCGCCATTCTGGCGCTCGCCGGCCCCGACGGTCTGGACGGGCCCGGCTGCTTCGCGCGCGCCTACGGCTTCGGATACGTCCCGGCGATCCACCGCGGCGTGCTCGACGTGCTGGTCCATCGCGCCCGCGCGGCGGTCGAGGGGATCGCCTCGCTCACCCGGGCCGACGGCCGACTGGCGCTCGGCACCAGCCGTCCCTTGCTGATCCCCGATCCGACGAGCTCGCGGTCGACGACGGACCGCGTGCTGAGGTTGCTCGCCGAGCGGGGCCGCGCCAGCGCCAAAGAGGCGGCGGCGCAGCTCGGGCTGTCGCTCCGGGTGGTGCAGGGCGCCCTCAATGAGCTCGCGGGGAGCCACGCCTGCGTCGTGGAGCGGGACGGACGGCACGTCAGCTACGCCGTCGAGGACTCGGTCTTCTCCGAACCGACCGGCCGATTCGCCGCCGGGCTCGCCGCCCTGGCGCTCGATCCGAGCCCCCGCCCGCCTTCCCAGGAAGCTCGTCGTGCCTGAGCGCGCGGGGCGCCGGGCCGTCGCGCTGGCCGCGCTGGCGGTTCTGGCCCTGCGCCCGCTCTCCGCCCTCGGCGAAGGCGGGGAGGCCGGAGGTGACGTCGCCCGCGCCGAGGCGCTGTTTCAGCAGGGCAAGCGGTCGCTCGAGAAGGGCGACAGCGCCGCGGCCTGCCCGAAGCTGGCGGAGAGTCTGCGTCTCGACAAGGCGACCGGCACACTGCTGGCGCTCGCCATGTGTCACGAGTCCGAAGGAAGATTGGCCAGCGCCTGGGCCGAATACGCCGAGGTGGTCGCGCGCGCGGCGGCGGAGGGTCGGACGGACCGAGAGCAGGCCGCTCGCCGGTCGGTGCGCGCGCTCGAACCGAAGCTGTCGACGCTGACCATCGAGGTTCCCGCCGAGGCGGCCGCGGTCGACGGCCTCCGGGTCGAACGCGACGGCCTGTCGCTGGCGGCGCCGGCCTGGTCGACGGCAGTGCCGGTCGATCCCGGGCGGCACGTCGTGACGGCGAGCGCCCCGGGGCGCCGGACCTGGAGCATTTCCGTGCAGATCGGCGCGCTCGCCGAGGGGATGCGGGTGGCGGTTCCGGTGCTCGCTCCGCAGGCGCCGGCGACGCCACCCGATGGTCCCGAGCCGGCGCTGGCGGCGAGCGTGGGGGAGGGCGGTTCGCCCGGCGCGGGCTGGGCGGCCGCGCGCGCGCCCGCGCCGCTGACCGTCGCGCTGCTCGCGGGGGTGGCGGCCGGCTCGACCAGTCCGGCGTTCGCGGTCGAGGCGGCGGCCGGTCGCCGCTGGGGCGGGGCGCTTCGCGCCGCCTGGCTGGCCGCGAACCGTCAGCAGCAGGTCGACAGCGAAGGGGAGGTGACGGCCCAGTCTTACGCGCTGCGGGCCGGCGCGTTTCGCCGGTTCCGGTCTGGGCGGGCCGTCGCGCTCGCGGCCGGTCCGGAGGTCCTGTTCGAGCTCGATCGCGAACAGGCGACCGGGCTCGGCGGCCTGCCGTCGGCCTCGCGCGTCGCCTGGGGACTGGGATTGCAGGGCGCGGCCGATGTCCGAGTGGCGAGCTGGGTCGCTCTGTCCGTCGTCGTCAGCGCGGACTACGCGCCCTCGGATTGGGCGGGGACCTTCGAGGTGAGCAACCGCGGTGAGGTGCTGCGCCCGGCGCCTTTCCGCGTTCTGGTCGGCGCCGGGCCGCGCTTCGCGTTCGATTGGTGATGACCATGGGTGATCGATCCTTCCTCTGTTTCGTCGGTGGGGTGCTGGCCGGGGCGCTCGTGCTCGGAGGCGCGGGCTGTGGCCGCCAGCTGGTGGGGGTGGCCAAGCCGGCCGACCTGCTCGCCTGGGAGCCGCAGGCCACCGATCCGGCCGCGCGCATCACGGCGGTGAGCTCGACCGCGGATTGGATCTACGTCGGCTTCTCCGACGGCGAGATGTTCTCCCGCGCCAACGCCGACGGGGCGTCGTGGGCGTCGTACGCGACCGGCGAAGCGGGAGGATGCGGCGCTCCGATACCTCCGGACACGGTGACGGCCTTCGCGATCAGCGTGGCGGGGTTGCCGGCGGACGAGCAGCAGACGTTCGTCGCGTTCGCGGGGCCTCCCGGGTCGAGCAAGATCTGGCACGCGCCGCCGGATCGTCCCTGCTGGGCGACCTCTCTCCTCGACGAGGACGTCTATGGCTTGTCCGCCTCGCCCTTTTCCGGCCTGGATGTGGTGGCGGTCAGCCCCGCTGATCTCTGGGCCACCAACAAGGACGACTTCACCAGCTTCAGCGATTGGACGGCCGGCGTTTTCCCGATCGACTTCGACGGCACCGTGCAGGCGCTGGCCAGCGGAGCGAGCCCCAGCGGCGCCACGCGGGCCTGGCTCGGGGACGACGCGGGGAACGTCTACTACAGTGACGACGTCGACAGCGCGACGGCATCCGCCTCCGCCTCCATCACCTGGACCCCACTGCCGAACCCCGGCTTCCCCCGACGGCCAGTGGTCGCCATCGCCACGCGCCCCGACCACCCGCAGACGATCTGGGTGACCTTCGCGGGGCTCTACGGCGACAGCCTGTGGAGCTCGACGGACAACGGGGCCACCTGGCACAACCCGCGCGGCGGAGAGCTAGGCTCGGTCTTTCAAACAGCGGGTCCGGATGGCGCCGCCGAGGCGGACGCCCAAGCGCCGGTGGGCTCGTCGAAGGCGAGCTTCGGCGTGGTCAGCCCGGTGCCCGGCCTGCCTGCCGCTTACGTGACCGCGCTCGTCCCGGATTGGAAAGGCGTGCCGGTCGCCACGGCGTTCTGGACGTTGGAGGGGACCGGCGACTGGTGGCGCCAGTGAGGACGCAGCCGCTCAGCGTCTGACGTCGACCAGACAGCGCAGCTCGAGCTGCCGATCTCCCTCGGAACCTCGCGCCTCCGCCGCTCGGCAGTCCTTGTCTCCGACGGGCGTCGGGCGCGCCGCTTTTCGGTGCGGCGAGCGGCGGCGCGCCGGCCGCGCCGGCCGCCCCGTCTCGGCCGCGATCACCGGGAGCGGCGCTGCCGGGCGGGTCTCCTCCGCGGCCGCCTCGGCCGACGAAGGGGTGACCGATGGCGCACCCCGCAGCTCCGACGCCGGCGGCGCCCGGCGACGACCGGCGGCGATCGCCAGCACCGCCACCAGCGAGAGCGCCGCCGTGACCGCCCCCACGCGCGCGAGCGAGCCGAGCCGAGGACGCCGCCGGCGCCGCGACTCGGCCAGCGGCGGCAGTGCCGCGAGAGACGAGACCTTGGCGCGCAACGCCGCCTCCTCCGCAGCGCACAGCCTCCTCACGTACGCGCTCGTGTCGGCCGAGCCTTCGGCGGCGATCACGGCGGCGAGGATCCGTTCGAGCCGGCCGGCGACGACGCCGGCGTCGGGCGGACGATGGGCGCGATCCTTGGCCAAGAGCTCGAACAGGAGCTCGACCAACTCGGGCTCGAGGTCGTCGCGCTCCTCGGCGATGTCGGGCGGCGGTTCGTGCAGGATCCGGCGGGCGCCTTCCATGGCCTCCCCGCGGTCGTAGAGGCGGCGCCCCGCCAGCAACTCGAACAACACCACGCCGAAGGAGAACAGGTCGGCCCGACGGTCGGGCTCCTCGAAGCGCAGCCGTTCAGGGGCCAGGTAACCCAGCTTCCCTTTGAGGACGCCGGCCGTCGTCTGCGCCGTCCGCCCGAGCACCTTGGCGATTCCGAAGTCGGTCACCCGCGCGATGCCGTCGAACCCCACCAGGACGTTCTGGGGCGAGACGTCGCGGTGGATGAGCTCCAGACGTCGGCCCTCGGGACCGCACAGCTCATGCGCAGCGCGCAGCCCCTCCGCGATCTGGATGGCGATGCGAAGGCAGACGATGAGCGGGACGCGCGCGCCGCGCGAGGCCGCTTTGGCGATCAGCTCGGAGAGCGCGATCCCCTCGACGAACTCCATGACCAGGTAGGGGCCGGCGTCGTCCTCGCCGACGTCGACGACGCTGACCACGTTCGGATGGCGGATGAGGCCCGCGATCCGGCCCTCGTCGAGGAACATGCGCCGCACGTCCGGGTCGTCGACCAGGTGCGGGCGCAGCCGCTTCTGGGCGAACAGGCGCTGGAAGCCCCCTTCGCGACGCGCCACCAGATCGACCTGCCCCATCCCCCCGGCGGCGAGCGCGCACACCACCGAATATCCACCCCCCGCGCCAGCCGACTTCGCCACGGCCCCACTATACAGCGGCCGAGATCGCCAGGGCGGACTGAGATCGCCAGGCTAGGAGCGGCGCTTGCGCGGGGCGGGCTCGCCTTCGAGCGCGGCGACGAGCTCGCGCGCGGCGCGCTGGATGGGGTCGCCCTTGGGCGCCTCCTGGGCGGCGCGGCGGGCGAACATGACGGCGCGCTCTTGTTCGCCCCGGCGGTGCGCGATCCGGGCCTGGCGCAGGAAGGCGTCGGGGACGGTGACGGGGCCGGTGGCGTTGTTGGCGATGATGAGACGCAGCGCCTTGAGCGCCAGGTCGAGATCGCCGGCGGCCTCCGCGCGCTCGGCCAGGGTGCCCATGATCTCGCCGTTCTTCTTGTCGGCTTCGAGGGCGCGCGTCAGGGCGCCGAGCTCCCCCTTCGCGTCCCCGGCCAGCGCGGCGATGCGCGCCAGTCGGCCGTGCAGCGCCGCCAGCGCGGGCGAGGCCATCCCCTTGTGCGCCGCCACGAACGGCGTCAGGGCCTCGCGCGCCTCGTCGAGCGCGCTCACCAGCAGGTAGGCGTCGGAGACCAACAGCGCCGTCGCCTCGTCCTGCGGCCGGAGGGAGAGCGCCTCGTTGAGCGCCATGAGCGCCATCGCGCTGTCGCCGAGCTCGACCGACAGTCCTCCCGCGCGCCGGAGGTGCTCGAAGCGCTGCGCCTCGTCCTCGGAGTGGCCGCCGGCGTCGTAGAGCAGCGTCGCCAGCTTGCGCTTCTCACCCGTCTGCTCGTACGTCCGCGCCAGGAGGTCGACCAGCTCCGGCCGCCCGGGGTTGGCCGATACCAGCTGCTCGACGGCCGCGATCGCGTCGGCGCTCCGGTTGGCGCGGGCCGCCAGCTCCACCAGCTGCTGGGCGGCGGCGATCTGCGCGTCACCTTGCTCGAGATGCATCAAGTTGTAGGTCGCGTCCACCGCCGCGGCGGTGTCGCCGTCCGATTCGGCCAGCTCGGCGTGGAGGCGCAGCGTCGCCGCGTCGGGCTCGGCGTTTTCGAGCAGCTCGCCGATCAAGCGGCGCGCCTCCCCGAGGTTGCCCCGCCGCCGCGCGCGGTCGGCCAGCTCCAGCGTCACGGCGCGCAGCTCCTCCGGCGCCCGGCCCGCCACCGCGGCGGCGCGCCAGGCTTCCAGAGCTTGCCCCAACCGCTCGCCGACCGCGTCGGGCTGGAGGTCCTCGACCCCGCGCAGCTCTTGCACCGCCGCGCGGTGATTTCCGCGCGCCGCTTCCAGCTCGGCCCGCAGCAACGCCAGGGAGAGGCGGTGGGCCGGTTCGGCGGCGGTCGCCGCCTGCGCGGCCGTCACCTCGGCGAGCGCGCCGTCGGCGTCGCCGCGGGCCGCCAGCGCTCGGGCGAGGCGTTCGACCACGGCGACGGCGCCCGGTTGCCGCTGGCGCGCCGTCCGCAGCAGGTCGAGCGCGCCGCCGGCGTCCGCCAGCTCGGTCTCGAACAGGGTCGCCGCCTCGAGCAAGAGCGGGACGGCCCGTTCCGCGTCCGGCTCGTGCTGGGCGCGATCCGTGAGCAGGCCGGAGAGCAGCGACCATGCTTTGCGCTCCCGGTACAGACGCTCGAGCTCGGTGGCGATGGCCGCGTCGCCCGGCGCCAGCGCGTGCCCGCGCTCGAGAACGCGCCGCACGGCCGCCGGATCGCCGATCTTGCCCCAGAGCGCCGCCACCTCGCGCGCCAGCCCGGCCGCCTCGGGACCCGTCTCCCCCGCCAGCAGCTCCTCCATCCGGCCCGCGATCTCGGGCGTCGCCTCCCCCCCGCGCAACGCGAGCAGCCGCTCCAGCAGCGGCCGCCGCCCCTTGGCCACGCCGAGCGCGCGCTCGTAGAGCGCGATCGCGCGCGCGGGCTCCTCCGCCTCGTAGAGCGCGCCGAGCCGGAGCGCCGCCTCGCTCACCTCGTTCGGGTCGGCGGCCTCCAGCGCCGCCTCGAACCGCTGCTCGCCGAGGTCGCGCAGATCGTCCGCGGCGCCCGTCCGCTCGTAGTATCCGGAGAGCAGCGCCAGCGCCTCGGCGCTCCGCGGCTCCTCGAGCAGCACGTCGCGCAAGATCTCGGCGGCGGCGGGGTCCCGCCCGTCTGCCGCCAGAAGCACCCGGGCGCGCGCCAGCCGGAGCTGGTTTCGTTGCGCGATCTCCGGGAGGAGCGGCAACGTCTCGCCCACCAGGCGCTCCAGCCCCTCGCGATCCTGCAGGGTCACGTAGAGATCGAGCAGCGGCCGCCAGAAGGCCTCGTCGCTGGGCGCCCGGGTCCAGAGGCGCTCGAGCAGCGAGGCGGCCAGGCGGTGATCGCCGGCCTTGGCGGCCCGGTCGCCGAGCTCGCGCGCCAGCGCCGTCGAACGATCACTGTCGATCAGGTCGGCGTCCAAGCCGCGCTCCAGCGCCCGCGCCGCCCCGAGCAGGTCGCCCGTCGATTTTTTGCGCGCGATGAGCTCGAGCAGAGCCCAGGTGCCGTCGCGGCGCCCCTCCGGCGCGCGCGCCCCGACGTCCGCCAGCTTCTCGAGGAGCGGCTCGATGCGCCCCGACTCTCCCAGCACGACGGCCAGGTCGACCGCCTCGCGCGCCTCCGCCACCGTGAGGGCCGGCGAGGCGGCGCGCCGCTCGAGGTAGTCGAGCAGCAGGCGATCGTCGCCCGACTGGCGCGCGATCCGCTCGTATAGCGGCAGGATCTTGACCAGCTCCCCCTGGGGCAAGCCCGCGGCCTCGACCAGCGCCGAGGCGCGATCGAGGTTCGGGGCCTTTTCCAGCGCGAGGCACAGCTTGGCGATGCCGGCCTCGCGGGTCTCGGCGCGCGAAAGCTCGATGGCGGCGGCGCGGTAGAGGGCTTCGGCAGCGTCGGCCGGCGAGGTCGCCTCGCGGGCCAGCTCCTCGAGCCGCGCGGTGATGCGGTCGCACTCGGCCTGGTCGCCGCGTCGCTGCGCGAGCCGCGCGAGCCCGCTCAGGGCATCCAGCGATCGGGGCTCCACCTCCTCGGCGCGCCGGTGGAGCTCGAGCGCACGCCCGTCGTCCCCGAAGTCGCGCTCGGCCAGCTCCGCGACGCGCAGCAAGAGCGCGCCCGCCACCCCGGCCTCGGTCTTGCGGCGCCGGAGCTCCACCAGCGCCAGCAGTCGATCCGCCAGCGTCTCGGTCTTGCCGGCCTCCCGCCCGAGCTCGAGGAGCGGCTCGTGAAAGGCCTCGCGCTCCGGCGCCGCTTCGACGGCCGCGAGCTGGGCGTCGAACGCCTCCGCGGCGCGGCCCTGGGCGCGCAGGCTGGCCGCCTGCTCGGCGTAGACGTCGGCCTGCGCCGGGGTGCCGGCAGTCCGCCCGAGCCGCTTCTCGAACAGGCGCGCCAGGACCGCGTGGTCGCCCCGCGCGAGCAGCGCCTGCTGCAGCGAGCGCGCTTCGTTCGGGTCCTCGAAGGCGGCCGCCAGCGCCGACTCGAGCAGCTCGTCGGCTTCGCCGGCGTCGCCGCGCTGGCGCGCCAGCCCGAACAGACGGAGCAGGATCTCCGTCGTCGCGGGCGCGGCGTCTCCCTCCGCCCGCCGGATGAGCAGCGCGCGGTAGGCCCGCTCCGCTTGCGCGCCGGCCCCGGCCGCCTCGGCTACCTCGGCGAGCTGTCGCAGGATATCCGCGTTCGAGGCGTCCATCGCGGAGGCGAGCTCCAGCTGGCTGAGGGCGCGCG
>Ga0134128_10005087_pt1 | contig 15969 bp, 9 predicted proteins | sample KB31754_FD_96462 | JGI IMG/M metagenome (GOLD analysis project Ga0134128, IMG submission 96462) | Terrestrial soil microbial communities with excess Nitrogen fertilizer from Kellogg Biological Station, Michigan, USA - KB3-175-4 | ecosystem: Environmental > Terrestrial > Soil > Unclassified ...
ACCAGCCTTCGCTTCGCCGCGCGCCTTGCCAGCACGCATTCTGGCTTGAACGCATCTCCCAAATTAAATGTCAACAGGCCCTAGGCCGGTGCTGCGCCCTCGGCAAAGAAGCTTGAGGGCGCCACGCCAAACTGGCGCTTGAACATGGTGGCAAAAGCCCCCGGGCTGGCGTAACCCATGTTCAGGGCCACATCCACCACCTTGCTGCCCGCGCCCAGCTGCTCCAGCGCAGCCAGCAACCTGGCCTGCTGACGCCACTGGCCGAAACTCATTCCCGTTTCCTTGCTGAACAGGCGCTGTATGGTCTTCACGTCCACATCGAGCCGCGCGGCCCAGTCGGACAGCGTGGACGCATCGTCCGGCCGTGTGGCCAGTGTTTCGCAGATGCGCAGCAGCCGCAGGTCATTCGGCTGCGGCAGGTGCAGCGGCAGGCTGGGTAGCACATTGACTTCATCGAGCAGCAAGCGCATCAGCCGCCCGTCGCGCGTGTCGTCTGCATAGGGCTGCCTGACGTGGATCGCTTCCAGGATCAGCTCACGCAGCAAGGGTGAAATGCCGACCGCCTTGCATTCCGTGGGCAAGCCGGGCAGGGCGTCTTGATGGATGTACAAGGTCCGCATGTGCACGTCACCGATAGCTCGCACCCAATGCTCGGTCTGGGCCGGCATCCAGATACCGCGCGTTGGTGGCACGATCCACTGGCCGGCATCGGTCGCCACCACCATCACCCCGTGCACGGCATGGATCAGTTGCGCCGTCGGGTGGCAGTGACGCACCGTGACATAGTCCTTGTCATAGTTGACGGCCTTGCCCATGACAGGCGAGGTAGTGCGGTCATAGCCGCCGGAGAGTGGATGGGGATTGATTTTCATTTTGCCCCTTTTGCGAAGGTTACTGCCTTTTTGCAGTAAGACAGACATTTATTTTACCGTTATTCTGTGTGCAGTTCAGAAAGGGGAAGCATATGGAATCCAGTATCAAGGCAGTCGATTTGGCGGCACCGGCCGCGCCGGTGCAAGCCAATACAGCCACCGACACCTCGTTCAAGGTACTCGGCGCCATCAGCGTGTCGCACATGTTGAACGACATGATCCAGTCGCTGGTGATGGCAATTTATCCGGTATTGAAGGGAGAATTTGCCCTCAGTTTTGCCCAGATCGGCTTGATCACGCTCACTTACCAGGTCACGGCATCGCTGCTGCAGCCTGTGATCGGTATGTACACCGACAAAAAGCCGCAACCGTATTCGCTGCCGGTCGGCATGGCCTTCACACTCAGCGGCATCCTGTTGCTGTCGATGGCGCCCAATTTCTATATCGTGCTGATCGCTGCGGCCTTGGTCGGCACCGGCTCTTCGGTATTCCATCCGGAATCCTCGCGCGTGGCGCGCATGGCCTCCGGCGGCAAGCATGGGCTGGCGCAATCGGTGTTCCAGGTCGGCGGCAATCTCGGTACCTCGCTCGGCCCGGTGCTGGCAGCAGCCATTGTGGTGCCGCATGGCCAGCGTGCCGTTGCCTGGTTCGCCCTGGCTGCATTGACCGCGATTGCGATTCTTACCCAGGTCAGCAAATGGTATGCGCATCATCATCTCGGTGCCCGCGGCAAGGCCGCGCGCAAGGCGCAGCCGGTCAATCTGCCGCGTGGCCGTGTGGCCACAGCCGTCGGCATCTTGCTGCTGCTGATTTTCTCGAAGTACTTTTACATGGCCAGCATCGGCAATTACTTCACCTTTTACCTGATCAGCAAGTTCCAGCTGTCGGTGCAAAGCGCCCAGCTTTACCTGTTCGCTTTCCTGTTTGCCGTGGCCGTCGGCACCGTGGTCGGTGGCCCGGTGGGTGACCGCATCGGCCGCAAATATGTGATCTGGGCCTCGATCCTTGGTGTGGCACCGTTCACGTTGGCACTGCCTTATGCCAATCTGTTCTGGACCGGTGTGCTGGTGGTTGTCATCGGCATCATCCTTGCCTCAGCCTTCTCGGCCATCCTGGTCTATGCACAAGAGTTGCTGCCGGGCCGTATCGGCATGGTGTCGGGCCTGTTCTTCGGCTTTGCTTTCGGCATGGGCGGCATCGGTGCTGCGGTGCTGGGCAACCTGGCTGACCAGACCAGCGTCGCCTACGTCTATCAACTCTGCGCCTACCTGCCCTTGCTTGGCGTCGTGGCAGCCTTCCTGCCCAACCTGGAACGCAATCGTTAAATGGAAAACGGGGAAACTGTGGATTTTTGTTACAAGTTTCCCTTATGATCACGGGGACGATGCATTACACTCAATACATTATTTCTCAAATGTATTGTTGTGATTTTGCAATTTCTCCGTGAGCCTGCTGGTGGTTTGCTCGCGGTTTTTGATTGAACCCTCGGCGCGCGGGCATGAGCGATCAACTCCATCACGATCTTGATGTAGTGCAGCAAGAGGCCTTGCCTCCATGGCGGGTCCTGCTGCATCGCGTGGAGCAGAGTGCGGCACCCATTGTGGAGGAAATCCTGTCCGATGCGGTGCTGGGCGAGTCGATTGCCTCGGTCGTCAACAGCTTTACCTCCCATCATGAAAAGCTTGCGGTATTGCGCGATCAGTTCGCCAAGTCCGACGAACTGTGTTCGAACCTGCGCCGCGAAGCGCGCGAATTGATGACCCAAAGCGGTTACGGGCAAGACTGGAACAGCGATGACGTCCAGGCAGTTGATGCCCAACTCGCCATCACCCTGAAGGATGCTGCAACCAACGCGGCTGCCATCAACAGGATGCGTGCCGAAGCCAGTGCGCTCGACAACCAGTTGCTGGGCCGCGCGGTCGATGAAATATCCCTGTGCTCCAGCATTGCCGTGCTGCGCAATATTGAAAAATATCTGTGCGAAGGCGAGGCGTTTTGCGTCGCCTATCTTGCCACCGCCATGGTGCGCGAAAAGTATGTGCATGATGTCCCGGCAAAAAAATCCGTCGATGCGCTGGGGGACTGGCTGCAATATGCCATCGGGGTGAAAACCCGCGTGGTCGAATTCGATATCTATGCCCACAGCCGCGTGGCATCAGGGATAGGGCGCGGCATGGGCATCACCAATAGCGTGGCTTTGCGCATTTCACTCATCGAAGCAATGAAGAAAGTCCGCGCGCAGTAAAGTCTCTTCTTTCCAAGGCAGGCTTGCCTGCATCCCGGCAGCAAAACGAGCCGGCGTCACAACATTTCTACCTGTTAACTTTGACAGGTTTTGTTCAAATACTATGCTTATGGGATTGACCAAATTGCCACACTCCTCGATAGTCGGAGCCGCGTCACGACAATCAAAAGCACGAGGAGAGCACGATGACCCAGACCATCAAGATCATGATCGTTCGGCACGCGGAAAAACCGGCCGACAGCGGCAAGCCCCATGGCGTCAATCCCGACGGCGAAAAGGATGACGAAGCGCTCATCGTGCAAGGCTGGCAGCGCGCCGGCGCACTCGCGGCATTATTTGCACCCAGCCATGGCGCCTTGCAAAACGCTGCCCTCGCTACGCCGGAATTTCTGTTTGCTTCCGGCATCGCCAAGCACAGCGAAAGCGAACGGCCTCAGGAAACCATCACGCCACTGGCAGCCAAGCTCGGGCTGGATATCAACACACAAGCCACGAAAGGGCAGGAAGGCCAGGTGGCCGCGCTTGCCATGGCTTGCGGTGGATTTGCCCTGATCGCCTGGGAGCATCAAGACATTCCGGCAATCGCCAATGCCATCATGGGCAATAGCACCAGCGTGCCGCAGTCCTGGCCCGGCAGCCGCTTCGATCTGGTCTGGATTTTCGATTGGGATCAAGGCAGCAAGGGTTACGTTTTCAGCCAGGTGCCGCAGCAATTGCTGGCCGGCGACCTGCCCACCGTGATCAGCTAAGCAGATCAATACAATGGCAAATCAACTCGCAAACATTCAGCATGTCGTCGTCCTGATGCTGGAAAACCGTTCCTTCGACCACATGCTGGGCTTCCTATACACAGAAGCCGGGAACAAGTCTCCGACAGGGCAGTCCTTTGAAGGCTTGACCGGTACGGAAACCAATCCTGACGCCAATGGTAATCCTGTCTCGGTATTCAAGATCCAGGCCAGCGACCAGAACGCCTATTTCTATCCCGGCGCTGATCCCGGCGAAGGCTATATGGCCACCAACGACCAGTTGTTCGGCAATACCACGGCGCCGAACCCGCCTGTTGCCACCAACCAGGGCTTCATCAAGGATTTCGCCTATACGCTGGGCTGGCAAGCGAAGGAGGGCCGTTCTATCCTGCCCGGCACGGTTGCCAACGACATCATGGGCTGCTATACGCCTGAAATGCTGCCGGTGCTGTCAGGCCTGGCACGCGGCTATGCCGTGTGCGACCACTGGTACTGTTCACTACCCACGGAAACCCTGCCCAACCGTGCCTTTGCCAGTGCCGGCACCAGCCAGGGCCACATGGACGACAAGACCAAGACCTTCACCAGTCCCAGCATCTTCGGCCTGCTTTCGCAAAACAATCTCGGTTGGGCCATCTACGGCTATGACGCCGACCCGCTGACGCGGCATGACTTTGTCGACATTGCCAACGCGCCCGAATCGCATTTCGGCCAATTCACCGATTTCCAGGCGGCGGCCAAGGCAGGCACCTTGCCACCATACACCTTCCTCGAACCGAGCTGGAGCGCCAGCGGCAACAGCCAGCACCCAAACTACGACGTAGCGCTGGGCGAGCAATTGATCCACGATGTTTATACCGCCTTGCGTAATGGCCCGGGCTGGAGCAACACGCTATTGATCATCACTTATGACGAACACGGCGGCTGCTACGACCACGTGGCGCCACCAGCGGGTGCTGTGCCGCCCGATGATTCAGCCGGCGAATATGGATTCGACTTCAAACGTTTCGGCATTCGCGTGCCAACCGTGCTGGTGTCGCCGCTGATCGCTGCCGGTACGGTGTTCCGCGTACCGGAAGGTGCCATGCCGTTCGATCACACGAGCATCCTGAAAACGCTGGAGACGCGCTGGAGCCTCAAACCGCTGACGGCACGCGATGCTGCCGCGCTTGACGTAGGCGATGTGCTGACGCTGGCCGTTCCGCGTACCGATGACCCGCTCGAAGGCGTCGCCGTGCCGACGTCGAACCAGGCACATCCGGCGGCTGATGAACCCACCCATCTGCAACAGGTGCAGGCCGACCTGGTTTCGCAATTGCCGGTCAAGGATGATCATGGCGGTACCCACCACACCCAACCGGCATTGAAGACCAGTGCGGACTATGCCAATTACATACGTTCACGCACGGCGAAATGGAAGAGCCAGCGGCCGGCGAATAAATTGAGCTGAGGGAGGGAGGCGCGTATCGCGCCTCCCCGGTAAGCACTATTTCAACACCCAGGTGAAGCGCACGGCTTCCCAATCCTTCGCGGTTGCCGCATTCTTGAACACGCAATGTTTCAAGGCCCGCACCGAGGCCAGGTCGAGGTCGGCCCAGCCGCTGGATTCGACCAGTTTTACCGACTTCACCTTGCCTTTTGCGTCGACCTGAAACTGTAGCAGCACGTCGCCGCTTTCCTCATCGGATTGCCAATCATGCTGATAGGCCGGGACGTTGCAGTCACGGGTATCGATGTGGGTTGTTTCTTCGGCATGGGCCGCGAGTGTGGCACTTGCCAATACGGCAGCGGAAATTGCGCAGAGCAGGCTATGGGTACGACGATTCATTTTTATCCTCCCAGGTGGTTCGTCAGGGTGTCGCTCCGGTAATCAAAGTCGACGAAGCCACTTTACCGAACGCGCTTCATAATTTGAAATTGAAAGTCTTCATACCCCACATTCATGCCGTGAATAGGGATGTGCTGCGCCGCAACGCGGTATAATGGCGGCTTCCAACTGAAACCGCAGTGCCTGCGCCCACAAAGCCGCGCATTGCCCACTCTCTTTTCTCGCCATGTTGATCCTGCCGGGCTCGAACGCTCTGTCTGCTTTCCGTACTCAAGGTTTATTGTCCCAATTGCAAGCGCTCGATAAAGCCATCGTCGGCATTACCGGGCGCTTTTTGCATTTTGTCGATGCGTCGGCTCCTTTGACCGAACTCGACCACAATCGACTGAACGCGCTGCTGGTCTATGGCGACCCGTTTTCCGGCGACGAGGGCGGTGATGAATTTGTCGTCATTCCGCGCTTTGGCACGATCTCGCCCTGGGCCAGCAAGGCAACCGATATCGCACACAACTGCGGCATGGCGCATATCCGCCGTATCGAGCGCGGCGTGTCCTACCGCGTGCAAGTCAAGACGGGCTTGCTCGGTGGTGCGAAGAGCCTGAAACCTGAATTGATCGCGCAAGTGGCAGCCTGCCTGCATGACCGGATGACCGAAGTCGTGCTGGACAACGCCAATGACGCAGCCGGCCTGTTCCGCGAACTCGAAGCCAAGCCGCTGGCCTTCGTCGACGTGATCGGCAATGGCAAGGACGCGCTGGTGCAAGCGAACACCGAACTCGGCCTGGCCTTGTCGGACGACGAAATCGATTACCTGGTCAACGCCTTCACGCAAGCCAGGCGCAACCCGACCGACGTCGAACTGATGATGTTCGCCCAGGCCAACAGCGAACACTGCCGCCACAAAATCTTCAATGCCGACTGGACCGTCGATGGCGAAAAGCAGGACAAGTCGCTGTTCGCCATGATCAAGAACACGCACCAGTTGCAACCCAGGGGCACGGTGGTGGCGTATAGCGATAACTCTTCGGTCATTGAAGGTGCTACCGTTTCGCGCTTCTATGCGCGCGGCGCGGCGGAAGGCAATGTCTACGCCGGGTCGGATGAACTGACCCACATCCTGATGAAGGTCGAGACGCACAACCACCCGACCGCGATTTCGCCATTTCCTGGCGCATCCACGGGAGCGGGCGGCGAAATCCGCGACGAAGGTGCGACCGGCCGCGGCGCCAAGCCCAAGGCTGGGCTGACCGGCTTCTCGGTTTCCAATCTGCACCTGCCTGGTGCCGTGCAGCCATGGGAAAACGATGCCGACGTGACGGCGCAGAAACAAAGCGACAAAGCCTACGGCAAGCCCGACCGTATCGCTTCGCCGTTGCAGATCATGATCGACGGCCCCATCGGCGGCGCTGCGTTCAATAACGAATTCGGCCGTCCGAACCTGGCCGGTTACTTCCGCACGTATGAGCAAAATGTCGGCGGCACGGTGCAGGGCTATCACAAGCCCATCATGATCGCCGGCGGCATGGGTAACATCTCGGCCCAACACACGAAGAAGCTCGACCTGCCGGTCGGCAGCCTGCTGATCCAGTTGGGTGGCCCCGGCATGCGCATCGGCATGGGCGGCGGCGCTGCATCGTCCATGGCAACCGGCACCAACACGGCCGACCTCGACTTTGACTCGGTCCAGCGCGGCAACCCAGAAATCGAACGGCGCGCGCAGGAAGTCATCAACGCCTGCTGGGCCATGGGCGACAAGAACCCCATCCTGTCGATCCACGACGTTGGCGCCGGCGGCTTGTCCAATGCCTTCCCTGAAATCACCAACGATGCCAAGCGCGGCGCGTTGTTCGACCTGCGCAAGGTGCCGCTGGAAGAAAGCGGCCTGGCGCCCAAGGAAATCTGGAGCAATGAATCGCAGGAACGCTACGTGCTCGCCATCGAGCCGGAAAACCTCGAACTGTTCCGCTACCTGAGCGAACGCGAACGTTGCCCGTTCGCCGTGGTCGGCACGGCTACCGAAGCGCGCCAATTGCGCGTGGTCGATCCGGAACATGACAACTACCCCGTCGACATGCCGATGGACGTCCTGCTCGGCAAGCCGCCCAGGATGCATCGTGACGTTACGCGCATCAAGCGCGACCTGCCCGCAATCGACCTGACTGGTATGGATTTGACGGACGTGGCACAACGCGTCTTGAAGCTGCCCACCGTGGGCGACAAGTCTTTCCTGATCACCATCGGCGACCGTACCGTGGGCGCCACCAGCGTGCGTGACCAGATGGTCGGCCCATGGCAAGTGCCGGTAGCCGATTGTGCCGTTACGGCCATGGGTTTCGAAGGGCATCTCGGCGAGGCCATGGCCATGGGTGAACGCACGCCGCTGGCCGTGATCGATGCACCGGCATCGGGCCGCATGGCCGTCGGCGAAGCCTTGACCAACATCGCCGCGGCGGCAATTGCCGACATTTCCGACATCAAGCTCTCTGCCAACTGGATGGCCGCCTGCGGCCAGCCGGGCCAGGACGCCGCTTTGTTCGATACCGTCAAGGCAGTGGGCATGGAGTTGTGTCCTGCGCTGGGAATCAGCATCCCTGTCGGCAAGGATTCGCTGTCGATGCGCACAACATGGAAAGAAGGCGACCAAGCCAAGTCCGTTACGGCACCCGTGTCGCTGATCGTGTCTTCGTTCGCCCCGGTGGCCGACATCCGCAAGTCGCTGACGCCGCAATTGCGTACCGACCTCGGTGACACGGTCCTGATTGCCATCGACCTCGGCCGCGGCAAGAACCGCATGGCCGGCTCGGCATTGACACAAGTCATGCAGCAGATCGGCAACGTGGCGCCCGACGTCGATTCGGCGGAAGACCTGAAGGGCTTCTTCAACGCGATCCAGCAATTGAACAAGGAAGGCAAGCTGCTGGCCTACCATGACCGTTCCGACGGCGGCTTGTTTGCTACGCTGTGTGAAATGGCCTTTGCTGCGCACACGGGCTTGTCCCTGAACGTCGATATCCTCACGCTCGAGGGCGAACACGCCATGGATCAGGGCGACTCGAAGAACTGGGCCGGCCAGATTGCCGAACGCCGCAACGACATGACCCTGCGCGCGCTGTTCAATGAAGAACTCGGTGCTGTGATCCAGGTGCGTGCAGATCAAAAGAGCGAAGTGATGGACGTCCTGCGGGCGCACCAGCTCGGCGCCTGCAGCCACATCATCGGCAAGCCGAACGGTAGCGATGTGATTGAAATTGCACGCGATGCCAAGACCGTATTCAGCCAGAAACGGGTCGACCTGCATCGCTTGTGGAGTGAAACCAGCTGGCGCATTTCGCGTTTGCGTGACAACCCGGCCTGCGCCGATGCGGAATACGACCGTATCCTCGATGCGCAAGAGCCGCCAATGTCGCCCAAGCTGACCTATGACGCACAGGAAGACATTGCCGCACCGTTCGTCAACACCGGTGCCAGGCCGCGTGTGGCGATCCTGCGCGAGCAGGGCGTCAATTCGCATGTGGAAACCGCTTATGTGATGCACAAATCCGGTTTCACGGCAGTCGACGTACACATGAGCGACCTGATCGCCGGCCGTGCGCGCCTGGCCGACTTCAAGGGCGCCATTGCCGTCGGCGGCTTCTCCTACGGCGACGTGCTGGGTGCAGGCGAAGGCTGGGCCAAGACCATCCTGTTCAATTCGCAACTTGCAGAACAATTCTCGCTGTTCTTCAATCGTCCCGACACGTTTGCACTCGGTATTTGCAATGGCTGCCAGATGATGAGCAACCTCAAGTCCATCATCCCTGGCGCCGCAGCCTGGCCCAAGTTCACGCGCAACAAGTCCGAACGCCTGGAGGCGCGCCTAGCCATGGTGGAAGTGGCCGATTCGCCATCGATTTTCTTCCGCGGCATGGCCGGCACGCAGACGCCGATTGCCGTGGCGCACGGCGAAGGCTTTGCCGATTTCTCGCAAACCGGTGCCATCGATGAAGCGCTCGTGGCGATGCGTTTCGTCGACCAGCGCGGCGCTGCTACCGAAACCTATCCGCTGAACCCGAACGGTTCGCCGCGTGGCATCACTTCAGTCACCACGCCGGACGGCCGCTTCACCGTCTTGATGCCGCATGCCGAGCGCGTGTTCCGCACCGCTTTGCATTCCTGGCACCCCGATGGCTGGGGCGAGGATTCGCCCTGGATGCGCATGTTCCGCAATGCGCGTGTCTGGGTCGGTTAAGACAGCTTACCGCTTGCATTGAAAAGCCCCGCAGTTGAAACCTGCGGGGCTTTTTTTCGTCCATAAAAAAGCCCGGGCAGTGCCCGGGCCAATTCCAGCCTCGAAGGACACCTTGCGGTGTCCTTCAGAGTCATTACAGCAGCTTAGTGCGTGTTCAAAGCCACATTGTCGATGACGAAGTTCGTCGGCAAGGAACCATCCGTCGTGGCGGCAAAATACACCTGGACGGTTTGGCCCTTGTAGGCGCTCATGTCATAGCTGTGCAGTTGGTAGCCCGATGCTGCATTGGCGTTGCTGAACGTTGCCAGCGTGCCCAGCACGGTACCGCTGCTGTTGCGTACCATCACCTTGAGGAAGTCATAGCCCGTCGAACCGGATTCGTTGGTGTCGATGTGCAGTTCGAAGCTCAGGGTTGCGGTCGTGATCGTCGAAGGGATCTTCACGGTTTGGTACAGCTTTTCGTTGGCGTTGTTGTAGCCGGCCATCCAGGCGTCATAGGAACCGGCGAACGGTGCTTCGCCGCTGGAGCCCCACTGGCCGATGTCGCCGCTGGCGTCGGTCCAGCTCGTCGAACCCGATTCGAAACCGCCGTTGACGATGATGTTCGTCGGCGTCGGAGTCGGAGTAGGCGTCGGAGTGGGAGTCGGCGTCGGTGTAGGCGTCGGGGTAGGAGTCGGCGTCGGAGTCGGGGTAGGTGTCGGAGTCGGGGTAGGTGTCGGCGTCGGAGTTGGTGTGGGCGTCGGAGTCGGCGTCGGGGTAGGAGTCGGCGTCGGCGTCGGTGTAGGCGTCGGAGTCGGTGTGCCGACTTGTGCGCTCATCTTCGCAACGTCAAAGCTGCCCCAGCCACTTGCATAGTCCCAACCAGCCTTGGCGCTGTAGCCGCCGTTGTTGCCGCTGGTGACGTCATGATATGCAGCCAGGATGCTGCTCGTCTTGCTGTAGAACAGCGAAGCAGGGTAGGCCACGTTGTTGCCGTGTGCGCCCTGGATACGAGTCCAGAAGCCGGTGAACAGTGGTGCTGCCAGGCTGGTACCACCGATTTGCGTCGGGGTGCTGCCGATCAGGACCATGTCGCCGGTGTTCGGGTCGGCATCGAAGGAGATATCAGGCACGCCGCGCTTGGTGCCGGTCAGCACGCCAGCGCCGGTTTGCCAGGAAGGAGCCGATTCAACAACGCTGGGGCCGCCGCCACCGCCGGACCAGACGGTTTCCGAAGACCAGGTCGTGGTACCGGTGGTGTTCAGCGTGGTGCCGCCAACCGCGATGACGTAAGGCGACGTGGCCGGATAGCTTTGGCCTGCGGCGCCGTTACATTCGTTCGAGCCGGAGTCGCCGCTCGAAACCGAGAAGACCTGGCCTTGTGTCATGGCTTGCTGGAAGATCTGGTCGTCTGCAGCCAGGCCGCCGTCGGATTGCGAATCCGATTCGCAACCACCCAACGATACATTGATCGTTTTGGCAATATTGTCGGTAACAGCCTTGTTGAAGCCGGCAGTCAGGTCGGAGTCGTTCAAGGACGTGACGACATAGAAAATCATCTTTTGTACTTGGCCACCGGCTGCTGCCAACGACACCTGGCTGTCCATGTTCCATTCGTCGATACCGCTGGTGTCGCTCGAAGCGCTGCCCACCGTGACTTGCTGCGTCGTCGGGACCGGGTAGCCGGTCTTCGAAGCGAAGCTCTTCAGGTCGGTGATCGTTTGCGAGATATTGCCTTCGGAAATGATGGCCAGCGTGGTGCCGGTTGCGACAGGCAGGCTCGATGCATCATAGATCTGAGGGAAATCCGACGCATTGTGGCCGACTGCAGTTTGCGTGGTCAGCTTTTGCGTGGGGCGCTTGTTCATCGTGTGCAGGTGGTCCACGGTTTGCAGACCCAGCACGCTTTGAACGATGGTGCTCAAGGCTTGCGGCACTTGTGCGTCGGCGGTGTTCACAAAGCCTTGCACGCCGTTCTTGGTGTAGTTCTTCAACGAGGTGTTGAAGGCGGTCTTGACCGAAGCAGCGCTACCGTCAGCCGTGATGATCAGGTTGTTCGGTGCGACGACGATATTGGTGAAGCCAGAAGTGCGCAGGTGGCTGACGACCAGGTTCACTTGATCCTGCGTCGGCGAGAATTGCGCCGCGAATTGCATCGGGGTCAGGTAGGTGGTCGTTGCGCCCGAACGGATCGATGCGGTCAGCGCGTCGAGTTGGGCCTTGTTGCGGACATTCAAACTGACGGTGATATGCACCGGTGCGCCGGCAGCCAGTTCAGTCGTCTGCGCTGCGGCCATGGCCGTCAGTGCTTCGGGATGGCTCGTGCCGTACGCGTGCGTGCCGGTCGAAACCCAGGTCGTGCCGGCATAGGCGCCGGTGCAGAATGTGGCGGCCAGGGCGACTACCAACGGACGCATTGTCATGTTCTTGCTCATTTAATTTCTCTCTCCGAATTCTTACGATCTTATAAAAACGATACAAATTTTTCGCGTGCCCTCCACGTTGTGCAGACAGGTCGCGCTCCTTGGGATATTGCTGGTTTGCCTTTCCTTATGAAAAATTGAGTGGATCAATTCCTGCTCTAGTGCAGGGCCGAGCTACAAAACTCCAAGGTGAAATGTTCCATTTCGCCCTGGGGCGGCAAATTCCCGCAAATGCAGATGCATGGCGCGGCGAGTTGCCGACAACCATCCCATGCGCCGTAAAAGGCGCCAGGACCGTCGTTCAGTAAATGTGGGGGAGGCTAGATGCGGAGGCTGCAAGATCGCATCGAGGCGATATCGCAGACTGGCGTGCTGGTATGCAACGCCAAAGGTGACAAGAAAAACTGATCCGAAAACGACAGCTGTGGCAAGAAGTGCTTCGTGCTTGACTTCATGACTCTCTCCGCGTGGATTTTTTCTTTATGCCGTCGTCAGCTTGGTAGGCAGCGCAGCATTTTTACGTAGGGGTTTTTTAACAATCCCCTAGGTGTGAACGGATTGTAAAGGCGTTTGATCAGGAATCAACTGGTATTTTTCCGAACGATTATTCTAATTTCCCTGCAGTTAAGACAATTTGTGATGTGAAGAAACTATTTTTGAATTTTATTTTTTAAAATTGAGAATATATGAATTTATATTTATAAAAAAATACTTGTACAGATGTTTTATTTAAATTTGCATTTAGCGAAATTGACTGTATAGCAAATACAACATGCGGAAAATCTTTTCATTGCTTTGCAAATCGAAGCGCTTAGAAGGTTTTTCCGTCGCCATGCTTCCTTTTTGCTCCTTAATGAGTGCCGGAGTTATTCTGATTTTAATACCACTTAAATTCCACATTGAAACCTTTTTAAAGCCGTGACACTAGCTTTCATTCGTGAATCCTGTCCACGGTGGCGCTCGAGATAATTTAAAAAATTAATGCTTTTGCATACCAATTCAACCATATTTTGACGGCATAATTAAGCGTGATTCGGAAAATGCTGCCAGGGTGGGTTTGAAGTGGTATTGCCGATGTCATGGGTTGCGCGAGCAACTCCTCGTTTTCAGGATGCGCACGAACTATCGATATAGTCGCCCAGAGAGGCGGCTTGGTCATTCGTGTTTCCAAAATCGAGGAGAGATGCATGCAAACCAGAATCAACCAATCATTATTGCTGTGCCTGATTGGTAGTGTCTTGGCCGCCTGTGGTGGTTCAACGACTTCCGAAGGCAATGCGCCGGCCCAGGAAATCAAGGCGGCCGCCGCAGCCTGTAACGCAGCATGGGTGTCGACAACCGCCTATAACGGTGGTGCGCTGGTCAGTTACGGCGGCGTCAATTACAAAGCCAACTGGTGGACCCAGGGAAACAACCCACTGACCAATAGCGGTGCCGCCGGCAGCGGCCAGCCATGGACTTCGACAGGAGTGTGCGGCTCGACAACGCCGACACCTGTACCAACACCAACGCCTGCGCCCGCCTCAGGCATCGTTTCCGGTGCCGTCTACACCCTGGTCAATCCCAACAGCGGCAAGGCACTCGATGTGAAGAGTGCAGGCACGGCTGACGGCACGGCGGTCGATATTTACACTGTCAACGGCACGGCTGCGCAGAATTGGCAGATCAACAGTAACGGCGATGGTACCTGGTCGCTGGTCAACCCCAACAGTGGACGGGACCTTGACGTCGTGGCGGCGGGCACGGCAAACGGTACGGCGGTCGACATCTACACGGCAAATGGCACCGTTGCACAAAAGTGGCAGATCAACGCCAACAGCGACGGCAGCGTCACACTGGTCAATCCCAATAGCGGCAAGGCGCTCGACGTGGCGGCGGCCGGCACTGCCGATGGCACCGCAGTCGATATCTATACGCCCAATGGTACGGCGGCGCAGAAATGGACGTTGACCCAGGTGGCCACAACCTCGACGATGAGCATGCTGCATGCCAGCGGACGCAACATCGTCAATGCCAACGGCAGTGCGGTCAAGCTACGCGGCTTCAACCTGGGCGGCTGGTTCATCATGGAAAAATGGATGAGCCCGCTTGATTCCAGCGGCCTGGTCGATACCTATAGCGTAATGCAGACGCTCGACAACCGCTTCGGCGTGGCTACCGAGCAAAGCCTGATCAAGACTTATCAGCAAAGCTGGATCACTACAGGCGACCTCGACAATATCAAGAACGCGGGGTTCAACCTAGTGCGCGTGCCGGTGTGGTGGGGCCAGTTCTATGCGCTAAATAACGTGTCGAATTCGGGCTGGCGCAGCGACGCCTTCTCCATGCTCGACTGGCTGGTCAGCAATGCGGCAGCGCGCGGCTTGTATGTCGTCATCGACATGCATGGCGTAGTCGGTGGTCAAAGCGTCAGCGACGACACGGGGCAAGCCAACCAGAATGCCTATTGGGCCAATGGCAGCGACCAGGGCAATACGGCCTGGATGTGGTGGCAGATTGCGAGCCACTACAAGGGTAATCCGACGGTTGCCGGCTATGACCTGATCAACGAGCCGGTCGGCGCACCCAATACGGCTGCCGTCTGGAGCGCCTATAACAGCCTCTATGGTTCGGTGCGCTCGGCCGACCCCGATCACATGATTTTCCTCGAAGGCGCGTTCGGCAACTGGAACTGGGACATGCTGCCGCCACCGTCGCAATACGGCTGGACCAACGTGGTCTATGAAATGCACGAATACCAGTACAACAAGACCGCGGCTCAGGTGCAGGCCGGCTCGACCAACCAGGTCAATGACTTCAATAACCATGCTTCATGGAATGTACCGGGCTACATCGGTGAATTCAATGACTTCGGCTATGGCGCCTCGACCTGGCAATTCTCGACCAATGCCTACGACAACGCCGGCTTGTCCTGGAGCTCATGGTCGTACAAGGCGACCGACGGCCTGTTGCCTGATTCCTGGGGCTGGTATGACCCGACGTATTGGCCGACCACGCCCAATATCTCGACCGATTCTTCGGCCACCATCTCGAGCGACTGGCAGCAATGGACCACGGCCAAGTCGTTCGGCCTCAATACCGCTCTGGGCATGAAGCCCTGAGTTCAAATGCGGCGGTTTTTCCGGTACGGGCACCGCCGCATCATGCACTGGCAGCCTCCCGCAGGGGGGGGCAGACCCGTTGCAATCCTATCCAAACAATCCAGGAGAGATGCTTTGAAAAAGAAAATCAATCATTCGCTGGTGCTGGCCCTGATGGGCAGCGCATTGGCAGCTTGCGGCGGGTCCGCCGCCGGCGACGCTTCAAGCAATAGCCCGACACAGGAAATGAAGGCCGCCGCAACTGCATGCTATGCGGCCTGGGTTTCGAGCACGGCCTACAATGGTGGGGCCCAGGTAAGCTACAACGGGGTCAATTATCAGGCCAACTGGTGGACGCAAGGGAACAACCCCTCGACCAATAATGGAGGCGCAGGCAGTGGCCAGCCCTGGACGGCGATTGGCAACTGTGGGTCTTCGACGCCGACACCCACGCCAACGCCCACACCAACCCCGACTCCGACACCGACACCGACACCGACACCGACACCGACACCGACACCGACACCGACACCGACACCGACACCGACACCGACGCCGACTCCGA
>Ga0134128_10005090_pt1 | contig 15966 bp, 13 predicted proteins | sample KB31754_FD_96462 | JGI IMG/M metagenome (GOLD analysis project Ga0134128, IMG submission 96462) | Terrestrial soil microbial communities with excess Nitrogen fertilizer from Kellogg Biological Station, Michigan, USA - KB3-175-4 | ecosystem: Environmental > Terrestrial > Soil > Unclassified ...
CGGATGTCTGCGCGATCGGGCGTGGGCCGGCCAGGCCGATCATGGCCGCCGACAACGCACACACGCTGAGGACGCGCCGCACGCGGGTCGCGTGATTGGTGACGAACGGAAGGCCCCGGACCGGTGGCAACAAACCTCCCACGGGCGACGCGCCACGGGGCAGCGGAGTGGCGTCAATAAAACGGTATCACTCTCGCGGCGAGCCGATCCGCGTGTGGGGCCGGGCCGGTCCGGGGCGCGGCGGTGGACGAACGTAGAATCAGGCTGAGCGTCTCGCCGACATGCCGCCCTCCGATCTCGGGTTTGCCCTCGTCGTCGGCGCCGTGTTCGGCGTGCTGGCCGCGGCGTGCGCGTTCGTCATCACCTTCGGCCAGTACCACAACCAGTTCATGGACAGCCGCAAGCACTGGGACATGGCGTTCCATGCCGCGATGACCGCGTTCATCGCGTTCTTCCTGCTGTCGGGGCTTGGGACGATGGCCTTTCGATGGGCGGTGGCGAGGTAGGGGCGGCGGGCGACAACGACCGTGGAATGCTCAGAATTGCTAAGGAAATCGCGCCGTCAACCCCCCGGCCGCGCGGCCACTGCTATCATGGTCGGAAGGACAGGTGTGCCATGTTCGAAGGGCTCCTACAGCCAACCCATCTCATTCTCATCCTTCTGATTTGCATGCTGCTCTTCGGCGGCAAGAAGCTGCCAGAGGTGGGCCGGGGTCTGGGTGAAGCCATCAACGGGTTCCGGAAGGCCATGAAAGACGGGTCGTCCGACAGCGGCGACAGCGGCGGGAACCAGTCCATTCCGCCGTCGACCGGCTCGAAGCCTTCTAACTGAGGTGGCCGCGGGCCGGCCTTCGATTCTCTTTCTCTGCGTCGCGAATTCGGCGCGGAGTCAGATGGCCGAGGGTTTGTCGCGGCGCCTGTTCGGCGCCCGCGCCGCCGTGCAGAGCGCCGGAAGTTTTCCGGCGCGCGTGCATCCCGAAGCCATCGCGGCGCTGGCTGAACTCGGCATCGACACCTCGACCCAGTTTTCCAAGTCCGTTCAGTCGATCAACCTGACGCAGGTGGACGTCGTGATCACGTTGTGCGCCGACGAAGTGTGCCCGGTCGTGCCGGGCGGCCGCTTCGAGCGGCTGCACTGGCCGCTCCCGGACCCGGCGGCCGCGCCCGCCCGCGAGATGGCGGCGCGCTTCCGCGCGACACGCGACGATCTGGCGCGCCGCCTCGAAGCGTTCGGCCGAGAGCGGGGACTCCTCGAGCGCGATTCCTGAGCACCGTGACGGCCGGCGCGGCCCCGATTCCCGATTCCCGATTGTCGATTCCGCCGATTACCGATTCCCGATCCCCGATTGCCGATGTCACGCCCCCGTCTCCGCTTCGCCCCCTCGCCGACGGGATTCCTCCACGTCGGCGGCGCGCGCACGGCGCTCTTCAACTGGCTCTACGTCCGCCGCCATGGCGGCGTCTTCGTGCTCCGCATCGAGGACACCGACGTCGAGCGGTCCTCGACCGACATGGTCACGGGCATCCTCGAGAGCCTGACGTGGCTCGGCCTCGACTGGGACGAAGGTCCCGGCGTCGGCGGTCCGCACGCGCCGTACTTCCAGTCCGAGCGCCTCGATCGATATCGCGCCGCCGCGCACGCGCTCGTCGCGTCGCGTCACGCGTACTACTGCTACTGCACGCCCGATGAGATTCGCGCGCGCCGCGAGGCCGTCGAAGCCGCAGGCGGCGCGTGGACGTACGACCGCCGCTGCCGCGCGCTCGCGCCCGACGAGGTCGCGCGCCGCGAGGCGGCCGGCCAGCCGCGCGCCGTCCGGTTTCTCGTCCCGGATGGCAGGACGGCGTTCGTGGATCTCGTGCACGGCCGGCTCGAGTTCGATCGCGCGCTCATCGAGGACTTCGTGCTGCTGCGATCCGACGGCCATCCGACGTACCACCTCTCGGTCGTGGTCGACGACGTGGACATGGCGATCACGCATGTGGTGCGCGGCGACGACCATATTTCCAACACGCCGAAGCAGGTCCTGATCTACGACGCCGTCGGCGCGGCGGTGCCGCTCTTCGCCCACGTGCCCTTGATTCTCGGTCCCGACAAGAAGCGCCTGAGCAAACGTCACGGCGCGACGGCGGTGGGCGAGTACGAGAAGCAGGGCATCGTGCCCGAGGCGATGGTGAACTTCCTCGCGCTGCTCGGCTGGTCGCCGGGCGGCAACGAAGAGGTCTTCAACCGCGACGAGCTGGTCGCGCGCTTCACGCTCGAAGGCATCAGCGGCGGCAACGCGGTCTTCAACCCCGAGAAGCTGGAGTGGTTCAACCAGCAGCACATCGTGCGACTGCCGGCGCGTGAGATTCTCGCGCGGCTCGGCGACGCGTTCGCGCGCGCCGGTCTGGACACGTCCTTTGTCGAGCCCGCGCGGCTCGAGGCCATCGTCGATCTCCTGAAACCGCGCGCGCGGACGCTGTCCGACATCGTCTCGCAGGCGAAGCCGTTTCTGGCGCCGACCATCGAGTACGACCCGGCCGCGGTCGCCAAACACCTGTCGGATCCTGCGATTGCCGCGCATCTCGAGGCCTGGCGCGAGCGCCTCGCCGTCGTCGATCCGTTCGACGCGGCGGCGATTGAGTCCGCGCTCCGGGCGACGGCCGAGTCGCGCGGCATCAAGGCCGGCGTGCTGATTCACGCGACGCGCGTCGCCGTGACGGGACAGGCGGTCAGCCCGAGTCTCTTCGACGTGCTGGCGCTCGTCGGACGGGATCGCGTGCTGGCGAGGATTAAGGATGCGCCGCGAACGAAATAGAACTCCGCCAATCCGACTCCCGGAATCCTCGGTCGACTTCGAGCGCGCACGCCGGATCCTCATGCGGCGCGATCCGAAGCTCGCCGCGATCATCAAACGCGTCGGCGCGAAACGCCCCGCGCCGCGCGGCCGCGACCCGTTCGCCGCGCTCGTCCGCGCCGTGCTCTCGCAGCAGCTGTCGGGCAAGGCCGCTGACACGATCGAGCGGCGCGTCCACGCCCTCATCGGCGGCCTCGAGGCGCTCTCGCCGGCGACCCTGCTAGCCGCCGACCCGGACGCGCTCCGCGCCGCCGGCGTCAGCCGGCCGAAGATCTCGTATCTCCGCGACCTGGCCTCGCGCGTCCATGGCGGGCATCTCGATCTCCACGGTCTCAGGGAACTGCCCGACGCCGAGGTCATCGCCGCGATTACGGCCGTCAAGGGGTTCGGCGTCTGGTCCGCCGAGATGTTCCTCATGTTTTCGCTGGAGCGCCCGGACGTCTTCCCCGTCGGCGACCTCGGCATCGTCAAGGGCATCCAGCACCTGCATGGCATGAAGCGGCGGCCGAAGCCCCGGACGATGGTCCGGCTGGCCGAGGGCTGGCGGCCGTACCGCTCTGTCGCATGCTGGTATCTGTGGCGTATTCATGAGTGACCCATGCCGCTCGAACGCCGCCTGATTCTCGTTAGCCTGCTGGTGGCCCTGCCGGTCGCGGGACTCGCGGCCCAGGCCATGTCGTGGGTGCGCGCGCACGATCTCGAGGTGGCCCTCGAGCGGGTGGTGACGTCGCAGGTCAACGTCGCCCTGCGGGAGCGGTGCGAGAACGACCCGACGTGGTTTCTGACCGGGTCGCTGCTGGGCCGGCCGAAGCCGACGGACCCGAAGCCCGGGCCCGACGACGTCCCGCCGCGGCCGCATTTCGAAGAGACGCCCTACCAGCTCTTCGCGTATGACGACGAGTTCGTGCCGTCGAGTCCGGTCGGGGTGCACTTCCCCGGCGACTTCAAGAACATGATGCGCGCGGGCGCCGAGTGGGCGTCGGCGGCCTACGACGCTCCCGACGGCGCCGGCGTCGAGTTCGCGATGAAGACCGGATGGGAGAACGGCCCGTGCGCCATCCTGCTCGCGCGCATGGCGCCGCCCGCCTACGCGCGGCTCACCTGGTGGGGATGGTTCGTCGGCGTGGAGCTGGTCTTTGCCGCGGTGTTCATCGCGATTGCGACGCCGACGATCCGCCGGATCCGGGCGGTGTCGACGACCGCGCGGGAGGCGGCGCGCAGCGACTGGACCCTCGTCGTGCCGAGCGACGGCCACGACGAGCTCACCGCCATCGGCGCGACCATCAACGAAGCCAGCGCCGATTTGCGCCGGCGCATCAAGGACGTCGCCGATCGCGACGACGTCCATCGCCGATTCCTGACGCGCACCGCGCAGGAGATCGGCCGGCCGCTCGGCGCGCTGGCCGAAGACATGGCGGCGGCTCGTGTGGACGCCGCCGGCGCCATGCGCCGGGCGCACGATCTGTCACTCGAGCTCGGCAACCTGCTCGCGGCGTCGCGGCTGCGAATGCATCTCGGTCCCACGGCCAACGAGCCGGTCGATCTCGCCGCGGTCGCAACGAAGGTCATGGCCGCCGAGTCGGGCATCGCGGCCGCGGGCGGCGTCCGCTTCGAGCCCGTGCTGCCTTCGAGCGCCATCACGGTGCAAGCCGACCCGACGCTCGTCGAGCAGGCGGTGCTGAATCTCGTCGACAACGCCGTGCGATACAACCGGCGCGGCGGCACGGTCCGGGTGGTGCTCTCGGCCGACGGCGACCGAGGCACCCTGCGCGTCACCGACGACGGCCCCGGGGTCTCCGACGAGAAGCTCGCCGAGATCACCGCGATTCGCCGATTCCGCGGCGACGAAGGCCGATCCGAGCGCGTCCGGCAGCGCGGCCTTGGCCTCGCGCTCGTCTGGGAGGTCGTCGAGCGATCGGGATTCACGATGGCCCTGCGGCACGCCGAGGGCGGCGGATTCGAGGCGGAGATCAGGTTCTAGGGGGACGGGTTCGTTTTCCACAGAAACACGGCAAAAGGGGACAGGCCTCGTTTGGGGACCTCCCGGCGGAAAACGAGGCCTGTCCCCTTCTGTCGTGTTTCTGTGGAAAACGAACCCGTCCCCCTTACAATCCCGGCATGAATCGCCGTGATGCGCTCAAGTCGATCGCGGCAGCCGCGGCGCTGCCGAGCCTGACGCGCGCGGACCTGGGCGCGCAATCCCCCGGCACCGATCTCACGCCAGCCAACATCTCCGCGCTGCGCGCGCTCGCGGAGGTCGCGCTGCCGTCGTCGCTTGGCGCCGACGGGCGCGACAACGCCGTTCGCAGGTTCGTGGCGTGGGTGCGCGGCTACAAGGCCGGCGCCGATCGCGGGCATGGCTACGGCAACTCGCAGATCTCGCCGCCGACCGGACCGTCGCCGGCGGCGAAGTATCCAGCGCAGTTCGCCGCGCTCGATGCGGCCGCGAAAGCCAAAGGCGCCGCGACGTTTGCGGCGCTGCCGGCCGCCGTCCGGCGCGCGGTCGTCGAGGCCGCGCTGAACGAGCCGCAGCGCGTCACGCAAATGCCGGCCCGGCCGAACGGCAACAGCCTCGTCGCCGACTTCATGGGTCTCTACTTCAACGGCGCTGACGCGCGCGACCTCGCCTACGACGCGGCGATCGGCCGAGACACGTGCCGCGGGCTCGACGGATCGGAGAAGGCACCGGCGCCGCTGGGAAAAGGACTTCGGAAGTCATTTTCCGGCAGCCGGAGGTCCGGAAAATGACTTCCGAAGTCCTTTTCCTGCTTTTCCCGGTGGGCTAGCCATGGCGCGCTACGAGTGCGATGTCCTCATCGTCGGCGGCGGCATCACGGCCGCGATGGTCTCGCAGAAGCTCTCCGAGCTTCGGCCCGCCTGGAAGATCATCGTCGTCGAGGCGGGCAAGCGGCTCTTCGACTTCGACAAGCGCTTCGAATATCGCCAGCGCAACCTCGACTACGGCGAGAACCAGTGGCCGGGCGATTTCGTCGCCGACCAGGGCGGCCGCGGCATCATCTCGCGATCGATGGCGGTCGGCGGCTCGGCGCTGCACTTCGGCGGCGTGTGCAATCGCTTCTCGGAGGAAGACACGCGGCTGAAGTCGCTCTATGGACTGGCCGCCGACTGGCCGATCGACTGGAAGGATCTCGAAGCCCACTACTGCGAGGCCGAGAAGCGCATCGGCGTGTCGGGCGAGCCGGGTCCGCTCAAGGAAGACGCGCGGTCCCAGCCGTATCCGATGCCGCCGATGAACATGACCTGGAATCTCGTCCAGCTCAAGGCCTGGGCCGAGAAGAGCGGCATTCCGTTCTGGACGACGCCGCAGGCCAAAAACACCGTCGACGGCTACAACGGCCGCAGCAAGTGCCATCGCTGCAACACGTGCGAGGTCTGTCCCACCGGCGCCCGCTATTCGCCCGACTTCACATACAAGCAGCTCCTCGCCGGCAAGAAGATCGAGCTGCACGACGGCACGCTGGTGCGCAAGCTCGTGCTTGACGACGCGTCGACGAAGATCGTCGCAGCACAAGCCGTGAAAGAAGACGGCTCGGACAACAGCGTCGAGTACCGCGCGAAGGCGTTCGTCGTGGCGTCCGGCTACTGCTGGAGCTCGCATCTGCTCCTGCTGTCCGCGAACTCGCGCTTCCCGAACGGCCTCGCGAACTCCTCCGATCACGTCGGGCGGTACATGACCGGGCATCTCGCGCACGAGACGCGCATCGATCTCGACGTGAAGATTTATCCCGGCATGAACGAGCAGCACAGCCTGATCTCGCGGCAGTTCTTCCGCTGCGCGACCGACAAGCCCTTCGTCCGGCACGACCTGCGGGTGTGGGAGGCGGCCGCCGGCGGTCCGCGGCTGCGCGACGCGACCGGCGGGTTGCTCCTGGGCGACGACCTCGTCTCCGACTGGCGTGCGCGGATCGTGCGAGGTACAGCGCGCGTGCGCGGCTACTTCGACGTCCACCCGGACAAGGACAGCCGCCTCACGCTCGATCCGGCGAACCGGAACAAGTGGGGCGACCCGCTGCCGGTCATCCAGCACAAGATCGACGCCGCGAGCGAGTCGCGTCAGGCGGCGACGCTCCAGCACTTCCAGGAGATTTTCGCGCAGCTCGCCAAGGCCAACGACGGCAAAGTCGGCCGTGTCAGCAGCCTCGGCTACCAGGACCATCCGTCCGGCGGCTGCCGGATGGGTGCCGATCCGTCGACGAGCGTCGTCGACACGCACGGCCGGACCCACGACCACGAGAACCTGTTCGTCGTCGGGTCGCCGACGCAGCCCACGGGCGGCTGCACCAACGCGACGCTGACGTTCGTCGCGCTGGCCCTTCGCTCCACGACGGAGATTGCCAGGAGCCAAAGCTAGGGCACGAAGGGCACGAAGATCACGAAGGGGCCTGCTTGTACTGACTGCTCCTTCGTGTGCTTCGCGAGCTTCGTGCCCGAAAGGCGTCCCTTGTGTCCCGGCCTCAGGACAAGAACAGCCGCGCGTCGGTCCGCGTCTCCACCCGCGTCCGCGTGAGGCGATCGACGAGCCACACGCCGACAATGAACGCCAGGATCGTCGACCCGAAGAGCCACGGTCGCGGGTAGACGATGGCCGCGACGATCGCGTGGGCGATCGACCCCACGATGCCGAGCGCCAGCATCAGGCCGAAGAGCGCGCCGGCCTGACGGTTGCGGTTCGGCGGCTCGGAGAACGGCATCGCCGGGTCGGCGCAGACGACGATCGCGAACGCCAGCTGGCTCATCAGGCCGAGGAAGATCGCGTGCAGGAGCCCGTGGGCGACGTTGTGAAACGCCCATCCGTAGTACGCCGACAGCAGCGCGACGTAGGGCACGATCACGAGCAGGCTGACGACGTTCCGCGCGCTCGTGACGACCCGCGCGCGGTCGGCGGGCGTCGCGTAGAAGATCCACGCGGCGCGATAGGCGTCGCTCGACCGCAGCAGCTGCGTGAGCGACATCGGCAGGAAGTAGAGCACCAGCTGCAGCACCATCGTCGACTGCGAGCGGCCCGAGGACGACACGAAGGGGTCGATGACCTCGGCGTCGCGCCCACCGAGGAAGAGGTAGAAGAGCGTCAGCGGCACGAACGTGAGCACGCCCAGGCGGAAGCGATTGTCGTGCTTGAACTGCGTCCGGATGAGCAGCGACACCGCGCGGGCCTCGCCGCGGCCGAAGAACGGCAGGCGCCATCGGCGCGCCGGGGCGGCGGCCCGTCGCGCGCCGGCCGAGGACGCCACGGCGGCGAGCCGCGCTGAGTAGGTGAGCGACAGCCGGCCGTTCAGCGCCGCCGCGAACGCCACGACGCTCCCGACCGCGAGCGCCGCCGCGATTCCGACGACCGGACGATGGTCGCCGATCGCAAACGCGACGACGCCGCCGAACCACGTCCCGGGGAAGAGCAGAATCAGCGGCGTCGGCGGGAGCGACGTCCCCGCCATCGCGTGCCGGATGGCGGACTCCGAGAGCGCGGCGATCCCGAGATACATGAGCGACGTCGTCGCGAGCTGCGCGTAGGAGACGACGCGGTTGAGCCGATCCGGGCCGACGGCATCGAGCAGCCAGGCGTAGCAGACGACAATCGCCAGGGTCGCGCCGACGGCGGCGAGCACGACCATGACGGCGGTCGCCGCTGCCGCGCGCCATCCCAGCGTGATTCCGTAAACCACGACCGGCGAGAAGCCGATGATCACGGCCGTGATGCTCGTGTGCACGAGGATCGTGGCGACGCGCACGGCGAGATAGGTCCGCGAGGTGATCGGCCGATGGCCGAGAATCGAGTGGTCCTCGGGCGACACGATCGTGCTGGCGTGGGTCGCGAGCACGTTCGACGCGACCACGAAGGCGATGTAGCCGCCGACCAGCGTGGCGCCGAGCCAGCGGTCCTCCGACGCGAGACCGAGCACGCTCACCGCAAACCCGCTCATCCCGTAGAAGAGCGCGGAAAAGAACAGGCCGGCGCCGGACCTCACCGTCTGCGAGCGCCCGAACGCGCCGAGCAGCTGGCTGAAATCCACGCGGATGAAGGCGCGGACGAGCGCGCGCCACTGCACCGCGTCGACGCCTGCCGCCGACAGCGCCCGGTCGATCACGCGTCCTCGAGCGCCGCCAGGATGTCGGCAGTCACCTGGCCGACATCACGCGTGCCGGTCAGCTTGTTGAACGCCTGATCCAGGCTCGACGTGCCCGTCGACGCGCAGATGTCCGCCGCCTGTCCCTCGGCGACCTGTCGTCCGCGATTGATGATGAGGATCCGCGTGCAGATGCGCTCGACGACCTCGAGGATGTGCGAGGAGAAGAGGATCGTCTTTCCCTGGCCGGCGAGCTGTCGCAGCAGCTCTTTCATCACGAGCGCCGTGTTCGCGTCGAGCCCGTCGAAGGGCTCGTCGAGAATCAGCACGTCCGGCTTGTGCAGCAGCGCCGATGCGATGACCACCTTCTGCCGCATGCCCTTCGAGAATTCCTTGATCCGCCGGTGCTGGTCGGCGTCGAGGCCGAAGAGCTTCAGGAGCTCGTCGCGCCGCGTGCGCGCCGCGGCCGGGTCGAGGTGATAGAGACAGCCGACGAGCTCGAGATATTCGCTCGCCGTGAGCGAATCGTAGAGGGCCGGCGTTTCCGGCACGTAGCCGACGCGGCGCTTGACCTCGATCGCCTGCCGCTCGACGTCGAAGCCCGCGACGAGGGCGCGGCCCTGCTGAGGCGCGAGCAGACCGGTGAGGATCTTCACCGTCGTCGATTTGCCGGCGCCGTTCGGGCCGAGAAAGCCGAGGATTTCGCCGGGCTCGACGTGGAGATTGAGATCGACGAGCGCCAGCGCGCCGTCGTAGCTGTGCGAGAGATGCTCGGTATGAATCATCGGGTGGCGGTCAGGCCGCGCCGGCCAGCGAGAGCAGGAGCAGCAGCGCCGTGTCGATGCCCCTGACGCTGGCCGTCTTCTCGACGTCAATCCACTCCGCCGGCGAGTGCATCTCGCCGCCCGACCCGCCGGAGTTGATGCGGATGGCCGGGATGCCCAGGCTGATCGGGATGTTCGCGTCGGTGCTCGCGAAGCCGAGCTCCGGCGTCATGCCCATCGCCCGGATGGCGGCCGAGGCCGTCTCGACCAGCGGCGAGGCGGCCGGCGTCTGCCCGGAAGGGCGGTCGCCGATGCGATCGAGCGTGACGGTCACGCTCCCACGGGCGGTGGACCGCGCGGCGTTCTCCTCGTCGGCCGCCCGCTGCATCAGCGTCCTGAACGTCGCCACGAGCTTCGCCAGCTCCGCGGGTGATTCGGACCGCATGTCGACGTCCATCGAGACCTGCTCGGGGATCGAGTTGACGGACGTCCCGCCCGTGACCGTGCCGACGTTGAACGTCGTCCGCGGCGTGGACGGCACTCTGATCGCGGAGAACTTCGCGATGGCGTTGCCCATCGCGAACGCCGGATTCACGAGGCCGAACGCGTCGAAGCTGTGGCCGCCGGGGCCTTTGAAGTTGACGCGGTAGCGCTCGCTGCCGACCGCGCCGTTGGTCACGCGACTGCCCGCTCCGGCGTCGTCCATCGTGATGAACGCTGCGATCCGGCCTTTGTACGGGCCTTTGAGAAACAGCTCTTTCATCCCTCGCAGGTCGCCCGCGCCTTCCTCGCCGACATCGGCCACGAACAGGATGTCGCTCGTCGTCTTCACCTCGGCGGCGTCCATCGCCCGGATGATCGCGAGCAGCACGGCGAGGGACCGCGAGTCGTCGCCGACGCCCGGCGCCGAGAGTCGCGTGCCCTGGCGCTTCACATGGACCTCGGTCCCGGCAGGGAAGACGGTGTCGAGATGCGCCGCGATGGCGATGAGCGGGCCGCCGCCCGTGCCCTTGCGCAGGCCCAGGACGTTGCCGGCCGCGTCGCGCGTGACGTCCGTGAGGCTCGTCTGCCGGAGGAGCGCGAGGTAGGCCGTTCCCCGCGCGTCTTCCTTGAAGGGAGGCGCCGGGATTTCAGTCAGCGACACGATGTCGGCGATCAGGCGATCGTGGTGACGATCGATGTCCGCCGCCGCGGCCTTGAAGGCGGCGCTCGCCTGCACGCGGCGCACGGTCGCGTCGGCCGACGGCTGGCCACGAAAGCCCAGGTCTGCCGCCAGAGCGACGAGCGCCACGAGGAGAAGCCGAGTTCGCCGAGAGGAATCCATGGACCGGAAGAAGAAGGATGACAGAAATGCAGGTTCCTTGAACCCGTCGTACCTGTCGCACCCGCCGTACCCGACGTACCCGTCTTTTGTTACACTCCGACCTCCCGTGCTGAAGCGTCCGGTCACGTGGATTGCGCTGGGCCTTCTGTCGATCGCGCTCGCGGCGGCCGCGTACCGGGGCTTTCCGCTCGCGTTCTCACTCGTCTCGGTCGACATCTCGATGGATCGCGCGCACGCCCTTTCGGCGGCGCGGGCGCTCGCCGCGCGCGAACATCTCGGGCCTTCCGACTACCGCGAGGCCGCCTCGTTCGAGCTGGACGACGAAGTGCAGACGTTCGTCGAGCTCGAGGGCGGCGGCAAGGCGGCGTTCACCGACATGGTGCGCGCCGGCCGCTATCTGGCCTACACGTGGCACGTCCGTCATTTCCACGAGGGCGTCGTCAACGAGACGACGATCGTGCTCGCGCCCGACGGCCGGCCGTACGGCTTCGAGGAAAAGATCAAGGAAGACGATCCCGGCGCCGCGCTCGACCCTGACGCCGCCAGAGCGATCGCCGAACGAGGCGCGACCCAGGACTGGGGCGTGGATCTCTCGGCGTTCCGGCTCGCCGAGCACGGTCAGGAACGCCGGCCATCCGGCCGCGTGGACCACACCTTCACCTACGAGCAGCCCGCGCCGACGCTCGGGGAGGGACGCTATCGCCTCCGCCTCGTCGTCTCCGGCGACCGCCTGACGGAAGTCACGCACTTCGTCAAGGTGCCCGAGGCGTTTCTGCGCCGCTACGACAGCATGCGATCCGCCAACACGACGCTCGGTCTCGTGTCGGTGGTCGGCATGCTGGTGCTGTACGGCGCTGGCGGCATCGGCATCGGCCTGTTTCTGATGCTGCGGCTGCGATGGGTCGTCTGGTGGCCGGCGGCGAAGTGGGGCATGGGCATCGCGCTCGCGCAGGCGCTCATCGCGGCGAACGAATGGCCGCTCGCCTGGATGAGCTACGACACCGCGGTGACGCGCCCGCTGTTCATCACGCAGCAGGCCATCGCGGGCCTCGCGACGTTCGTCGGCTTCAGCGTGATCTACACCCTGTCGTTCATGGCGGCCGAGACGCTCACGCGGCGCGCGTTCGGATCGCATCCGCAGCTCTGGCGCGTCTGGACGCGTGAGGCGGGCGCCTCCGTCGAGATCCTCGGCCGCACGGCCGCGGGGTACCTCGCCGTCTCCGCGTTCTTCGCCTACGACGTCGCGCTCTACGTGTTCGCGACCCATCGGCTCGGCTGGTGGTCGCCGTCGGAAGCGCTGTTCCACCCCGATGTGCTCGCGGCGTATTTTCCGTGGTTTTCGGCCATCGCCAACTCGCTGCAGGCCGGCTTCTGGGAGGAGTGCCTCTTCCGCGCCGTGCCGATCGCCGGCGCCGCGCTCATCGGCGATCGCCTCGGATCGCGCCGCCTGGCCGTCATCGTCGCCTTCGTCGTGCAGGCGATCATCTTTGGATCGGGACACGCGCCGTACCCGAACCAGCCGTTCTTCGCGCGGCCGGTCGAGCTGATCATTCCGTCGATTGGATTCGGCCTGTTCTATCTCTACTTCGGCCTGGTCCCCGGCATCATCCTGCACTTCACGTTCGACACGACCTGGTTCGCGATTCCGCTGTTCGTGGCGCACGCGCCCGGCATCTGGATTCAGCGCGTCATGGTGCTGGCCGTGGTGCTGACGCCGCTGTGGGTGGTCCTGTGGCGCCGCGTGCAGGTCGGGCGCTGGACGTCGCTCTCACCTGACGATCGCAACGCGGCGTGGAAACCGGAGAGCGTGGCGCCGAAGACCGAGCCCGAGCCGCCACGCGCTCGAGATCGCGCCGTCACGAAGACGGACGAGCGCGTCTGGCTCGCGATCGCCGCCGCCGCCGTCCTCGTCGGGGCCGTCGCGATGGCGAAGCATCATGCCTCGCAGGGTCTGACGGTCGGGCGCGATCAGGCCGTCGCCGTCGCGAGGAGCGCGCTCGCCGCGCGAGGCGTCACGCCCGGACCGACCTGGCGCTTCCTGCCCACGCCAGACGACGGCAGCGGCGGGCCGCAGGAATTCGTGTCCGAGACGGCGGGCGAGGCCCGGCGCAAAGCGCTGGCGGGATCGTTCCTGCCGGTGCCGCGCTGGCAGGTGCGCGTCGCGACGTTCGAGGGCGACGTCGCCGAGCGTGCGGAGGAATGGATCGTCTTCGTCACCACGACCGGCGAGGCGCGGCCGGTCATCCACAACCTGCCCGAAGCGCGCCCGGGCGCGACGCTGGACGAAGCGTCGGCGCGACGCCTGGCGGAGCAGGCGATCCGCGATCGGCTTCAGCTCGATCCCGCGCGGGGCGACGTGCGCGCCGTCCAGGCGAAGCCGACGAAGCAGAAGGCGCGCACGGACTGGACCTTCACGTTCGTCGATGCCACGGTGCCGCCGCTGCCGCAGGGCGAGCCGCGCATCCGCGTGGAGATCGCGGGCGACGAGGTCACCGAGGTCGGCCGCTTCGTCTTCGTGCCCGAGGCGTGGCAGCGCGACGCCGATTCCGCCGCGACGCGCAACGTGATCCTCGCCGTCGTGACCTCCGTCGTGCCCGTCGGCACGATGATCACGCTCGGCGTGACGGCGGTCATCGCGTGGAGCCGGCGGCGATTCGCGCCGCGCATCTTCGTGGCCGCGATGGCGCAACTCGCGGTCGTGTCTGCCGTGATGTACGCCAACAGCTGGCCGACGCTCGTGGCCCGGCTCTCCACGTCGCAGCCGTACTCGCTCCAGATCGGCGCGCTTATCGGCGCCGGCAGCGTCGGGCTGCTGCTCGCCGCGCTCGTGCCGGCGCTCGTCCTCGGCGCCGTGCCCGTCGGCGTCGCGGAGGGCGGTCGGCTGCCGGATCGCCTCGCCGTGACGCTGGGCGCCGCCGCGGGCGTCGTCGGCGCCGGCGTCCTCCTGGCGGCCGCGTGGCTGCGAACGCCGCCGTGGGCTTCGGCGCCGGAGGTCGCGCCGCTGGGGACGATCGTCCCGGCCGTCGCGGTCGCGCTGGCGCCGGTCGCGTCGGTGCTCGGACGACTCGCGCTCATCGCTGGCGCGCTCGCGGCGATCGGCCGTCACACGGCGGGCTGGTCGGAGAGACGCGTGACGGGTTTCGCCGCGCTGTTCCTCATCGGCTGCGCGGGCGCCGGCAGCCCGACGGGATCCGCGGTCGCCGGTTGGGCCATAGCCGTTGTCATCTGCGGCGCGGCGTTTGCGCTGGTCGGCTCGCTGCTCCTCAGTCTCGATCTTTCGATGGTCGCGATCGCCGCGGGCGTGCTGGGTGCGGTCGAGGCGTTGCTCACGGCCGGCGCCGGCGCGTATCCAGGCGCGTGGTGGCACGGCGTCCTCGCGGCCATCGTCGCGCTCGGTGTGGGGTGGTGGTGGTTCCGCGTGCTGCGCCGTACGGCCGATCGCGTGGCCGCGAGCGCCGCAGTGGCGCTTGCCGCTTAAGAAGACTCCGGGTGAAGCCGCCGCGTTGCGGGTTGGGCGCTGCGGCGCCACCCGGAGTCTTATTTCACTCGCTCGTCCACCGCGTCGCGAAACCGTTCGACGTCCGACATCTCGACATACGGCGCGCCGCAGAGGCGCACCCAGCCGCGGCCTTTGAAGACGTGCATCTGGACCTCGATGCGGTCTTCGAAGAGCAGCGCGTCGCGCAGCGGCTGCACGGCCTCGGCCGGCATCGGCGGCAGCGGCAGCGTCACCATCGGGCCGATCATCGACTCGCCGGCCGGCAGGTCGACCTTCCAGTGCGCCGCGAGCATCCGCGCGGCGTCCCACGCGCGCTCGTGAATCCAGGTCCGAAACCGATCGAGGCCGAGCCACTCGAGGAAAGCCAGGCCGTCGGGCGCCGCGAGCCACGGCGTCGGGTCGCGCGTGCCGACGAGATCGAATTCGGCGTCGAGTCCCTGATCGAAGCCCCACGAGATCACCGTCGGATGCAGATCCGCCTGCCGCGCCGGCGCGGCCCAGAGAAACGCGCTGCTCCTTGGCGCCATCGCCCACTTGTGGAGGTTGCCGACGTACCAATCGACGTCGAGCGACGGCACGTCGAGCGGGATCGAGGCGGGCGCGTGCGCGCCGTCCACGAGGATGGGAACGCCGCGTTTCCGGGCGCGCGCGGCGATGTCCGCGATCGGCAGGACGAGCGCGCTCGCCGACGTCAGATGATCGACGACGAGCAGCCGCGTGCGCGGTGTGCAGGCCGCGTCGATGGCCTGCACGATCCCGTCGGCCGTGAACGGCGGTCCCGGCAGCTCCGCGACGCGGACGACGGCGCCGGTGCGCCGGGCGATGTAGGCGGCGGTCTTCGCGACGGCGCCGTAGGTGTGGTCGGTGAGCAGGATCTCGTCGCCGGGCGCGAAGGTGAGCGATCGCACGACGGCGTTCACGCCGGTCGTGGCGTTATCGACGAAGACGAGGTCGTCCGCGCGCGCGCCGACGAAGCGCGCGACGGCGGCGGCCGCGGTGCGCATCCGCGGCATCCCGCGCCTCGGTCGCTGACGAGTGTCGGCGAGCTCGCGCAGCAGGAATCTCGAGGGCTCGCGCTCGATCTCGTCGCGGAGGCGCTGCTGGGCCTCGAGCACGCGCCGCGGCACGACGCCGACGGTGCCGTGGTTGAGGTACGTGACGTCAGGGTCGAGCGGCCACAGTGCGCGGCAGGCGTGTCCGAAGGTGACGGGCGCGTCGGTCATCCGCCGACCGTAGCACGTGGAAACCAGCGCGAGGCGCGCCAATCGTGAATTGGCTGCGTCGTCAGCGTGCAAACGCTCGCGTCAGCTTCTCCGCCAGCACGGCCGAGGACGGAACTCCGCCCTTGAACACCCGTCACGTCGGTTCGGGGAAGGGCGGCGTCGGCTCGGGCGAGCCGAAGACGTCCCGATTCATATAAAGGATGGTCGGCGTCGGATAGGCCGTGCGCGCGTCGGCC
>Ga0134128_10005092_pt1 | contig 15963 bp, 9 predicted proteins | sample KB31754_FD_96462 | JGI IMG/M metagenome (GOLD analysis project Ga0134128, IMG submission 96462) | Terrestrial soil microbial communities with excess Nitrogen fertilizer from Kellogg Biological Station, Michigan, USA - KB3-175-4 | ecosystem: Environmental > Terrestrial > Soil > Unclassified ...
GAGGCCGGAGTTCCGCGAGCGCTACGGCGTCGATATACAAGGCGAGCTCTCGCCGTGGGCGCGCGACCTCGTCGAGCGACAGTACGAGGGCGACTTCGTTCGCGTTCCGGTCGAGCGGATCTTTTTGTCGGAGGCTTCCCGCGCGGGTATCGGAACTTATGCCCCGCACGACCCGACGACGGCTGACATCGCAGACCTCGTCGGCTCGGTCGATCTCGCCAAGGTCGCGCAGATCGGCGACGAGGGCGATCCGCGTGCCTGGTCCTGGTCGGGTGCGGTGTACGCCGCGAGCCGCGGGGTTCTCGAGATGATCGAGATCCTCAAGGTCAAGCGCGAGTTTCTCTACCTGCTGCTCACGATGACGCAGGAGAAGAACGTCAAGGTTTCCCGCTTCCCGCTCATCTATCTCGATGAGACGATTCTCGCGCACACGAATCTCGCCGAGTTCCACAAGTTCCTGCAGGAGAAGGAGAACGAGGCGCTGCTCGACCGGATGGTGATCATCAAGGTCCCCTATGCGCTCTCCTACGGAGATGAGGCCCGCATCTACCAGAAGCTGGTCTCCGGCGCGCCTGCGTTCCGCGACGTGCACCTCGATCCGCACGTGCTCGATCTCGCCGCGGTGTTCGCGATCCTGACGCGACTCGTCAAGCCGGAGCGCGAGGGCCTCGACCTTCCGAAGAAGCTGCGGCTCTATGCCGGCGAGGCCGTCGAGGGCGTGCCGGAGAGTGAGGTGATGCGGCTGAAACAGGAGTCTTCGGACGAGGGACTCACGGGCGTTAGCCCACGTTTCGTCATCAATGCGATCTCCAATGCCATCACCCGCGGAAACACTCGGAGCCTGACGAGCATGGAGCTGCTCCTCGCGCTCAAGGACGGCATCGATAGCGACGCTCGCATCGATGCGAAGCAGAAGAAGGCGTGGGTCGATCATCTGGTCACAGCGCGCAAGGAGTTCTACAACCGCTGGGTGAAGGAGGACGTGCACCGCGCGATGTTCGCCTCGTTCGAGGACGAAGCGCAGCAACTCCTCGAGAAGTATTTGGACGAGGTCGAGGCGTCGCTCGATCATCGGCAGGTCACCGACCCGATCACCGGCGAGACCCGACCGGCGGACGAGCGATTCCTGAGATCGGTGGAGGAGAAGATCAAGGTGTCCGACTCGGGCAAGCTCTCCTTCCGCCAGGAGGTCGTTCGCAAGGCGATGGTCGCGTTCAAGGCTGGAGAGAAATTCAAGCTCGCGAGCCACGCGCGCATGCGCGAGGCGATCGAGCAGTATCTGTTCGAGGAGCGGCGGGACGTGCTGCGGCTCGTGACCTCGACCGCGCGGCCGGACGATGAGGCACGCCAGAAGATCTCCGTCGTGCAGGAGCGTCTGGTGAAGGAATACGGCTACGACGAGCACAGCGCCAAGGAGGCACTGAGCTACGTCACGACTCTCCTCGCGCAGGAGTAGCGCATACCGGAATACCGGAAGGACCGCCGTGCCATGAGCGAGAGCGAGAAGAGTGCACTGGGCCTTGCGAAGTGGTACGACCTGTTCTCGCGCGGAGCGCGGGACTGGCTGCGGCACGATGAGAAAGTGCGCGAATCCGTTCGCGAGCACCTGCCGCAGATCATCGCCGGCGGAGACGTCATCAACGAGAATGCGCGCACGGTGCGTGTGCCCGTGCGCATGCTCGAGCATTACCATTTCCGGCTGCGCCGCACGGCCGAGTCGCAGGGTGTCGGTCAGGGCGCGGCAAAGCCGGGCGACGTCCTCGCCGACCCGAGCGCCGACCAGGGGTCACGCGACAAAGGGCCGGGCGGACAGGATCAGGGCGAGATCCAGCTCCTTCTCGAGATCAAGATCGACGACATCGTCGACTGGCTCTGGGAGGAGATGCAGCTGCCGAATTTGAAAGCCCGCGTAGGACCCTCGCAGGAGACCGACTGGATACGCGAGGGCTGGGATCGACGCGGCGCTCGCTCGCGGCTCGACCGGCGCCGCTCTTTCAAGGAGCTCGTCAAACGGCGGGGACAGCACGCGGGCCCCGCGGGGTTCACGGACGAGGATTTGAGGTTCCGGCAGCTCGCCCGCCGGCGCCAGCCGGCGATCCATGCCGTCGTCTTCTTTCTGCTCGATGTGTCGGGCAGCATGTCCGATCGCGACCGGAAACTCGCGAAGACCTTCTTCTTCTGGGTGGTCCAGGGCTTGAGGCGCGAGTACCGCTCGCTCGAGACGGTTTTCGTCGCGCACACCACGGAGGCCTGGGAGTTCACCGAGCCCGAGTTTTTCCAGGTGACGGGCACCGGCGGCACCGTCGCCTCCACCGGCCTCAATAAAGTCCGCGAGATCATGGACGAGCGGCACAACCCCGGGCGGCACAACATCTATCTGTTCTACGCGTCGGACGGCGACAACTCCGTCGGGGATCACGCCGAGGCACACACTGCGCTCGTCGACATCGCTCAGAAGGCCTGCTACAGCGGCTACGTCGAAGTCGCCTCAGGGCTCTCGCGGCAGCTCGCAACCGAGACGGGCCGGCTTTTCGCGGAGATCGCGTCCCAGGGGCACGCCGCCGGCAGCTATGTGATCAACGACTTCGACGATGTGTGGGGCGCGGTGCGCCACTTCTTCACGGCCGAACAGAAGGCCATCGAGGGACCAACGTGACCGAGAGCGGAGCTGCTGACCCCGGTCCGGGCGGACACACCGGGTCCGCGGGTGTCTCGCACAGCAGCTCGAGCGGCGGCGGTGAATGGCAGAGCTACGTGCGGCGCCTCGAAGAGCTCGCCGTGCGCTCCGGTCTCGCGTTCCATCCGGTCGAATTCGAGGCCGTGCCGGACACCTTCATGATGGAGATCGCCGTCTACGGACTGCCGGTACGCATGCCGCACTGGTCGTTCGGCGTGCGCTACATCTATCAGCTCATCCAGCGGCACATGGGCCACTCGCGCGTGTTCGAGGTCGTCTTTCCCGGCAATCCGGGGCATGCCTACCTCGCGCAGAGCAACGGCCTCGCCGAGAACGTCCTCGTGACGGCGCACGTGCTCGGACATGCCGATTTCTCGCGGAACAACATGTTGTTCCGCCGCTGCCAGGAGCAGGTGAGCGAGCACATCGTGGAGCACGCCGCGAGCCACGCCCGCCAGATCCAGCAGGCGATCGAGTCGTACGGCATGCAGCGCGTCGAGGCCGTTCTCGATGCGGCGCTCGCTCTCGAGCAGCACATCGACGTCGATCAGCGGCTGCGCCGCGATCGCTATCCCGAGTACCTGCCCGACGCGAAGCACCTCGTCGACGACGAATTTCGCCGCCGTTTCGAGGCGCTCGATCCGACGGCGGCGAAGAACGTTTTCGAGAACCGCAAGCGCGCGCCCATCCCGCCGCATCCCGAGCGCGATCTGCTCTGGTTCGTGGCGACCTATGCACCCGAGATGGAGAGCTGGGAGCGCGACATCTTTCTCGCGGTCCGCGAGGAGTCCTTCTATTTCTATCCGGTCTTCGCCACCCAGATCATGAACGAGGGATGGGCTTCGTACTGGCACGCGCGCCTGCTTCGCGAGGCCGACTTCGTGCCGCAGCAGGCATATGTCGACGCGATCAAATGCCACTCGGACGTGGTGCGGCCGATCGCAGCGGGGCAGCAGGTCGCGCTCGCGATCAATCCTTATCATCTCGGCTTCTCGATGTGGGAGAGCATCATCGAGACCGAAGGGCTCGAGTCCGCTCGCCAGATCATGCAGCAGGACGATGACTTCAGCTTCGTTCGCAATCATTTGACGCGCGAGCTCGCCGAGAAGCTGGGGCTCTTCCGCTTCATGGCCCGCACGGACGGCCACATCAAGGTTCTGGATCACGAGCTCGCGGCGTTGCAGGACACCGTCCTCGCGCCGAAATACAACTTCGGCGCGCCGAGCGTCTCGGTCGGTCACTTGCGCACCGACGGCAGCTTGGAGCTGGTGCACGATCACACGACGGACGGCCGGGGGCTCGATCTCGAGCGCGGCCGTAAAGTACTCGAATACCTGCGAGCCGTATGGCGCCGGCCCGTCGTCCTGCGCACGGTCGATCAGCAGGGATCGCCGCTCGAGCTGTCAGCGGCTTGAGTCGCCGCGTTCGCGGCGCCGGCGCTCTTCCTCGGCCTTCGCATCCTTCTGCCAGGCCTCTTCGCGTTGCGAAGTGACGATGGAGACCGGATCGCTCGCGGGGAAGGACTCGGCAAGAGCCTCATCGAGCGTCTGCTCGACCTGATCGCGCGACCCGATCTCGGCTGAAGGCTCGGGTCTCGGTCTCGCCTCCGCTCCTGAGGCTCGTGGCTCGGGTGGGGTCCGCTCGTTCATCCCGGCACCCGGCTCTCATCGAAAACTACTTCATCGAGCGGCAGATCGGGCGTCCACGCCTCAGGCACGCACGGCTCTCCCTGGGCTCGGTCGTGCTCCGGAAAGAGCGGTGGATCGCGCGAGGGACGAGGCCCCGGCTCCGGCTCCGGCTCGCCCGGCGAGGGCTGCGGGGCCGGTCCCGGCCCCGGCTCCGGAATACCCGGCGATGGGCGCAGCGGCGCAGGGGGAGGATCGTGCGTCGGCTCTGTCGGAGGGGAATGCGGTTGAGGTACTTCCATGATGAGTCGCATAGCTCCTCGAACGGGAAAACATCCTCAACGTCGGGTCGCAAATGAAGTGCCCGCCCCGCGGCGCAGCGCGCGCCTTTGCTTTAGGCTCAGGGCCGACGCAGCAACCGTAGGCCGCTCACCCCCTGGAAGCGATTGCGCCGGGAGGAGTAGGCTTTCATGGGAGCGCATCGCGGCGGGGGCATCCATCATGGGCTACACGACGCAGGGCATTCGCAACATCGCGCTGGTCGGCCAGGCCGGCAGCGGCAAAACGCTGCTGACGGAGGCCCTGCTGCTCCAGGCCGGCGCCATCCGTGCGAAGGGCAGCCTGCAGCGTGGCACGACGGTCTCCGATCACGATCCGCAGGAGAAGCGCCTGCAGCATTCGCTCGATCCGGCCATCTGCAGCTTCGATCTGGGCGAGGCGCACATCAACCTGATCGACACTCCCGGATACCCCGATTTCCTCGGCCGCACTTTCTCAGTGCTCGAAGCAGTCGAATCGGTCGCAGTGGTGATGAACGCGGCGAGCGGCATCGATTCGGTGACGCAGCGCCTGATGGACTTCGCCCGCGAGCGCGAGCTCTGTCGGCTGATCATCATCAACAAGATCGACACGAAGGATGCGGAAGCCGAAGCGCTGCTCGCCGAGCTGCGCCGCACGTTCGGCTCCGAGTGCCTCGCGCTGAATCTTCCGGCCGACGGCGGCGCGAGTGTCGTCGACTGTTTCTTTCATCCGGATGGCAAGGCACCGGATTTCTCCTCCGTCTCGGCGGCGCACACGCAGATCATCGACCAGGTCGTCGAGGTGGACGAGGACCTCATGACGCTCTACCTCGAGCAGGGGGAGGACCTCTCCCCGGAGCAGTTGCATGACCCTTTTGAGAAGGCCCTCCGCGAGGGCCATTTGATTCCGGTCTGCTTCGTCTCCGCCGAAACCGGTGCGGGCGTCCCGGAGCTGCTCGACATTCTCGTGCGGCTGATGCCGAACCCGACCGAAGGCAACCCGCCGCCATTCCTCAAGGGTCCTCTCGATGATCTCGAGCGTGTGAAGGTTGCGCCTGACCCCGACAGACACGTGATCGCTCACGTCTTCAAGGTGTCCATCGACCCCTACGTCGGCAAGCTCGGCATCTTTCGCGTGCATCAGGGAACGGTACGCTCGGGCAGCCAGCTGTTCGTCGGCGATGCCCGCAAGCCCTTCAAGGTCGCGCATCTATACCGCCTGATGGGCAAGGACTCCAGTGAGGTTCAGCAGGGCATTCCGGGCGACATCTGCGCGGTCGCGAAGGTCGAGGAGCTGCATCTCGATGCGGTGCTGCACGACTCTCACGATGAGGATCAATATCACCTCAAATCGGTCCGCTTCCCTCCCGCGATGCTCGGTATCGCCATCGAGCCCGAGCGACGGGGCGATGAGCAGCGTCTCGCGGATGGACTGCACAAGCTGCTCGCGGAAGACCCCTGTGTGCGCGTCGAGAATCATCCCTCCCTCAACGAGACCGTGCTCTACGGCATGGGAGACTTTCATTTGCGCGTGATGCTCGAGCGCATGACCGAGCACTACGGCGTGCGCGTGAAGACGCATCCGCCGAGCATTCCATACCGCGAGACCATCGTGCGTCCTGCCGAGGGGCACTGCCGCCACAAGAAACAGACGGGCGGTGCGGGCCAGTTCGGCGAAGTGTTCCTGCGCATCGAAGCGCTCGAGCGCGGCGCCGGGTTCGAGTTCGTGGACGATGTGGTAGGCGGAGCCATTCCGGGCCAGTACATACCGGCAGTCGAGAAAGGCGTGCGTCAGGTGCTCACCGAGGGCGCGATTGCCGGATTTCCCATCCAGGACGTGCGCGTGACGGTCTACGATGGGAAGAGTCATCCGGTCGATTCAAAGGAAGTCGCGTTCGTCTCCGCGGGACGGAAGGCATTCCTCGACGCTCTGCAGAAGGCGAGCCCGATCGTGCTCGAGCCCGTCGTGCGCATCGAGATCGCGGCCCCGGCCGCTGCGATCGGCGACATCACGGGCGATCTGGCGACCAAGCGCGCACGCATCAGCGGCAACGACACGCGCTCGGATGGGCTCGCGAGCGTGACGGCCCTCGTGCCGCTCGCCGAGCTCACCGATTATCAATCGCGGCTCAAATCGCTCACGGGCGGCGAGGGCGCTTACACGATGGATTTCAGCCATTACGAGCCCGTGCCGTCGAGGAGACAGCAGGAGCTGATGCAGGCGTGGAGGCCAAGGAAAGAGGAGGAGTAGCCGTGTTTCACAAATTGCTGTTCGGTGTCGGCCTGAGTGCTTGTCTCGTCGGGTGTGCCCACATGGCTCCGCCTATGCAGGCGAAGGCAAATTCCTCGCCGCCGCCCGGGTGTGTGTTTCCGGGTACGGCCACGCGACTTCCCGAGCGTCCGTCGGAGTGTGCGGCTTTCGGTCGCAGCTGGTCGCAGGACGACTTGAGGCGCACTGGCCAGACCGACGTAGGGCAGGCTCTCCAGATGCTCGATCCCTCGGTCAGCGCGCATCATTAGTCGTCCTCGCCTCGAGCGGCGTCTGCCCTGCGGTCGTCGCATTGCAGGACTCTAGCCGGTATAGTTTCGCGACCGAACGATCAGGAGCCCCGATGCGTTGCGTCGCGATGTCGCTATCTATTCTGATGCTTGCTGCGGTCGTGGCGAGCAGGGCCCTGGCGAACGAGCCGGTATCGCAGGCAACGCCCCCCGAGAGGAGCAGCTCCACCTCTCAAACCAAGTCCAACTCCGTGGCGCGGGCACCGAAGATCGCGAAGCCGCAGGAGCTGACGGCGGCTGAAAAGAATCTGCTGTCGCAAGGTTACAAAATGCGCCTCATTGACGGTGAGAAGCGCTTTTGCCGCAAGGAAACCGTCCTCGGCTCGAACCTCGAGAGAACCGTCTGCACGACGCCTGCTCAAGTCGCCGAGTCTCAGCGGACGGGTCGCGACATTACCGAGCAGATTCAACGCAACCAGGTGAACCCGCACGGCCACTGATCGCGCGATCCGATCAACGTCCATGGCCGACCTCGCACAGCTGCGCTCGTTGATGGCCGCGGCCGAGCAGTCGCTCGATCAGGGCCGCCGCGAGGAGGCACTGAGTTTCCTGGCCCGCGCGCGCTCCGCCGCCCCCACGAACCCGGACGTTCTCACCGCAGCGGGCGTTTTGATGCTGCGAGCGGGCGATGCGGCCCAAGCGAAGGCGCTGGTCGAGGAAGCCATCGCGCTTGCTCCAGACAATGCCCGGTACCGGGTCGATCTTGCCGTCGTTCTGCGTGCGCTGGGCGACCCAGAGGGCGAGATGCAGACGCTGCAAGCGGCACTCACGCTCGATCCGTACTTCTTCACGGCGAATTTGCAGAAGGGCTCCCTGCTCGAGCTGCAGGGAAAGCGTAAGCAGGCGGCCCGCGCCTACCACGCGGCGCTCAGCAGCTTACGGCCGGGACTCGCCCTTCCGGCAGCCTTGCGGCCTCAGCTCGAGCATGCGCAGCGCGCGGTGCTGGCTCATTTTCGGGAGCTCGAGCAGTGGCTCGATGCCCGGCTCGCTCCCGTGCGCGAGCAGCATTCAGGCGCTGCGCAGGACCGAGTCGACGATTGTCTGGCCGTGTTCCTCGGGCGCAAGCGTATCTATCATTCTCAGCCGACGATGACTCACTTTCCGCGCCTGCCGGCGATCTCCTTCTTCGATCGCGGGCAGTTTCCCTGGATCGCAGCAGTCGAGGCGGCGACCGATGACATCCGCCGGGAGTTGCTCGCGCTGCTCGAGACCAGGCTCGAGGATTTCGTGCCTTATGTGAGTCACACCCCTGGGGTGCCGCTCAATCAATGGAAGGACCTCAACAACTCGCGCGGCTGGACGGCACTCTTTCTTCGGAAGGACGGCAAGCCGAGACCCGAATATATCGAACGGTGTCCGCGCACCGTCGCCGCCCTTGCCGGGGCACCCCTCGCCGACGTCCCGGGTCACGCGCCGACCGTGTTCTTCTCCCGCCTCGAGCCGAAGACGCGCATACCGCCGCATACCGGTGCGACGAACACGCGGCTGATCGTCCACATTCCTCTGGTCGTGCCCGCAGGCTGCGGCTTTCGGGTCGGCTCCGAGACTCGCGAGTGGCAACCGGGCACGGCGCTGATCTTCGACGACACCATCGAGCACGAAGCCTGGAACGACAGCGATCAGCCACGCGTCGTGCTGATTTTCGACATCTGGAATCCGCTCCTCACGCAGGCCGAACGCGATCTGATGGCGGCGGCGACCGCGGGCATCGAGGAGTTTCTGGAGGCGCCCTGAACGGGAGCCGTCCGCGCGCCGGCGCCGCTGCGCGTGCTCAGTCAGGCTTCACATCGAAGGCGATGGTGAGGCGCGGGGTATCTCCGTGAATGGGTGTGGTGCCGTGCCACATATAGGAAGGGAACAGGACCAGGCGGCCCGGCTTCGGCTGGACGAATCGCTCGGCGGGCGTACCGGGCGCCGGGTACCGGGGCTCGCCAAACTTGATCCAACCCTGCCGCATCTGCGGATCATCCGACTCCGGCGGCGTGTCGACATAGTAGGCCGAGCTCAGCCAACCCTCCGGATGAAAATGATTCACGTGATAGCCCCCACGGTGCAGGCGTACCGACCACGCTCCCGTAAAGCGGCTCATCCCCCCCCGGCTCGTGGCATATAGAGGATGCCGAGCATCGACATCGAGCGATCGGCGGTACTGCTCGATCGGCTCCATGAACGCGCCCAGGATCGCCTTCACGGCCGGGTGCGTGTCGGCCAACAGGCTTCTGGCGGTCTGCGTTCCATTCCGGAGCGTCTGGTCGAGCGGACGGGCACGGAAGCGGTGCCGCTCGGCAAGCGCCTCCCGTAGAGCCGCGTTCAGCTCCTCGATCGAGGACCACCCCGTGGCGGGCGCCACCTCGTACACCTGAACGAAGCGCTCGTAATCGCACAAATACTGGTAGCGGTCGCGATCGAGAAGCCTGGCGGCGGTCGCCTCGTATGCGAGCCAAGCCTGTGAGTCGGGCGAGAGCGCACGGCGGGTCTCGATGAAGGGCATGGCATCTTCAGGCAGTCCGCGCGCGAGCAGAATGCTCACGAGGATCTCGACGATGACCCCGTCGGCGGGCTGAGCTTGAGCGGCCTCGGCGGCGAAGGCCTCTGCCTCTTTGAGCAGGCCGGCTTCCTGCAGCACCGCCGCAAGCGTGGAGCGAACCTGGGCAGTTCCGAGTCCTCGCGCGATGAGGTCCCGCAGAACGGCCTCGGCACCTTCGAGGTTCCCTGCGCGCCACAGCACCTCGGCGAACAGTCGGCGCAGACCCACGTTGTCCGGATTGGCATCCGCCACCCGCGCCAGGGATCGCGCGAACTTCGGATCTCCGCGCATGTGGCGCACGCGCGCAAGCTGCAACTGCCCTTCGATGTTCAGCGGTTGCAGGGCAGCAGCGCGCTCGAATTCGCGTTCGGCACCTTCCAAATCGTACGTTTCGAGTAGCGCGCGGCCACGATTGAAGGCCAGCTCGTAGCTATCGACCCCGAGCCGGCCCGCATTCTCGAGTGCCGCGAGTGCGGCATCCGGCCGCTGCGTCTGCGAGAGCAGCGCTCCCAAGTTGTGGTGTGCGACGCTGTTATCCGGATCGAGAGCGATAGCTCGGCGGTAGGCCGCCTCGCTCTCGGGGAAGCGTTTCAGGCTCGCGAGCGCGATGCCCAACAAGACCCAGCTTTCGGGGTCTCCCTCGTCGGCCGCGATCAGCGCGCGGCAGAGAGCCTCGGCTTCCGGTGCGCGGCCGAGATCGTTGAGCGTGAGCGCAAGGCTGCGCTGGGCCGGGCGGTGATCCGGCGCGAGCTCGAGCGCCCGCCGGTAGGACTGCTCCGCCTGGCGGTACTTCTTCCGCCGCCGCAGCAAGTTCGCTAGATTGGCGTGAAACTCCGCACGCGCCGGCTCGAGCTGCACACTCAGTCGAAGCCACTGCTCGCCTTGCGGCCAATCGCCCGTCTCCTTGATGGCGAGCCCCAACAGGTGCGTGGCGAGGGCATTGCGCGCGTCCTGCGCAACAATTGCGCCGCAGATCGCGGCACATTCAACGAACTTCCCCTCGGTCAGCGCGCGAGACGCGCGCTCCAGCTCCCGTTGGCTGTCCATGCGGGGGATTATGCCGCGCGCGGGGGGGTCGTGGGTGGCTGTGGCGCTGGTACGACAGACGGCTTCGCCGCGTATGTGGCGCGCGCTCCAAACGGTCTCATGCCCAGTCCGCGCTATGGATTGGTGCCGCCTCGCGCCGCACTCGTTCTGCGGGGTCGCGCGGCTTCGTCCTCCATGTTCGGCTCGGGCACAGCACCATTACTCTGCAGCCGTTCTGCGGGTCACCTGTATCCTTTCCGCCAAACCGGCTTTCTTTGTCGCAGCGCACTGTGTATCCTTCCCCCCACAAAACAGGCGACAGCGGTCCTCTTTGAGTGCCCGCGAGGCCGGGGGTCGTGTGTCGCCATTTCGACAACCCTTAAGTCCGGGAGGAGCATTCAAAATGGCTAATCAGGACATATTGCGTCGGGCCGTGCGCTACGCGCTCATGGTCAACGCGAGCGCGATCGCCGCCGTTCCGGCAGCCTTTGCGCAGGAAGCAAACGGTCCGGCACAGCCGCCTGCAACTGCAACGGCTGCGGCGACGCCGACTCAGGAAGTCATCGTCACCGGCTCGCGCATCATCGAGCCCGGACTCACTTCGGTGAGCCCGGTGGCCACAGTGGCGGCGCCCGAGATTCGGGCATCGGGCGCAACGCGCATCGAGGATATGCTCAACGCGCTGCCGCAGGTGATGGCCGATCAGGGCGCTGGCGTTTCAAACGGCGCAACCGGTGAGGCCACCGTGAACCTGCGCGGTCTCGGTGTGCAGCGCACGCTCGTTCTGATCAACGGGCGCCGGCTGATGCCGGGCGACCCCGCACCCCCGCAGCTCAACGGCTTCTCCGCGGCCGACCTCAACAACATTCCGGCGGCGCTCGTCGACCGGGTTGACATCCTGACCGGCGGCGCCTCCTCGGTGTACGGCGCCGACGCCGTCGCGGGTGTCGTGAACTTCGTAATGAACGATCACTTCCAGGGGCTGAAGCTCGATCTCAATACCTCGATCTACCAGCACGGCCAGCAGGAGGACTGGATGCAACAGACCGTGAAGCAGGCGAATTATCCGCTGCCTGCCTCGAACGTCTGGGACGGCAACAGCAAGGACTTCGCCGTGATCTTCGGCAAGAACTTCGCCGACAACACGGGCAATTTCACCTCCTATGTCACCTATCGCCGGGTCAGTGCGATCCTGGAAGCGGCCCGCGACTTCAGTTCCTGCCAGCCGACGCTCGACAACGCGAGTCCGACCGGATGGTCTTGCACCGGATCGAGCACGTCATATCCCGGACGTTTCGTGATTCTCCCGCCGGGTAAGGGCAATTTCACAATCGGGCCCGGCGGATTCATTCCCTTCACGAACGCCGACAAGTACAACTTCGCGCCGAGCAACTACTTCCAGCGCCCGGACGAGCGCTGGACCGCGGGAGACTTCCTGCACCTGGACCTCACGGACAAGATCCGGTTGTACCAGGAATTCATGTTCATGGACGACGCCACGATCTCCCAGATCGCACCGGGCGGCTCGTTCTTCGGACAGGGCACGGCGGTGGATGCCAACAACATTCCGAACGGCGCGATGCAGACCAACTGCGATAACCCGCTCCTCAATGGCAACCAGCTTGCGGCTCTGTGCCCTCAGCCGGGCCAGCAGTTCGCGCAGTTCCTCCTGGGCCGCCGCGACGTGGAAGGCGGCGACCGCATCAACGACCTCGAGCACACGGCGTTTCGCGTCGTCCTCGGCGTCAAGGGGCAGCTGACGGATGCATTTTCGTACGACACGTACTTCCAGGAAGGCCGCACGCAGTACCAGAATTTCACGAGCGGCAATTTCTCCAAGACGAACCTGACGAACGCGCTCAACGTCAAATCGGGGCCGAATGGACCGGTGTGCGTCACGAGCGCGCCGGGATGCGTGCCGTACAACATCTGGAGTATTGGTGGCGTCACGCCTGATGCCCTGAAATACGTGGAGATCCCCTCGCTGCAGCAGGGCTTCACCGAGGAGCGGATCTGGGACGGCAACATCACGGCCGACCTCGGCAAGTACGTCAAGGTGCCCGGCGCGGACAGCGGGCTCCTGGTGAACTTCGGCTCCGAGTACCGTTCCGAGGCTGCCGTCCTGCATGTCGATGCGCCCAACGTGAACTTCGACGTATCGGGCAACGGTAGTCCCATCGAGCCTCTCGATGCCTATTTTCACGTCTGGGAGGGCTTCGTCGAGGCGGGCATGCCGTTCGTCACGGACAAGCCGTTCGCGAAGGAGCTTTCCGCTGAGTTCGGCTATCGCTATTCCTCGTATACCGAGGGATTCACGACCAACACCTACAAGTTCGGTCTCAATTGGGCGCCGACATCCGATGTGCGTCTGCGCGCCAGCTACAACCGCGCGGTGCGCGCGCCGAATCTGCAGGAGCTGTTCACGCAGAAGGTTCTCTCGCTCGAGGGCTCGTATGACCCGTGCGCCGGCTCGACGACGGGGAGCCCGACGGCTTCCCTGGCGCAGTGCATGCTGACGGGCGTGACGGCTGCGCAGTACGGGACCCTGATCCCGAACTCGGCCGGTCAGTACCAGGGACTGGTCGGCGGCAATCCGACACTGCAACCGGAGACGGCGGATACCACCTCGTTCGGCGTCGTGTTCACGCCGGGCTTCGTTCCAAATCTCAACGTGACGCTGGATTATTTCCATATCCGGATCAAGAACGTCATCACCTCCTACGGATTCCCACTGCAGTTGACGCAGTGTCTCGACACCGGCAATCCGTACTTCTGCGGTCAGGTCCACCGCGACGTGCTCGGCAGCCTTTGGATCGCGCCGACGGGCTACGTCGACGATCCCACGTTGAATCTCGGTGCTTTGGAAGCCCGGGGTGTCGATCTGACGGCTACCTATCGGCTCGACCTCGCGGCCGCCGGGAGGCTCGACTTCCGCTTCTTTGGATCGTACAACGCGCAGTTGATCACCGAGCCTGGTGGTCAGCTCGGCCTCGCGAGGTATGACTGCGCGGGCTATTTCGGCGCCACCTGCGGCCCACCCGCACCGAAGTGGAAGCACAAGCTCTTGGTCAACTACGAGACGCCGTTCACGGGCCTCGGAGTCGGGTTGACCTGGCGGTACATCGGCCAGGTCACTCAGGACGCCTACAGCCCGAATCCGCTGCTGAACGGGGGCCCTGGGTTCAACTCACCCCCGCAATCGATTGCGAGCTATCAGTACTTCGACCTGAACGCCTCCTACGCGCTCAACAAGAACGTCAGCGTCCGCGTGGGCGTGAACAACGTGATGGACAAGGATCCGCCGTTCGTCTCCGTCGGTTACTTCTCGTCGGCATTCGTCAACGGCAACACCTACTCGAACGTCTACGACTTCCTGGGACGGTACTTGTTCGCGAACCTGACGTTGCAGTTCTGATCGAGCACGACTGCTCTTTCCAGGCGGGCCCCACGAGGGCCCGCTTTTTTTTCGGCCGTATACTTTCGGGGTGGCTTCCCCTTTGTCGCCCAATTACTCGCTTCTCGATGCGGAGCTGCGCAAGGCGGAGGCGCTGCGGGCGGGCAGTGAGCTCGCCGCGGCGCTCGCCCTGCTGCAGCGGCTCGAGCCGCGCTACCCCAGATCGGGGCGGCTGCAACAGGAGCTCGCGCTGCTGCATGAGGCCCTCGGAGACCCCGCTTCGGCCCTGAGCGCATACCGGCGCGCCGTCGAGCGCAACGACGCGCTCGCGCACAGCTGGACGGCGCTCGCGAGACTCTGCCATGCGCGCGGCGATCTTCGCGGGGCTCAGGAAGCCGCGCGTTGCGCGCGCCGCCTGTCGCAGCTGCCGCCGCAGGTGGCGCTGGCCTCATTGCTCCTCAACGAAGGGGAGCTCGGCGCATCGGAGCAGGAGGTCCGGCAGTATCTGCAGCAGCACGGCGCGCACGTCGAGGCCATGCGAGTCCTCGCGCAGATCAGCATGAAGCTCAACGTCCTCGATGATGCGGAGATCCTGCTCGAGAACGTCCTCAAGATGCAGCCGGACTACGCGGATGCCCGCTTTGAATACGTGTACGTTCTCGCCGAGCGACGGCGTTACGAGGCGGCCCTGCCCCAGATCCTCGAGCTGCTGCGCCGGGAACCCCGCAATCCCATCTATCGCAAGCAGCACGCCCTCGTTTGCGATGGTTTGGGGCGGGCGGATGAGGCCCTGCAAATCTATCGAGAAATATCGCAGGAGTTCCCGCAGGATGCGGAGGTTCTCGTCTCGATCGCGCACATTCTGAAAACCCACGGAGCGACGGACGAGGCGGTACGGCTATTCGAGGCGGCAAGAGGCGCGCCCGGTTCCTTCGCGCCCGCGAGCCTTGCTCTGGCGAACACCCGCAGTTATCGATTCGAGGACGAGGAGGTCGCGCGCATGCGCCGGGCGGAGACGGCGCCGGGCACCGCTCTGGCCGATCGCTACCAGCTCTGCTTCGCGCTCGGCAAGGTGCTCGAGGAGCGAGGCGGGTATGAAGAATCGTTCGCGTACTACCTGCGCGGCAATGCGCTCAAGCGGTCGGAGATCTGGATCGACCCGGAGACCCTCATTCAGACGATGCGGCGGCAGTCTGTGGTGTGTACGCGCGAGTTCTTCGCCGCGCGCCGAGGTGTGGGCTCCCCGCGCCCGGACCCGATATTCATCCTCGGAATGCCGCGCGCGGGCTCGACTTTGCTCGAGCAGATCCTCGCTTCTCATTCGAAGATCGACGGCACGCTCGAGCTGCCCGATATCCCGAGGCTCGTACACCAGTTTCGCACCCGCGCCCCCGACACGCCGCCTCGCTATCCCGCGATCCTCGCAGAGCTCAGCCCCGAGGAGTTTCGCGGTATGGGCGAGGAATACCTCGCCGATACACGCGTTCATCGCAAGGGTGCGCCATTCTTCATCGATAAGCTGCCGAACAATTTCCGGGACATCGGGTTCATCCATCTGATCCTGCCGAACGCGCGCATCATCGATGCGCGCCGCGAGGCCATGGCGTGCTGTTTCGGAAACTTCCAGCAACTGTTTCCCCGCGGAATGATATTCAAATACAGCTTCGATGAGCTCGCGCGCTACTACTGCCATTACGTGTGGCTGATGCAGCACTGGGACAGAGCGCTGCCGGGCAAGGTGCTGCGTGTGCAATACGAGCGAGTGGTCGATGATCTCGAGGGAAGCGTGCGCCGCATTCTCGATTTTCTCGGATTGCCGTTCGAGCCTGCCTGCCTCGAGTTCTACAAGACGGCAC
>Ga0134128_10005093_pt1 | contig 15962 bp, 12 predicted proteins | sample KB31754_FD_96462 | JGI IMG/M metagenome (GOLD analysis project Ga0134128, IMG submission 96462) | Terrestrial soil microbial communities with excess Nitrogen fertilizer from Kellogg Biological Station, Michigan, USA - KB3-175-4 | ecosystem: Environmental > Terrestrial > Soil > Unclassified ...
CCGGCTCAGCAACGCGCCAGAAGGAAAATCCCCGGATCTTGTCTGAGCCAAGCTCGTGGGCGCGGTCGCACGCGCGTTTGAGGAGATCCATCTGCTTTGCATAAGCGTAATCGTCTCTTTGGCCTTTTACCGGTGTCGTGCCCGGCAAGGCGCATTTGTACAAAGCCGAATCGATCACCGATACACGGAATCCGTACTTGTCGAGCGAATCCTTGATGCGCTGAATCTGAGCTGGATTGGCTTCCGTGTTGTAGACGCCGAAGACGTGCCGGATCTCAACCCAAGAAAGTCCATAGTTCTTCATAATCTTGAGAGCTTCGTCAAAGTCCTGCGAGAACCCATCGCTAATCGCTCCCAACTTGAAGCGGCTCAGTGGCGATGCCGCCGCCTCAGCCATAAGCCCGGTCGCAAACGAGGCAGCCCCAGAGAGGATTCCCAGTTCTTTCAAAAATACACGTCGTTCCATGATTCTCCCGATGAAGTTTCGAACACAGTTAACAGTAGCCGGCCATTACCAGACGAACGGTATCATTGTCTTTACATTCTTTTTGTACTGCACGTATTCGGCGCCGAACCGATCGGTCATGAATTTCTCTTCCAAACCGAATTTCAACCTGATGCCGATCAGCGCGACGCCTGCGGCGGCGAGTCCCCGGATCTCTCCCATTGCGGCCGCCGTGCCGAGGACGGCGAGTTCTAAACCAGTGTAGATGGGATGCCGCACCAACGCGTAGGGGCCGGTCCGAATGAGTTTGTGATCCTGCTTGATTGTCACAGTTCCGCTCCAGTTGCGGCCTAAATAGAAACGCGCCCAGATTGCGAATGCCACGCCCACAACCGTGAGGACTAAACCCGTGTAGCTGGCAGCGGAAGATCGTGGCACGAAACGCCACGCTAACGGGCCCAACCGAAAAGCATCCTGGAAGAGAAGCAAAAAAGCCAGGATGAAAAAGAGTGCTTGCATCAGACGAGAACCGGGGGATTGGACGCGCGCAGCCCGCTTTGTCGTGAGTGCGCCGACGACCCAGACGATTAGCGCCGAAATCCAGACAGCATCGATATAGAGATGAAGGTCGGACTGAAGCAATGCCACGGGTTCAAGCGTAGCATCCGGTAGGGGTGGCAAATGAAAGACATATAACGGTTTCAAGGGAACGAAATCACCGGCTGCCGGGTTGGATTCAGCGCCGCCAATCTTGACTGATCAGTATAGATTGGGTAGCCTGGAGGTGAGGGCATTGAATGGCTTCGCAACTAAGTTCAATCGAAACACTTGCCAACCAGGAATATAAATGGGGTTTCATCACCGATATTGAAGCCGATACGGTTCCAGCCGGTCTCAATGAAGACATTATCCGGTTGATCTCGGCCAGGAAAAACGAGCCGGAATTCATGCTCGAATGGCGTCTCAAGGCGTACCGGCACTGGCTGACAATGGAAGAGCCGACCTGGGCCAACATCCACTACCCGCCAATCAACTATCAAGAGATTATCTATTATTCCGCGCCCAAGACAAATAAGGATCGCCCAAAGAGCCTCGACGAGGTCGATCCTGAACTGCTTCAGACCTACGAAAAACTCGGAATTCCGCTCCACGAGCGTGAGGCCCTCGCCGGTGTTGCAGTTGACGCCGTCTTCGACAGCGTTTCCGTAGCCACGACGTTCAAGGGAAAACTGTCCGAGCTAGGCATTATCTTCTGCTCGTTCTCCGAAGCCGTGCGGGACCATCCCCAATTGGTCAAGAAATATCTCGGCTCTGTCGTGCCTCCCTCGGACAACTTTTTCGCCGCGCTGAACGCAGCCGTGTTTACCGACGGCTCATTCTGCTACATACCCAAAGGGGTTCGCTGTCCGATGGAGCTGTCCACGTATTTCCGCATCAATGCGAAGGATACAGGCCAGTTTGAGCGTACGCTGATCGTTGCCGAAGACGGAGCTCACGTTAGTTATCTTGAAGGCTGCACGGCGCCGGTGCGCGATGAGAACCAATTGCACGCGGCCGTGGTTGAACTGGTCGCCCTCAATAATGCCACTATCAAGTATTCGACCGTCCAAAATTGGTATCCCGGCGATAAAGAGGGCAAGGGCGGCATCTATAACTTCGTCACGAAGCGCGGAAAATGTCTCGGCGCAAACTCCAAAATTTCGTGGACCCAAGTCGAGACCGGCTCGGCGATCACCTGGAAATATCCCAGTTGCCTATTGATGGGCGATAACTCCGTTGGCGAGTTTTATTCTGTCGCGCTGACAAACAACTATCAGCAGGCCGATACGGGAACAAAAATGATCCACATGGGCCGGAACACGCGCAGCACCATTGTTTCGAAGGGGATTTCAGCCGGCCGCGGCCAGAACACATATCGAGGCGCGGTGAAGATTCTTAAAGGGGCCGAGGGCGCCCGCAACTATTCGCAGTGCGATTCCATGCTGCTCGGCGACAAGTGCGGCGCGCACACGTTCCCCTACCTCGAAGTGAAGAACACGTCTTCAAGCGTCGAGCACGAAGCATCTACTTCCAAGATCGGCGAAGACCAGATTTTTTACTGTCGCCAGCGCGGAATTTCAACGGAAGACGCCGTTGGGATGATCGTGAACGGCTTCTGTAAGGAAGTGTTTCGCGAGCTTCCCATGGAATTCGCGGTGGAGGCGCAAAAACTGCTGGGCGTCAGTCTCGAAGGAAGCGTCGGATAAATCAGTTGGATAACCAGGTGAACAAGACAAGCATGTCGAAAACTCCAATTCTCGAGATCAAGGATCTGCACGCGACCGCGGGCGGCAAGGAAATTCTGCGCGGGATCAACTTAACGGTTTATCCGGGAGAGGTACACGCCATCATGGGGCCAAATGGCTCCGGCAAGAGCACGTTGGCGCAAGTGATCGCTGGTCGTGATCTCTATGGGGTCACGTCCGGCGAGGTCCTCTATGAGGGCGACGATCTGCTTACTCTCGCTCCGGAGGAACGCGCACAGCGTGGAATTTTTCTCGCCTTCCAATACCCAGTCGAGATTCCCGGCGTCAGCAATCTGTATTTCCTGAAGGCCGCCTTGAATGCGATCCGCAAGAGAAAGGGCGAGCCGGAAGTCGATGCGATGGATTTCCTATCGCTCGTGCGACGGAAAATGGCGCTGATGGAGATGGAAGAGAGTTTGTTAAACCGCGCCGTCAACGCAGGGTTTTCCGGCGGCGAGAAGAAGCGGAACGAGATTTTCCAGATGGCTGTGCTGGAGCCGCGGCTGGCGGTCCTCGATGAAACCGATTCCGGCCTGGATATCGACGCGCTGAAGATCGTCTCCAACGGCGTGAACACACTTCGCGGCCCGGACCGAGCCATCGTCGTCGTGACGCACTATCAACGTCTGTTGAACCATATCGTTCCCGATTACGTTCACGTTCTCGCCCAAGGGCGAATCGTGAAGTCGGGCGGCAAATCGCTGGCCTTGGAACTGGAAGAGAGCGGCTATGCCGGCATTGAGGAACTTGCGGAGGCAGTGCGATGATGGCGGCGGCGACTTCCGAGCTTCAGGAAATCCGCAGGCGCGCCGCCGAGAGCTTCGAGACCCGCGGCTACCCGACGAAACGAGATGAAGAGTGGAAGTACACAAGCGTTAGCGCCATCGCAAAAGCTCAATTCCCCGCCGAGGCGCCGTCTCTTACGGGAAACAGCCTCCGGACAGCGCTCGAACAGCATCCGGGATTAATCGAGGAGCATTTGGGGCGTTACGCCAGTTCCGAAGAGAACGCGTTCGTCGCACTGAATACCGCGCATTTCGAAGACGGAGCGTTCCTGCATGTTCCTAGAAACACGGTTGTCGAAGAGCCGGTATGGATCGATTACACAGCCGTTCCGGACCGAACGACTCATCCTCGCAATTTGATCGTTGTCGGCGCCAACAGCCAGGTTCGGATTGTGGAGAGATATCGAGGAAGCGGCCGTTATTTCACGAATGCCGTAACGGAGATCGTTGCCGGCGAGAACTCGGTCGTCGAGCATGTGAAGCTGGAAGAGGAAAGCGCGCAATCGTTTCACGTGGCGACCATTCAGGTACACCAGGCGCGCAATTCCAATTTCAAATCGCACAATATTTCATTCGGTGGCCTGCTGGTGCGGAACGACGTGAACGCAGTCCTGTCGACCGGCTGCGAGGGCACGCTGAACGGGCTGTATCTCGCAACCGGCAAGCAGCACATCGATAATCATACGGCGCTGGATCATGCGGCGCCGCATGCCGCAAGCCACGAACTCTATAAGGGCATTCTTGACGGCATATCCACCGGCGTCTTCAACGGCAAGATTTACGTCCGCAAGGATGCGCAGAAGACCGACGCCAAACAGACCAATAAGAACCTGGTGCTGTCACCGGGCGCGACGATTAATACGAAACCCGAGCTTCAAATCCTGGCCGACGATGTCCGCTGCACGCATGGCGCGACTGTCGGCCAGTTGGACGAAGAAGCTTTGTTCTATCTGCGCGCGCGAGGCATCGGAGAGATCGAGGCGCGCGACCTTTTGATTTACGCGTTTGCCCGCGACGTCATTGAGCGAATCGGCATTCCGGAAATCCGCGAGTACCTTGAGAAGGCGCTCTTCGAGCGTCTGGTCTTTTCGCGGCAATCGAGTGGAGGCGCTTTATGAGCGCTCACGCCGAAGTTTTAAAGGACTCGCGCGCGGCGACGGCGTTCAATGTCGATCGAATCCGCGAAGACTTCCCGATTCTCCGCGAGAAAGTTCATGGGAAGCCGCTGGTTTATCTCGACAACGCTGCGACAAGCCAGAAACCCAAGGCAGTCATTGACTCGCTGGTTGACTACTACACTCACTACAACGCAAACGTTCATCGCGCCGTACATCTGTTAAGCACTCGCGCGACGGCGGCTTGCGATGATTCGCGGGAAAAGGTCCGGCGCTTTATCAACGCCGGCTCGACGAACGAGATCGTCTTCGTCCGCGGCACGACAGAAGGGTTGAACCTTGTCGCCCAGACGCATGGCCGCCAAAACATCGGGCCTGGCGATGAGGTGCTCATCTCCGGGCTGGAGCACCACTCGAATATCGTTCCCTGGCAGATCCTCTGCGAGGAGAAACAGGCGCGCCTGCGCGTTGTTCACATCGACGACCGCGGTGTCGTTCCGCTCGACGAATTCGAAAAGGCGCTGCACGAGCGCACGCGACTGGTGGCCATCTCGCACGTTTCGAACGCTCTTGGGACAGTTAATCCGCTGGCCGATATGATCAAGATGGCGCACCGTTGGAACGCTCCGGTGGTGGTGGACGGCGCGCAAGCGGCGCCACACATGCACGTGGATGTACGCGCACTTGACGCTGATTTCTACGCTTTTTCCGGACACAAGCTCTTCGGGCCGACAGGCATTGGCGTTCTCTATGGTAAAGAAGCGCTGTTCAATGCCATGCCGCCGTTTCAAGGTGGGGGCGACATGATCCGCTCGGTCACTTTTGAGAAGACCACCTATAACGATTTGCCATACAAATTCGAGGCAGGGACGCCGGACATTGCGGGCATTATCGGTATCGGCGCGGCGATCGATTACGTCAACGATGTTGGCATGGATGCGATTGCGGCATACGAACAGGAACTGCTGGAATATGCGACGGACGCCGTGTCCCAGCTAGAGGGCGTTCGAATCATTGGGACCGCGCCAAACAAAGCCAGCGTGATTTCTTTCGTGGTGGATAATGCCCATCCCCACGATGTAGGAACGGTTCTCGATCGGGAGGGCATTGCGGTACGAACCGGCCACCACTGTGCGCAGCCCGTGATGGATCGCTTTGGGATTGCCGCCACCACGCGAGCATCACTGGCGTTCTATAACACCAGAGAAGAAGTGGATGCGCTGATTGATGGAATCCGCAGAGTGCAGGAGTTCTTTTCCTAATGTCGGATTTAAATGATCTCTATCAGGAAACGATCATCGACCACAGCAAGCGGCCCCGCAATAAGGGCGAAGTCGAGCAAGCGACCCATAGCGCTGAGGGCTACAATCCGCTATGCGGCGATCGCGTCCAGGTACAGCTCAAAATCGAGAACGGACACATTCTGGGAATTGGTTTTCGTGGCGCCGGCTGCGCCATTTCGACAGCTTCAGCTTCCCTGATGACCGAAGCGATGAAAGGCAAGACCCCGGAAGAAGTGGAGATAGCATTCCGGAAGTTCCGTGACTTGTTGACCGAAGACCAGGCGCCCGCTCCCGATCTCGGCAAGCTGGCGGTCTTCTCCGGTGTTCGCGAATATCCGATGCGGGTGAAATGCGCGACTCTCGCGTGGCATACGCTTCGCGCAGCGCTACGCGGCGACCCCCAGGCCGTATCGACGGAGTGAACCATGCCTCAAGACCTTCACGCCAGCATAGTCGAGATACTTAAGACGATTTACGATCCGGAGATTCCGGTCAATATCTACGAACTTGGCCTCGTTTACGATGTGCAGGTCACGAGCGAGGGAGGCGTAGTGGTCACAATGACATTGACAGCGCCCAATTGTCCGGTCGCCGGGAGTTTGCCGCAGCAGGTCGAACAAAGAATTTTGCGGGCTGAGGGCGTTACATCGGCCAAAGTCGACTTGGTTTTTGATCCGCCCTGGGACATCAGCAAAATGTCCGACGTCGCCAAAGTGACTCTCGGTTTCGATCTTGGTCCGGATACCGTTCCGCTTTCAAAGATACGTTGATGAAACTTAGTTCTCACGAGGAATACGGATTGCGCTGCCTATTGCAGGTCGGTCGTCAAGGCCCGAATGGCAGCGCGACTATCCCGGAGATCAGCCGCAAGGAAGGCCTCTCAACGCCATACGTGGCCAAATTGATGCGCATCCTGAGGCGGGGCGGGTTGGTGAAGGCTGCTCGAGGCAACGTCGGCGGCTACACGCTGGCGCTTCCTCCCGAACGCATCTGGGTCGCCGATGCGCTTACCGTTCTTGGCGGCCGCATGTACGAAGACGATTTCTGTGAGCGGCATTCCGGCGCACAGGCCAGTTGCGCGCATTCGACGGGCTGTTCCATCCGCTCTCTTTGGCGCGACCTGCAGGGCGCCATTGATAGCGTATTGCGTACAACTACCCTTCAAGACTTGCTGTATTCCGGGCATGAAGCTCGAACAAGCGCCCGTTTGCCGAGCGATCTCGTTCCTCTCCACGACCGCATTAAGCGCGGCCCCACGAATCCCGTTTCAAAATAGAAAGGCCTTCGCGGCCTCCGCTATAAGAGGCCAGAACGGGAGTGCGATTATTTTCGAGCAATGCTTATCGACGTGAATGCCGTCGCTTTATGCCCGACCGCGTCCTCAACGGAAAGAGCAACACTGGGCGTTTTTCCCGGAGGCAGGTCCGGCATCGTGAGCCGCTCTTTAACTACGCCATTCTCAGTAACTTGCTCGCTCGTTTTGGGAGTGGCTGCGCCGAGGCTCATTACATAGCGATACGGCGGTGTTCCGCCGCAACCAGCGCGCCAGCGGTGACAGCACTTCCCGGAAGGCCTGCCGTAGAAAGCACTTCAATTCCAGAGACACGCAAGCGATAGTCGAACTACTTGCGTGTGTCGAGACGGTTGTGCCAAACACGCCTAGAAGCAAAGACAATACGTCTTTGCCCCGCTAAAATTGCTTCTCGCAGGCCTGATCGTGGCCGTCCACCAGTCCGGCGATGATGATTTGCATGAGGCTCTTGCAGTCACGCATTCTTCACAGGCGCTGGCGTGGCGGGCTGACCTTCGAAGAGAGCAGATCCCTCCAGGGACCCCGCACGCATTTTCAGGTATTTTGCAATCTGCTGCAGTTCGTTGATGGACTGCTCGTCCAACGCGATATTGAGGCCGTGCGCTTTCGTTGCGTCTGAAATCGTCGTAGAGGTGGAAGCCGCAAGTCCCAGCAATCCAAACGCAGCGCGTTCAATCAGAACCGCGGGCGGATAAATGGCGCCGGTAATCGCTTCGATTTCAGGAGCCTCTTTCTCGACGCGAGACTCCACGGCGGAAATAATTGTTGCGGTCCTGACCGTATCTCTCGCAATACTCGCAAAAACGTGCTCAATGTTATGAAATCCGAATCCCATTGTTTCTCCTTGTTGCTATGCAGCCGGCCGACCGGAGCTACGAGATATATCACGCGAAAGGAACACCGGCGAGGAGGCGGCATCCGCGCCACCGGCAAGCGTTAGAAGACGACGGCGCAGTTACCGGCGAAAACTCGCTGCTCATTGTTGTACCCGATTCAATTTGCAATCCGCCGGACACGGCCCGCTACTTTGATAGAGATTTCTTCGGTGCAATAGGAGCACGCTCATCGTTGGCGTGAACACGTTATTACTTTACCCGGCATCGAGAGGGACTTCCAAACGGGGCCGCCGCACGCCGATGCGCAGGTTGTCGGTTGACCATCATGGTCAGAGACTAGTTTTTGATGAGCACCAGTGGCGCTTGTTCCGCGCCGGCGACGTGCTCGAAAAACGTCTTTACTTCCGGGTATCGTTCGGCCGGGATGGTCGCGGCCGAGATGTCCAATTCTTCCGTGAAGAGAAGGTCGCCGGCTTCGAGTTTGTAAGTCGATGAATATTTTCCAAAGGGAGCTGTGAAACTTGCGGCATCCGGCATCTCATCGACCTTAAAGCTGGAGGGCAGTTTCACCCGCACCTGCTTGTGGTAACACTCGGCATCGAGCGCCACCGGAGTGGTTCGCGGATCGGTCTGGACCACAAACCCGTTCCAGCGCTGCACGATCGACGGCCGAAACACCAGCAGCCGCTGCTGCATAATTTGGGCATAACTCGGAGCCTTGAACGCGATATCGAGGCCGAACTGCTCTTTTTCGAAGGCATCTTTCGTTTCAAGCTGAGTCAGATTGACCTCCTTTGCAGTTCCGGTAAGCCAGGATTCCATCTGCTTCTGAAAATCCGCCTGTTGTTCGTGCGAGTAGATGCGGCGAATGTCGGCCGCCCGTTGGCCCCGATTCCGCTCCGTCAATGTGGCGTCGAGTTCGCCGGTATCCGACAGCACGGCCGTGATGGTGATATCGGAGCGATTCGTTTCCGGCGGCGCGGAAGGCACTTGAACGATGCCGCCCCGCTCTCCCGCAACGATCAGCGCAAAGCTTCCCTGCTCGTCGTCCGGTAGGTCCCCAACAGGCGTGCTCTCATCGGTTGGATCGAAGAAAAGCAGGCGTCCTATCGATGGATCTGGCAGCACGGACGGAGTGGATATCTCATTCCCCACTTTCACGGCGATGATGGCGTGGTTGAACTGGTAAGGTGACGCCCACTCCGGACGCACATGGTCCCGATCCCCGGAAAAGATATTGACAAGATACGAATCGATGCCGGCGACTTTCAACATCGCCCGCATCAAATTTGCTTTATCCTTACAGTCTCCATACTGCTTCGCGAATACATCCGACGCGAGGTGCGGCTGGAAACCGCCGCCGCGCGCAAGGTTGATCTCAATCGCGACATACTTGATGTTCTGGACGTAATGGCCAATCGCCTGAAGGCGCTCATAATCGGTTTTAGACGGCGCGATCAGTTCCTTTACCTTGGCGGTCAGCGGCTCGTTCGCTTCTGCCTGCGGATCGGTCAGCGTGCTCATCCAGGCGGAAACATCCCGCCACGTACCCAGGTTTCGGGCGTTCGGGCTACCGTCCGGCGGAGTGAAGATCACGCCCAGATGAGGCGCGAGCGAGTGCAGGCTCGGACTGTCCGGTTCTTTCTTGATCAACGGCAGATCGCGCAATTCCCAGGTGAACGTGCTCCCTTCAACATGAGGCGCAATCGCGGCATGATTAAACATCGTGCCCTTGGCGGTCCACCCCGAGGGCAGCGTGACGGCGTACCGCGAGAGCAGGACCGGTGCACGCCCCTGGAAGGACCAGTTGACCTGCGGCACAATGGGGGTTTCCTCCAATTCGGCCGACCAGGCGAATGTAGATCCTACTTCCGGGTTGCGCGCTTCGATAAAACGCACGCGGAGTTCGTCATATAGTTCGAAGCTCGCCTGCATGGCGGCATCGACCGTGTTGTCCTTGCCATAGGCTTTTACGAATCCGTTCGGCTCCACCAGCCAGGCGCGGAAGTCCCGGATTTTGCTGTTCCCTTTCAGATAGGGAATGCTTGCCATGGCATCGCGCCGGCCTTCGAGTTTCTTCACCCGAACCGCCTGGCGGAATTGAGTGATTGTTCTTCCGGTCACATCAATAGAAGCACGCGCCTCATCGAGCAGCGTGACCGAACGCACCTCGGCCGGATAAACCGGCAGCGAGCGCCCGCTGATTTCCCGAACCCAATCCGGCGCGGTGTCGGCCGCCTGAAGAGAGGCCGCGGCCGCGAATAGCCCCAGATAAATGAGTTTTCGCATGGCTCCCGTTACTTCGCTCCCGCCACTGTGGCCGTCTGCATCTTTAGAGTCATCAGATGCGAATCGCGGTCGTGAATGCCATCGAACAACTTCTTCAGACTCGGGTAACTTGTCCGCGGCAGGAGAATATTTCCGCCTTTGCCGACGATCAACTCGCGGTGATAGAGCAGATGGTTATCGGAGGTCTTGAGTATCTTCACGGTATAACTGCCGACGGGGTCGAAAGTCAGGCCTCCGGGGGCATCCGCGTGATCGAGATCGAATCCATTCGGCGTTTGAATGTTGACGTCTTCAATCTCAGACCAGGGATAGTCCCAGTAGATGTCGTAACGCCGGTCGCCGCTCGAATACCGCGCAGCTTCGTTAAATTCGAAGAACGCGGGAGTCACAAAGAGGCGCTTGCCGGTACGCGTGGCGTAACCTTGGACTTTGACGTGATAGGCGAGCGAAACTGGCTGCATAAGATCGGTGGGATCGCTCAATTTGATTTGAGTTACTTCCGCGCCCGGCAATCGATTCTTTACGTCAGTCCGGAGTTGCTCCTCGCGATCGGGCACGGATCGGTCCGTATTTTGCCAGCGCCAGGTCTCGGCCGGATGTCCGGTTAGAAGTTCGGTGACGTCTCCCTCCAATGTGCCCTCTTCGTTGAGACGCAGCCTGGCTGTGCGCTGATGTTGCGACGAGAGCGGAGCCGTGAGCGGATTGCTCACCCATTCGGGATTCTTATCGTCGGTGATTAGCGCGTCTACTCCCTCTTCCTGCCATCGCGTTCGCCCCGGCTCGATATAACGCGACACAGGGTCGTATAACCGCCAGCGCCCATTTACCTTGACGGCTATGTCGCTGGCCGACAGGTAATATGTGCTCATTAAGGTCTTTGCAAAGAACATGGATCCGCGGTCGGGCAAGTAGGCAACCCTAGCCTCAAACCCCGACGCCATGGCCAGCGCCGCGAACGCAAGTTGTATGTCCATCGGCGTTCCGATGCCACGCTTGAGAGTGTCGGCTGTATTGTGATTCTCCTTCGCGGCCTGGCGGTCGGCCTCGGTCACCGAATTGCCGCTCAGATCCTTGATATTTTTCTGGCAGTAAATGTCGATGAGCCGCAGTTGATGCTCGGGTGACTTGGCGGCGGCAGTGATTTGAGCGGCAAGCGCCTTCACGTCTCCATTCACCTTAATGAGCGGCTTGTAGACACCGTAGAGGCGTTTCCCTTCCGATTTCCAGAACTTCTCCGGAGTCTCCTTCTTATCCAATTCGTAATAGATCAGTACCCAGGACCGGACCTGATCGGCGGGTGGCGAATCCGGTTCTTTGCGATAGGCCGAAATATTATTCACCGTCGATGTGAAATAGCCGCCTCGCTCCGCCTGAAACGGCGGAAGGTCTATGTTAAACGGCTGGTACCGCATTCGATACGGGAAATAGGGGTTATTCAGCGGCTTCAAATGATAAATGAGGTGTTCGATGGGAATATCGCGCTGGCCCGGCAGTCGAACGTAATTTGCCAGTTCGTCGTCGTGATTCTCGCGCCACCGGTATTCAATGATTGCTCCGGGCTTCACTCCGGGCATGGCGAACGACCTTGCGTGAATCTTGCGGCCACCCGCTTTCACCACAACCCGATCGAACACCGCGTCTTTTGCCAGTTCCTGAATGGATCCATCGGGCTCAATCGTCCGAGCCGCCAAATCGCTGATGTGCGTTTTTCTCGAATAGTCGATATCGACCGTGCCGAATTCTTTGACGCCGCGATCGGTAAAGATTTTGATCCGCAGGTAATGCGTGTACAGCGTGTACGGATACTGGTTGTTCGTGGCGGCATCGGCGACCGTCACGTCCCAGAACAGAGCTTCCGCGTCCGCGGCCGGATCGACACGCGGCGTTTTCAGAGCAAGGTCTTCAGGGGATATGGGCTTCCAATCCATTGCCCACGACGGGGCCGTCCACAAACACGTGGAAAGAATACAAAGCGATAGCAGTTGTTTCAAAAGTCACCTACGAGAGACTCGTCTGAGTGAGGCGACCATAACAGATGCCCTGGCGAGCCAAGATACAAATGTGCGTTTAGTATAGCCGAGCACAAGCTGTATCAGCTATAGGCATATACCTAAGTAAGTCCTATAAGTTTTCGTAGAACTGTATAGCGATAACCTTATCGCAAAGGCGGGATTGTTAGATTTATAACGCGAGCCCTGATCCTCTGCGGCTCAGCGGCGGTTCGATATGAGCCACGAAGCACCCGTAGAGCATGAGGCGGCCCGGTGGCATCCTGGATACGAGATAGTGGAAACACCCCGCAACTCAAAACATGTCGATCCGTAAACCAATTTGTACAGTTCTATTTCTTCTTAGCTGCAGCGTAACGGCCATTTGGGCGCAGGAGCCTTCCGGACAAACTCCGCCTTACAAGCAGACGAACTTGCCGGTCGAGGAGCGCATTCACGATTTGCTGGGCCGCATGACCGTTGCCGAAAAGGCGCGCCAACTCGACATGTACGCCGGGATTCCGGATCTGGTGGACAAGGCCACGAACCGGACCCACGCGGCGCCCGACGCAGTTTTCCGGACGGACAGAGCGGAACAACTGTGGGGCAATCTCGGCGTAGGCAGCATTCATGATCTGTATCCACCCAACGCGACGCTTTCCAACGGTATCCAGAGGTGGGTCATGGATCACTCGCGTCTCGGCATTCCGGCGCTGTTCATCGAAGAAGGACTGCATGGATATATGGGTTTCAACGAAACGCTCTTCCCCGCCCCTATCAATTTGGCGGCGACTTGGAATCCGGAGCTTGCGAAAGAAACCGGCGCGGCAATCGCCTCAGAAATGCGCGCCGTGGGGGTCGATATGGTGCTGGGCCCAGTGCTTGACGTCGCACGCGATCCGCGCTGGGGACGTGTCGAGGAAGACTTTGGCGAAGATCCGTACCTGAGCGGCCGGATGGGCCTGGCTTACGTCGAGGGCGCGCAAGGCTCGTCACTGGCTACGGATCATACTGTTGTCGCTGAACCGAAGCATTTCGCCGCGTACGGCGTTCCGGAAAGCGGAACCAATACATCGCCTGCACATGCTGGCGAGCGCGAACTCCGCACCATTCTTTTGAAGTCGTTCGAGCCGGCCATTCGCAACGGGCAGGCCATGGGCGTGATGGCCGCCTACAACGAGATCGACGGAATACCATGTACAGCAAATCCTTTGCTGTTGCTCGATATTCTGCGCAAAGAATGGGGATTCCGGGGATTCGTTCTCTCGGATCTCGGCGCAATCCGTGAACTGGTCGACAAGCACCGCGTGTCGGCGAACGCGAAGGCAGCCATCGCGCTGGCGCTGAACTCCGGCGTGGACATGCAGTTCTACGATTTCAAGCACGACGTCTTTCAAGACGCGATCGTCTCCGGCATCAAGGACGGCACGCTTGCGCCGGAGGCGCTCGACCGGGCCGTCTCGTCCGTTTTGCGCGTGAAGTTCGAGTTGGGATTATTCGACCATCCGGCGATTGATCCCGATCTGGACGCCAAAGTGCGGCGCAGTCCGGCGCATTTGGCGTTGTCGCTCGAATCCGCCCGTCAATCCATGTGCCTACTGAAGAATGACGGTCATCTGCTGCCGCTCTCGAAAACACTCCAGCACATCGCGGTGATTGGGCCGAATGCGGACGTCGCTAGATTGGGCGATTACTCCGATGCGGCGCAAGGCAAGCATGTCACGATGCTCGATGGAATCCGGGCACTGGCGCCCCATGCCCAGATCGCCTTCAATGACGGCGCCGCTATTCCTGCCGCCGTCGCGACCGCAAGCAGGGCTGACGTCGTAATTCTCGGGTTAGGAGAGAAGCAAGGCATTTCGGGAGAAGGCTTCGACCGTTCGAATTTGAACCTTCCCGGCAATCAGGAGCAATTGCTCGAAGCCATTGCGGCGACTGGCAAACCGGTCGTGCTCGTTTTGCAAAATGGACGGCCGCTGACGATCACGTGGGCCGCAAAGCACATTCCGGCGATTCTCGAGGCATGGTATCCGGGCGAGTTCGGCGGCCGGGCCATTGCGGAGACGCTCTTTGGCGACAACAACCCCGCCGGAAGAATCACGATTACGTTTCCGCAGACAGTGGGACAACTGCCCGATTTCTATAACTACCATCCGTCCAAAGTGCTGAAGTACATCGACAGCAACGGTAAGCCGCTGTTTCCGTTTGGCTACGGCTTGAGTTACAGCACCTTCCAATACGATCGCATTTCCGCGATTGCCCCACCGGCCGGCAGCAAGGCGGATATCACGGTCTCGGTGGACGTGACGAACACCGGCGCCCTCGCGGGAGATGAGGTCGCCCAGCTTTATATTCGCGACGACGTGAGCAGCGTAGAGACGCCGATCAAAGCGTTAAAGGGATTCTTGCGCGTTCATCTCAAAGCCGGCGAAACCCGAACCGTAACGTTCCATGTCGCGCAGAATCAGTTGGCTGTCTGGAATACAAAAAGGCAATGGGCGATTGAGCCCGGCGAGTACACCGTCATGGTGGGCGGATCGTCAGTGGACATTGCACAACAGACGAAGTTCAGGCTGAACTAAAGCCCGCTTCGCTCGCCTTGCGCCGTCAATTTTACGGTGTTCGCCTAGCTGGAAGAAACACTTCAAAATCGAGAGTCGTCATCAGCACGGTTGAACCAAAACGGCACTCCTATTTCAGCAATGAGATGGCCCCTTCCAATGCGGGATGCCGTTCCTTCATAACTGAGGTTGCTAATGACTGCATCGGACGTTCTCGTTGAGAGCCTGATCGACTGGGGTGTCGACGTCGTGTTCGGCCTGCCCGGAGATGGCATTAACGGCTTCATGGAAGCCCTTCGCACCCACAAGGACCGCATCCGGTACGTTCACGTGAGGCATGAAGAAACAGCCGCCATGGCCGCCACCGGGTACGCGAAGTTCACAGGCAAACTCGGCGTGTGCTTCTCCACTGCGGCGCCGGGCGCCATTCACATGCTGAACGGGCTGTATGACGCCAAGATCGACCAAGCTCCGGTGCTGGCCATCACGGGCATGACCTACCACGATCTGATAGGGACGAATTATCTACAGGACATGAACCAGGACTATCTCTATCAGGACGTGGCCTTCTACAACCAGCGCCTGATGGGTCCCGCGCATGCCAAAAACATTGTCGATTATGCGTGCCGGGCGGCCCTCGGGCACCGGGCCGTCGCCCATATCGCACTCCCCATCGATTATCAGATCGCCGACATGTCCGATGAGAAGCGTTCGAAGCGCAACCTGAAAGGGCACACCTCCGAAGCGTTCACCATACCGAAACGAGTCCCCGAGAGATCGCAACTGGAGAAGGCCGCGAGAGCACTGCAGGGCAAGAAGAAAATGGCCATCCTGGTGGGATCGGGAGCGCGTGGAGCGCGGCAGGAAGTAGAACAACTCGCGGACCGGCTTGCGGCGCCCGTCGTAAAGGCAATGCTCGGCAAAGATGTGCTGCCCGATGATAGCCCCTACACAACCGGCGGAACGGGCGTAGTCGGCACGCGCCCTTCCTCCGATGTCTTCGAGAACTGCGACGCGTTGCTCATCGTAGGCAGCTCATTCCCATACATCGAATTCCTTCCCA